>ULKH01011865.1_pt1 | contig 13543 bp, 8 predicted proteins | sample 1951111 | NCBI WGS metagenome assembly ULKH01 (sample SAMEA4835496, study PRJEB28245) | human gut metagenome | biome: gut microbiome; material: fecal sample | place: Denmark | collected 2008
CAGCCACGTGTGGTAGTTGCGCATCAGCAGGGCGTCGAAGTCCTTGAAAGGCACTTCATTCTTTCCCAGATAGGTGATGAACTTCCTGAGATACTTTTTCAGTTTTATTGCCGCGTCATACCGCCCCTCGTCCCGCAGTTTCTCAACGCGGGAGTTGGCATAGGCGATGAAACCGAAACCTTCCAGCCCCTCAGCCCCTCTCCAACTCTCCCCATGAGGGGAGAGGGTTAAAGTTGCTGTCTGTACATTCTTCTGATTGTTGTTACCCACTTTCTACTATGATTTTTGTCTGTCTGTTACGTCCTTTAACTCCTAACGGAGCAAAGCGGAGTGATAACTCCTTTTAACTCCTTTAACTCCTTAAAAATATTAATTGTGCAGCCACACCGTCCGCAGGTACCTGCGCCATATGGCAAGGTGGTTGGTGGTGTTGATTTCCTTGCAGATGCGGACACAGGTCTGTATCAGCTTGTCCTTTGCCGCATCCTTTTCCTGTGCTGAAGACCGGATAGCAAAGACATTCAACGTATTTTCACCGACCTTAAAGTCCTGTACGGCTTTTACGGCTGAATCCGCGTCCGTCAATACCTTATATAATGTAGGGGCATAGTTGCGGAAAGACTCGATGAGCTTTTCCCTTTCTGCATTTGCTGCGCCGTCAGGAACGGCCTCCACTGTTCCCGCAACTAATTTTTCATTGGCTTTGCCTGCAGTCAGGAAATATTCCTGAAGGAAACCGTCCCAGTTGGCGAAGTAAGTAGATTCTTCCTTGTCTTTATCCTCCATCATGCCGATGTGGGCATAATAGGTAGTGGTGATTGTTTCGTCCTTTTGCAGGCTGGGCAGGTAGGCTTCTTCCTTTATGTCTACCTTGCGGATGATTTCCGTAAAATCCTTATGGTGGAATTCCACCCCGGTTTTGCCTTCTTCCATTTCCACACCCGCTGTCGGGGTAAGGAACGGGCGCAACGCCAGCTTGCTCCAGTTGGCTTTCACATATCCCGGATTGTCATGTTCGTAACGCACGAGGTTGATGACGAGTTCCGCCTCCGTGCCGGTCATCCGTGCCAGACGTTGGCTCAAAGCGGTGTCGCCATGTGCATGAAGTTCCTTGCAGAGCGATACCAGCGACGGCTTGACGACAAGACGGTCAATGATACCGTAAAGCATCTGGAGCGTGCGTTCTCCATAGCCGCAAGCCTGCAGGATTCCGGCAAGCAGGTCCACGGCACGTCCTTTCTCCGTTCCGACGGAGAGCCTGTCTCCCTCCATATTGTGCAGGCGGACTACGTGCAAGTCCCATGCCTTGGGGCAGGAAACCGTGAGCCAACTGCCCGGTTCAAAGCCCTGTACCTGAAACACCAGCCGTTTTCCGTGGCGGAAACGGCAGATATAGCCCTCACAGCCCGCGAGCGGACCGTCAACGACACGTACTATCTCGTTCGGTTCGCCCGTTTTCGTGTTGAAGGCATAGTCCGAGTAAGGACGTTCCAGCACAATCACCTTGTCGGCATAGTTCTCGTTGTAGTCACGGAAAGCACGCATCTGGGATTCGGGAATGACACACATCCGTGTCCTTTCTCCTTTTTCCTTTTTACGTTCGTACTGTATGTCCGCATCCTTGGAGTGCTCTTTCATGAAACTCATCAGCGCATTCTGCGTGGCGAGTACGAACACGATGCCCGCAAACAGCGGTTTCTGCCTGTCGTCGCTGTCCTGATGCACATTCACCGTAGTGTGGGTCGGCGCATAGATCTCCAGGATGTTCTTGGTCTGTGCCTTTTGCTTTTCCAAAAGCTCCACCAGCTTACCCTCCTGATGGCGCTTGGTGCGTACCACATACCAACGGTAATCTACATGGTTAAGTTTGTCGGGCATAAGTTTTATTATTAGGAGTTAAAGGAGTTAGAAGAAGTTATCGCCCGCTGTAGCGGACTGAGGAGTTAGAAGTCAATACCATAAATTGTCAATCGTTAATTATCAATTGTCAATTGAAAAGTGCGTTCTTCACGTTCCTCTCATGTCAATCGCATGATAGTTCCCAAGCACCTTATTTCAGGTATAACGGCGGTATTCTGGACGAACCTCAGCAGCAATGATCCACCGTTGTTATGTGACGAGAAGAACAAAGCGCGATGCGCTTTAACATTTTTGCTTCCATATCACAAGTGTTTAGTTCTCAATCTATTAAGTCTATTCTACACCCACCGCTTTACCATTGCTTTATAATATGAAACGGCGAATTTTTGCAACTAATTGATTATCAGTATATAATTTTGCACCAAGTCCAATTTTAGTCAAACAACGGCTGTATTTGTTCGACTAAAATTGTAATCTTTAAAAAAAATCCGGTGATAAATGGTTCTGTATTAAATCTTTTTATTACCTTTGCGGCATACTTACCGCTTCATATTATACAGTTCCGAAATTTGTCGAACATTCCCAGCTTTCATTCACGCATGATTTTGCCTATCATTTTCCGGTTGGCTTTCACCACGTCCTCCGTGTCGATGGAGGAAAGATAGATTTGTGTGGTCTTCAGGTTTTCGTGGCCCAGCCCCTTGCTGATGACGGACAGGCTGGTGCCCATGTCACGCATCGCGCTGGCCCAGGTATGCCTCCCGTATATGTCGTCAGGGATGTACGCAATCCGGCCATCGCGCCGATTTTCTTCAGGTAGTAGTTCACCTTATGCTCCATCCGCTCGTACTGCCGCCGTTCCGTGCCGTCCGCCTTTGTGATGATGGGCAAAAGGTAAGGGCTGTCTTTCGTCAGGTGGGCGTAGTTGTCCACAATGTCCTGCATGGCAGGCTCCCAGCTGACGGCCAGCTCCTGCCCGGTCTTCTTGCGGCTGTAGTGCAGCTGCCCGTTTCGGATGTCGTCTTTCTTCAGGTAGGCAAGGTCCACGAACGAGATGCCCTGCAGGTAAACGCTCAGCATGAACAGGTCACGTGCGAAGGCGACGACGGAATCCTCGGGCAGACGGAGCAGCCTGATGGCACGCAGTGAACTTAACGGTATGGCTCGTTTGGCGGTCTTGGCGAACCCTGTGAACACGTGGCGGAAAATGTTTTTGTCGGTTGTCAGTCCGGCTTCGACGGCCTTGCGGTAGAGGGTGCGCAAGGTGCGCAGGTAGCACGACGAGGAGTTGCGCTTCACGCCCCGTCCTTTCAGGACTATAAAAATGACATATTCCAATAAATTCAAAACAGTTTTTAAGGGAATCAGTCCTCGCGTCATCAACCAACAGTTGAAAGAACTGGAAAGTACGGCATGATTGGCGAAGACTATCTATCCCAGACTTCTACCCCATGTGGAATATTCCATCATGGAAGACGGGCGAAGCCTTATGCCCATTGTCCGGATGCTGGAACAATGGGAAAATGGCTTCCGCCCGAAGATGATACGGATATTGAAAGAAGAAGGTGACAAATTTTAATCTTGTACACTTATTCGTGTATCTTATAAGTCCCTATTTCTTTTTACGTATCCATGTTTTACTTTCCGAAGTTAGCCAGCCACTTTACCGTCTCGGGAGCATAGTGCGAGAAGAACAGGCTTTCGCCCTTGTCCAGCTTGCCGATGGTCTCCATGTCTTCAGCGGAAAGGGAGAAGTCGAATACATCGAGGTTCTGCTCCATGCGCTCCTTATGCGTGGACTTGGCGATGACTACCACGTCGCGCTGGATGAGGAAGCGCAGGGCGGTCTGTGCCACAGACTTACCGTATTTTTCGCCAATGGCTTTCAGCACGGGGTTAGTGAAGAAGTCGTTACGTCCTTCGGCGAACGGCCCCCACGACATGATTTGCGTGCCGTACTCCTTCATGATTTCCTGCGGCCGGCGTTGCTGGTTGAACACATGCGTTTCCACTTGGTTCACCATCGGTTTGATGTCGCAGAACTCTGCCAAGTCGATGAAACGGTCGGGGTAGAAGTTCGATACGCCGATGGCACGGAGCTTGCCTGCCTTGTACGCTTCTTCCATGGCGCGGTAAGTACCGTAATAGTCGTTGAAGGGTTGGTGGATGAGCAGCAGGTCGATGTAGTCGGTCTGCAACTTGCGGAGGGATTCGTCGATAGAAGCCTTTGCCTTCTCATACCCGGCGTTGGATATCCACACCTTTGTCACAAGGAACAGTTCCTCGCGCGGAATACCGCTTTTCTTCACCGCATTGCCCACGCCTTCCTCATTAGCGTATGCCTGCGCCGTGTCCACCATACGATAACCCATGCTCAAGGCATCCGACACGCAACGTTCACATTCTTCGGGAGTCACTTGATAGACCCCGTAACCCAAAATCGGCATTTCTACGCCGTTTGATAATTTGACTGTTTGCATAACTTGTTGTTTTTATGGGGTTATTATTATTTGATGCTTTCCTGTTATTCGTTTTTCAAATTATTCTTGTTTTTGTCTCCGATAGCACTTCTCCTGACGGATTGCCGTTGTCGGAGATAACGGCGGCAAATGTTTAGAAACCTAAGTCCGGCACTGAGATACCCTCATGTCCGGGGTGAGTTTAGATGCCATTGTCCTTTTCATTTCTGATTACGATGCAAAATTACGCCACTTTTACACGCTCTATGTTTCACAAAAGGTATCTAATGTTTCACGAAAAGCACAAATCGTTTGGCACTCTCCGGATAATGCCCTAATTTTGCGGCATGGCAAAGGATAAAGAACTGAAAATCGTATATTCCACCCTGTTCCAACTGATAGGGTCGGTCAAGCTGCGGGGTTGGTGCGTGCACATGGTGTGCCTGCAGGGAGAAGGCTTCTTTACTTACGACGGCCGTCCGTTTCATGTGAAGAAGCATGACGCTGTGGTCATCAATGCGCCCCAGCAAGTGCATATAGTCGGTCAGAGCGAAGATTTGAAAGTGGAAGTCTTGGCAGCCCCGCATGATTTCCTCTCCAACCAGCTTCCGGCGAATAATTATGGTATAGGAGGCAGTATCAGCCTGTACGACAACCCTGTCATCCCCTTGTCGGAAGAGGATGCAGAGACGTTGGTGCGCGACATACACCATATCCGCGACCGCATCGCCGATACTGGCCATCTGTTTTACCGCGAGCTGATAGGCGGGCTGGCCCTTCCGCTGATTTATGACTTGTTTTATTTCCACGCCAAGAACCGTACCCCGATATTCGCCACGGACAGGAGCATGTATGTCGTGAAGGAACTGATGGCGTTGCTGGAAAGCGGACGCAGCAAGAAATACCGGGAAGTTGCTTATTATGCCGAACAGCTGAACGTGACCGTCAAATACCTCTCCAATACCGTAAAGCGGCAGACGGGCAAGAGCGTCACTTATTACATCGACCGTTACACCGTCCCGATGATAAAGGAATATCTCAACAATCCCGACCTTTCCATCGTGCAGATAGCGGAGGAAATGAACTTCACGACGCTCTCTTATTTCAGCCGGTACGTGACCAAACACCTGGGCATGTCGCCGAAGGCTTACCGGGAATCATTGATGCCGCGGTAAACATGGATGGGATATAGCCGGGTTTATCAAGCCTTAAATTCGTATTTTCTATAATTTGTCCTACGAAAAAGTTATCTTTGCAACAAAAAAATTATACCACGATTCATATATGGCACAACAGTTTGGCAATACATGGTGGGGCAACGAATGGTTGCGCTCGCTGACCCACATTGATTATGAGAACCGCATCCCCCGCGGCGCACGGTATGCCCGCAATGGCTCCGTCCGAGAAATACAGTTACAAGATAATGTCATCAGCGCCAAGGTGCAAGGCAGCCGTCCACGGCCTTACCGCGTTAAAATCACCGTCCCGAAGTTTTCCGCCAGGCAGGTGGACAAGCTGATGGACAGGCTGGTTGCCCGACCGGGAATTATTTCAGGCTTACTCAACCGGGAATTGGACCCGGAGGTGATGGACATCGCCCGCTCCTGCGGCTTGAAGATATTCCCCGAACGATGGGATGACTTGGAGATGGATTGCAGTTGTCCCGATTGGGCGGTGCCTTGCAAACATCTGGCAGCCGTGGTCTATATGTTCAGCCGGGAGATTGACAACAATCCTTTCATTGTGTTCCAAATGCACGGGTTCGACCTTCTGAAAGAATTGAAGAAACGGGGCATTGAAGTGGACAACGTGCGGCAGGAGGTGGAAGTGCCCGCCTTGAAAGACCTCGTGACGACCCTGCCTGCTAAAGATGCAGGAACGGAAGTCCCGGCATTCCGCCGCATCGACTTCTCCAAGTTGGCCGACCGGTCTGATGCCCTGCTGATGCTTCTGCCGGACAAGCCGCCTTTTGCACCCCAAGGCAATTTCAAGGAAGGATATGTGGCGGAATTGCGCCGTGTGAGAAAGAACGTGCAGCGTTTCTTCACCGGGAAGCTGGGGAGGGAAGAAATGTTTCCTATCGCATTTTCCAAACTGCCGGAAAGCATCGGTGTGGACGATGCGATAAGCCTTTGCTTTGATTACCGGTATGACTGGACGATAGAAGGAAAGGTTGCCTACAACGAGCGCACGTTGCCTCATGCCTTGCTGCATATCAATCCCGATTTCCTGCCCGACTACCATCCGACGGTCATTGCCCTGTACCAATCCCTTTTCTGTGCGCTGCACCTGTTGGACAAGGGGGCGGTGGCTCCACAGTTGCTCCGATTGTCGGACAAGAAATACCTGGTGCGCTGGATGCCCGCCTACATCGATGCACAAGCCAAAGAACTGGTGGAGGCACTCGAAGGACTCGTTCCGGCTTCGCTCGTCAAGGTGAAACCTACGGCACGTTCCGCAGTAAAACCCGTGGAGCATCCGGCGGAGTGGCTGGTATCGTATTTCCTCGGGACGTTGGTCAAATACTTGTCGGGCAGTTGCGACCGTATGCCGCTCCTCCCGTTCTTCTTCAAGGGAGAACGCATGCCCTTCGACGGAGTGGGCGAAAAAGAGACACCCGGCGGCATCCGCTCGTGGACGGCTTCCTATACCCTGACGGCATCGGACTACCGCCCGGTGTTCAGCGTGAAAGAGAGTCGCCGGGGAGGCTTCGACCTGCATATCGGCGTGGAGGACAAGCGAAAGCCGGAGCCGCAGACCGTGCCCCTATGCGAAGTGCTGGATTCGCCGGAATACGACCGTGAGCGACTGCGTATCCTGAGGAGTTTTACGCTCATCTCCGGGCTGGTGAAAGAAGTGGGGAGCTATATCAACGCCGGTGCGAAAAAGCCTGTCCATTATACTGCTGTATCGTTTGTGCCTTTCCTGCTGCAAGTCATCCCTGCCGTACGGATGCTTGACATCAAAGTATTCATGCCTAAATCATTGGGGCAACTCATCCGTCCCAAGGCATCACTTTCCATCAAACGGAAAGCCGGTTCGGACAAAGGCTTTCTCAGCCTGGCAGACCTCTTTGCCTTCGATTGGGAAGTCGCATTGGGCAAAGAGCTTGTTCCTTTGGAAGAATTTATGAAACTGATGGAGAAGGCCGACGGGCTTATCAAGTTCAAGCAACGCTATATCTATGCCGATGCGGAAACCTTGCAAAAGCTGCAAGCCGCCATGGCGCAGGGCGAAAAGCTGACTCCCGCCCAAATCCTGCAAGCTGCCCTGACGGGAGAATACGAATCGGCACCGGTGCATCTGACCGACGAGGTCCGCCAATTGATGGACGAACTGACGCGGCAGGAGCATATCCCGCTCCCCACCGGATTGAACGCTACGCTGCGCCCTTACCAGGAACGCGGTTTCTCGTGGATGTACCGCAACAGCCGCATCGGCTTCGGCTCTATCCTGGCGGACGACATGGGATTGGGAAAGACCTTGCAAGCCATCACCTTGATGCTGAAATTGAAAGAGGAAGGCGCATTGGAGCAGGGGCGTATATTGGTAGTGGTACCCACCGGCTTGCTCACCAACTGGCAGGCGGAAATCAGCCGTTTCGCCCCCTCGCTTACCTTCTTTGTCTATCACGGGACAGGGCGAAGCCTGAAGCAGTTTGATGCCGACATCCTGCTCACCACCTACGGCGTGTTGCGCTCGGACAATGCCAAACTGAAGAAACTGCCGTGGACGCTGATGTTCATTGACGAAGCGCAAAACATCAAGAACCAGGACACCGCACAGAGCAAGGCCGTGCGCGGCATTCCCGCCACGACACATATCGCCCTCAGCGGTACCCCCGTAGAGAACCGCCTCACCGAGTTCTGGAGCATCATGGAGTATGCCAACAAAGGCTACTTGGATACGCCGAAAGCCTTTAGGGAGAAGTTTGTCAACCCCATCCAACTCTACAACGACGGCGATTGCGCCGCCCGCTTCCGCAAGGTGACCGCTCCCTTCATGATGCGCCGGATGAAGACCGACAAGAGCATCATCTCCGACCTGCCGGACAAGATAGAACTGGACGATTATGCCGCACTCACTTCGGAGCAGGCCGCCCTCTACCACCGCACGCTCGAAGCAGCCATGGCGGAAATCGAAGGGATTGATACCACCGACCACGAATCCCTCTTCCAGCGTCAGGGACTTATCCTGCAAATGATTCTTGCCTTGAAGCAAATCTGCAACCACCCGGCGCAGTTCCTCAAGAACGGCGATGCCCGCATTGAGTTGTCCGGCAAGGCGGAGATGCTATTGGACCGCTTGGAAGGCATTGTGGCGAATGGCGAAAAAGTGCTTGTGTTCACCCAGTTCCGCGAGATGGGCGACTTGTTGGTGCGCTTCATCGAAGAACGGTTGGGACAACGCCCCTTGTTCTACCACGGCGGATGCAGTGTGAAGCAACGTCAGGAAATGGTGGAGCGTTTCCAGAACCTTCGGAGCGACAAGATCTTCATCCTCTCGCTCAAGGCTGCCGGGACGGGGCTGAACCTCACAGCCGCCTCACACGTCATCCACTACGACCTGTGGTGGAATCCGGCTGTGGAAGCCCAAGCTACCGACCGCGCCTACCGCATCGGGCAGCAACGGAACGTCATGGTGCACCGTTTCATTACCAAAGACACCTTTGAGGAACGCATCAACGACATGATCCAGCAGAAGAAACACTTGGCGGATATGACCGTGGCAAGCGGCGAAAGCTGGATAGGCAAGCTGAGCAACAAGGAATTGCGGGACATCTTCGGGTAAGTGTGATAATAAACGGATTTGGCAAGAGCCGCAGCATGTAAGGATGTACACTTACATACCGCGGCTCTTTTGTGTATCACAACAACAGATACCAATCCTTATTTCAATAGCGGAAGCTGCTTCAGCATGTTCTTAATGCGGATGGCTGTGCGGGGGCATAGGTTCATCTGGTGCCTTGGTTTCCACAGAGTTCTCCCGCACGAGATAGAGTTTCAAAAATTCATAGTGTATATTTCTCTCGTGGTAAATATCAAGATAGATGGACTTGTTCCCGCTTTCCAATTCAAAGTAACATATAAAGTGAAAATAAAGCCAAAATAGAACCAAATTCGGAAATAGGATTGTTTGTCTTATTTAATACAGTTTTCTTACCTCCGCATTCCTGTAATAATGTAGCAGGATATCGTTGTAGCTGAAACCCTGTTCGCCCATCACGGCTGCCCCTATCTGGCACAAGCCTACACCGTGTCCCCATCCTGCACCGGTCAGTTGGAACCAGGCGGGTACCCCGTCGGTGGTTTCTCCTTTGTCTACTACGAAAGCAGAACTGAACAGGTGGGTAGGCGAGAGCGTGCGACGTATTTCCAGTTCTTTACCAATAATCAGCGTCTTTTCCGAACCTACGATTTTCAGTTTGCAGATACGTCCCGACTTGCCGCGTTCTATGGGGATGAGGTCGAGGATTTTCCCGTAATCGTACTTGGTTTTCGAGTGAATCAGTTCAGCCAGTTCGGCTTGGGTGTAACGCACTTTCCAGCGGTAGAAGTCGGTGGTTTCCTGGTCGTAATTGTTCAGTATCTGCCGGATGATGTTCTTGTCGTGTGTATGGCAAAAACTATCCGGTTCAGAGCGTATCCATTTTTCAGCTTCTTCTTCACAGGTCAGGTCGGGTAAGGACGTTTCTCCGGCTGCATCACGCACGGCATGCAGGTAGGGGTATTGCCTGTTTTCCCAGCAGGTACCGAACTCTTCGGTCGCTCCTCCGCAACATTTCGAGAAGCGGGCATCGCAGATGGCGTTTTTATACATTAATACTTGTCCGCGTGTGGCTTTCACCGCTTCTTCCACCCTCCGGCTGGATGCTTTGGTGATGCCCTGATAGCGCTGGCAATGGTCGTCGGCGCATACGTCGAAGATGGTATGGTCTTCGCGGTCGTACCAGCGGATGTATTCGGTTTCGGTTTTGATGAATGGAAAGAATCCGTTGTCTTTTTTGCTCAGTGCTTTCCGCTTTTCTATTTGTGCCAATAGCCAGCTTCGGGAGATGACGGCGTGTGCTTTAAGAAATTCGGTCGAAGAGGTGGTGTTCATTTCCGAAGAGATGACGCTGATGAGATACTCTTCGGCTGAGAGGATATTGATGGCGGTTATGCCTCCTTCATCCACCACCAGTTTCAGCATGCCGGTAAAACGCTGGGTTTCCTGTCGTTCCCAATGAAAATTGATGCCGATGGTTACGTCGTACAGGGAGAATGACGCATCGTCTTCCAGTGGGGTAAAGGTCAGCTCGCGGTACACGTTACCGTTCCACAAGATGCCTCCTTCGTCGAAGCATACGGTTTGTTCTCCGTCTACGCTTTCACCTTTGGCAAGGTAACGTCTGTTGAGGTTGAAATGTATTTGGGGGGCATTGAGGATGCCCACGCTTATTTCGGGTTCTTTCATTGTTGTGCTTTTTTTAGTTGACTCGTCACTTTTGTTACTTCGTTCTTGTCTTTTGGTTACTGAGTCATAAACTTACTTCATCGTATATCTCTTTTATCTCTTCCGCGGTCAGACTTTCGAAGTCTTCTTTCCGGGGGGTTACTATCAGTCCCGCCATGTCAAGGGCGCCGGGGCTTACAAGGCGTTGCTCACCCCCATATGCCGTATAGCAGGACGGACGGTGCTTATCACGTGGGAGATACGCTACGGTGAACCCTCTTTTCGGGTCATTCCATGCAAACAGGTTGTAACGTGGTTCGTCTTCGTCCGGGTGCGATGGCAACGTGTGCAGATAAGCATCTATCAAATCTGCATCTGATACAGGGGCAGAGTCGGACACGAATGCCTCGATGGGGCAGAGGTATCCGTTGATGCGGTATTCCTGACATGTTCCCCCGCCGGGTAAAGTGGCTTGTCTTGTAAGGGTGGCGGTTTCCATCAGCCGGTTCCACTGCATGATGAGCGGTATGTCTTGCATACGTGCTGCCTGAAAATGGAAATGGTCGGGAGCTGATGCGCCGCATTTGGCTCCGTTGTAGAACAAAGCATACCCCGATGCGAAGTGTCTCTCCAGCCAGTCGGTCAGTTTGCCTGGCAGCTGGCGTCCGGTTTTTCCCGCAAGGGTTTGGGGCTGGTGCCGTTCGCTGGAAACAGTGAGGTGGGCAGGCAGGATGGGATAAGGATTGATGCGAAGCTGGAAAGTCTCATCCAGTATGATGGGGATGCAGTCTTGCTCGACGGGCTTGTGTGTGTCGCAAAGAAAGCACGGGCGTGCCGCAATGCTTGTCTTATCCAGCCGGGCACAGGTCGAGACCGCACGGGCGGGATTGAACTGGACAAATACCGTATTTTCCCCGATGCACAGGCGGCGGGTCTGGATGTGGCAGAGTGCTTCATGATTTGTGCGAGCCAGTGCCCAGTGGGCCAGCTGGTGCTTCAGGAAATGTTCGCCGGGTGTTTCTTTTTCTGGAGTCATAAGGGCACGGCGGCAGGAAAGCTCCAGTGTGCGCAGGCTGTCTTTATAAGCATTGTTGCGGTTTACTTTCTCGATGCTCAGGTTGGCATCCGAGTTTCCATCCCAGCGGCGGCACAGGTAAAGCACGTCGTAGATACGCCCGATAGGGTATTGGCGCGAGAATGCCAGTCCCAGTGCATAGTCTTCTCCATAGCTTACGTTGGGTATGCCTATCTGGCGCAGCAAGGGGGTGTAGAAGGCACGCGGTGCTCCCAACCCGTTGATACGGAGGGCGTTGTTGTGCCCGTTGGCATCGGTCCACTCGCGGTGGTCTATTACGCCGGGCGGCAAGCCCTGCAGTTTAAAGTCGGTCATGCGGTAGGAACCGATGACCATAGCGCATTGTCCTGCATGGAATTTGTCGATAATAGCCTGTAAGGTGCCGGGCGTACTATACAGGTCGTCGCTGTCCAGTTGGACGGCAAACCGTCCGCATCGTGCATCGCGTATGGCCAAGTCCCAGCATCCACCGATACCCAAGTCGGTGCGTTCGGGGATGATGTGGACTACTTTCTTTTCTCCGGCATACTGGCGGATGACTTCGGTTGTTCCGTCGGTAGAATGATTGTCTACGATTATCAGGTTGTAATCGAATGTCGTTTCTTGTGCCAATGCGGAACGGATGGCATCGTCGATGGTCCGCACGCGGTTGCGCACGGGGATGATGACCGATGCTTCACAGGGAAACGAGCCTTTCTGCAAATCGATATTCCGCTTCGGCGGAGGCAGGTATGCTCCTGTCTTTTTCAGGTATCGGGTAAAGACGGCTTCCCGTTCCAATTGTATGTCCCGGTTACGCGGGTCGACGTAATCGAATTGTTTTTCGCCCGAATGACGTGTATCTGTTTCGGTTTCTGTATAAAGATATTCGCTGATATGAGTCAGGGAGTACCTGCGCGACAATGCCAGCCGGAGGGCGTAGCTTGCCGAATGGGTATACGCAGGCTCTACACTGATTTCGGCTGTAGCTTGTCTGAAGGCTTCGGTGCGGTACATCACAAGCGAGCCGAAGTCGAAGTCATCCCGTACACTTCCCGGCTGGTAATCGATGACCGGATGTGGGTATATTCCTTCTTTGGTCTCTTCGTAACGGTCGGCATATACCATCCCGCACTCTGGAGCAGACAAGTAATCTGCCATACGCTCCAAAGCTCTGTACCCTAGCCGGATGTGATGCCTGGTGCGGCATATTAGAGTATAGGGGGTGTGACTTTGGGCAGCTATAAGCCGGCAGGTATCGGTATTGTCTTGCAGGGAGATTGTCTGTATCTTTGCGTCTGGAAGCCCTTCAATGATATCACCAGGTGTTGCCCCTCCGCAACAGGCGACGAAGCAAGTTATGTCTTTGTTTGTCATAATCAGTGGTTTGTCTTAGATGAATGTCCGCATGGTATAATTATGTTCCTCCCTCTCTCTCCTCTGCAAAGGTAAGAAATCTTTTCCATGTGGCAATGGATTTGGGATGGGTGGATGTGAAAATCTGTTAACAGAAGATGTTTTTTTGAAATTGACCTTGAAAATCAGCGATATATAAAGTGTTTTTGTGTTTTGCTTATTTCCCAAAATGACATTCGTCTTAATAATCTTAATGAACGAGTGTGATTGTAAGGATTGTAATTGTAATCAATTCAGGAAAACTTACACTTACAATCCTTACAATTACATTTATCGGTTTTACGTTTTCGGGGCAGAGAGAAAAGTCTGTATAAAATTT
>ULKH01010136.1_pt1 | contig 13172 bp, 9 predicted proteins | sample 1951111 | NCBI WGS metagenome assembly ULKH01 (sample SAMEA4835496, study PRJEB28245) | human gut metagenome | biome: gut microbiome; material: fecal sample | place: Denmark | collected 2008
GCGGTTCTTTATCTGCACGGCCGGCAAGGCCCCCGGGCCGACACAGGCCGGGGATTTTAAACGGTTATCCGTTTAGCGGATAATGCGGATGCTTTGCACGCCGCTTTTCATTACATATTTGCGCAAAAAAGGCCGGTACATAAATGGACATTTGAGCAGTTTGCCCCACAATTTTACACGCAGGCCGAATGTACCCCGCGCATAGCGGCGGTGTTCTTCCGCCCCCGGTTCTGCGCCCAGCGACTGCGCCAAACGCCGCGCACTTATAAGCGCGCTGGAAATGCCTTCCAGACTGCTGGGGCTGATAAGGCCTGCGGCCTCGCCGATTAAAAATACGCCCTTTTCCCCCAGGCAAAACTCATTCCACCCCGCCGGACGCAGGACGCGGCATGCCTCGGTTTTAACGGGCGCGCCAAATTGAAACCCATATTTTTCAAGCGCCTGTTTCTGCCGCTCAAACCGCGCGCGGCAGTCCTGCGCCGGGTAGGCCCCGCCAAAGATAAAGTAGCCGTCTTTGGAGACGGACCAGGAATAGCAGTCCGTTTGGGCAGGGTCAAAAATACAGGAATAAAACGGGCTCTTGTGCATTTCTTTAAACCATTGTTGCACGGCCACGTACGAGCGGATTTGATGCGCGGGAAAAAACGTCCGGCGCACGAGCGAGTCCGCGCCGTCGGCCCCCGCCACGCGTTTGGCGCGCGCGGTTTGGGTTTGCCCGTTTTGTACAAACGTAACGGTAAACGCGCCGTCCGCGTCCCTTGTAATATCCGTTACCCACGCGTCTTCTTTTACTTCCGCCGAAGAGGGAATGAGCGACATCAGCCAGCGGTCAAACTTATCCCTGTCCATATTCACGTAAAACCGCTGGTAGTGGCGGCAAAGCCCGGTGGAAAGATCAAGGGTTCGTACAGAAAACAGCTGGGGGTCCACCAGCACGGATTTGGGGAGCGTCAAATCAAAACGTGCCAGGGCTTTCTGCGCGTCCGGCGCCAGCAGTCCGCCGCAGGGCTTTTTAAAACCACCGGGCCGCGAAGCTTTTTTATCCAAACACAGCACTTTCCGCCCGGCCAAAAGCCGCGCCAGGGTGCTGCCCGCTGGCCCCAGGCCGATGATAACCACGTCAAACATCCGTCGTCCTCCCTAAAAAGAACCGCCGCTTATAAAGGCGGCGGTAAAAATTAACGCAGGTTTTCGGCTTCCGCCAGCCAGGCTTCCGCGCTGGCGTCGCTGGGCATACGCCAGTCCCCCCGCGGGGATAGCGACACCGAGCCCACCTTCGGCCCGTCCGGCAGGCAGGAGCGTTTAAACTGCTGGGCGAAAAAGCGGCGGAAAAATACTTTCAGCCATTTTTTAATCACGCCCGGCGCAAATTTTTTATCAAACGCCTGCTTGGCCAAAAAGTAAATTTTGGCGGGACCGAACCCGTAGCGAAGGAAATAAAACAGAAAGAAATCGTGCAGCTCATACGGGCCCACCAAATCCTCGGTTTTTTGGGAAATGACGCCGTTTTCGGCGGCGGGCAGCAGCTCGGGGCTGATGGGCGTATCTACAATATCCGCCAGAACGGCCTGTGTTTTTTTGCCCGTTTCGTGCTGTGCGGCCCACGCCACCAGCGAACGCACCAGCGTTTTCGGCACGCCCGCGTTCACGCCGTACATGGACATATGGTCCCCGTTGTACGTCGCCCAGCCTAAAGCCAGTTCGGATAAATCCCCCGTCCCGATGACCAGTCCGCCCGTTTGGTTGGCAATATCCATCAGCACCTGGGTGCGTTCGCGCGCCTGGGTGTTTTCGTAGGTGATATCTTTGTTTTTCTCGTCGTGGCCGATATCGCAGAAATGCTGGCGGCAGGCTTGGGTAATGTCCACCTCCCGCACGGTTACGCCCAGGTTTTTCATCAGCGTCAGCGCGTTTTGGTAGGTGCGGTCCGTAGTGCCGAAGCCGGGCATCGTTACGCCGATAATGCCTTTGCGCGGCAGGTCCAGCCGGTCAAACGTTTTGGCGCACACCAACAGCGCCAGCGTGGAATCCAGCCCGCCCGACACGCCGATAACCGCCGTCTTGGCGCGCGCATGCGCCAGGCGCGTGGCCAGGCCGGTTACCTGAATGTTGAAAATTTCCTGGCAGTTCTCCTCCAGCATACTGCCTTTGGGCACAAACGGCAGGGGAGACACCGCGCGGGACAAACTCATCACCGGCGCGGGCGGCATACCCGTTTCAATCAGCTCATACGGCTCAGCGGCTTCGTAGGCCGCGTCGGAGCGGAACGTCGTGCTGGCCATACGTTCGGCGCGCAGGCGTTCCACGTCAATTTCGGCGGAAACCAGCTGCGCCTCCTGCGAGAAGCGCTGTGAAAAAGCCAGCGGTGTGCCGTTTTCGTAAATAAGCGCGTTGGAGCCGAACACCACATCGGTCGTGGACTCGCCGAACCCGCTGGAAGCGTACACATACCCGCACAGGCACCGGGCCGACTGCTGGCCCACCAAACTGCGCACATAGGCGTTTTTGCCCGCGAGCGCATTACTGGCGGAAAGATTAAAAATCACGTCCGCCCCCTGCAGGCTGAGCCGCGAAGACGGCGGCACGACGGACCATAAATCTTCGCAAATCTCTACGCCAAACTTCATCCCGTCCGCTTCAAACAACAAATCCGTTCCGGCGGGTACGCGGCGGCCGCACAAATCCACTTCGCCGCCCCCCCATTCCAAAGACGACGTAAACCAACGCTGTTCGTAAAATTCTTTATAATTGGGCAGGCAGGTTTTGGGAATAACGCCCAAAATCTCCCCGCGGTAACACACGGCGGCCGCATTTAGTAAAGCGCTCCCCGCCGCCACCGGCAGGCCGACAATAAAAACAATATCCGGCCCTTCCGTCCGGCGCAAGAGGGCGGCCAGCACGCGTTCGGCGGCGTTAACAAGCAAGGGTTTTAAAAACAAATCTCCGCAGGTATACCCGGTCAGGCACAGCTCCGGGAACACCACGGCGCGCACGCCTTCCTGCGCGGCGCGCGCAATTAATTCTTCCAGCTGGGCGGCGTTATAGGCGGGATCCGCCACTTTTACGGACGGCACGCCCGCCGCCACCTTGACAAACCCGAAATGGTTCATAGGGAACGCTCCTTGTCCAATACGGCTTTTATTTATTCTATCAATTCTGGCGCAAGAAAGCGGCCGGGCCCTGAAAACGCCCGGCCGCCCATAAAACTTACGCCCGCCGGCCTAACGCACGGCCACTACTTCGTAACCGGCGTCCCGCACCGCTTTTTTAAGGGCTTCTTCTTTCACCGGGCCGGCCGATTCCACCACCGCCGCTTTCCGGCTTAAATCCACGTGCGCGCGCACGCCCGGCAGCGCGTTTAAGGCGCGTTCCACGCGGCCGGCGCAGTGCGAACAGACCATGCCTTCAATAATCAATGTTTTCTGCATTTTGTTTCCCCCTTGTTTTCTTTTTTCAGATACGCGCGCGGGCTTAAAAAACCGCAGGCGCAGCGCGTTGGTTACCACGCAGACGGAGCTTAAACTCATCGCCGCCGCGGCAAACATCGGGCTGAGTTTCCACCCGAACGGCAGGTACAAAACTCCCGCCGCCAGCGGAATGCCCAGCACGTTGTAAAAGAACGCCCAAAACAAATTTTGTTTGACGTTGCGAAGCACCGCGCGGCTTAACTGCAAGGCGGTGGCCACGCCCGTCAAATCGTCTTTCATCAGCACGATGTCGGCCGATTCCACGGCCACGTCCGTCCCCGCGCCCAGCGCAAGGCCCACGTCCGCGCGCACCAAAGCCGGCGCGTCGTTTACGCCGTCCCCGGCCATCGCCACGATTTCCCCCTCGTCCTGCAAACGCCGCACCACGGCTTCTTTCTCCTGCGGCAGCACGCCCGCAATCACGCGGTCAATGCCCACGTCCGAAGCCACGCGGCGCGCGGTCAGTTCGTTGTCCCCGGTCAGCAGAATGACTTTTAAGCGCATCCGTTTAAGCAAATACACCGCGTCCGCCGAGGACGGTTTAACCGTGTCCGAAAATGAGATGACGCCCAAAAAACGGTCTCCCCGCACAAAAAACAGCGGCGTGCGTCCGGCCCGCGCTTCGTCCGCCAAGAGTTTATCCCCGTCCGGCACGTCCACGCCCAGCTCGCGCATCCATTTTAAGTTGCCTCCGGCCAGGCGGTCCTTTCCTTCTTGCGCCTGCACGCCGCGTCCCGGCAGCAGTTCAAAGCCCGACGCCTGAAAAAGCGGCGTATTTTTTTCGTCCGCGTACGCCGTAAGCGCGCGGGCGAACGGATGCTGCGAAAAATGTTCCAACGAAGCGGCTTGGCTGACGAGTTCTTCTTCCGACGAACCCGGCGCGGCAATCACCTTGGCCACGCGCATGCGCCCGGAAGTAACGGTTCCCGTCTTGTCCAGCACCACGGCGGTTACTTTGTGCGCCCGCTCCAGCGCGGCGGCGGACTTGACCAAAATGCCGTGGCGCGCGGCGGAACCGGTGCCCACCATCACGGCCGTGGGCGTAGCCAGCCCCAGCGCGCACGGGCACGAAATTACCAATACGGAAACGGCCGCCGAAACGGAAAACGCCACGCCCATCCCCTGCGCAAGCCACACCACCAGCGTTAAGAGCGCCACCGCAATCACCGCCGGCACAAACACCGCGCTTACGCGGTCGGCCAGTTTGGCGATGGGCGCCTTGCTCCCCGCCGCTTCTTCCACCAGCGTGATGATTTGCGCGAGCACGGTGTCTTTGCCCGTGCGTTCCACGCAAAATTCCACATATCCGCTGGCGAGCACCGTCCCCGCCGCCAGCTCCATACCGATTTGTTTGTCCTGCGGCATGCTTTCACCCGTCAAAGCCGATTCATCCGCCGCGCCTCCGCCGTCCGTAATTACGCCGTCGGCCGCAATCCGCTCGCCCGCGCGCGCGATGACCGTGTCACCCGGCACCAGCCCCTGGACGGGTATTTTTACTTCTTTGCCGTCCCTGATAACGGAGACTTCCGGCGGAACCAGCCGTACAAGGGCGGAAATGGCGTCGGACGTTTTTACCTTGGCGCGCGCCTCCAGCCATTTGCCCAGCGTAACGAGCGTTAAAATCATCGCGGCGGATTCAAAATACAGATTGGCCGCCGCGCCGCGAGCGGCCTCCGGCCGGACGCCCATCAGATAAATCACGTCAAACAACGCCCACGCGCCCGACACCGCCGCCGCGCCGGAACCCAGCGCGATCAGGCTGTCCATATTAGGCGCGCCCGTGAAAAGACGTTTAAAACCGTTGGTAAAAAATTTACGGTTTAAAAAAAGCACGGGCAGGGTAAGCATAAACTGCACAAGCGCAAACAGCCCCGGATTATGCGCCGCCGCGCCCGGCAGCGGCAAGGAAACCATATGCCCCATGGATACGTACATCAAAGGCAGCAGGAACGCGGCCGAACCCCAAAAACGGCGTTTGACGCGAAGGGCTTCTTCTTTGGCGGCCCGCTGGGGCGACGGGACGGGTGCGTTCTCCCCCGGAGCGGAAGCGTCGTACCCCGCGCCGCGCACGGCGGCGATAATATCCTGCGCGCCCAAGCGGTCTTCGTCGTATTCCGCCGTCAGCGTATTTTGCAGCAAATTCACCGCCGCGGCATGTACGCCGGGCAGTTTGGCGACCGCACGCTCCACATGTGCCTGGCAGGCGGAACAGGTCATACCGGTAATATTAAATTTTTTCTTCATAGAAACTCCCCCTATGTTAAAGGATATACTTATCGTCGGGGAGTGTCAAGGCGGAAGAGAGACTAGTTTCGCTTTCTAACCCAAATGAGCGTGTACACTTTTTGTGCACTCATTGTATACTATCGGTATATAATTATTACCACAACAAGGGGGAGTATATGACAAAAACAATTGCCTGTACCGCCGCATTATTGGCGGCCGTCTGCCTGCCGGCGGCATTGCCGGCCTGCACGGGCATTTCGTTCGCCGCGGCGGACGGCACGCAAATTCAGGCGCGCACGATTGAGTGGGGCGGGTACGATTTAAACAGCAAGCTGGTGGTCCTGCCGCGCAGGATGGGCAACATTTCCTATACGCCCCAGGGAAAAAACGGCCTGGCCTGGAACAACAAGTACGGCGCCGTCGGCGCGAGCACGGTGATGGAGGAATTTGTTACCGAAGGCGTGAACGAAAAAGGCCTTAATGCGGGGATTTTTTATTTTCCGCATTACGGAAGCCTCGCGCCCTATAATCCGCGCAAAGCCAAGAAATCCGTCAGCGACGGGGAACTCGTGCGCTGGATGCTCACCAATTTTGCCACGGTGGACGAAGTGCTAAACGGACTTAAAAAGATTGAAATCATCCCCATCGGCGAACCGGGGCCGGACGGGATTTCCAACACCGGGCACTGGCGCATTGCGGACGCCTCGGGCCGGAGCGTGGTATTGGAAATCACCAACAAAGGGGAACGCCGCGTGTACGAAAACAAAGTGGGCATACTCACCAATTCGCCCGATTACCCGTGGCAGGAAACCAACCTGAATAATTATGTTAACCTGCACGCCGGAGCCGCCGACACGCGGGATGTAAACGGCGTACGCTTGTTCCCGTTCGGTGCGGGCTCGGCGCTGTTAGGCCTGCCGGGGGATGTTACGCCGCCTTCGCGCTTTGTGCGGGCGTTTTTCTGGCTCCACAGCGCACCGGCGGCGCCGGACGCATATAGCGGCATCACGCAGGCGTTTCATATCCTTAATAACTTTGACATTCCCATCGGTTCCGAATTTGCCGCCGGCGAAAAAATACCCAATCTGCCCAGCGCCACCCAGTGGACCAGCGCGGCCGACCTGACCCATCCGGCGTTCTATTACCGCACCATGTATAATTCCCAAATCCGAAAAGTGGATTTAACGAAAATAGATTTTGATACGGTAACTTATACGGTGCGCCCGCTGGACGAGGTCACGCGCGAACCGATGGAAGAACTGACGTTCTGAGCGTTTTTTGCCCGCCCTTACGCGCCCGCGCTCTTTGCCGGGCGCGTTTTTACGCCCGGGCGGGGGTTGCCTTTGTCCGCTTTAACTGCTAGCCTATAGATAGGGCACCCGGGCCGCCCCGAACCGTTGCATAAACGGTGTTCTTTGAAAATTTCGCAAAAAACCGAAACGCCATCGCAGCGTTTATAAAGGAGGACTTTATGTCTCTGTATATAACCAAAGCGACCGATACAGACTTTTGCGCCATTTACGCGGATATGCAGCAGCAATTCCCGTATGTGGAAATAAAGGCCAAAGAAACATTCCTTACTTTCCTCTGCGCCACCGATTACCACATCTGGCTGGCCAAAGACGACCAAGACGGAAAGACCCAAAACGTAGGGTATATGCTTGTTTGGCTTGATAAGGTGAAAAATCTTTTATGGTTGGAGTATATTGCCGTATTTAAGGAATACCACAACCGCGGGGTGGGCAGCCAAATGCTGCGCGCGCTGAAAGAACTTTATCCTAAGGCAAAAGGCTGTTTTTTGGAACTTGAAAAAGCGGAACCGGGCGTGGAGAACATCCGCCGGCGCGTAGCTTTCTATACGCGCAAAGGCGCGTTCCCGCTGAATATCCGCTATTTTTATCCCCAGCGTACGGGCGCGCTGGAGCTGGATTTGTATTTCCTGCCGTTTAAGCCGGGGCTTCACTCGCTGCCCCTGCAGGAAGCCATGCACTCCATCCGCAACGCCTATCATACGCTGCACCGCAACGTTCCGCACGCGCAGGATTTGCTGCGCCGCATTACGCCGCTTGCCGCGTAAACGCTATTCAAGGTCTCCCCTTTTTCAGAGGGGAGGCCTTCTTTTTTCCCCTCCGGTTTTTTGCTACACTATATACAATGACGATACTTATCATCATCCTCATGTTGGTTTTAAACGCCCTGCTGGCGGCTTACGAAATGGCCCTGGCATCCGTTTCGCGAACGAAACTGTCCATCCTCTCCCAGGAAAAACGCCTGGGCGCCGAACAGGCCCTTTATATGAAAGACCATATGGAAGGCAGCCTGGCCGTGGTGCAAATCGGCATTACGCTGGTAGGCGCGGTAGCCGCGGCCGCCGGCGGCGCGGGCGCGGACGAAATGTTCTCCCCCGTGCTTCAGGAATGGCTCTCCATCCCCAAACGCCTGGCCGACGCGCTGGCCGTGGCGGTGGTGGTCATCCCGCTGAGCTTTATCACCATCGTATTTGCGGAGCTTACGCCCAAAACGTTTGCCATTAAAAACAAAGAATTTGTGGTGTTAAAATTCTCCCCGGTTATGCGGGTGCTGTACACGGTGCTGTCCCCCATCGTGGTGATTATGGAAACGATGGTCCGCTTTTTCACCAAAAAATCCTTTACCAAAACGCCGGACCCGAAAGAAGCCCAAAAAGCCGCTATGGCCGATTTACGCACCGCGGCGGCCATCGCTTCTTCCTCGCGGCTGTTCGGCAAGGCGGAAGAGAAAATCGTGCTTTCCAGCGCGATGTTCTGCATCCGCAAAATCCGCGAAATCCAGGTGCCGCTGGACCAGGTGTATATGCTGGACGCGGCGGACTCCATCGCCGATACGTTTATCAAAGCCCATCTGGATATGCACACCCGCTTCCCGGTGCGCGAAAACCCGCAGGACCCGCAAAGCATTGTGGGCTACTTAAACTTTAAGGATATATTCCTTTCCACCAAAATGGCGAGCGGTTCGCCCACGTCCGCGCGCACCATCATCCGCCCCATCCTGCGTCTGGATGCGGACACCATCATCTCCGCCGCGCTGGAAAAGCTGATGAAAAGCAAACAGCACATCTGCCTCGTAACGGAAGGAAATACCATCACCGGCATTCTGACGCTGGAAGATATTTTTGAAGAAATGGTGGGCGAAATTGAAGACGAGTACGACTTTTTCCCCGCCTACATCCGCCCGTTCGGCGCGTCTCTGGTGGCCAGCGCCAGCGCCAAAATGGCGGACGTGTTTCAGCAGCTGGGCGTGCCCGCGCCGCAAGACCTGCCGGCGAATATCAACGTAGTCCAGTGGGCGGAAAAACAGCTGGGCCGCGAACTGGGCAAGAACGATAAAATCAAAGCCGGCGGCCTGTGGATGGACCCGCGCAAATTCCGCCGCCACAAATTAATGGAAGTGCTGGTAAGCAAAGCCGATTAAGTTCCGTTAAATACAAAACCCCCGGAGCGTTAGCCCCGGGGGTTCTTTTTGCCGCGTAAATTTTATAACAGGCCGCGCCGCATCAGTTCCGCGTGCAAAGCGTCCGGGCTTTTAAACAGGATAGCGTCAAAACCCAGGTTGGCGGCGGCCGCCACGTTGGCCGCGTTGTCGTCAATAAACACGCAGTCCGGCGAGTGCAGGTTGAATTTCTTTAACAAGCGCGCGTAAATGGCCGGGTCCGGCTTGACCAGGCGTTCTTCTCCCGAAACCAAAATACCGTCCATCTGCCGCAGGAAATCATATTTTTCTTTGGCGACGGGGAACGTTTCGGCGGACCAGTTTGTCAGCGCGTAAATGCGGTAGCCTTTGTCTTTCAGTTCGCGCCACAGGGCCACGGTGCCTTTGATGGGGCCGCCGAGCATTTCTTCCCAGCGGGCGTAATAATCGTCAATCTGCGCGGCGTATTTGGGGTACTTCTCTTTTGCCAAAGCGAGTCCTTCCGCAAACGGGCGGCCCGCATCCTGCTGCGTGTTCCACTGCGGGGTGCACACGTTGGAGAGGAACCATTCCATCTCTTCCGGCGAAGCAAAAATTTTTTTATACAAATGGCGCGGGTTCCAATCAATCAGAACGCCGCCTAAATCAAAAACGATATCTTTCATAGTATTCCCCCTGTTTTTATTATAACTTCTCGGCGAAACAAACGCAACACGCGCGCGGGAATGAAAAACCCCGCTTTTACAAGCGGGGTTTTAAATGGAAAAAACAGCTTATAGGACCAATGTGTCTTCCATATCCGGGCCGGTGGAAACCAGCGCCACCTGCGGGTGCGGATACACGTCGGCGGAGAGCCGTTTTAAGCTCTCCAAAAACGCTTGGGCTTCGGGCGTAAAGTCTTCGTATTTTTTCACGCGGTCGTTGCCCGGAAACATATCAATGTGCGTAATCGCGATTTTCGTGCATCCGTTAATCATAATCGCGCGCGCAGCGGAACGCTTTTCAAACGCGCCGATGCGGCGCAGGCGTTTGCTGACGCTTCCGATTTCGTGCCCTTTGGTGTGGTAGCGTTCCAGTTCTTTTTCGTCGGTCAGTTCCCGTTCAAGCGGCCCGGGACCCACGCGCGTGATGTAGGGTTTAAACACTACGTACACGTCCCGCACGCCTTTGGGGCCGAGGCCGGCTTCGCCCAAAAAAGTGCACGCGGTGGTGTCGCGCGACGTAACGAACGGATATTCGCCGTGCAGGAGCGAGAGCTTAATCCCCTGCGTGCCTTCCAGCAGGATTTGGCCGCCTTTGTCCAGGCATCCGTTTAAAAGTTCCGGCACGTCCTGAATAAAATCTTTTAAAAGCGGTTCGTCTTTGGCAAACGTAATGCTGCGCCGCTCAATGCGGTCGCGCACCGCCTGGCCGAGCCCCGTCCCTACGCTGCCGATGTGTTCCATAAAATGCGAAGCGTTCTTTTCGGCGGCGGTTTGCTCGTCGGAAATCAGCACGGCGTACGGGTCAATAATTAAACGGTCCCGCGTACCGGTAACTTTCAGCTCCTCCAACAGCCACTGCGTTTTGGTATACGCGCCCGCCCCCAGCACCAATTTGGTTTTGGGATTTAAAAACCCGGACGGGATATTTTTAAGCGTATACGATTTGCCGTTTTGCACCACGGTGTGCCCGGCGTTGGGCCCGCCTACGCGCACGCAGTAATCATAATCCCCTTTGTAAGACAAATAAGCGGAAATCTTTCCTTTTCCCTCATCGCCGGCTTGGCCGCCGCAGACAATATCAATCATACTTTCCCTCCGCAAGCTCCGCCGCCCGCCCGAGATAGTTTTCGGGCGTGAGCGCGCGCAGTCTTGACTTGGTCGGCCCGTCAACGGCCAACCCTTCTATAAATTCGTGAAACAACGCCGCCGTCATTTTTTTCCCGCGCGTAAAATCGCGCAGGGTTTCGTACGCGTTTTTGTATCCCGCCGCGCGAAGCACGGTTTGCACGGCTTCGGCCAGCACTTCGGGATGGGCGTTTAATTCTTCGCGCGCGGCGGCGCGGTCAAAAGCTGTTTTTTCAAGCCCCCTGGCGGCGGACTGGTACGCCGTCAGCGCATAGCCGAACGCCACCGCCATATTACGAAGCACCGTGGAGTCCGACAAATCCCGCTGAAGGCGGGACACGGGCAGCTTGCGCGAAAACAGTTCAAACAAAGCGTCCGCCAGCTGCAAATTTCCTTCGGCGTTTTCAAAATCAATCGGGTTTACTTTTTGCGGCATGGTGGAAGAACCCACTTCCCCGCGGACGGTTTTCTGCCGCACCAGCCCGGCGGAAATATACTGCCACATATCCCGGCAGAAATCCTGCAAAATCACGTCCGCGCGGCGCAGGTTGTCAAACAGTTCGGCGTAGCTGTCGCGGTTGTCCACCTGTGTGGAAACCGGGCTTAAAAAAAGTTTTATTTTGCGGCCTTTGTTAAGCGCCGCCGCCAGACGCCGGGCCGCGCGCGGCCAGTTGACGGCGGGAAACGCCGCATAATGCGCGTTGTAATGCCCCGCCGCGCCGGCAAATTTAAACGAAATTTCACGCGTTTTAAGCGCGCGGATTTGGCGCGCCAGCCGCTCGGCGAACACACGCATTTCTTTGCCAAAGGTGGTCGGAACGGCGGGCTGGCCGTGCGTACGCGCCAGCAAAACCGAACGCGCCTCTTTTTTAGCCAGCTTAGCCAGTTCTTTTTGTAAAGTTTCCAAATCGGGCAGCAGGGCTTTTTCCAGCCCGTCTGACAATAACACCGCATACGCCGCGCTGTTGACGTCTTCACTCGTCAGCGCGAAGTGCAGCCATTCCAGGCGGTCTTTTAAAGAAGTATTTTTTAAACGGAGTTTTAAAAAGTATTCCACGGCTTTTACGTCGTGTTTGGTGGGCGGGATGTTTTGGCAGCCGTCAAATTCCAGCGCGCGCAGGACGTCCAAATCTTTTTCGGAAAGGGTGCAGACGTCCGCCAGCAGGCTCCGCTCCGAAGCGGTAAGCGGTTTAAAACCGGGAAGGTTCAGCTGGGAAAGGATTTCAAACCAGGCAACTTCCGCACGCACGCGGGATGCAGTAAAGGCGGCCTCGCTCATCACACTTCTGAGCGCGCCCAGTCTGCCGCTGTAGCGGCCGTCCAACGGGCACAGCGCCGGTATTTTCATAATTATATTTTAGCAAATTTGGCCCGAACGCACCCGGCGCATATGCCCCGGGCCAAGCGGAAAATCAGCGGCCCTGCAGCAAGAAACTGTCGTACGTTTTGCCGTTGGCCACGCATTGTGCGTCGCCCCGGCATACCGTAAACGGGGGACACCGCTGTAAATTCAAAACGCGCATTAAAATAAAACCCGCTAAATAATGTTTTTAAACTCCCCATTCCGGCGGGGATTTGTATGAGCAAAAATAAACCGTGCCCGTTAAATGCAAAGAACCCGGGCTCCGCTTGGAACCCGGGTTCTTGGTTCTTATAGATACAATTATTCGCTCACGCAGGTAAGCACTTGGCCGGTGCCGGAAGCGTTATTACAGCTGGTGCCGGAACTATATTTATAGGTACCGTTCACACAGCCGGGAACGCTTTTGGAAATCAGGCACTTATACGAGCAGGAAGAAGCCCCCGCCGTGCACCGGGAATCACAAATAGACTGATAATCACTCCCGTTACATGCCGGCATAGAGCCCCCGGAAAAATATCTGTTGTTCAATTGTCCGCCCATATAGCTCCCCCCTTCCCAAAACAGCCACCGCTCGGCGGCCGTATCCGTCTTGGGGGATTTAACCAGCGACCCGCCTTGATAGAACTCATATGTATGCACACAACACGGCTTCTCATTGCTGTAACAAATCACATTGGCAGGATAATTGGCCCACCCGGTGTTGTAACAATTATAAGGATCCGCATCCGGGTCCGAACATTCTTTGCGCCAATAGCGGTTTCCTCCACCTGAGTCAGGCGTATAATGACAATTCACCAGTACGCCTATGTCTATCACTTTCGGGCTGAACTTGCCTATGCA
>ULKH01003949.1_pt1 | contig 13104 bp, 6 predicted proteins | sample 1951111 | NCBI WGS metagenome assembly ULKH01 (sample SAMEA4835496, study PRJEB28245) | human gut metagenome | biome: gut microbiome; material: fecal sample | place: Denmark | collected 2008
TCGTGATAGAAGACATCGTGTCGCGAACGGCCGATGACGAGCCATGACATGTAGATTTGACATGATAAATAACAAATGCAGCCATCGAAAACAACCCTACAAGTGATGGCATTCTATGCTTTTAAAACACTGTTTGACATGAACTTACGGCCCGACACATACAATGCAGTAACTAATTGACTGTCAGGCGTTTTGCAATATGCCGCCTTTCGGCGTGCAAAACATGGCATATTACGACGCAAAAGGCGGCCTTTCGCATTGCGAAAGGCCGCCTTTTATTTGTTTGTATGCCCTAAGGCATGTTATCAGTAACCCTTGGTCGGCGTCGTGCCGTAGCCGTTATCGCCGTATTCGTCGCGGTTGTCAATCTGCTGGAGGAAGTCGTTGGATATCGGACGGCAGTAGTGTATGCTCTCGTCGAAGCTTTCGGCTGCGCGCGAGTTAAAGCGCTTCAGGCGCTCGCCAAGCAGGTGGTGGCGCTTCAGCAGGGCCCAACGGCAGTATTCGCCGGCCATCTCGCGGGCGTATTCGTCAAGGATGGTCTCCTCGGTGATGGTGCCGAGTGCCGGGGCTTGCGTGCCCGGACGTGCCGCGCGGTTGCGCAGTTTTTCGAGATACTTACGTCCTTGTTCTGCGTCACCGAGTCTCTCCCAAGCCTCGGCAGCAATGAGGTACAGCTCGGCGGTGCGCATTACCATTATGTCGCCGTAGCGGCGCTGCAGGTTGCTGCCCTCGCTTACTCCGTTGTACAGCCAGTTATACTTTATGAGTGACGGGTATAGCTGGTATGAGTTTGTGCCGTCGAAGGGCTGGCGCTTGTACTGGTTGCCGTCGAACAGGTCTCTGATGTTCACCGTGAAGTAGCGGCTCTGGGCCTTCTCCGCGTCGGTCTTGTAGTCTTTTGATAGCACTACGGCGAAGCGGTCGTCGTCAACGTCCACCGGATAGTCTATCACGAACGGGTTTTTAATGCCTGTTATGAGGTTTGCTGGGTCGGCGTGGTGTGCGGCATAACCGCCCTTGGGCCATGCTCCCACGAAGTCATACTGGTTGCCTTTGTACGTCGAGGCTATGGCGTTTATCTCGGCGTAAGGACGTATCGAGTCGCCGAGGAACTGCTGCCCCATGCCGTATTTGTCTATAAGTGCCTGGGTTATCTCCACTCCGTAGTTGTCGTATTTCAGCCATCCGGGAGTTACCATCGAGAACGTTCCGAAGGCTGTCATGAACGTGTTTTCCCAACGCTTGTCCCACGAGGCGTCGAACACGTCGATTGCGTACGGCGTAGGAGCCATGGCGTTGTTGTTCACGCGGCCGAGGTAGTAGTTTGACTTGTCGGCGATTTTGTAAAGGTCCTCAAGCTTGTTGGGGTTGCAGAACGTGAAAGTCAGCTGGTTGCGGTTCACGCTCATGTAGTTTGCCGACTCGTTGTTGGCATCTACGCCCGACACTATGAACAAAGCCTCGGGGTTGTTGCGGTTGTTGGCTTGGGCCCAGAGGTCCGAAACGTCGTCATACAGGTAAATGTTGTACGACGAAGCGTTCTTTATCAGTTCCTCAGCCGTGTCTTTCGCCCTCATCCAATAGCTCACCCCGTCTTCCGACAGACCTTCGCCCGCGCCTTGAGCGTAAGCGCGTGCCATCAGTCCGAGGGCGGTCTTCTTGCATACACGCCCATAGTTGCCGTCCAAAGGCTGTACCGGCAGTACGGCGGCGGCCTCTTTCAGGTCTTTTATTATTGCCGTGTAAAACTCTTCCACGGTGTTGCGCTTCGGTCTGGTGTTTATTATTCCGGTCGAGATGTCTTCGTCGCTCAGCGTTACCGGGCCATAGTATGTAACGAGTACGAGGTTGTAATACGCGCGCAAGGTCTTCGCCTCGGCCACGAGAATGTCCTTGTCGGCACCTTCAACCTCGTCGGCATGGTTGATTACGGCGTTACACGTGGATATTGTCGTGTATGCTTGGTTGAACGTAACCTTAGGTGCCTGCACCGACGGGGTCAGTCCTTCGTAGAAGAATACTTCCTGCGCGTAGTCCTTGCTGGGGTTCTCGAACATGTCTGTACCTCCTTCAGCCACGCTGAGGAAGTTGAACTCGGAGAACAGTCCCTCGTTGAGCGGGGAGTAGCAATAGGCCTGAAGCCCTCTCCACGCGTTGTAGTTGGTTATGTTAGCGTCGCCTCCGCTCGGGTTGTACTCGTCAAGTTCGCACGCCGTGAAACTCAACGTGCCCGCAAGCAGTGCCGACATATATAATAATTTACTTGTTTTCATTGTCTTTTTGGTTTTTTGCAAGTCCATGTCTCCGTTGGTTATTGGAGGCATGGAGCTTGCGCTTATTTTCGTTAGTGAGTTATGAGCTTACCTGTATAATAGTTCTATTGACATTTTTAGAATGTCAGGTTCACGCCGAAAACCAGCTGTTTAGTCAGCGGGTAGTCAATGCTGCCGCCCATTTCGGGGTCATAGTTCTTCAGAAGGTCACTCTTTTGGATTACGAGCGGGTTGGTGATTGTGGCATATACGCGCAGGTCCTCTATGCCGATTGTCTTGCCCCACTTCTTCGGGAGAGTATAACCTAAGGTTATGTTCTTAATCTTGAAGAACGAGCCGTCAACATAGCTGAGTCCTGAGAAACCTTTAATGTTGTTGCTCGAGCTTGACGCGTTGAGTGCCGGGAAGTAGTGGTCTTGGTCGCCTGTTTCCTGTGTCCAGTAGTCGAAGTACGTCGGGAAGTTGTTTTTAGCGCCTCCGGCCGGGTCGTAATAGCCAAGCATGTCATAATAGATGGTCTGTCCCCAACGCCAATACATGTATATGCTGAGGTCGAAGTTCTTGTAAGTAAACGTGTTCTTGAATCCCATCGTCCAGTCAGGATTCTGGTGTCCGAGCACCTGATAGTCGTTGGCGCTTACGGCATATGGGTTATCCTTGTCGTAAGTCATGAGTACCCTTTCGCCGTCCTCGTTCTCAACCCACTTCTGATAGACACCCTCGCTGACGTGAATCATGCCCGGAACGTCAACCTTCAGGTCGCCGGGCTTCATGCCGAATGCGGCAGCGTCGGCAGCCTCTGATGTCTTCCATACGCCGTTAAGCTTATAGTTGTACCAGGAATTGACAGCCTCTCCCATGTAGAGCACTTTGCCGTCATCTCCGTTAGTGACGTATTCGGCGCCGGTTGCCAGCTTCGTAATCTTCTCCTTGCTGTACGTGAAGGTCAGGTTTGAAGTCCACGTGAAGTCCTTGGTCACGATATTACGTGTGTTGAGTGCGAGCTCGACGCCTTGCGTCTCGGTTTCGCAGATGTTCATGTTGGTCTGGAAGTTGGTTGACGCATCGTACATTCCGCCAGTGGAGGGCAGCGCCTTGCTCCAGATGACGTCTTCGGTCTTGGTGAAGTAATAGTCGAGCGCCATGTCGATACGCCCACCCAAGAAGCTTGCGTCGATACCGATGTTGGTGTTCTTTGACTTCTCCCAGCCGAGCATTACGTTCGCCACGTTCTTGCTATACTGGTAAGCCGGCACCAGCAGGCCGCCGAGGCCGTAGTTGGTCTGCTCGAGTACAGATACGCTTGAGTACGCATCGATGGCGGCCGTACCCGTTACGCCCCATCCGCCGCGTATCTTAAGGTTGTCGAGCCATGAGCGTGTACCCTCCATGAACTTCTCTTCGGAGATACGCCATCCGAGAGAGAATGCCGGGAACGTGTCCCACTGGTTGTCCTTTGCCAGGCGTGACGAGCCGTCGTGGCGTACCGATGCCGAGGCGAGATACTTGCCTTGGTAAGAATAGTTGATACGGCCGACGAGTCCGAAGCCCTTTGACATAGTGTATTGCGACTGCACTTTCTGGTTGCGTCCGGACTCAAGGTTGTGCCAGAGGTAGACGTTCGACGGCAGGTTGTCGGCATAAGAATAGGTATATTCCTGCCTGTCGTGGTTCCACGAGGTTACTCCGGTGATGGTGAAGTCGTGGTCCTCTGCTATCTGGAAGTTGTACGTCAGTATGTTTTCCCACTTGTAGTTGGTCGAGTTGGTCTGTTCCACCTGCCCGTAAACACGGCTGCTCGTACCGGTTTGTGTGGCTCCGTCGCGGTAGTAGTTGTACGAGCCGATACCCTCGAAGCGGTTGTGCTTGTTGAACACGAGCGACGCGTTCAGGCGGCTCTCCCATGTGAAGCCCTTGAACGGCGTCACGCGGATGTACGGATTGAGGTATAGGCGGGTTATCTGGCTGTTGTTTCTGTAGTTGCTCTTGTTGTTTACGAGCACGTTTGTCTCTCCAGTGCCCTCTACAGACTCGATTGTCGGGTTACCGTCGTCATCGTAAAGGCGTCCGATAGGCTTGTTGCGCAGTGCCTGGTCAAGGCGTGCGTATGCCGAATTTTTGTAGACGTAGCTGCCCTGCATGTTGATACCCGTCGAGAGCCATTTGTTAACCTGGTGGTCTACACGTATATTTGTAGAGTACACCTTGTAGTTGTCGTTGTCGTACTGGCCCTGTTCGTCAGTGAAGTTCAGCGACATGTAGGCCTTTGTCTTCTCCGTTCCGCCGCTTACGGATATCGAGTAGTTCTGGATAATTCCGGTCTTGAGCAGCTCGTCGGCCCAGTTTATCGACTCGCCCCTTTGGTAGGCTTCCCACATTGCCTGGTTGCCGAGCACGCTGGCATCGTCAATATACGTGCCCGCCTCCTGCAGGGCCAGCTTGCGCAGGTTGAAGTATCCCTTGGCGTCGTACACCTCCGGAACTTCCGACCATCCGTTGATACCCACGTAGGCATTGAAGTTAACCAGGGCCTTGCCCGTCTTTCCGCTCTTGGTCGTGACGATGATTACGCCGTTGGCGCCGGCCGAACCGTAGACTGCCGTCGACGACGCGTCCTTGAGCACCTCAATGCTCTCGATGTCGTTGACGTTCAGCGTGGCAAGGTTGCCCGGCATGCCGTCGATAATCACCGTAGGCTCGCCGCTCGCCGTGAACGAGCGCGTACCGCGCAGCTGCATTGTCACGTCGGCTCCCGCCTGGCCGCTGGCCTTCGTAATGTCAAGGCCGGCTACCTTGCCCTGCAGGGCCTCAACGACGTTTGACACCGGCTGTATCGCCAGGTCCTCGCTTTTTACCGATGACACGGCTCCCGTCAGGTCGCGGCGCTTCATCGTACCGTAACCTATTACCACCACGTCGTCAAGGCTGGCCACATCGGGCTCCATTGTCACTCTTACGGGAGCCGCTGTAGCCCTTACCGTGGCCGTCTTGTAGCCCACGTAAGTGATTTCGAGTTCGTCGCCGGGCTTGGCGGCTATCGAGAAGTTACCGTCGAGGTCGGTCACGGCTGCCGCCTTGCCGTCCTTGACTTTCACGGTGACGCCTATCATGGGCGCGCCTGTCTCGTCAACAACGTTGCCCTTGACGGTCTGACCCTGCGTTACCGCCTGGGCGGGAACGGAGTTTGCCGGTGCGCTTGCCGCCGAGGTGTACAGCGGAACGCACAGCATGGCAGACAGGCTGACGGCCACTGACGTACGCATCAGGGTCAAGCCTGAACAATGCTTTTTGCTTTTTTTCATGTCCTCAAATCTTTTTGGGTTAAACTTTAGTTACATTCGTGTTACAAAACGGCGGCTTTAGTGACATTTTCACAATGCCTCATGCCGCCTGTTGACTGTTGTTTTTTGTTTGCCTTATAAGTTAGTAATTGATTTTAATAAGTTAGAATACGCGTGTACACACTTCGTTTGATACATTCATCCGTGTTGCTGGTAAAGTTTGGTTATCAGACTTTTTATATGGTTCGGAACCGTTCATGATTCCGTGTATGTTATGTCGATATAAGGTTTCGTTCTTGTTTGCAAATATAATTGTTTTTTCTTTTTTTTTCAACGTCGTGAATGTTAAAATCAAAAATTTGTCAAAAAAGATAGTTTTTTGCGCAAAAAACATACCCATAAATAGGTATCAGGGCGGTTACATGTGCTCTTTTAGAATGTAAAAGGCCCTCTTTTATAATTCAAAAGACGGCCTTTTGCCTACCAATTAGCGGCTTTTTGGATTCATAACATTTTCATTCCGTTTTCCTATAGTACGTAAGATATCCTGCATCCAGAATCATTGATTATAAGCTAAGGCCTTATGTTGTCTTACTGTTTTCAAGCTTTTTGTGGATTAAAATGGGGCAATACAAGGCTATTTTAGCCGTCCGGCAAAGTTTTAAACCGCCGTTTTGTAACACGAATGTAACTAAAGTTTAACCTAAAAAAATAACGGACATGAGATTTTTTTATCTTGTACTGAGTTTGTTTTTTACCGGAGCTGTTCTTGAGGGGCAGGCCCAGGAATATGATTATCCTACGGCCACGCAAAACATACCGGCTTTTCCCACGGCCGAGGGTTTCGGCAAGTTTGCCACGGGTGGCCGTGGCGGGCGTGTGGTTACGGTGGCTAATCTTGAGGATGACCCCACGACGCCGCCCGTAGGTTCGCTGCGCTGGGCTTTGGCTCAGTATCCTGACGAGCCTATCACCGTGGTGTTTAACTGCTCCGGTTGGATTATCCTCAAGGATGTGCTGCGCGTCACTCGTACCGCCGGCCTCACCATTGCGGGCCAGACGGCGCCGGGCAAGGGCATAACGCTGTATCCCCGCATGTTCAGTATTAACGGGGCGAAGAACATAGTGGTGCGTAACATGCGCTTCCGCACGGGTTCGCACGGTTGGGACGGCTCGGACTTGGTAAAGGATGCCGAGCTTGTTGACCAGGCGTTGTGCGCAGAAAACACTGAGCAGGTAATCTTCGACCATTGTACTTTCGGCTGGTCGGCCGAGGAGATTGTCAACAACCAGTGTTGCCATTTCCATACTTTCCAATACTGTCTGCTTCATGAGGGGCTTTACGACGCCGGCCACCACAAGGGCTCGGCACGCAGTTTCGGATGCCAGTGGGGCGGTTCGCAATCAACTTTCCACCATAACATGCTGGCGCATAACTATTCGCGCAGTCCCCGTTTCCAGGGTGCGAGGGATGATGATTATGTTGTTTACAACGAATTCGTGAACAACGTGAATTATAACTGGGGCAAGGTGAACGCCTGCTACGGCGGTGAGAACAACTCACCGTCAAACCGTTACCAGGGCCACCAGGTGAATTTCGTCAATAATTACTGGAAACCCGGTCCTGCGACAATCAAGGGAAACTCGTCAGGGCGGCACAACTTCATGCGCCCAACGGCCGGCACGAGGATATCTGAATGGTATCTTTCGGGTAACGTTATGGAGGGTATGCCTGAACTGTCAGAGGATAATGTTAAGGGTGTTGAGGTTGACGGCGACGCCTCGAAGGTGAAGTTCGTCGACGAGTTCATCGTTCCCTCGAAGTTCTATCCTGACTACAAGTTCGACGTTACGGCATACACCATGAAGGATAAGCTCGAGAGTGCCGAGGACGCTTACCGGACAGTGTTGGCCAAGGTTGGCACTATCAACCGCGACGCGATAGAGAAGCGTATCATACGCGAGGCCACCGAAGGCACCGCTACGTATGGTGGCAGCTGGCAGAATAACGGCAAGTATGGAATAATTGACGACCAGACTGACGCCGAGATGGTTAAGCAGGAAAACGGTTTCTCGATATTCCCTGACGCTCCGGAGCCTATTTACCGTGATGAGAACTTTGATTCTGACGGCGACGGAATGCCGGATGAGTGGGAGACGGCCAACGGTTTCGACCCCGCCGACGCTTCCGACGGCAATTATATCAACGCCGAAGGCTACACTGCGCTGGAGAAATACCTCGCAAGTCTTATGGGCGAGGAGATCAACGGAGAGTTCGGCACATCCACTTCGATACGCAACGAACACGCCGTTAAGTTCGACATAAGCGTTGAAGGTTCTGTAATCAAGGTGGTGAGCGAGGCTGACGTATGCGGAATGCACGTCTTTGACGACATGGGCAGGTGCCGTCTTACGTCAGCTTTGACCCGCGGCGAGAACACTATTGACGCCAGCGCGTTAGGCAAAGGCGTGTTCATCGTATGGGTGACCGACAAAGACGGTTACCGCAACGCAAAGAAAGTGATGTTAAACAAATAGTATAACCTAAAACGAAAAGACATGAAAAAATCTTTATTCACGGCAGCATTGCTGCTTACGGCGTGGTCATACGCCGGGGCGAGCGTCAATACTGACGCCGCAAAAGACAACTACACGGAAACCCAGTGGGAACATTACGCTGCGGCGGAGTTTGCCGGTGGTACGGGAACTAAAGACGATCCCTACCTTATCGCAACTCCGGAGCAGTTCGCAAAGCTGGCAGTCGAGATAGAGAACCTAGCTGCCGACGACAACAACTGGGACAATATATACACCGACGGAGTGTATTTCCTCCAGACTGCCGACCTCGTTTTCAACAATGACGTCATGGGCAAGACTTCGTGGGATGAGTACGGAGACCAGAGCGGCATTGATGCTACAGGATTGAGGACATTCGGCGGCATAGGCTATCAGGCTGGAGAGTATGACTATCAGCGTTTCTCGGGTTACTATGACGGTGGAGGCCATTCTATCAAAGGTGTCTACCTGAAAGGCGAGAAGTCGTCTACAGGACTGTTCAACTTTACCGAAGGTGGCGAGATAAAGAACCTCGTCGTAGAGGATACGTATATGTCGGGTAACGCCAACGTAGGTCTTATCGTCGGCACGGCCGACGGAACCACTGTCATCAACTGCCAGACGAGCGGCACTATCTATTGCGGCGGCTCTTACCATGCAGGATTAGTAGGTACGCTTACCGGAGGCGGCAAGGTGCTTAACTGCGTTACGTATGCGTGGACATGGGGAAAGAACAACATTGCGGGCCTTGTAGGTTCTGGCCGCAACACCTCGCTTATCCAGAACTGCTACTTCGGCGGATGGCTCGGAGGCGTAGGCTCCAACCTGGCTTCATTCAAGTGGTGGGGCGCAGTGTGTCCTGAACCGGGCAAGTCTGAACTTACCACGACCATACCTGACCCCCGAAGACCCGACGGGCGAGGGCGTTATAACGATATGCGAGAACCCCAGCAAGGCTGTAGACTGCTTCTGGACAGACACCTGCACCGTGCGCCACAAGAGGCTGAACCCGATAAAATGGCTGCCCGCCGAGGCTTACAACGAGAAGTCAAACTGCGACTACGGCGTGTTCGAGAACTGCAAGAAAGTTGCCTTGGCTGAAGTTTCAACCATAGTTGACGAACTGAACAAGAAAGCCCAGGAAATCGACGGCGCATGCCAGTGGGAAGTAGGGGAGGATGGTCTGCCGTCACTTGTGTTCGAAACGAGCACCGGCATAGGCTCGATTACGGTTGAAGAAGACGCCGACGGAGTATATGACGTGTTTGACGTGACCGGAAAGCTCGTCATGAAGGGCGCCCGCGGCACGGCAGACCTTGACCGTCTGGCCCGTGGCGTGTACATCATGAACGGCAAGAAATACGTGATTAAATAACGTACTGATATCCAATGAGTTATAAGAGGCCGTCTTTTGGTCTGCAAAAGACGGCCTCTTAGCGTGCGGAAGGTGGCCTTTTGGAAGCTAAAAGGCCACCTTTTATAAAACATATCATAACATGGAAAACATAAGGATTTCATTGCTTGCGGCGGCAATGGCTCTGCCGCTGTGTGCCGCTGCCCAGCATGGGCTTGCGGGATTTGCCACGTATGCCGACTTCGGACTTGACGGAACGACGGGCGGAGGGGACGGACAGGTGGTAAGGGTGAGCACCCGCGCCGAGCTTGAACGCTACGCCAGAGGCTCCGAGCCGTACGTAATAATAATTGAAAACGACCTTGAAGGCGGTGGGCTTAACGACCAGAAGGACTACGTGTCGATAGGCAGCAACAAGACGATAGTGGGCGCCGGCGACGGAGTGACGCTTAACGGTCTCGGCTTCGACGCCAACGGCCAGAGCAACATCATTGTGCGCAACCTGGCGGTAAGGAAGGCCAAGCCCGACGGAATGGCTTTCCGCGACTGTCACCACGTGTGGATTGACCACTGCGACCTGTCCGAATGTGACGACGGCGCGCTCGACTTTACCATCGGCTCGAGCTACATGACGGTGTCGTGGACGAGATTCCACGACCACGACAAGGTGTCGGTGTGCAACTCTGGCACGCAACACTACGAGGACTACGGCCGCCAGCGCGTGACGTACCACCACTGCCGCTTCGAGAACACCACGCAGCGCAACCCGCGGATAGGCTACGGTCTGGGGCACGTCTTCAACAACTATTACACCCGCAACAGCTCGTATTGCGTGGGATACCATACGCGCGCCAAGGCGATAGTTGAGAACTGTTACTTCGAGAACACCAATACGCCATTTGAACAGATGTATTCCGACGACCCCATGACGGCCAGTTATGCCGACGTTCTGTCGCTCGGCAACAAGTTTACGGGCGTAAACGGCAACACCAAGGATACGGGCACGGGGTTCGATACGGACATGTATTACGACTATAAGTTCGCGCTTGACGACGTTGCCGACGTGCCCGGGCTTGACGGGAAGGTAGGCCCCGTGGCAGGAATAGAGGACGCCCCGGTGCCGTTTCCCGGCGACGGAGCTATAGGAATAGACGCCGGCGTGACGCCATGGTGTGGCAATACGGCTTCAGCCGATACTTACCGCTACTTCATCGGAACTACGGAGGACGGCATGGCCGAGCTTGACGCCGCCACGTTTGACATGCAACCCGGCACCACCTATTACTGGAAGGCCGTGGGCACGACCGCTGACGGCACCGCTATGGAGAGCGAGACATTCCGCTTTACCACGGCGCAGGCCAAGCCCACATGGCCCGTTCCGGCCGACGGCGAGCTGCATGCCGAGCTGCGTGAGGTGGCGCAGGAGCGTGCCGCGTGCGTTCCCGCAAGCCTGCGTTGGCACCGCGCCTTCGGCACGGAATATTATAAGGTGTATCTAAGTGACGACGAGCAGATTGACGAGAGCGACCTTATCGGCGAGACTGAGGCCACTGAGATAAGGCCCGAAGCGCTGAAGTACGGCACGAAATACTACTGGAGGGTTGACGCTGTGGCTGCCGACGGCACCGTCACCACGGGCGACGTGTGGAGCTTCGGGTCAGACATAAAGCTCGTGACCGAGGGCCGTACCGAGATGGAGCACGCCGTGCTGTCTGGCCGTGTGTTCAAGGAGGTTGAGAACGGGGTGTACTTCAAGGCATCGAACGACACCGTAACGGTAGGCGAAGCCGGGCCGGGCTGTATGACGGTAACGTGGAACGGCATGTCCGCGGCATACGACATAACGACCACTTACTTCGACGAGAATGACGGACAGGGCTGGTACGGGCTGAGTGTCAACGACGAACGGATAGACCAATGGACGGCATCGGCCAATAACGAGAGACTGATGAAGCACCTGACCAAGGACGTGGCGCTGAATCCCGGTGATGAAATAAGGATAGATTTCTACACCGACAACAAGATGATGAACCGCACCGACTGCATCGACATAGCCGAGGCGGCCGGAGCGTCGGGCATTACTGAGACTGCTGCCGGCGACAGGCGTGAACCTGGACGGATATATACGGTAGACGGAATATATGTCGGGCGTGACATTAACCAGCTGACAAAGGGCGTTTATATCATTGACGGAAAGAAGTTCGTCAAAAGGTAACGAACGGACTTTAAGCGCACGGCCATGCGCCGTTTAGTTTTTTTATCTACTATTTCTTGTTTCCTGACTTATTATTTATTAATTTTGCAGACTTGCAAAACATGTCCGTAAAACAATGGCGGACAAGTCAGGAAACGAGAAATGGATACAGTTAACAACAATAATAATGAGTTCGTAAGGCAGGTGGCCGAGCAGAAATACGAGTTCGGCTTTACTACCGACGTGCATACGGACATAATCGACGTAGGACTTAACGAGGACGTGGTGCGTCTCATCTCGGCAAAGAAAGGTGAGCCGGAGTGGCTGCTCGACTTCCGCCTTAAGGCCTTCAACTACTGGAAGACGCAGGAGCAGCCCACGTGGGGGCACGTTCATGTGCCCGACATCGACTATCAGGCGATATCCTACTATGCCGACCCTATGGCCAAGAAGAAGGACGAGGGCAAGAAGGAGATTGACCCTGAGCTGATGAAAACGTTTGACAAGCTGGGCATTCCGCTTGAGGAGCGCCTCGCGCTGAGCGGCCAGACGGCCGTCGACGCGATAATGGACTCGGTGTCGGTGAAGACTACGTATAAGGAGAAACTGGCCGAGAAGGGTATCATATTCTGCTCGATAGGCGACGCGGTAAAGCAGCATCCCGACCTTGTGCGTGAGTATTTGGGCAGTGTTGTGCCGTACCGTGACAATTTCTTCGCCGCGCTTAACAGCGCCGTTTTCAGCGACGGCTCGTTCGTCTACATACCCAAGGGCGTGCGTAGTCCGATGGAGCTCAGTTCGTATTTCCGCATAAACGCGAGGAATACGGGGCAGTTCGAGCGTACGCTCATCATCGCCGAGGACGACAGCTACGTGTCTTACCTTGAAGGATGCACCGCTCCGATGCGCGACGAGAACCAGCTTCATGCCGCCATCGTCGAGATAATAGTGAAAGACAACGCCGAAGTGAAATACTCAACGGTGCAGAACTGGTATCCCGGCGACGAGCACGGGCGAGGCGGTGTGCTCAATCTCGTGACCAAGCGCGGCGACCTGCGGGGCAATAACTCGAAGCTCTCGTGGACGCAGGTAGAGACCGGTTCGGCAATAACCTGGAAGTATCCGTCATGCATATTGCGCGGAGACAACTCGGTGGCGGAGTTCTATAGCGTGGCTGTGACCAACAATTACCAGGAAGCCGACACCGGAACGAAGATGATTCACTTGGGAAAGAACACCAAGAGTACCATCATAAGCAAGGGTATCAGCGCTGGACATAGCCAGAACTCGTACCGAGGACTTGTGCGTGTGGCGGCAAACGCTGACGGCGCGCGCAACTATTCGTCGTGCGACTCGCTGCTGCTGGGCAGCGAATGCGGCGCCCACACGTTCCCGTATATGGACATACACAACGATACGGCGATAGTGGAGCATGAGGCAACG
>ULKH01010369.1_pt1 | contig 13030 bp, 10 predicted proteins | sample 1951111 | NCBI WGS metagenome assembly ULKH01 (sample SAMEA4835496, study PRJEB28245) | human gut metagenome | biome: gut microbiome; material: fecal sample | place: Denmark | collected 2008
AAAAACTGTCAACCTATTTCAGGAAAAGACAATAGGGCACCTTTTACCTTCCGAAAGACGGCCTTTCGGAAGGTAAAAGGCCGTCTTTAACAGAACGAAATGCGGTCTTTTGCACATTGTTGTTTTTGTGACTTATTTTAATTATGCCAATCCGATAACAATGATTTATTATTGTCTTGAATTGGTGAAGGAGGAATTTGTGGATATGGCATAATAACAGTTTGTGATAAAAAAACACGGAAAATATTTGCTGAGTCCGTGAAAATGTATTATCTTTGCACCGCAAAAAGACAAAAGGTACCTTGGCCGAGCGGTTAGGTAACGGTCTGCAAAACCGTGTAGAGCAGTTCGACTCTGCTAGGTACCTCAAAATAAAGCCTCGAAAGAATTTCTTTCGAGGCTTTATTTTCTTTTATCTTCGACGGCGTTTTATTCTTTCCTGCCGGCATTGTTTTGTTGGCTGATAAGGTATTTTTTGAAGTCTTCATATCTATTTGTCATGGGTATGGAAAGTTTCTTTCCGTTTATGAATTCTTCAAGGCGCTTTGGTATTGTGAGAGAGGGTCCGATAGCGTCTTCCACAATATCCTTGAATTTTGCGGGGTGGGCCGTCTCAAGGAATATTCCATGCTCGCCATTTTGTAACCCGTCGGTCAGTGCCAGCCAAGCGCATGCGCCGTGCGGGTCAAGTATATAGTGGCTGTCTTTATAACATTTGCTTATGGCTTGGCTTATGGAGTTGTCCTGGTAAGCGTTGCCGTCAATGGCTTTTATTATGTTTTCATGCGAGTTGTGGAATAGTGATAATATTCGTGCGAAATTGCTTGGATTGCCAACATCCATGGCATTGGCTATTGTTTGTATGCTTTGGCGCGGCTCGTAAGTTCCGGTGCGCAGGTAATGGTAGAATATATCGTTCGCGTTGTTGGCCGCGATAAATCTTTCGATGGGCAGCCCCATTTGCCACGCATATAACCCAGCGGTAATGTTACCGAAGTTACCGCTTGGCACGCTTATTACAAGGTTGTCGGCCATTCCGAGGCGCTTCATCTGCGCATAGGCATAGAAGTAATAGAACGACTGTGGCAGGAAGCGGGCTACGTTTATTGAATTTGCTGATGTGAGCCTCATTGTAGCGTTGAGTCCTGTATCAGAGAATGCTTTTTTGACAAGTGCCTGGCAATCGTCAAATGTTCCGTCTATTTCAAGTGCGGTTATATTGTTTCCTAATGTGGTGAATTGGCTCTCTTGTATTTTACTTACTTTATCTTTCGGATACAGCACATACACATGGATTCCGTCTATTCCAAGGAATCCGTTGGCAACGGCCGAACCGGTGTCGCCGCTGGTGGCTACGAGGACGTTTATCGTTCCTGTTTCCTGCTTTGTGAAATACGCCAGCATACGCGCCATAAACCTTGCCCCAACATCTTTGAACGCAAGAGTTGGACCATGGTAAAGTTCGAGAGACCAGATGTTCTCGCTGACCTTTACTATTGGGCAGTCGAAAGATAGCGTGTCGTATACGATTCCTTTCAAGTCAGTTTCGGGAATGTCATCGCCGAAGAATGTTTTTGCGACTTCCAAGGCAATTTCCTGAAATGTCATGTCTTGTATGTTTTCAGTAAAGCTGTCAGGCACATTCTTGATTTGTTCAGGAACGTACAGTCCCCCGTCAGGAGCCAAGCTTCTCGTCACAGCCTCTTTTAGCGAGGCGTATGGCGCTTTACCGTTTGTACTGTAGTATTTCATGTTAAATGTTTTTTTGTTGAATGATAATTATGTGTTTGATTATATCCTTATAAATGTTTCGATGAACTCGTTTAGGTGTAGCAATCCGTAACTGCCACTGACGCAACTTACTTCGTTATATGTTTGTACTTCGTCCGGTATTATGCCTGGATACCAAATCAGGAAAGGCACGGGCTCGTTTATATGTGTCCGTATTTCCACAGGGGTAGGGTGATCTGGCAATACGGCAATGCATACCGGGGTGTCATTCCATGTGGATATTTCTTTGAATATCGGTCCAACAACCCTTTTATCAAGATTTTCGATTGTTTTTAATTTCAGGTCCAAGTTTCCGTCATGACCGGCTTCGTCACTGGCTTCGATATGCAGGAATACAAAATCGTCGGTGCGTAGCGCTTCAAGTGCAGCTTGCGTTTTTCCTTCATAATTAGTATTGGCAAGACCGGTAGCGCCTTTGACTTTTATGATTCTTAACCCTGCATAATGACCAATTCCGCGTATTAGGTCAACCGCGGAAATTACGGAACCGGATTTTACTTGTGGGTAAATTTCGCTTAATGGTTTCATTTTCGGCCTGTATCCCCCTCCCCAAGGCCAGATGCTCAGGCATTCCTGTTCATTACATTGAGATTGCTTTTGGGCTAAATAGTATTGTGACTCAATGATGAGCTTATTTATTATGTCCGCTGTCTCTTGTGCAGACATTCGTCCATCTTCATCAAGTTCTTCCCATCCTTTTTCTGGTTTTACCATCAAATTGCGCCATGGCTCGTTTGGGTGGTCATGTGGAGGAGCGCATTCAATGTGTTTATTGCCATTGCGGATTATCAGAAGATGGCGATATTGGGTTCCTGTTATGAAATGTATGTTGTCATTTCCGAGGCATTTATTAAGATGTTTAATTAATACGTCGCTGTCTTCCGTAGTAAGGTGGCCGCCATGATGGTTCTTTATTAAGCCGTTTTCCAACGTTATAATGTTGCAACGTAATGCTAAGTCGTCCGGTCGCATTTCATAACCTATGCTTGCAGCTTCAAGTGGTCCACGGCCTTCATATACTTGGTTTAAGTCATAACCGAGTATTGCTGTGTTTGCAACTTCACTTCCAGGTTGAAACCCATCAGGTATAGTAGTCAGCCGTCCAGTGCGCCCTGTCCGCGCGAGCATGTCCATGTTTGGAGTATCTGCGTATTGCAACAAAGTTTTACCACCGAGTCTGGCTACAGGATGATCGGCCATGCCGTCTCCTAATATTATTATATGTTTCATCTTTCAGTACTTGTGTGATTTAATGGTAAGAGAAACCCTTGGCAAGCGGATTACCGCCTGTTGTCATAAGTTAAGTTTGGTATGTTGTATGCTTGTACAGTAGTGCCCTCGGGCTTATGATTGGTTTTCCCTTGTTTCTTTTGCTTTTTTTAAATGTTTGCGATACTCATGATGTTAGCGAAAACTCCGGCTGCCGTTACGCTTGCGCCTGCACCATATCCTTGAATGAGCATTGGATATTCCTTGTAGCGTTCGGTTGTTAACATTACTATATTGTTGGAACCTTCAAGGTTGTAGAATGGATGTCCTTTTTCAACCTCCTGGAGCGAAACACTGGTGTGTCCCATTTCCATCTTCGCAACGAAACGCCAACGTTTTCCAAAAGCTTCAAGTTTTTTTCGCCTTTCTTCAAAGTCTGCGTCCAACTGGGGCAAATTCCTCCAAAATTCTTCTAATGTTCCGTTGAAGAATTGTTCAGGTATGAATAAATGTTTCTCTACGTCGTTTATTTCTGTCTTGTATCCTGCTTCACGTGTTAATATTACAAGCTTTCGGATGACGTCAGTTCCACTTAAATCTATGCGTGGGTCTGGTTCGCTGTATCCTTGCTCTTTTGCGCGCTTGACAGCTTCAGAGAAAGGTACGCTTGCTGACAGTTCATTGAAAATGAAGTTAAGTGTGCCGCTTAGTACTGCTTCTATCTTCAGGATTTTGTCTCCCGAATTGCATAAGTCGTTGATTGTTCCTATAATGGGAAGCCCTGCTCCAACATTTGTTTCGAAACGGAACTTTACGCCTTTTGACAATGCAGTTTTTTTCAGCCTTATGTAACTCCCATAATCGGATGAAGCGGCTATCTTGTTAGCTGCTATTACAGATATATTGTGTTCAAGAAACTCCTGATACAAGGCTGAAACATCTTTACTTGCGGTACAATCAACGAACACACTGTTAAAAATATTCATGCCGATAACTTCCTTGCGCAGATTGGATGTATCGCTTTCTTTCGAGTTTTTCAGTTGCTCGTGATAATTTTCCAAGTCTATCCCGTCGCGGTTGAATATAGCATGTGTGCTGCTTGCAATGCCTACGACATTAAGTTTCAGCCTTCTGTTCAGTTTCAGTTCTTCGTATTGCAACTTGATTTGTTCAATCAGTTTATTGCCGACAGTGCCAACTCCGCAAATAAACAGGTTCAGTACGTTATATTCCGAAAGGAAGAACGAGTCATGTATTACGTTTAATGATTTACGTAAATACATGCCGTCGATTACAAAAGATATGTTTGTCTCGGAAGCGCCCTGTGCGCATGCGATTACGCTGATGCCACTTCGTCCGAGTGTTCCGAATAATTTGCCTGCTATACCTGGTGTATGCTTCATGTTTTCTCCTACTATGGCTATGGTAGCAAGGCCGCTTTCGGCGTGCATAGGGAACATTGCACCGGTTTCAATCTCTTTGGCAAATTCATCATTCAGCACATTTACGGCCTCGTCGGCGTCAGAGTCCTTTACGGCTATTGACGTTGAATTCTCGGAAGAAGCCTGGCTTACCAGGAATACTGATATTCCATTGACGGCAAGAGCGGTGAATATACGGCGGTTAACACCGATGACTCCCACCATAGATAGGCCGGTTACGGTAATCAATGTCGTGCCGCTAATGCTTGAGATACCTTTTATTACTTTGCGGTCATTGACGATTTTATCCTTTATTACGGTGCCTGGTCCGTTAGGATTGAATGTGTTTTTTACCTTTATTGGTATGTTCTTTATGCAAACTGGATATATTGTAGGAGGGTAGATGACTTTTGCTCCGAAGTTGCAAAGCTCCATGGCCTCCTTGTAACTCAGTTCGTTGATTGTGTATGCAGTCCTTATTACTCTTGGGTCGGCCGTCATGAATCCGTCTACGTCAGTCCATATTTCCAGAACTTCGGCATTAAGGGCTGCCGCAATGATGGCGGCGGTATAGTCGCTTCCGCCACGTCCGAGGTTTGTCGTCTCGCCAGTATGTTCGTCGCGACTAATAAATCCTGGTACTACCGATATGCGTGGTAATTCTTCAAAGGCCTTTCGTACGAGACCTGACGTTAGTTCGCTGTCGAGGACATTCTTTTTGTTTTTATGTTCTGTTTGGATGAATTCTCTTGCGTCAAAGAGTTTCGCATTTTTTACCAGTGTCGCCACAATGTGCGAACTCAGCCTTTCGCCATAGCTAACAATGGCGTTCTTGGTCTTGTCGCTAAGGTCATGAATGAGATAAACACCGTAATATATGCTTTTTAATTGGTCGAAAAGCACATCAACCGAAAAGAAAAGGTTTTCCCTTTTCTTAGGATCAGTAATGATTGTGTCAATCATCTGATGATGACGGGTTACCATGGCATCGAATTCTTTTTTGTAAAGCTCGTCGCCACTTAATGCCATTTGAGCCGTCGCAAGTAACTTGTCGGTTATTCCACCGAGCGCACTGACAACAACTACTATCGGTTGACGTTTCGCCTCTTTTTCAACAATTCTCTTTAAGCACAGAATGCTTTTAACGGAACCTACGGATGTTCCTCCAAACTTTAATACTTTCATTGATTTGATTGAATTAGTTGAGAGCCCTGAGACAAACAGGGCTTGTCCTCTGTTAAAATTGCTGACAAATTTAGTAAGATTTCTCTTTATGACAATATTTTTCCGTATTAAATTGCTAATTTTGCACCAAAATACCTGATTATGTTACAAATTAAAGCTAAACACCAAATTGTTTTTGTTCTTTTGTCGTGCTTGATTTGCATGGACGCAATGGCCCAAAAACGGGACAAGTATGAGTTTTATAAAGATTTTCCCGTCTATGCAGATAAGTTGCTTGGACAGCTTACTTATCCTTTAGCGTGGGGAAATAGCGATATAAAGGATTTTATTGAATGGAAGTCTGCCGCCCGCAGGAAAGTTTTTGAATGCATGATGACACCGCCTCCTGAGGCAAAGAGCTATGACGCTAAGGTAATTGGAGAGGAGAAACGCGATGGGTATACGGCCCGTAAATTGGAGTTTAATCTTTCGGACTTTTACCGTGTGAGGGCTTATGTGTTGATTCCGGATGGAGAAGGACCGTTCCCTGCTGTAAACTTGTTGCATGACCACGGCGCCCATCTGTATATAGGCAAGGAGAAAATGATTCGTCCTTTTGATGATGATTCGCTTGTTTTGGATGATGCTGATAAGTGGGTTGACAATCTTTATGGAGGCCAATATTTCGGCGATTACCTTGCCAAAAACGGTTATGTAGTCTTTTCAACGGATGCGCCTATGTGGGGCGAACGCGGCAGGGCAGAGGGCGTAGACCGCAGTAAGTATGACATAATTGCCGGAAATATGATGATGTATGGACGCGATCTAAGCGCCTTTATGACTTACGATGATATCGCTTCAACAGATTTTCTTGCGACTTTGCCGGAGGTTGACCCCAAAAGGATAGGATGTGCTGGATGTTCAATGGGGGCATATCGCGCATGGATGTTATCAGCCTTGTCTGATAAGATATCGGCTTGCGCGGCTGTTTGTTGGATGATAACCACTGATGTTCAGATGACATGGAAGTACGGACGCAAAGAATCAGGTGGATTTGCTAATTGCATACCGGCGTTGCGGCAATATCTTGATTATCCGCATATAGCGAGCATAGCCTGTCCTAAGCCGACTTTGTTCATCAGCGGTACTGAAGACAAGCTGTTCAAGGTGCCGGGCGTTAAGAAGGCTTTTAAGATTATGCATGAGGTTTGGGACAGCCAGAATGCCGGAGGAAATCTTGAAACTGAGCTTTGGCCTATACCTCATTCATGTGGCATAGAGGCGCAGCAACGTGTATTGGATTTCTTTAATAAAAAGTTGAAATAAATTAAGTAATATATTAATACTCATATACTTATATATGATTAATGAATATCAGCTCCGTTTGCTGCCACAACAAGCAGCAAACGAAACTACTATAAAAGAATTTGTGTCCAGGGACAAGGGACTTGATGCAAGGACTATTAATCATGTGCGAGTGTTGAAGCGTAGCATTGACGCCCGTCAACGAACGATTTACGTAAACCTGAAGGTACGTGTCTACATAAACGAGGAGCCTACGGACGACGAATATGAACATACAGAGTATCGTGATGTGTCATCGTCGCGTCAGGTAATAGTTGTTGGTGCTGGTCCTGGAGGTTTGTTTGCGTCGTTGAGGCTTATTGAGTTAGGGTTGAAGCCTGTACTTATAGAACGGGGTAAGGATGTCCGGGAAAGGAAAAAAGACCTGGCAATGATAACCAAGACACAAAAAGTTGACCCTGAAAGTAACTATTGTTTTGGTGAGGGCGGAGCTGGAGCTTACTCTGACGGCAAGCTTTATACCCGAAGCAAGAAGCGTGGCAACATCAATAAAATATTGAACGTATTTTGCCAGCATGGGGCTTCAACTTCAATCCTTGCCGATGCCCATCCGCATATCGGAACTGACAAATTGCCGCGTGTGATAGAGAATATGCGTAGTACGATATTGCAGTGTGGCGGTGAAGTGCGTTTCCGGACTAAGATGACACGTCTTTTAAGCGATGGCGACACTGTAGCAGGCATTGTGGCCGTTGACCTGAATACAGGAACCGAGCGTGAGTTTAAAGGTCCGGTTATCCTTGCTACCGGGCATTCGGCGCGTGACGTATATCGTTACTTTAGCGAGTCAGGTGTTGAGATAGAGGCTAAGGCCTTGGCTGTAGGGGTCAGGCTTGAACATCCGGCCGAGCTTATCGACAGGATACAATACCACAATAAGACAGGCCGTGGACGATATCTTCCGGCTGCCGAGTACAGTTTTGTTACCCAGGTTGACGGTCGTGGTGTATATTCTTTTTGTATGTGTCCGGGCGGGTTCGTGATACCTGCCGCTACAGGGCCGTCGCAGATAGTCGTCAACGGTATGAGTCCGAGTAACCGTGGGTCTCGTTGGTCAAACAGCGGAATGGTGGTTGAGGTACATCCTGAGGATGTTTGCGGTGAAGGTAACGACCCTCTGTGCATGCTGCGTTTCCAGGAAGAAATCGAGCGCACATGTTGGCAACAGGGTAACATGCGGCAGACTGCCCCGGCACAGCGTATGGTCGACTTTACGCGTTCGCGTTTGAGCTATGACTTGCCGAAGAGTTCTTATGCGCCGGGGCTTATATCCAGTCCGCTGCATTTCTGGTTGCCGCCGCAAGTCGGTAAGCGTCTGCAACAGGCTTTCGCTGTATTCGGCAGGACAAGCCATGGTTTCCTTACCAATGAAGCCGTGTTAATTGCTGCAGAGACGAGGACGTCCTCACCGGTGAGGATATTAAGGGATTCGGTATCTTTGCAGCATGTACGCCTGCATGGACTGTTCCCATGTGGTGAAGGAGCGGGATACGCCGGCGGTATAGTATCCGCCGGAATAGACGGAGAACGGTGTGCGGACGCTGTAAAGGAGTATCTTACATCCTCGATGGAATGATGGTTGTAGTCGTTGCTATGCCGTTAATGTGCATGCGACAGTACCATTCAACAATTATTTGATATTCAGCGTTTTATGAAAGTCCGTCTTTGGCATTGCCAAAGACGGCTTTTAGTGTTCTTGTTGACGGCCTTTGGCATTGCTAAAGGTGGCCTTTCGTTGAAACACGCGTATTATTTGTATGTAATGTATTTGCGCTTTCAAATAAAAATTATACCTTTGCTATCAGAAATAATGCGTACACCGTTATGCGGCACAGTGTCGCTTGTGCTTGCAGCATGGTGTTCGTAAAACTTAAAAAACATATATGTATGAAGACTTATAAAATCCAGACCAATGCTTCGGGAACGAGAAGCATAACGATAAATGAGGAACATCTCAATACGATAAGGAAATATTCGTTGTTCGAGAATCTTGTTGACAGTAACGGAATAATAGACGAACAGGTGCTTGATAAGCTGAAGCTGAACGTAAGGTCAATGTTGGAAATGGGAACCGATACGGACAAGGAACTGCTTGACTTGTGCCTTGACGTGATTTACAACAATAACATGAAGGCTTTTGGCCTAAACCAGCTTGTGCGCTTTTATGATAAATGGAACACCGAGACCAAGGATTGCGAGGCGTGAATAGCAGGGATATACAAGGACCTGGAGTAGTGACCGGGCAATCTGCGCGTGTCGGAGCGGGTAGGGATGGCATGCAGCCGTTATCGAAAACGGCATGGATTCCTACGACAAAGAAGGAGGTTGAGTTAAGGGGATGGACCGAGCTTGACGTGATATTGTTTTCTGGCGATGCGTATGTAGACCATCCGTCGTTCGGCGTGGCCGTGATAGCGAGGACCCTCGAGGCAATGGGGCTTCGTGTAGCGATAGTGCCTCAGCCGGATTGGCACGGTGATTTCAGGGATTTCAAGAAGCTTGGCCGTCCACGCTTGTTTTTCGGCATAGCTCCGGGATGTATGGACTCGATGGTCAATAAGTATACCGCCAACCGCCGTTTGCGTTCGGAGGATGCCTATAGTCCGGACGGCCGCCATGATTGCAGGCCCGAATATCCTACTATTGTATATAGCCGGATATTGAAGAATCTGTTTCCTGGCGTACCTGTTGTGCTTGGTGGAATCGAAGCATCGTTGCGCAGGTTGACCCATTATGATTATTGGAAGGAGGAGTTAAAGAAATGTATCTTGTGCGATTCGGGCGCTGACATGATAATTTATGGCATGGGCGAGAAGCCTGTTGCAGCCCTTTGCCATGAATTGATGGCCGGTAAGGATATCCGTGAGATACGTGACATACCACAAACCGTGTATCTTTCTGCTGAAGAGGATATACCTGGCGGGGTTATGCCGGACGACATAATGCTGCATTCGCACGAAGAATGCCTGCGCGACAAAAAGGCGCAGGCTGAGAATTTCAGGCATATTGAGGAAGAGTCGAACATGCTGCATGCACACCGGATATTACAGGAGGTCGACGGAGTGTATGCGGTTGTAAATCCTCCGTATCCTCCCATGACGACAGAGGAAATTGACGCGGTATACGACTTGCCGTACACCCGATTGCCACACCCTAAATATAAGGGAAAGCGCATACCTGCTTATGAAATGATAAAACACTCGGTTAATATACATCGTGGGTGTTTTGGTGGGTGCGCTTTCTGTACTATAAGTGCCCATCAAGGAAAGTTTATTACGTCAAGAAGCAAGGACAGCATTTTGAAGGAAGTCAGGAACATAATAAAAATGCCTGACTTCAAGGGGTATATCAGCGACCTTGGGGGACCGTCGGCAAACATGTACGGTATGTCTGGACGTGATAAATCTATTTGCGGAAAGTGCAGACGTCCGTCGTGCATACATCCAGGTATATGCCCGAACCTCAATACCGACCACGGCAAATTGCTTGATGTGTATAGGGCTGTAGACGCTTTGCCGGGAATAAAGAAAAGCTTTATAGGCAGTGGCGTACGCTATGACTTGCTGTTGTACAAGAGCAAGGACGAGAAGTGTAACAAGGCTGCAAAGGAATATATACGCGAACTGATATGCCGTCATGTGAGTGGACGCCTAAAAGTGGCTCCAGAGCACACTTCGGACAATGTTCTTAAACTGATGCGTAAGCCCTCGTTCTCCCAGTTTGAGGAGTTCAAGAAAATATTTGACGCGATAAATTCCAGGGAGAATCTCAGGCAGCAGATCATACCTTACTTTATAAGCAGCCATCCGGGATGTACAGAAGAGGATATGGCAGAACTTGCCGTGATAACTAAAGGACTGGATTTCCACCTCGAACAGGTACAGGATTTTACGCCAACCCCAATGACAGTAAGCACTGAGACATGGTATACCGGATATGACCCTTATACCTTGAAGCCTGTATATTCGGCCAAGACTCAGCGTGAGAAACTTGCGCAACGACAGTTTTTTTTCTGGTACAAGCCGGAGGAGCGCCGTAACATTGAGCGTGAGTTGAGGCGTATCGGTCGGCCAGACTTACTCAACCGTTTGTATTCAGGCGGCAATACTCACAAAAAAGCATCTGTATACAATGAAGATAATAGAGAAGGCCATCGTAGGAAAGAAAAGTCAGGAGGCATGCGAAGACGGTCTGGCAATAAACGATAGCTTTGTCGCCGTGATTGACGGGAGTACAAGCAAGACTGCTGTTGAAATCAGTCCCGGAATGTCGAATGGCAGGTATTGCATGGAACTGATAAGGCGGTATATCGGCATAATGCCGGCAGACATCAGTGTGGATGATTTCTGTGCTAATGTAACCGCTGTAGTCCGTAACGAATATATGGCGCATGCGCTGAGTCTGGATTATCTCGAAAGACATCCGGTAGAACGGCTTACCGCCAGCGCCGTGGTATATTCATGTTGCCATAAGCAGGTGTGGATGGTCGGCGATTGCCAGTGTATTGTCGGAGGAACATACTATGACAATCCCAAACCGCAGGAGGCTGTGCTTGCGGATAAGCGTGCAGGATACCTTAAAGCGGCCATGAAAGGTGGACTCAAGGTTGGGGATGTATGTACGTATGACCCCGGACGTAGGTTCATAATGCACGACTTGAAGGAATGTTGCATGCACCAAAATATAGACTATCCTGTCATTGATGGATTTGAAATACCGACCTCTAAGGTGAAAGTAATCAACGTCAATGATGATTGCGGCGAGATAATACTGGCAAGTGACGGTTATCCATTCCTTAAGCCGACATTGGAGGATAGTGAAATGGCTTTATCCAGGCAGTTGGCTGACGACCCATTGTGCATAGGAACGTTCAAGGCAACCAAGGGGCTTATGGACGGTAATGTTTCTTTTGATGATAGGTGTTATGTAAGGTTTACCGTATGACGATTGTCTTGAACCAGTCCTTTAGCACGCCTGCATATTGATTTTGCGAGTCGCTGACCAATATCAGTACAGTGCTGCCGTCCTTTAATTTCGGGCCGACGCACATCCCTTCATAATTGGCTATTGAATTCTTGAAAAGTTGCAGTTTTGTCTTGAATGAATGGATAAGTCTTTTCGGTAATATTTTCGTTTGCTCGTTAATTTCCCCGTCAAGCGGAATTTCGTATTCTTTTGACGGTGTTATTTCGTACAGTTTGCATTGTACGAAGGCGCCGAGTTTAGCTTTTGGGACGAAGAATTCGCGTTCGAGTATGAGCAGTCGGCCATTGTCTAAGGTTGCTACTTCGCTTACCCCCATTGCATACTGACTTGATTTTGAATGTGCCTCGGGTTTATCCATTTTGTATGCGTATTGTGCCCTCGGACGTAAATCGTCGCCGAATGATTGCAGCCTCAATATGTTGGCGGCGCCGTTGTTAGACGTGGCTTGTGGTCCGTCGCCGTGCAGCGTGCTTTCGTTGATGGTCCATAACAGTCGGGACTGTCTGTCATATGCCAATGACTCGAAACCGTAGTTACCCATGCCACTTTTGTATATTGCGGGTATCTCGAGCGTTTTTCCTGTAGTGTTTCCAGTTGAATCATATTCGGCTATTGTTGCGTCAGACTCACGGCTTATGAAGAATGTCGAAGATTCCGGTATATATGCTATTCCTTCGCAGTCGCCGCAACGGCATGAGTCTCCCCTGAATGACTCGAGGCTGGCGTCGTTTATCTCGCCGGATATCGAGTCTATGTTTATCGAAAAGACATAGAAACCGTTATTCTCGGATTTGTCGGATACAATAGCGTACCTGTTTTTCTCTATGTGCGTTATTCCACTGTAGTTGCCTGGCGGTACCGTCTTTGGGAAGGCGTGTTGTCCGCATTCCCTTATGAATTCCGTCTGCGCCGTTGACGTTGTCGCCATAATCATGAATAGGATAAAGATCGTTTGTCTCATGCTGTGCGGTAATGTGGTTGTATATAGTGCTGGGTGGGATGCAAGTTATCTGTAAAAGGCAAAGGGATTATACCTTTGTGTCGGTATAATCCCTTTACTTGTCGGGGCGACAGGATTCGAACCTGCGACCACC
>ULKH01001867.1_pt1 | contig 12885 bp, 8 predicted proteins | sample 1951111 | NCBI WGS metagenome assembly ULKH01 (sample SAMEA4835496, study PRJEB28245) | human gut metagenome | biome: gut microbiome; material: fecal sample | place: Denmark | collected 2008
AGCTGCCATGTAGGCATATCCCAACATCATTGACGCAGCGTAGGTTGTTGCCCTTGCGTAGTCGTTTGTCTGCGGACAGTAGGTTGTCGCGTTCTTGAGGTCGCTGATTATCTGCGTCCATACGTCAACAAGGGGCTGGCGTCCGTAGCCCAGTTCGTCCTGGCGCGCCACGTCGATGATTGGCACACGGCCGAAGAGCATTGTTACCTCCATCATCAGGTTGCCGCGGATGAAGCTTGCCTCGCCATACAGCTGGGCAGTCTTCGAGCCCTGTATAAGCTCGTTCTGGCCGAGGGCGTTGATTATCTTGGCAGCCTCGCTGATGGTACCCCAACGGTTGTCCCACTGCTCAACGACATAAGACAGCTCGGAATTGAGCAATGCATCATACGTGTCAAGCGCTCCGCGTGAGCCTCCCGCCTCCTTGAGTGCCTGGTAGGCACCCGACTGTATCTCGTCGGTTCCAACCATCTGCTCCCACAGGTAACGGTCGGTGAACAGGCCGCGCCAGTTCTTGTAAAGTGTCTGTAAGTTCGACTCGACATACGTCGTGTCAGAATATATCTTGTCTTCAGGTAATGATGTCTTTGGGCCTTCGTCCAGGAAGTCGGAGCACGAAGACATCGCAATGGCCGAAACTGCCACGATACCCAAAACCTTTATCTTGCTTATGGTTTTCATTATCTTGATGTTTTTATTTATTGTTCTGGTTTAGAAACTGAAGTTCAGGCCGATGGTGTACGACCTTGTGGGCGGGTAATTGTAGTCACCCAGCTCGGGGTCAAAGCCTTTATAGCCTGTAAGCGTGAACAAGTTGCTTGCCGTGAAGTACACGCGTGCCGACTTCATGAATACGTGCTTGAGCCACTTCTCGGGCAGGTTGTATGCCAGCGTAAGCGTAGCCAGGCGCAAGTACGACGTGCTCTGGATGTAGCGGTCGGTCTCTCCGGCGCCGAATCTGTTGTATCCTTCGGTGTTGGTGAGCACGCGGGGGAAGTAAGCGTCGGTGTTATCCTCGGTCCAGTGGTCCTTGAGGTCGGGCGAAGCGTAACCCAATCCGACAGAGCTGATAAGTGATTCGTAGTAACTGCTGATACGGTGTCCGCCCACTGAGTAGTTGAACACGGCGTTAAGCGTAAGTCCCTTCCATGTGAAGTCGGTAGAGAAACCTCCGTAGAACTTCGGGTCGGTGTTGCCGTAAACGTAGCGGTCGTTCTGGTCTATCACGCCGTCGGGCTTGCCGTCGGGGCCGCTGATGTCAAGAACGAAGAGGTCGCCGAGGCCTACCGTACGGCCGTTATAGTCAATGCCCTCCCACAGTTCGCGGTTATCCTCGTTTGCTATGCCGCCTGACTTGTAGGTGTAGATGTTGCTCAGCGACTCGCCTATGAAGATGTTGCCCTGTCGGTCGGTACCGTTGAGGATTTCGGTCACGCCACCGTAGAGCTTGGTAACCTTGTTGCGGTCAAGCGAGAGGTTGGCGCTGATGTTCCACTGGAAATCCTTTGTAAGGATAGGAGTGGCGTTGATGGTCATTTCAAATCCCTTGTTCTCCAGCTCACCGATGTTCTCTACGGTGTAGCTATAGCCTGAAGTCTTGGGCAGCGAGTGGCTCATCAAGAGGTTTGAGTTGGTGATGAAGTAGAGGTCGGCCGTGATGTTGAGTCGGTTCTTGAAGAATCCGAGGTCGAGACCGATGTTGGTCTGCTTCTGCTTTTCCCATGTAATGCCCGGCGTACCGCGGCGTCCGTCAGTTCCGTAGAACGCTTCGCCGTTAGACTGTTGCGGGTAATACAGTGTCAGGTACTGGTAGTTGGAAATGTCCTGGTTACCAACAACACCGTAGCCGGCGCGTACCTTCAATCTTGAAAGGAATGAATGCTGCGGGAAGAACTTTTCGTTAGTAACGTCCCATGCTACCGAGAATGAAGGCATGAAGCCCCAGCGGTTGCCCTTTGCGAACTTCGACGAACCGTCGTAACGGCCGGTGAAGGTGAAGAAGTAGCGGTAATCGTAGTTATAGTTGATACGTCCTACGTAAGAAAGGAGCGACGATGTCTGGTAGTCAGACTCCAGCTCGCGGTTCTCGCGGTCAGCAGAGCTGCCGAGAACGTTCCATCCCAAGTCGTTGCTTGCGTAACGCTTGCCGCCGCCCTTGAGCACTTTGTAAACGTAGCGTGAGGCAGATGTACCGAGGAATGCGCTGATGTTGTGCACTTCCTTGATTTGAGTGTCGTAGCTGATGGTGTTATCCCACTGCCACTGAGTGTCGCCGAAGCGCTGCTGCGTAGCGTAGGCGTCGCCGCTCTTGTGGCGGATTGACTCCTGTATTCCTGACGGGATAAACTGGTTCCAACTCTGCTCGGCGTGGTTGATGGCGAACGTAGAGCGGATGTTCAGGCCCTTGATGGGGTTGATGTTGATGTAGTTGGCAGAGGTGAAGTGGTAACGCTCACGCTCGGTCTGTATCTCCATCGAGTTGAAGGGGTTGTAGTAGTTGTTGTTCTCCTCTGAACGTACGCGCCAATAGAGTGTCAGGTAGTCCTCGTTGTGGCGTGTAGCGTCGTCCTTGTAGGGAGCGTAGTCGATGAGGGGGTTAGACCTTTCGAGAGCCATGTTGTACACAGAGCCGTCGGTCATGTCGTCCTTCACGTATGTATAAGATGTGTTTGTACCTATCTTCAACCAAGGCTTGATGTACGTCTCGGCGTTGATACGTCCGTAGTACTTGTCCTGCTCGGTGCCCTTGACCACTCCGTCAAGGCCGCTGTAACCGAGGCTGAGGTATATGCTCGAGTTGTCCGTGCCCTTAGAGAAGCTTACGCTGTGGTTGTGCTCAACGCCGGTCTTGGTCACTTGGTCGAGCCAGTCGTATGTCTTTCCGCTGCGGTAGCCGGCGAACTCCTCGTCGGAGAACACTGTGTTGGAGCCCATGATTACGTCGTCCCAGTATGCCTGTCTTTCTGCAGCGGTAGAATTTGGGTTGTTGTAGATGTATCCGTTCATGAAGGCTTCGGCGCGAAGATCGAAAGTCTCCTGCGCGCTCATCGTCTCGGGGCGGTGGCCCATGGTCGAGAAGCTTACCCATCCGTCATAGCTTACGGTACCTTCGCCCTTGCGGCCTTTCTTTGTCGTGATGACGATGACACCGTTGGCACCGCGCGAACCGTACAAAGCAGTAGCCGAAGCGTCCTTCAACACTTCGATAGACTCTACGTCGTTTACGTTGATTGAGTTGTAGAATCCGAACTGGTTGTCCATTACCAGACCGTCGACTACGTATATCGGCGACGAGCCTGAGTTGATGGTATTGGTACCACGGATCTTGATTGAGGAGTCGTCGCTCGGGGTAATGCCTCGCGTGATGTTGACACCGGCCACGCGGCCCTGCAGGGCTTCGTTGATGTTAGTTACAGGCTTCTGGGTCAGCACCTCAGAGTCAACGTGCGAAACGGCGCCCGTAAGGTCGCTCTTCTTCATCAAGACACCTACCACAACGACACCGTCAAGCTGGTTGGCGTCGTTCTCGAGGATGATCTTTATCTTGCCCGAAGCGGGCACTTTCACTTCGCGCGTCTCGTAACCGATGTACGATACGACGAGCGTTGCGCCCGGCTCGGCCTTCAAGGTAAAGTTGCCGTCGAGGTCGGTAGGCGCGCCTACTGACGAGCCCTTCACCTTCACGGACGCGCCGATGAGAGGTTCGGAGTTCTCGTCTACCACTTGTCCAGTCACGTCATTCTGCGCCAGGGCTGCCTGTACGCCGATGAACATCAGGACTAACAAACTTAGCAGTTTTCTTTTCATGTTAATTTTAAATTGAATGGTTAATTTGTTTAAAGGTCATATTTAGGCGGAGCGGTTTTCCGCCGTGCTGCCCGCAGGGTGCGTATCGTTGCCACGGGCGATTCTTGTTTTCATGATTTACATGCTACATTGTACTTCTTTTTAATATCAGGTTATTAAGGCTGGCCCTCGTGCGTCACGCCGCAGGCCGCGTTGTGTTCTCGAATAATCGATTGCAAAGCTAAAATAAACGGTGTGGTTAAAATGTTGCAAAATTGGCAAAAAATATAAATAATATGCCAAAAATCACGGTTTCATCGGTTATTGCCAAATATTCGCCACGACGGATAAATCTTGGTCACGCTGCGCAGTGGCGCCAGTTGCCATACCGTCAGCAGGCGCGAGCATGGCGGCAGGCGTGGAGTGTACACCATGCGGCGGCACGGCGCGCTAACCGTGCGGCCATACCTGCCGACAGCAATGCCACGCGTGGCTGCGGCGCGTGCGCCGGCTTGAGCGGCCGGCCGCCGCAGATGGAGGAACGGCTTGGGCGGCAGGGCTTTGCGAAAGGCGGCCTTTTACAGTCCCGTTTGCCGCCTTTCGCAAAACAAAAGACGGCCTTTTGCAATGCAAAAGACCGTCTTTGACGTTACCCTGAAAATGTTAAATGTTAACCTTTAATGATGATTAATGCTTATGACTATAATCTGTCTTGAGATGTCAGCATGTAATGCCCTGCCACGGCAAGGCGGTCAGAAGTCGAGAGTGACGGTCTGGCCGGGCTTCAGCGTTATCTTTCCGTCACGGCCCTTTACGGCGAATGTGCAGTCGGCAGAGGCCGTAATGCGGGCCTTCTGCATCTTGCTGCCGCGCCACTCCATGTCTACCGTTAGCCCGCCCTCGGCACACATGCCTTTCACAGAGCCGTCGGCCCACTCAGCGGGCAGCGCCGGCAGGAACTCGATATACCCGTCATAGCTCTGCATCAGCATTTCGCACATGCCGGCAATGCTGGCCTCGGTGGCGTCGAAACTGAATATGTCAGACTCGGCCATGGCCACTCCGGCGGGCGATACGGTCATGAGATTATCGCGGGTAAAGCGCTTGAAGAGGTTTTGCAGCCATCCGTACGACGTGCGGGCGTCCTTCATGCGGGCGTAGAAGCATAGCATGTTGGCCGTGCTCCACTCGGTGTCCTCCCAGTTGGGGTCGCTCGTCTGTATCTCCAAACCCTTGCGTGCGGCGGCCATGAGGTCGGGATTCCTGGTGTACGAAATCTCGTCAAGCGGGAAGAGCGACAGCAGATGTGACGAGTGGCGGTGCGAAGGGTCGCTGCGGCGAACGTCGTCGAGCCACTCCTGCAGCTGCCCGTCAGAGCCTATCTTGAGCGGCGGCAGGCGCTTGATGTCCTTCTCCAACTGTCGGTGCAGGCGCTTGTCGACGCCCAGCAGCCTTGACGACTCGATGCAGGCGTTGTAGATGTAGTAGACAATCGAGCGGTCGATGGTAGGCATCATTGCCAGCGCCAGATGGTTGCCTTTCGGCGATACGTAGCCGTTCTCGGGCGAAATGCTCGGCCCGGTGACGAGGTATCCCGTGCGCGGATCCTCCGCCATGTAGTCAATGAAGAACATGGCTGTCTTCTTGAGCAGGGGATATCCCACTTCGGCCAGCCACTTCCTGTCCTGAGTATAGAGGTAATGGCTCCACAGATGGGTGGCTATCCATGCGCCGCCGGTTACGTTCATGCCCCAGCCCACGCTCCAACCAGGCGAGGTATAACCCCATGCGTTGCACACGGTATGGGCCACCCATCCGCGGCTGCCATACAATTTCCGTGCCGTCTCCTCGCCGTTATCGGCAAGGAAGGCTATATAGTTGAACAGCGGAACGTTGCATTCGGCCAGGTTTACACGGTTGGCCGACCAGTAGTTCTGCGGAATGTTGATGTCGAGATGGTAGTCGCACGTCCACGGCATGTTGCAGGCCATGTTGTCGTTCCATACTCCCTGCAGGTTGGCGCACAGCGGAGTGCCGTTGGGTCGTGACGAAGCGATGAGCATGTAGCGGCCGTACTGGAAGAAGAGGGCGTCCAGTCCCGGGTCTGAAGCTCCCGCCTGCGCCAGCTTCAGGCGCGTGTCGGTGGGCAGGTTGGCGTTGCCGCCGTCGCCGAGGGTGATGTCCATGCGGCTGAACAGCGCCGTGTAGTCGGCCGTGTGGGCTGCCTTCAGCGCGGCGTAGCCCTTGGCGGCTGCCCTGTCAAGCGTCGACTTGCAGATGTCTTCATAGTCCACCTTATTATAATTAGTGCGCACGTCGACGAGTATCGTCAGCGCGTCGGCACCCTTTACGCTTACCGATGAGCCGTCGGCGGTAACCTGTCCGCCCTCGGGCAGCAATCTTACCTCGCCGCAAAACTCTACTCCACCCTCGCCGTGCATGTGGAATTTCACCTTGCCTTTCAGCTTCAGGCCGGCGGGAGTGGCCGTAACGGCAGCCTCGCGCAGCAGGTTCAGGCCTACCTTGGCACTGACGGCGCCCGCCTTGTCGGCAGTAACGCGTATGGCGATTACGTCGTCGGGATAGTCGGTTATGTACTCTCGGCGGTAGTTTACGCCGCCACGCTCAAACGTAACGGCGGCCACCGCGTTGTCCATGTCAAGCTCGCGGCGGTAGTTGCGCACGCGGCCTGCGGGATATGTAAAGTCTATCACGAGGTCGCCCAGCGGCAGATGCGTGCCGAAAGACTTGCCCCGTCCGGTGAAATACTTTTCCCCTAACTTGTTGCCTTGCTCCGGGTCGTTGTTGAAGAAACAGCGGCGTATCTCGTCAAGCTTGTCCCTTCCGCCTATATCATTATTGGTAGAGTCGGTCTGTCCTGACCAAAGGCTTATCTCGTTGAGCGCCACGGTCTCGCGGTTTATGCCTCCGTAGACCATCGTAGCGAGGCGACCGTTACCCGTAGGCATGGCCTCCATCCATTTCGACGCAGGCTGCTGATACCACAGCACGTTGCCCGCATGAGCAGTAAAGCTAACCATCGCCAGGCAAATGGCGACGAGTGTTGTTCTAAGTTTCATGTCAACCTATGTATTAGTTTAATCAAGTTTTCGAATGCAAACTTACCATCAAGGACGCAAACAGGCGGTAATAAAGCATTCAGAAAATGTAACATTTACGCCAAAAGGCCGTAAATGACTGATTTTGCGCATTTTGTTGCATATTCAAACCGCCGTTTTTAATTAACTTTGCAATGCCTCGACACAAGGCAATACGACACCTGCCGAGGCAACACCTATTATTATATATACGCGCAAGGGGAACAAAATAAAATGCATATGGCAACAGGCAAAAACCAATTGACGGCCTTTCGCCTTCCAAAAGGCCGTCAACCGCACGCTAAAAGGCCGTCTTTCGCAACGCAAAAGACGGCCTTTTGTATTTCATTGAACGTCAGGATGTTACGCAGGCAATAAAATATATGTATTAAACATAATAATTCATACTACCCCAACCCGTTAAAAATATATATGCTAAGGGACATATCACATTTCTGAAAAGTACAAAACCATGATATTAAAATGTTTTTCATTTATGACCGATTATATATCGAAAAAAATTCGTAAGTTTGCATAATGCAAATTCAACGCAACCAACAACATGACAAGCTTACGGCAAAGCCGTTTGTAAAATGGGTCGGCGGCAAAGGCCAGCTCATACAGACTTTTGAGGGATTACTACCCACACACCTCGAAAGCATTGACAAATTTACTTACGTAGAACCATTCGTAGGCGGCGGTGCCATGCTGTTTTTCATGCTCCAAAAATACCGTAACATCTGCAAAGCCGTAATCAACGACATGAACGAAAACCTTATTACGGCATACAAAACGGTGAGGGACACACCGGAAAAACTTGTCATGAGGCTGGCCGAGATTCAACGTGAATACCTCAGTCTGCAAAGTTATGAAACCCGTAAAGAGTATTATCTTGAAGTACGGAAAGACTTTAACAGCAAAAACTTTCGGACATAGACAGGTCGGCCTGCCTCATATTCCTTAACAGGACATGCTATTTTTTAACATCGCCAAACTAACTAATGAACCTGTTTTTCGATAATAAGATATGTCTAAAATATAAAAGTGCTTCACAAGTCGCACGTATCGTGACAGAATATTGGTTAGCCCAAAATATGTTTTGTCCAATATGCGGAGCACCTTTATTACACCAATATACAGCAAATAAACCAGTTGCTGATTTTTATTGTGACCTCTGTAAGTCCGATTTTGAACTGAAAAGTTATAAATCTAATGAAGGAAAGATTAAGCATAAAATTACTGATGGGGCTTTCCGTACAATGATAGAACGAATAACATCACTCAAAAATCCACATTTATTTGTGATGTCATACGCTAATATGGAAATAAATAATTTATTGTTAATACCTAAATTTTTCTTCACTCCTAATATTATCGAAAAACGTCCACCATTAAAAGAAACAGCCCGACGTGCCGGATGGATTGGCTGTAACATAGAAATTGGGAACATTCCAGAAATAGGGAAAATATATATCATAAAAAACAAAGAAGAAATAAATAAAGCAGATGTCATAAAACAATATCAACAAGTTCTGAATTTACAGACATCTGCCATTGAAAAACGTGGATGGATGTTTGATATTATCCAATGTATAGAACGTGTACCCGGTATAAATTTCTGTTTAAATGACATTTATGCATTTTCTAAAGAATTGCAAATAAAACATCCTGAAAACAATTTTGTAAAAGCAAAAATCAGACAACAATTACAATATCTTAGAGATAAAGGATTCATAGAATTTACGAAACGTGGTCATTATAAAAAAATACACTTATGAGACTATTTATATTTTACACAAATGAAGGTTATACACAAGACCCTAAAGGAATAGAAGTTGAGAATTGCCAATTATTAGGCACAGCCGAAGGAAATACCGCAAAAGAAGCATTTGAAAACTTATTAAATGAAAATCATTGGATAATGGAACACGGATTCAGCGTAGGAGCAGGAAATGTTAAGGCCCGTGAATTATTGAACGGGAAGCAATTTCTTTTCTGAAACTTCCGTGTCAATCATAACAGTAATCTCGCTGCATGAGTTAAAGTTTCATAACATGGGTAAAGACTAACCCTCCGCCAAACATCTCATGCAGGTATTTTACATTCTCCACCGAATTTATAATATGGGCAAGAAAATCGCCTAAGATACCACATTTATATAATTACGAGCTGATGAAACAACTCAACGGCGGTAAACAGATGACAGACGTATGGCGACTGCCTGCCATCGCACGCTGGGAAAAATCATGCGGAAAACATCCTACCCAAAAACCTTTGGCCGTATTGGCAAGAGCTATCTTGGCATCAACACATAAGGGCGCATGGATACTTGACCCTTTCGCAGGAAGCAGTACCACTGGTATAGCCGCAAATCTGTTAAACCGTAAATATCTCGGAATAGATAAAGAGCGAGAATACCTGACTATAAGTGAAAACAGAAAGCATGAAATAGAAAATCTCGAAATGGCCGAACGCTATACAGACAAGATACAAGATATCTCGCTTTATAACAGAATCGGTGCAGACATGGCTGACGAACCTGAAACAGAAGGATATGACTTACCATTCTAATAAGCACCAGAATTAAAGTTTATTATAATCAAATAACTTTACGATTGACGGTCTTTCGCCTCCCAAAAGGCCGTCAACCGCACGCTAAAAAGCCGTCTTTCGCAACGCAAAAGACGGCTTTTTGTATTTCATTGAACGTCAGGATGTTACGCAAGCGGAACGTTGTAGTACAGAGGAAGGTGTTAAGCCGTCACGCGAAAAAAGTAAAATTGATACATCAATCTGTAAAAACGGTATAGCTCTTTACCTGAATCGTTACTAATTTTGCAACGTGAAACAATACCTGTAAACATGAGAAAAATATGTAGAACTTTGATTGCGGCGGCGCTGGCAGTGCTCGCATGCAGTCCGATTAAAGCACAAAAGAATATGGAAAACGTACTTAACGAAAGGCAACAGAGCATTGTTGCCATCGCATGTCTTGAGGCCAAGGGCGACATCGACGGCCTGAAGACGGCCATCAACGAGGGTCTTGACGCCGGACTTACCGTAAGCCAGGTGAAGGAAGCCCTCTCACATCTTTACGCCTACACGGGTTTCCCGCGCAGCCTCAACGGCTTAGGCGCCCTGCAAGGCGTGCTCGACGAGCGCAAGCAGCGCGGAATAAACGACCCGGAGGGCAAGGAAGCCGACCCGCTGCCCGAAGGATACGACGCCCTGAAGCAGGGCACTGAGGTGCAGTCTAAACTCACGGGCCGCGCATATAACTATACTTTCGCTCCCGCTACGGACTATTACCTGAAGGCTCACCTCTTCGGTGACATCTTCGCCCGCAACAACCTGACCCACGCACAGCGCGAGCTGGTTACCGTGAGCGCCCTTTCGGGACTTGAAGGATGTGAAGCGCAGCTCAAGTCGCACATAAACGGCGCGCGCAACATGGGCGTTACTGACGCCGAACTGCACTCTATCCCCGCCGTGCTTGCCGCCAAGGTGGGCGAGCGTGAGGCCTGGAGGGCACAAAAAGCGATAGCCGAAGTATTCGGAGAGGAATTTAACGGCGGCGAGCCTGTTAAGGACCCGATGTTCCCGAAGGGCCAGCCGAACACGGCATTCGCAAAATACTTCATCGGCGAGAGCTTCCTGGCGCCCCTCAGCTCGGGTAAGGTGCCCGTGTCAAACGTGACCTTCGAGCCTGGATGCCGCAACAACTGGCACATTCACCACAAGGGCATACAGGTGCTGATTTGCGTCGGCGGCACCGGATGGTACCAGGAATGGGGCAAGCCCGCACGACTGCTGAAGCCCGGCGACGTGGTTGAAATACCCGAAGGTATGAAGCACTGGCACGGCGCGACGAAGGACAGCTGGTTCCAGCACATAGCGTTCACCGTAGCTGAAGAGGGCGCCTCGAACGAATGGCTCGAGCCGGTTACGGACGAGGAGTATAATAAACTGAAGTAGTTAGAGAAGTTAAAGGAGTTAACGCTCACTGCGTTCGCTAAGTAGTTAAAGCCATTACCTTTGTTTGGTTTGTGCCAATTAAGGAATACTAAACCAACAATTAGCAAGGGTAATGGCTTTAACTACTTAGCGAACGCAGTGAGCGTTAACTCCTTTAACTTCTCTAACTTCTTAAGAAAAAGCTCTTACCGGAGCTTTTTCAACACCCACTCCATCTGCCGGTACTCCGTATCGTCAGACGTCCAATGCTCGTTTATCGGCGTGATTAATGCCTCTTTAGGGCACGTAAAGGTATTCCACACGGCGTATGAAGTGGTCGGCGGGCATGTATTATCATTGTAACCCCACGTCATGTAGACGTCGGCGGTGACATGGCGGGCGAAGTTCACCACGTCGTAATACGCCATAGTGCGCATGTTCCGGTCGGTGAACATACCATCAACTTTATTGAAATGAGGATATCCTCCGGTACGTCCGGCGCTGTATGCGGCCATGTCCGACAGCGCGGGATGATTGACTATGCACTGCGTTACGCGACGGTCAAGCCCCGCGGCGACGATTGCCAGCGCTCCGCCTTGGCTCCCACCCTGTACTATCAGGTTGCGTCCGTCCCACTCGGGAAGTGCCGTCAGCAGGTCAAGACAGCGTATAAGGGAGAGATAAACGCGCTTCATGTAATATCGGTCGGGGTCTTGCAGCCCGTTATACAGATATCCGTTCTCACGCCCGTTGAACGCTTTTGTTATGTCATCGAACGTCTCTTTGGGCAATCTCGGGTCCAAACCGTGTATCTCAATCTCCATTCTTATGAAGCCGTGCTCGGCATAATACTTGTGGCGCAACGGCTCCTTGATGGTCTTTATGCCGGCTCCCGGCGGACAAAGCACCACCGGACATGAGCCTTTCTGCGCGTTCTTGGGATAGAAAAGGTAGGCGTAGACGCTCTGGTTCTGCTTGTTCAACCGTATTTTCAGCAGGTAACAGTCTATCTTGTCAGTACAATACTCTTCGGCCTTTTCCTTCGTATAGCTCAACGGAACGGCCCGCATATCCTCTATGTTCCTGTTCCAGAAGTCCATAAAGTCGGCCGGTTCACGGGTGAAAGGACGTATTTCGTCCACCGAGAAGCCTACCTTTACATGATGAACGTACTTCTTTCCGTCGACAACGGCCGACAGACGGAGGTCACGAAAGCCGGGAGTATTTCTCGTGCCCATGTCTATCACCGCCCTGCCATGCTTCATAACGACCTCGCCCTTACGGTCTGCGGCGAGCATATCGTCGGCAATTTCATAGTTTACCGTGGCGTCCTGAGGTATGCCGTACTTGTACAGTTGCACCTCTACACGCGCTTTCTCGCCTGCGCGGTAGAGCCAGTCGTCATGGTCGGGCACGGTAACCCACAGATAGTCTGAACGGTAAGGATAGTTCTCGGCAAGGCCGGCCATGCTTATGGCAACGACCATAAGCAGTAATGATAACAGTCGTTTCATGATTAAATGATTTGTTTTTCGAGGTACAAAGATACTTAAATAATTAAGAATTAAGAGTTAAGAATTAAGAAAATGTGCATCGTTGGGGTAATGGGCAATAAGCAGAATGGAAGTAATTAGCCCGATATGCCGAATAAAACGGCAATGCATATTTTCTTAATTCTTAACTCTTAATTCTTAATTTTTCCGGCTCTTAACTCTTAATTTTCCTGCCTCCCAACTATTAACTCTTAATTCTTAACTCTTAATTTCTCCTGTATTCCTCAGGCGTACAGCCCGTGATTTTCTTGAATACGGTGGCGAAGCAGCCTGCCGTAGAGAATCCGAGCAGGGCCGATATGTCGCCTACCGACCTGTCGGAAGCCATCAGGAATTCCTTTGCAAGCTGTATGCGGCGCAGCTGCACGTACTCGCACACGGTCTTGCCGGTCTCGTTCTTGAGCATGTCGTTAACGTATTCGGCAGACATTCCGAGGCGCGGCGCGAAGCGGCCCGCCGTTGGCAGTCCATGGGCCGCGGCCTGTCCGGAGGTG
>ULKH01006298.1_pt1 | contig 12778 bp, 7 predicted proteins | sample 1951111 | NCBI WGS metagenome assembly ULKH01 (sample SAMEA4835496, study PRJEB28245) | human gut metagenome | biome: gut microbiome; material: fecal sample | place: Denmark | collected 2008
AATTTATTGACTTTAACAATTATGAGTATCTTAGGATTTGTCCGGGACGTATGCGCATCCTCTTGCTTATGTGGTTGAGCTTGCACAGTTTGTCAACCGTAGTTCCGCGTTTCTTGGCGATTGAACTGAGCGTCTCGCCGCGCCTTACCTTGTGGTACTGCACGTCGCTGCCGCGTCTTGACGACTTCTTCGAGGCCTTGCTGCCGCTGTCGTTGCCGGTTGACGCCTCTGCCATGTCGCTGTTCTTGCCTGCGCGCTTGTTGGCGAGCACCGACTCTCTCTCGTACGTATCCTTGTGGAACATGTATGTGTCGGCGGTCACGTCCTGGTTTCTGAAGTCGAACATCAGTGCCGGATTGAGCGCCACTCCACACAGTCTGGTCTCGAAGTGCAGGTGCGAGCCGGTGCTGCGGCCCGTGTTTCCACCGAGGCCGATGGGTTCTCCCGCCCTTACTGTCTGGTCTTCCTTGACCAGGTGCTTCGACATGTGGCCGTAGATGGTCTCCAGTCCGTTGTGGTGGCGTATCACTACGTAGTTGCCGTAGCCCCTTGGCTCATATCTTACGATGCGCACCTTGCCGCTGAATGCGGCGCGTATGGTGTCGCCGATGTACACTTTCACGTCGATGCCCTTGTGCATCCTGCCCCAACGGCGGCCGAAGTTCGACGTGATGACGCGGCTCGTCGTGGGCATACAAAAGTGTTTCAGGTTGATGAGGAACGAGTCGGGCAGCTCCGTAGCCTTGTGTGCGTACTTGTTGCTCCACTCCTTGTATAGTTGTGCTGACGGCGCCCCTGCCTGCTCCTTGTCGATGAGCCTGCGCAGGGCGATGGTGTCTACCGCCTTCATCTTCTTGTCTATGGGGGCCTGGCGTGCCAAAAGGTCTTGTGCGGTGGCCGTGGCCGCCGTCATTGCCAATAGTGTTGTAACTGCTAATGTCTTAATAGTCTTTTTCAAATACATGGTTTAATGTTGTCGATTTATTTACTGGTTCCGGCAAGTGTCGGCACCGTGTGGCGGATTGTTTTTCAAAGATGAAATGCCGCACTGTCATAAAAACGTTGCAAAGATACGAAAAAATATTGTACGATGTATTACACGTTAACAACTTTATCAACCTTTTAACATAGGTGGAACGTTCATGGATTGGTGTTTGATTTGATTGAGAATGGAGAATGTAGAGTTGAGAATTATGATTACCCCTGCCGGCTTCCAAGCATTAAAGGTAATCATAATTCTCAACTCTACATTCTCAATTTTCAATTCAAAAGACGGCAAACTGCGTTGCAAAAGGCCGTCTTTTGGCCTGTAAAAGGCGGCCTTTTAGAGGCTGAAAGACGGCCTTTTGTAACGCGTTGAAAGTCAATGCGTTGCGTCGTTGACGGCAAACCGGCTTCTGAAAGCGCATTTTTTCGCCATTTTACGGCGGTTTTTTGAGGTTTATTTAGTAATTTCGCGGCTTGTAAAAACAATGTGAAGAAGACATGCTTACAGCAGAAGAACGCAACGCGATAATATCGCTCATCCATAGGCAGGTGGTGCCCGCCATCGGATGTACCGAGCCTATGGCCGTAGCCTTGTGCGTGGCCAAGGCGCGGGAGCTGCTCGGCTCTTTGCCCGAGAGCATCGACATACGCCTCAGCGCGAACATATTGAAGAACGCCATGGGCGTAGGCATACCCGGAACGGGCATGACCGGCCTGCCCATAGCCGTGGCCCTGGGCGCGCTCATAGGCCGGGCTGAACTGGGACTGGAGGTGCTGCGCGACTGCAACCGCGACGCCGTGGAGCGCGGCAAACGCTACATAGCCGGTGGACGGATACGCATAGGGCTCGACGAGGCCGCCCCTGACAAGCTATATATTAAGGTGGTGGTTGCCGGTGGAGGGCATGAGGCCGAGGCGCGCATCGCCACGGAGCATACAAACTTTGTCTACCTGCGCCGCGACGGCGACGTAGTCGAGGACAAACCTGTGCACGCCGGTCATGCCGACGACGAGGAGGATGTGCCCCTGACGCTAAGGAAGGTGTACGACTTTGCCACCGAGACCGACGTTGACGACCTGCGCTTCATCCTCGAGGCGCGCGACATGAACGAGGCCGCGGCCGCCGACGGACTGCGCGAGAACTTCGGCCACCAGCTCGGCAAGACCCTTTGCAGCCCCTTGGGGCGCGGAATCATGGGCGAAGGCATCTTCTCCAAGGTGCTCTCTGCCACCAGTTGCGCCTGCGATGCGCGCATGGCTGGGGCCATGATACCCGTGATGAGCAACTCGGGCAGCGGCAACCAGGGCATCTGCGCCACGATGCCCGTGGCCGTGTTTGCCGAGGAAAACCACAACACCGAGGAGGAAACCATACGCGCCCTCATACTGAGCAACCTCACGGCCATATACATCAAGCAGCATCTCGGCACGCTCTCCGCCCTCTGCGGATGCGTGGTGGCGAGCACGGGCAGCAGCTGCGGCATAACATATCTTATGGGAGGCAGCTACGAGCAGATAGCATTCTCGGTGAAGAACATGATTGCCAACCTTACCGGAATGATTTGCGACGGTGCCAAACCCAGTTGCGCCTTGAAGCTTACGTCGGGCGTGAGCACCGCCATCCTTAGCGCTATGCTCGCCATTCAGAACAAGCACGTAACCTCGGTGGAAGGCATCATCGACGACGACGTTGACCAGAGCATACGCAACCTGACCGAAATAGGCCGCCGCGGAATGGACGAAACCGACCGCTACGTGCTCGACATAATGACACACAAGAAAGTGAAGAGTTAAGAATTAAGAGTGAAGAGTTAAGATTTACGAGTTTTCTTACAACGGCGCATAGGGCCAGTCAGGCTCATTCGGCCTGTCAGTCCTATCCCCAAACACCATCCAACAACAAGCTATTATGAAGAAACAGATACTGATTACACTGCTCATTGCGCTGTTTGCCGTGACGGCCGGCGCGCAGATGCAGGACCCCGTACACTTCAGCGTGAGCCAGAAGAAAGTGGCTGAAGACATCGTAGAGGTGACGTTCAGCGGCAAAATAGATGCCGGGTGGCACGTTTATTCCACCGGTTTGCCTGCCGGCGGCCCCATTTCGGCCACCATCACCACCAAGACCGCCGACGGGGCGAAGGCCGAAGGCAAGCTCGGGCACAGGGGGAACGAAATCAACAAGTTTGACAACATGTTCCAGATGAACCTGCGCTACTTCGAGAACAGCGTCACGTTCGTGCAGAAATACAAAATAACGGGCAAGACTTACCACGTCAAGGGCTACCTTGAGTACGGCTCGTGCAACGACGAGATGTGTATGCCTCCGGCCCAGGTAGAGTTCGACTTCAAGGGTGAAGGCGTGGCGGATGCGCCCAAAGAGCCTGCCGTAGAGGAGAAAACGGCGGCTGACACGGTGGCCGTGCCCGACTCGGCGAAGACCGAAATCGTAGCCGTCAATAGCCTTTTGAAGGTTGACAGCGACTCTCTTTGGACGCCGGTCGTCAGCGAACTGCAGGCTATGAACGGTCAGCAGGGCAGCGGCGACCACTCTTGGCTCTACATATTCTTCATGGGTTTCGTCGGCGGACTTGTCGCCTTGTTCACCCCCTGCGTGTGGCCGATTATCCCGATGACCGTCAGCTTCTTCCTCAAACGAGCCAAGGACAAGAGGAAAGGCGTGCGCGATGCCGTGACGTACGGCGTCTCCATCGTGGTGATTTACCTTGTGCTGGGTCTTGCCATAACGGCTTTGCTTGGCGCGAGCGCGCTCAACGCGCTGTCAACCAACGCCGTGTTCAACATCTTCTTCTGCCTGTTGCTGGTAGTGTTCGCCCTGTCTTTCTTCGGATGGTTCGAGCTTACGCTGCCTTCTTCGTGGACAAACAAGGTTGACAGCAAGGCTTCCTCCACGAGCGGACTGCTTAGCATATTCCTCATGGCGTTCACGCTGACACTCGTGTCGTTCTCCTGCACCGGCCCGATTATCGGATTCCTGCTCGTTGAGGTGAGCACGTCGGGCAGCATAGCAGGCCCCGCCGTGGGCATGGCAGGCTTCGCCATAGCCTTGGCTTTGCCGTTTACGCTTTTCGCCCTGTTCCCAACATGGCTCAAGCAAGCACCCAAGTCGGGCGGCTGGATGAACATTATCAAGGTGACTTTGGGCTTCATCGAGCTGGCCTTCGCCCTCAAATTCTTCTCCGTGGCCGACCTTGCGTACGGTTGGGGACTGCTCGACCGCGAGGTGTTCCTCTCGCTTTGGATAGTCATCTTCGGCCTGCTCGGCCTCTATCTCATAGGCAAACTCAAGTTCCGCAGCGACGGCGACGACAACCGTGCCATGCCCGTGCCGTGCATAATGCTGGGCTTGCTGTCGCTGGCTTTCACCGTCTACATGGTGCCCGGACTGTGGGGCGCGCCCTGCAAGGCCGTCAGTGCCTTTGCTCCGCCCATGAATACGCAGGACTTCAACCTGTATCACAACGAGGTGAAGCCGCGCTTTACCGACTACGAGCAGGGCATGGCGGCGGCCAAGGCGGAAGGAAAGCCCGTGCTCATCGACTTTACCGGCTTCGGCTGCGTCAACTGCCGTAAGATGGAAGCAGCCGTATGGACCGACCCGCAGGTGGCCGACAAGCTGACGAAAGACTACGTGCTCATATCCCTTTACGTAGACGATAAGCAGCCGCTGGCCGAGCCTATGGAAATCGTTGAGAACGGAAAGAAGCGCACGCTGCGCACCGTGGGCGACAAGTGGAGCTACCTGCAACGCAGCAAGTTCGGCGCCAACGCCCAGCCGTTCTACGTCATCCTCGACAACGGAGGCAAGCCCCTGGCCGGCTCTTACAGCTATGACGAGGACATAGAGCACTACACTGACTTCCTGAACAAAGGCTTGCAGAACTACGGCAAGTGACATATTGAACTAATGCCGACAACCTGTCGGTTTTCAAAAGGGGTTCATCCGCAGTTTGTTTGGATGACATACAAAGTTTATTAATGAAAACATTTGTTCCGCCGGATTTGCAATCCGGCGGGTCTTAATTGCGGATTTGCAATCCGCTCATATATATACATATTCTTATAGATGCGCGGTTTAATTGGATTACAAATCCTTATAGTAAATTTAGGCGGATTGCAAATCCGCCTAAACATATTACCGACAGCCTGATTTGCAGAAGGCAATAAACGGTAAATATTTTTACCAACCATCCAAACAAACTGCGGATGAGCCCCAGAAGGTGGCCTTTCGTATTGCGAAAGGCCACCTTTTGCGTTGCAATATGCCGTCTTTTGCAGGGCGAAAGGTGGCATATTGGAAAACCGTTGGCTGTCAACGGGTTACGGATGGGTTGTAAGTTGGCGTGAGTTCGGCATAACTATTATTGTTTTACAAACAGCGGAAATAACCTTTGTAGGGACATAATTCATTATGTCCGCACGTTCTGAAAGAACGTTTTTATTGTGCTGCGCTTAGGTAATACGCCTCTTCGCGGTGTGCGGACATAATGAATTATGTCCCTACAAAGGGGTATCTTTATGGCGAATTTACGTGTTTTATGTCCATGAAGGATTGCTGAAGGGGTGTGTTGGTTTGTCTTTGTTTGACTTAAATCAATAAAACAGGGGTGTAAAATGAAAAGATGCTAACTTTTTGTTGTGATTTTTGATAAAATCATTACCTTTGCATCGTGTTTTTCATAGTATTAGATTTAAGGTTAACAATGGATGGGGACTCAGCGGAGTCCTCTTTTTTTGTGCTATAAAACGCCGCCTTTCTCCCTGACATATTCCATTAGCCGCTTGAACACGGGGTTCAGGCCGAGCGTCGCGGCGTTGCCCGTCATTATTGTTTGGCGGCGTGCGCGCGTCAGTGCGACGTTCAGTTTGCGGTCTATTGTGTGCCCGCCGTCGTCGAAGCAGCTGCCTGCAAGGAACTCAAGTTGCCATTCGCTCTGCACGGTGAACGAGTAGATGATGACGTCGCGTTGGCTGCCCTGGTAGCGTTCCACCGTGTCTATTGATACCGCTTCAAGCTCGGGCATGTCGAAACGCTCCGCTTCGCGGCGTATTACAGCTATTTGGTTGCGGTAAGGTACAATCACTCCGATGCTCTTCGCAGGGTCGAACGCCGCGCCGAGCATCAGCCTTACGCGCCTCATTGCTTCCGCCACGATGGCTGCTTCGGCCGTGTTCACCTTGTCTGAAAGCTCCGGCCTGCGGCACGGCGGCGACGGTATGAACACCATGCGGTGCGTGCGCAGCAGCGTGTCGAGGCGGTCGCCAAGGCCGATGTCGGCGTATGGCAGGGCTGTTTCCTGCTGATGGGGCAGGGGAACGGCCTCAAGCCGCTCGCTTTCGTAGAACTCGTGGCAGGGAAAGAATGCCACGTCTGGGTGCATACGGCCATGGCGGCGCAGCACGCCGGTGAACTCCGTGCGTCCCGCCGCGCGCTCAAGGCGCAGCAAACGCTCGAAGAGCGAGTCGCGGCAGTTGGCAAGGCCTATGGCGCGCAGGGCTTCGCTCGTTACGGCTGACGACGTTTCGTCCTGCCTTACTACGGCAGGCAGCTGCTTGTGGTCGCCCGTCAGCACGAATTTCCTTATCCTGCACTCCTCCTTTCCGTCGCCGCCCGTGCGGTGGGCGGCCAGCAGTCCGACGATGTTCGGCTCCAATATTTGCGACGCTTCGTCGATTACGGCCAGCGTGAACGCCTTAATGTCGAATATGAAGGGGCGCGACATAATGGTGGATGTAGTGCCGACGATGACGCGAGCGGCCCCGATTTGCGCCCTGACGTCGCCCAAGTGGGGGCACCGGCGCACCGTTTCCGCCAGCAGGCGGTGCTTGAATGCCGGGTCGGCGCTGTACTCGCTGCCTATCCGTATATAGTCAACGCCTGCGCTTTCGAGCATCGCGCACAGCTCGTCCACCGCCCTGTTGGTGTACGCCGTGAGCAGTATTGACGCGCCTTTTTCAGTCAGTTCCTCCTCAACCATGTAGCGAATGGCCATCGAAGTCTTGCCCGTTCCGGGCGGACCGACCAGCAGAAAGTAGTCATCGGCCTGCTTTATGCGCAGCAGCACGTCGTCATACGCCTCGTTGTACGCCCTCGTCAGCCGCCGCGTAGCGTCTCTGCGTGGTGCGCGTTGGCCGAGAAGCAGGGCCTTGCGGTCGGCCGGCGCGGTGATTAGCTCGTGCAGTCCGCGCAGCGCTCCGCCCTGTGTGGCGTCGCTCCCGGCGTGCTCCACGGCGTAAATTGTGTTGTCCCCGTCGCTTGACACTTTAAGTATTTCGGGGTTCTTCTGCCCGTTTGCCAGGGCTATTGTCAGGCTGGCGGTGTGCAGTTCGGCAATGCTGCCCTTGTAAAGCAGGGCGTTGCGCACGTCGGGTTGCTGTCCGCGGCGGTACGGGTAGAGGTAAACCATGTCGCCGCGGCGGAAGTTCGGCAGGAAACTCACGCCCTGGTCAGGCACGGAGAGCGTCAATATGTCGGGCGCGTCGCCGTCTCCGCCGCACCGTTTGGCTGTTATTGTAAGTCCGGTATATATGTTGCCGGTCTCCGTCTTCTCGCTTACCGGCATGTTCCAGAGGTCAGCCGTGCAGGCCGAAACGCCCTCCTGCGAGCCTACTTTGCCAAGAAGCTGCTCGCGGTAGACGAACGTTGCCATGGCGCAAAAGTATTCTTTTCCCAGCGGCGACATGCGTCTTAGCGGCTCTGTTACAGCCTCTATTTGCGGCAGCAGCCACGTATGGTAAAATGAGTTGTCCATTCCGGCGGTGTTGACGGTGGCCGGAGTGAGGTAGGGCAGCACCTTCCCGAAGCCCTGGCGAGCTATGGTGAAGTCGGTTGCGACAATCATGTTGCGCAGCTTTATGGCCTCGCGGAACAGCGCACGGTAGAAAGCTACGGCCACGAGGCCGCTTTCGGGCGCGTATTTGGAGTAAAGCAGGCGTATGTCGAGGCGGTCTTGGCCGAGCTGGAAGTTGTATCTAAGCACGCCGTAGTACAGCAGCAGCTGCACGTAATGCGGCTCCAGCTGCATCGAGCCGTGGCCTCCAGGGCGGCCGGAGGCTATGTTGCGGTTCTTGCCCGACTTCTGTTCGACGAGCAGGCGGAAGTCGTCCGTCATCAAATCGACGCGCCCTTGCAGGCCGAGACGCTCGCAGATGAACGACGGTTCGAGCACGGCGCGGTTGCGGTCGTGGTCGGCGAACATCACGCCTACGGCCTCGCGTATGTTCTCCGCCTGCCTCTCGGCCTCCGCCTTGAACTCTTTTGCGTTGAAACCGGCGCACGAACAGTATTCAAGAGCCTTGTCGGCGAAGTTGCGGCGCAGCGTTTCGGCAAGGCTGAAACTGTCCTTTCCGTTCACGATGTCGTCGAGAACGGCGCCTGCGAGGTTGCCGAGCAGTATGGCCTGGCTGTTCGTCCGCGGCTTCATTCGGTCGAGAGTGTAGGTCAGGGGGTGGTGTCCGTAGTCTTTGAAGCAGGCCGCAATCGCGCTGATGTCGATGAGATAGTCAGGCTCTACGACGACAACGCCGGGCACGACGACGCTCTCCACGCCCTCCGGCGCGGCCTCCTTGCTGCATGTAAGGCGGCTCATCTTGCAGTCCAAGAGGTTTAGCTGCATCCCCTCGCGCAGCATCTTGCGCAGGTATGCAAGGCTGTCGTCGGTGCAGTCTACGGCCAGCGTCTGCCCGTCAAGTCCCTTTTCGGCGGCCACATATATATATAAGGTGTCCCAACTCCTCACGATGCAGCGTATGTAGCGCACGTCAACGCCTTCCGTCCGGCTGTAAGCCTTGTCCTCGGGCGGCAGCGCTTGCAGCAGCTCTTGCGGCACGCAGTCGCCCGTTATGGCGGAGACGAGGCGGCAGAGGGCGTGCAGTCCGTGCATGAAGTCGGCCCGTTCAACGGGCGCAGTGCCGTTGGTGGCGCGGCGCAGTGCCTGCAACGCTATCCTGTCGGGCACGCGCATGTTGTGTCTGCGGCAGAGGAAGTCGACCTGAGAGAACAGGTTTCCGTATGCCTGCCCCGTTCCGCGAAGCCCCTCGTGGCAGGCAAGCACAAGCGTCTCGTGCGCCATCTTGTTGGCCGCCAGCGGCTCTGTGCCGTCAAGTACGGGGATTATTTCAAGTATTCGGGAGTATAAATAATTCATAATGTTTTATTTAATGAACAATGAACAATGAATAATGAAAAATCCATTTGCGGCTTATTGGGTAATTTTTTATGGTTGATAATTGTCCATTTGATTGTACATTATTCATTTTTCATTGTTCATTAAACCACTGATAAATTATTCATTATTCATTTTTAATTGTTCATTTTTAATTTACCTACTGTCCTCCCAACCTTCCGAAGAACTCTATTATTTCCTCCCACGTCTTGAAAGTGTCGTCGCCGAAGCGGATGCGCGTGCCTGCAAAGTCGGCCGCATGGCATTCGTCAGACGGCTCTATGAGGTAGTCGCCGTACAGAAGGTCGTAGCGGTTGGTGAACACCAGGTGCTGCCATGCAGGCACGTTTACCACGTCGTTGGCCCAGGCGGTGACATCGGCGATGTACGCCGGGTTGTAGGTAGGTGCCGGAGCTATTATATATAAGGTGTAATTGTCGAGCAGAAAGTTAACCGCCTTCATCGCGCTCGACTGCTGCCGCCCGTGCGCATCGCGCAGGGTGTCGATGCCGATGTACACGATTGGGCGCGTGCGTCCCTGCTGTCGGTCGTCAATCCAGCGTATTACGGGTATTACGGAGTGCAGCAAAATCTTGTCGTTCATGCGGTGTTCGCCGTGGAAGGATATGGCGTTGCGGTAGTGCGAGGCGAACAGGTCGCGCGTGTGTACCACCGGGTCGGCGTCGCCGAAGAGGCCGAATACGCGCTCGTTTGCCTCCTCCGCCGTCACGCCTGCAAAGCATTGCGCCGTCATCTCCTTGTATTCCTCGACCATAGGCTTGGTTACAAAGAACTCCGTCTGGCCGTCCTGCCGCGGGTTGAGGAACGTGTTGCGCCCCAACATGCCGTGTTTCAGCATCGTCTCGCCCATCTGGAACGCCGGGTTCACCAGTATGCGGTCGTACCCGTAAAGCATTTCGGCGTACATGCCGCCCATCGACGTGCCTATAATCAGGTCGGGACGCTCCGTCTCGCACAGCCCTTTCAGCAGCTGCATGGCTTCCGCCGGGTGCAGCGGCAGGTCTGGAGCTATGACCGTCGCGCCGGGAAGCATCTCGCGTATCTTCGTCACCGTGCCCGAACTTCCCGACGAGGCGAAGCCGTGGACGTAAAGGATTTTCTTGCCGTCCATCACGTCGGGAAACTGTATTTTGTAGTTTATTTCCATCGTAAAACCTCTTTTCCTGATGTTATGTGTATGCAAAATTACGCAAAATAATCGTCATACGGCACGCTTACGGCCATTTTCCTTGGATTGTCCTATTGTCATTTTAGGGTTCATCCGCAAATCTGTTGGATGTACGTGTACGTCAACCCACGTCCCGAAGGGGTAAAACCGCTTCGCGTAAATTAACAATTAACAATGAAAAATTAAACCGCAGGGCGGGAACATGTTGCGTACTTCCGTCCCCGAAGGGGGCGAACTATGCTTAACCGCATGTGTAGTGACCGAAGGGAACGAAACTTGCGGTAAGCCGAAACCACCCATGCCGTCCTCGAAGGGGGCGAATAACAGGCAGCTATTCGCCCTCTTCGAGGACAGTGTTATTGGCGTATACCTACCGCAAGTTCCGCTTCGCTGCACATGCGGTTAAGCATCGTTGGACGTCTTCGACGCCCTGCTGCACTTTGTCGTCATCCAACAGATTTGCAGCTGAACCATTTTTTTTACGCCATCTGTGCTTTACTCTGATGCGTTTTTTAACTAATTGAAAATCAGACGGTTGCAAAATGCTCTGTAAAAGGCCGTCTTTTAGCCGCTAAAAGACGGCCTTTTGCAATGCGAAAGACGGCCTTTCGTAAGCTGAAAGGTGGCATATTGGAAACCAACCTCAACCCTCCCGAATGGAGGGAGCTTGGATTGCCTATTGCTACTAACCGCAAACAAGGCTTCGGCGAGCATCAATGGTAATCATAATTATCCATTCCCAATTCTCCATTCTCAATTAAGTCAAATCATAATTCTCAACTCTACATTCTCCATTCTCAATTAAATCAACTCTCAATTCTTAATTAAAAACAATGTTAAATATAAATAACAAATATGTATTTATTCTCCCCTCGTTCTTGCGCATATAATAAAAATGTGTACCTTTGCACGCCGATTATTATCGGGGGAGCACTTAGAACCCCCGGAACGGCGTGTTAATAGCCGCGCTTTTGGCCGAGCGCGACGGTTAGTGAATCGCCGTTCAAGAGAGAAAGAAAACGTTTTTTAGTAGTAATTTTAAAATTAGAAATGAACACTTTAAGTTACAAGACTATTTCCGCCAACAAGGAAACGGTTAATAAGGAGTGGGTCGTTATCGACGCTGCAGACCAAGTCGTAGGCCGTCTTTGCTCCAAGGTAGCCAAGATATTGCGCGGAAAGTACAAGCCAAATTTCACCCCGCACGTAGACTGCGGTGACAACGTAATCCTCATCAACGCCGCAAAGGTTGTATTCTCCGGCAAGAAGGAGACCGACAAGGTGTACACACGCTACACGGGTTATCCCGGCGGACAGCGCTTCAACACACCGGCAGAGCTGCGCAAGCGCCCCTTCGGTGCTGACCGCATCATCCGCCACGCCGTAAAGGGTATGCTGCCCAAAGGCCCGCTCGGACGCAGCCTGATGGACAACCTCTACATCTTCGACGGTACGGAGCACAACATGCAGGCACAGAAGCCCAAGGCAATAGATATTAACCAGTACAAATAATCAAAGCGACAATGGAACAAATCAATGCAATAGGCCGTCGCAAGAGTGCTGTGGCACGTGTTTACCTGACTGAGGGCACCGGCAAAATAACCATAAACAAAAGAGACATAACAGAATATTTCCCCTCTGGCATACTCCAGTACGTTGTAAAGCAGCCCCTTCAGCTGCTCGACGTTGCCGAGAAGTATGACATCAAGGCCAACCTCGACGGCGGCGGCTTCACCGGCCAGAGCCAGGCTCTGCGCCTCGCGATAGCACGCGCCCTCGTGAAAATCAACGCCGAAGACAAGAAGAACTTGAAGGACCACGGCTTCCTCACACGCGACGCACGCGTAGTAGAGCGCAAGAAGCCGGGACGCCCCAAGGCACGCAAGCGCTTCCAGTTCAGCAAGCGTTAATGTTTGGCTCGACGCTTCCCTCCGTGGAAGCGCAAGCCTCGCGTTTAGCATCCAAACCCATAAGACCCGCCGCACGGGCTATAATCGGAACGCCGCAGCGGCCTGAACGCCGCCACGCGGCAGCCTGACCGACGGTTACTTACGGGCTGGTTCTAACAAAACTAAAAAGGAAAGTAAACAACAACAATTAAAAAACAAAGACAATGTCAAGAACAAATTTTGATATGCTGCTCAAGGCCGGATGCCACTTCGGCCACCTCAAGCGCAAGTGGAATCCCGCAATGGCTCCCTACATCTTCATGGAGCGTAACGGCATTCACATCATCGACCTCAACAAGACGGTAGCCAAAATCGACGAGGCTGCCGACGCGTTGAAGCAAATAGCAAAGTCTGGAAAGAAGATTTTGTTCGTAGCTACTAAAAAACAAGCAAAGGAAATCGTTGCCGAGAAGGCTGCTTCGGTCAACATGCCCTACGTAATCGAGCGTTGGCCGGGCGGTATGCTC
>ULKH01007177.1_pt1 | contig 12623 bp, 13 predicted proteins | sample 1951111 | NCBI WGS metagenome assembly ULKH01 (sample SAMEA4835496, study PRJEB28245) | human gut metagenome | biome: gut microbiome; material: fecal sample | place: Denmark | collected 2008
GGTTTTAAAAATGTCCGTGCGTTAAAAGCGGCAGCCGATTTTAAGCATCACCGTCATATAATGATAACGGCTTTTGCCGAACGCGTCTTTAAAATCGCTGTTGGCTTCAATTAAGTAGTAGCGGCCTTCCACGCCGAAGATGACGGTTTCGTCAATGTCAAATTCCAGCCCCAAGCCCAGCATTTGCGCCAGGTCGGTGCTGTCGGTGGTAAGGTGGGAGCCGTCGTCCATTTTCTGGCGGGCGAACATATGGCCCACGCCGATACCGAAAGGCACATACAGGCGGGTGGCCTGGGACGGGAAAAAGTTCACGCGGCCCGTTACGAGCCCGGTGGCGATGCCGGTGCGGTAGTAGGATTCCTGACCGCCGGAGATAAAGGTGTCGCCGTCGCCCAGCTGCGCGTAGTTTCCGTCCACGCCCAGCGAGAACACCGGAAAGATGTTGCGGGTAAAACCGATGCCGGCCGTCCAGCCCGTTCCGCCCAGGTCAATTTCCTGTCCGTGGTGGGACCAGCTGTCCTGCGGCAAGACCATCCCGCCGTAAAATTCAATGCGGGTGGTGTTTTTGCGAAGACCGTATTCCTGCAATCCGTAGTAATCCTGCGCAGCGGCGGGGACGGAGAGGAACAGTGCGCACAGCAGAAGTAATTTTTTCATAAAGCTCCTTATGATACTGCAAGATATTTATATTGTAAAAATTTTATAATCCTTTGACAATACAAAGTTCCCGCTGCGGGTTTTGGAAAATGCCGGACATATTATCCGCCACCACGCGGTCCCACTCGCCCCGGGCGCGCAGGATTTGTTCGGCAATGTCGCGCACGGCGGCGTCCCCTCCGTGGCGGGGGGAAGTGTATACGGCCAGTTTTTTGGCCTCGGGCACGCTGTTGGCCACCGCCAGCGGCAGCCCGACGCGGGCGAGCAGGCCCAGGTCAATCAAATCGTCGCCGATAAAGGCGGTTTCTTCGGGCCGGATGCCGTATTCTTTTTGTAAAAACTCCAGCGCGCGGTGTTTGACGGACGTATTGTAAAACAGGTAGCTCATCCCCAGCGCCTTGGCCCAAAATTCCAGCGTGTTGCTGGCGCCTTTGGACACAATGCCCGTCTGCACGCCGCAGTAAGTTAAAAACATCAGCCCCATGCCGTCTAAGGATTCAAAATGTTTCACTTCGCGCGCCGTACCCCGGGCGTCGGTAAAAAAGCTCAGCTTGCCGTCGGTCATCACGCCGTCAACGTCCGTCAGCAGCAGCTTGATTTTTTTGGCTTTTTCGGTAAAAAGCGGATTATCGGGTGTCATATTGTATTTATTATACCTTTATTTCCGGGTGCCTAAAAATTATATAATTATCATATGAAGAAATTTATAAGTCTGGCGCTTTTATGCTGCCTGTTTGCGTGGGGATGCACGCCTAAAACGGTTATCAGCAAGTCGTATGATTTTGACCAAATGGACCGCATCGGCGTGATGGCTTTTTCCAACACCTGGCCCGCTATGCAGGGGGTGGAGAACCTGTTCGCCAAGTATTTAATCAACGCCGGATTTAAAGTGGTGGAGCGCGCCCAGCTGGAAAGCGTGCTTAAAGAACACAATATTTCGGTGTCGGGCTATTTGTCGCCCGAGACGACGCGCGAAATCGGCCGGATTTTGGGCGTGGACGTACTGCTCATCGGCGAGGTGAGCTCCTATACGCCCGCGCGCACCGAGCTGACGATGACCGCCACCCGCCGCAGCGAAGCGCGTCCCGTATATACGCAGGACGTTATGCAGCTGCCGGACGGCACGTATGTGGGGTACACCCGCAACGTGGGCACGCAGTATTCCCATTCTACGGACGTACGCCCCACCGAATACACCATCAACGCCCGCGTGGGCATTATCGCCAAACTGGTGGACGTGGAAACGGCCGAAATCGTGTGGATTGGTTCGTCGGACGAATCAAGCTCCAGCGCGCTGGACGCGGCCGATTACATCGCCCGCGGCCTGGTTAAAAGTTTTACCAAAGAACTGGCCAAACGCCGGGAAGAAAAATGACCGCCAAACGCCGCTCGTTTGCCGAGCAGTCCGCCGTTGTTTTGCTTAAAGCGTTTTTTGTGTCTGTAAAAACGCTGTTTGTTTTGCTGGCTTTAACGGTGGGCGCGCTGGTGGCGGGGCAAACCTCCGTGGCGCCCGTAAGCGCGCGGCTGCTGACGTCTTACGCCGTAGAATATGCCGTGGCTACTTTCAAGCCGTACCGCCACTGGTTCCCCGAGCCGTACTTAATTGATTTAGAAAATAAATAACAGAGGTCTTTATGTTAGACATTAAATACATCGTTGCAAATCCCGAAGAAGTCAAAAAACGCTTATCTTTAAGAAAACCCGAACTGGCCGCCCAGGTGGACGACGTTCTTCAAAAATACTCCGCTTACAAAACCGTGCTCGCCCGCGTGGAAGAGCTGCGCGCCAAACGCAACGAGATGTCTAAATCCATCGGCAAAATTAAAAAAGAACAGGGCGACGAAGCCGCCAAAGAAGCCATGGCCGAAGTGGGCAAGTTAAAAGAAGAAATGGGCGCCAAAGAAGCCGAACTGGACCCGCTTAAAAAAGAAATTGACGGCCTGCTGCTGTCCATCCCCAATATGCCCAACGAAAATATTCCAGTAGGCGCGTCGGATGCGGACAACCCGGAATACCTGCCGTGCACCATCCCGCTTCCTAAATTTGATTTTAAACCGCTGGACCACCAGTCCGTGGGCGAAAAGCTCGGCATTTTGGATTTTGAAGCCGCCGCCGCGCTGTCCGGCAGCCGCTTTGCCTTGTTTAAAGGCGACGGCGCCCGCCTGGAGCGCGCGATTATTTCGTTTATGCTGGATATGCACGCGAAAAAAGGCTATACCGAAATTATGCCGCCCGTTATCGTCAACGAAGAGATTTTGGTCGGCACCGGCCAGCTGCCCAAATTCCGCGAAGATATGTACGAACTCACGGGCGAACCCAAACAGTTTTTAATTTCCACCGCCGAAATCCCGCTGACCAATTTAAACCGCATCCGCGTCGTGCCGGAGGCGGAACTGCCCGTAAAGCTTACGGCCTATTCGCCGTGCTTTCGCAAAGAATCGGGCACCTACGGCAAGGACACGCGCGGGTTAATCCGCAACCATCAGTTTGACAAAGTGGAACTGGTGATGCTTTCCAAGCCCGAACATTCCTATCAAATGCTGGAGATTATGGTGTCCGACGCGCAGGAAATTTTAAAAGAGCTCGGCCTTCCCTATCACGTGGTGGAGCTGTGCAGCGGGGACATTGGTTTCTCGTCCGCCAAAACGTACGACATTGAAGTCTGGATGCCCAGCGAAAACCGCTTCCGCGAAATTTCTTCTTGCTCCAACTGCCTGGACTTCCAGGCGCGCCGCATGGGCCTGCGCTACAAAAACGTCCAGGGCAAGCAGGAGTATGTCCATACGCTTAACGGCAGCGGCCTGGCGGTGGGACGCACCTTTGCCGCCATTTTGGAAAACTTCCAGCAGGCCGACGGTTCCGTCATCATCCCCGAAGCCCTGCGCCCGTATTTCGGCAAAGATAAAATAGAGGCCAAAAAATAATGAAGCGGCTGGTTTGCCTGGCGGCCGCGCTGTGCCTGTTCGTATCCGGCGCGCTGCCTTCCGCGCGTGCGGAAATCACGTTGCCTCCCGACGTAATGGAACACGCCACGGAAGGGATTAACGGCGTGTACAGCCTGGATTTTGACACTGCGCAAAAAAATATTGAACTCGTTTTTCAGGACTATCCCGACCATCCGTTCGCGCATTTCGGCAACGCGATGATTGCCTGGAGCCGTTACGAATACGAGTATGAACTCAGCGACGATGCCCAGCGTAAAGTGTTTGAAAAAATACTGGACGATTCCATCGCCGGCATTAAGCGCTGGATTAAACAAAACCCGGACGACCCCAACGCCTATATGGGCATCGGCGCGCTGTACGGGCTGCGCGCGATGTTCACCATGCGCAACCGCAGCTGGATTACGGCCTATTTTTCGGGACGCAAAGCCATTAAAAATCTGGAAAAATCCCTGGAGCTGGACCCGACGTATTACGACGCGTATTTCGGCCTGGGCATTTACCAGTATTACGCGGGCACGCTCCCTTCCGTCATTAAAATCCTGGCTAAAATCGTAGCCATTAAAGGCAACCCGGACGAAGGCGTGGCACAGCTGAATCTGGCGCGCGAAAAAGCGCATTTTACGGCCGACAGTTCCAAACTGATTTTAATTGAAGTCCAAAACACACGCGGCGGCAAGTATTATAATCCCGCCAAGTCGCTGGAATACATCCGCGAGCTGCGCGCAAAATACCCCAAAAATCCGCTGATGCATTACGTGGAAATCATCTGCCTCTACGAAACCGGGCACTACGACGAAGTAACCCGTCAGGCGCAGGTGTTTTTGGAGTTAATCGGAAACGATCCTTTTTATAAAGATATTTATATTTCCCGCGCCTATACCGCTTTGGGCACCGCTCAAATGGCGCAGGGCAATTTTGAAGAAGCCCGCAAACTGTTTGAACAGGGCCAGCAGGCGCTGAAAGGCCAGGAGCCCAGCCGCTGGGGCGTGTGGAACGAAATGCGTCTGGGCCAGGTGTATGATTTGCTGGGTGAGCGCGAGAAAGCCGCGGCGCAGTATAAATACGTCCTTTCTTTTAGGGATAAATGGGGGTTTGACGAGCTGGCCAAATCTCTGCTGAAGTGTCCGTACACTCTGCCGGAAGGCGGAAACGTCGGCCCGCTGCCGCCGCTGTGAGACCGTTTTTGCCGGAAAAAACCGCCCCGTCGGAACGGGGCGGTTTTTTTGTATATAAAACTTTCTTGCTTTTTGGACGACAGATTGCTATGATTTCTCTATGCAAGAAAACTTGCGTCAAACTACACAAGGAGAGACTGAATGAAAAAATTAGCAGTGTTGGGCGTGCTTCTTAGCATTTTATGCGCCTGGCCTACCGCCGTTAAAGCGGAAGGCATCCAGGCCGGCGATCAGCTGGCCAGCGGTTATTTAGGAGCGCTTGCGCCGCTTCAAGATGCGGGCTTGGGCGATCTGTATGTTATTGACGGCGGTGGACACACCTTTAGAATTAATGATTTAGATTGGGGCGATGCTGGTGTTGGTTTTGGTGCCTCTTATTTGTATTTTGTAAATGATTACCTTGGTTTGGGCGGTGAGCTCAGCGGCGGTGTATTCGGCGAAGCTGAATATGATTTGTCCTCCTCTTGGGGGCACACGACCATTAAATCGTCTATGAATACGTTTAATGCCATGGCGGTCGGCCGGTTGAACGTTAATCCCCAAAGCCGCGTGCGCGTGTATTTCCCCTTTGGTTTGGGTTTGACTTCTGCTAAGGGAAAAATTGAAATGGAATCCTGGGGCGGAAACGGCTCTGTTGACGGTACCAGCACTTCGTTAGGCTATTTCGTCGGTGCCGGTGTAGAAGCTGATCTGGGCGAAAGCAACTGGATGATTGGCGGCGAAATGCGCTACCAAGGTTTTCAGTTTGATACTGGCAAGTATGATATTGACGGTGTTTCCGGCAAAGAAAATTACAGCTACCTCTCCTTCCTGGTCAAAGTCGGTTACAAGTTCTAAGCAAGCAGTTATTTGTTTGAAAACCCCGCCCAAAAGGCGGGGTTTTCGTTTAGCCGACAAGGTATAGGCGCGGCTGTTTTCCGTGCGCTGTGCGGCGTTTAGGGCCGGTGATGCTAGGGCTGCCGTGTGTTTGCCGCGTGCATAGCCGGACGGAAGCCCGGAAAAAAGCCCGCTCCGGGTACGAAGCCGGAACGGGCAGGAACTAGTGCGGGATAATTTCCCGTAAAAAACCCGCTCGTAAGAGCGGGTTTAAATTATTTCTTCAGCGACAGATACCCCATCAGCCGGTAGATTAACTTGGAAACGTTAAACTCCGTAATCGTATCGGCCTTGCGCTGGCAGGCTTCTACAACGTCTACAGCCACAATTTTTTTATGCTTGATGACTTCGCGGAACAAGTCCAGCGCTTCATACCACATAAATCCGCCGGGCTGCGGCGTGCCCGTGGCGGGGATGACGGACGGATCAAAACCGTCCACGTCAATGGTAATATACACGGTGTCAGTCAGTTTTTTAAGCACCTGCGGGATGAGTTTTTTAATATCCCGGTGTTCGTGCATTAAAAACGTGGTTACCTTGCCCGCGTTGCAGTATTGTTTTTCTTCGCTGGCTACGCTGCGGATGCCCACCTGCACCACCGGCACCTGACGGGAAGCCGGATACAGCGCACAGGCGTGGCTTTTGGGCGTGCCTTCAAAGGTTTCGCGCAAATCGGCGTGGGCGTCAAAATGCAGGATGCTCAGGTTTTTGTATTTTTCAATATAAGGCTGCGCGAGCGCCTGGGTAACCGTGTGCTCTCCCCCGATGTAGAACGGGATAGCTTTGTACTGCATCAGATTGCGCACGGTTTTATCAATGTTTTTAAACACCGTATTTGTGGAGCCTTTGCAGTTGACGGCCGGCTGGGTGTTAATGCCCAGCTCCCAGGTTTCGGTTTTGGTTTCTTCGTCCCAAAGTTCAATTTGGGTGGAGGCCTCAATCACGGCGGCGGGGCCTTTGGCGGTGCCGTGCCCGTAGCAGACCGTTTTTTCAAACGGCACGGGCACTACCACGAATTTACAAAGGGGCAGAGAGCTGTATTTGCTCTCTAGCCCCATAAACTTATCAGTTTGTACGTTATCGCTCACAATCTTACCGGAGTTATTTGACAAACACGGCCGCCGCAACGACGGTGGTCCAAAGCCCCTCTACGCAGATGGCAGACTGGGTGATGTTGGTGGTGCGGACGATTTTACCGCTCATTTTCCAGATTTCTTCTTTCTGGTCCCAAGTGGTATTGTTGTCAAACTCGATGCCCAGCGTGGTGGAGAGCATCAAAGCGGCCAAGTCTTCCGCGTAATCGCCGGCCTGTTTGTCGGTTTCGCCGAAGCTGTGGTGTTCGGAGATGTACCCGTGTGTTTTCTTTCCTTCTTTCGGGATCGCAAGACCCACGGAAGCGGAAATAAGGCGGCGGTATTCGTTGCTGGTGTTTCTGCTGATGACGCAATGCAGAATTTGGCCCGGGTGAAGATCTTTAAGCCCTTTGGAAACGGGCACGGTCTTGCAGCCGGGAGGGAAGATGCTGGACACAGGCACCAAGTTGAAGCTGGCGATTTTGGCGTCTCTCAACGCTTCTTCAAAGCTGGCCAGTTTTTCTTTGTGTCTGCCGATTCCTTTAGTAAGGAATATCTCTTTGGGTACAAACGCTTCGTACATTTTTATTTTTCCACTAATTCCTTGATGTGAATTAATATAATATAAATTATAACAAATAACAAAAAGAAAAAGGATTTCTCTTCATCAGCGTTATAATTTACGTTCCACGTTTTACCGGTTGCCCGACTGAACGGAAAACCGATACAATAAGAGTGTAATATATTAATATGAAAAAAACAAAATTACTTTTGGTTACGGCTTTTCTCTTAACCGCGACGGGAGTGTATTCCATGGCAGATATGTTTAAAAACGGCGTTTTGCATTTTGATTATAAAGCGGAGGAACTGGCCCCGGCCGAAGCCGCCGCGCGCGTGCAGCTGGAAAAAGACCTGGCCGCGCTGATTGCCATCCCGCCCGGCGAACGCACCTTTGACAACACCATTATGGGCTACGAGCGCGCCTTTGACAAGTACGGCAACGCGCTGGGCATGAGCGGTTTTCTGTCTTATGTGTCCACCGATAAAAACTTCCGCGACGCCGCCCTGGCGCTCCAAATGCAAATCAGCCAGTATATGGTGGACGTAGCCACCCGGCGCGACGTATATCAAGCCATCCGCCAGTATACCGACACCAACCCCCGGCTGGACCCGGTGCAGGCGAAGCTGGTTAAAGAAATGCTGATTGGTTTTAAAAACAGCGGTATGGAACTAAGCGACGAAGACCTGGAAAAATTTAAAGCCCTTAATAAAGAAAAAGCCGAATACGTCATCAAGTTTGACAAAAACATCCAGGAATATAAAGACCCGCTGGCCGTTACCGAAGAGCAATTAAAAGGACTGGGGGCGGACTATATCCAAAAACTTGAAAAAACCGAAGACGGCAAATACCTCGTTACGCTGGACTACCCGGACTATGTGCCCTTTATGTTAAACGCCGACGACGAGTCCGCCCGCAAAGCGCTGGAATTTAAATACAACCGCCGCGGCGGGGAAGAAAACGTACAGCTTTTGGAAAAAACGCTCACCCTGCGCCGCCAAATCGCGCATTTGCTGGGGTATAACACGTATGCGGATTTAAAGCTGGAAAACCGCATGGCGAAAAACCCCAAAACGGTGATGACCTTTTTAAAAGATTTACAGAAAAAATTAAAACCGCTGGGCAAAAAAGAAGATAAAGAAATGATTGCCTACAAGAACGAAAAAACGGGCAAAAAAAGCCGCACGCTTTATTCGTGGGAAAGCGGCTACTGGAGCAACAAATACCGCAAAGAACACCTGGAGCTGGACAGCGAAAAAATCAAGGAATACTTCCCTTCCCAGGTGGTGATTGACGGAATGCTGGAGCTGTTTGGCGGCGTGTTCGGCATTACGTTTGAACCGGTGGACGTCCCGGTGTGGCATCCTGACGTGAAAGCGTTTAAAATTAAAGACAGCGCTTCCGGCGAACTCATCGCTTATTTTTATATGGACCTTTATCCCCGCGAAGGCAAATACAAACACGCCGCGTGTTTCGGCCTGGTGGAAGGGGAGGAAAAGCAGGACGGCACGTACCAAATCCCGTTCGTGGCGATTGTGGCCAACCTCAATAAACCGTCGGCGGATACGCCTTCGCTTTTAAAGCACGGGGAAGTGGAAACCCTGTTCCACGAGTTCGGCCACGTCTTGCACAACGCGCTGACTAAATCCAAATACTCGGCTTTCTCGGGCACCAACGTCAGCTGGGATTTTGTGGAAGCCCCCAGCCAAATGCTGGAACGCTGGGCGTGGGATCCGCAGGTGCTTAAAAAAATCAGCAAACATTATAAAACCGGCGAACCGCTGCCGGACGATTTAATCGGGCGGATGATTGCCGCTAAAAATTTCGGTTCCGGCGGCGCCTATTTGCGGCAGGATTTCTTTGCGCAGTACGATATGACGCTGCACACCGCGAAGATTACGCCGGATTCCACCAAGCTGTATTTTGATTTGACGAAAAAAATCCGCGGGCTGCCGCTTACCAAAGGCACCATCCCGCAGGCGTCTTTCGGCCATATTATGGGCGGGTACGACGCGGGGTATTACGGTTATTTATGGTCGGAAGTAATTGCGGAGGATTTCTTCGGCGAGTTTAAAAAGAACGGTATTTTTAATTCCGAGACGGGCTTAAAATTCCGCCGCGAAATTTTGGAAAAAGGCGGCACGCTGGACGAAGAAGAAATGGTGAAAAACTTTTTGGGCCGTCCCGCGCAGAGCGAACCGTTCCTGCAGTCCATCGGCCTGAACCGGGAGGCTTTATGAGCGTTGTCATCGGGATTGACGTGGGCGGTTCCACGACGAAAATCGTGGGTTATACGGACGGGGGAAAACTCGTCTCCATGCTGAAAGTGGAAGCGGCCGACCCGCTGACTTCCGCCTACGGCGCGTTGGGTAAATTCGTCAACGAAAACGGCCTGTCCCTTTCGGACGTCAAACAGATTATTTTAACGGGCGTGGGGTCTTCTTTGTTTAAAAAAGACGTGTACGGCATTCCGACCGCCGCGGTGGACGAATTTGAAGCCATCGGGCTCGGCGGGCTGGCGCTGTCCGGCAAAAAAGAAGGGCTGATCGTCAGCATGGGCACCGGTACGGCGTTTGTGCGCGCCGGCCAGGACGGCATCCGCCACATCGGCGGTTCCGGCGTGGGCGGCGGTACGGTGCTGGGACTGTGCGGCAAACTCTGCGGCGCGACTTCGTTTAAAACGGTGGTGGAAATGGCCGAAGGCGGCGCATTGGACCGCGTGGATTTAAACATTCAGGACATCAGCAAAGGCGTTATTTCTACGCTTACGCCGGACACCACGGCCTCCAACTTCGGCAAGATGGAAGACGGCGCCACCCACGAAGATTTAACCATAGGCGTGCTGAATATGGTGTTCCAAACCATCGGCATGATGGCCGTGTTCGCCTGCCGCAACGATTCGGTAAAAGACGTGGTGCTCACGGGCACGCTTACCTTGGTGCCGTTTGCCAAAAAAGTTTTCCAGGCTTTACATAAAATGCACGGCGTGAATTTTATTATTCCCAAAAACGCCATTTACGCCACGGCCACGGGGGCGGCGCTTTCCTATTTTAAACGCGGGCAAACCAAATGACGGCTGATAACCGCTCGTATAAAAAATCCAGTTTCGGGCCGGCCTTTTTCTTTTTGGGAAAGAGCCGCCGCGAAGCGCTGGCCGATTATTACGAGTTCTGCCGGCGGATGGATGATATCGCCGACGAGCCGGACGTACCCGCCCCGGAGAAAGAGCTGGACACGTGGGCCGCAGAAATCAGCCGCGTATATGAAGGAACCCCCCGGACGGATTTGGGCAGACGCCTGACGCGGGACGTAAAAAACTTTGGCATTTCCAGGGACCGGTTTTTACTGCTTATTGAGGGGATGCGCGCCGATTTGCAGGGCCGTTCTTACCGGACGCAGCGGGAACTGGAGTGGTATTTATACCGCGTGGCCGTGATTGTGGGCTGCGCGACGCTGGACATTTTGGGCGTCAAGGGCCGGGCGGCGGACGAACTTTCGTTGCAGTTGGGTTCGGCCGTCCAGCTGACCAATATCATCCGCGACGTACACGACGATGCCGCCCTGGGCCGGGTGTATTTGCCGCAGGATATGCTGGCCGCTTTCGGTTTAACGCGCACGGACGTGCTGGAAGGCAAAAAACCGCGCGAACTTGCGGCGCTGCTGGCGGCGCTGGCCGAAACGGCGGACGGATTTTATGCGCGCGCGTTTAAACAAATGAAAAAATTTCCCCGTCTTAAAATGCTGCCGTGCCGGGTGATGGGGTATGTATATGTCAAAAATCTTGCTAAAATAAGAGCAACGGATTTCCATTTTATCCGCCCCGTAAAACTGACAAAGGGCGAGAAATTAAAGAGTATCGGCTATGCACTGCTCAAAACTATTTTCTGACCGTTTATTGCTTGCGTTTGTGATGTGTTTGTCGGCCCCGTTCGTTCAGGCGGCCGGCGGCAAACAAACCGTTTCTTCGTGCCTGGAAAACGGCAAAAAAGCTTTTTCCGCCAAGGAATACCTGCAGGCGCAGGACACGTTTACCCGCTGTTTAAAGCTGGACCCGGACAATGTGGAAGCGCAGCTTTCGCTGGCGGGCGTACTGCTGACGCAGGATGATTTGGACGGAGCGGAAAAATATTTTAACGCCGCTTTAACAAGCATGAAGCGCACGTCCCCCTATTGGTCATACACGTATTCCATGCTGGGCGATATTGCGTTAAAACGCCAGCAAAACGACTTGGCGCTTAAAATGTATTCCAAGTCGCTTGAATACAATGCGGCCAACGTCAATTCTCTGGTGGGCAAAGGCGTGATTGTGGAATACCAGGGCGACAGGCAGGGCGCGGCGGAATACTACCGCTCCGCGCTTGCGGTGGAACCGCTGAACCTGATTGCGCGCAAACGCCTGGTTAATTTGGAACCGGATTACCTGACCAACGATGAAATGCTTGCCGCGCTGAAACAGCGCTACGCCGTCGCGCCCGATGCGGCGCAGCTGACGGAGGACGACCGCGCGCTGTTTGCGGACATTCATAAGGCCGAACAGCGGAGGGGCATTGATTACTTGAAAAACAAGTATCCCAAAGTGCCGCAGGAATATCTGGTGACCATTAATAAAGATACGGATTTTGAACGCGAAATGCTGACGCTGGCCGGTTACAAAGCGCTTGAAAAACACATCGGGCAGGACGCCATCGCCGTTTTCCAAAAAGGCGGAGTGCCGATAAAAGACGTGTTTGATTTGCGCGATATGAAGGGCGAGAAAATTTTTAAGGCGGACAGCACGCTTACCGACAGCGGTTTCTTCGTCTACACCGAAGCGTTGCAAAACCGCAAAGCGTTTTTGCTTCCCAAAGAAGCCGTACCTCCGACGCAGGCGTTTTTAAATAAAGTAGCGGCGCGCGTGCAGGAACTTAAAGACGCGGGGTATGTGGAAATTACGCGCTCGGAACTGAAGATGATTCAAAACCAAACCAAATGTTCCGAAGAAACCCTGCGCTCCAAACTGGGGCTGTACGTGCTGAACGTTACGAAGAACGACCGCCGTTATTTCGTCATCGCCCGCCAGACGGCGGACCCGAAAAAAGGCGTGCCGTATTATTACCTGATGGCCGCGCACGCCAAGCGCAACCCGAACGTAAGGGTGCCTTCCAACTCGCTGGTGGAGAGCTATTCCTATTACGGGTATACGGTGTGTCTGGACGACGGCAACCTGTTGGAATAATTGTTTTTAAGGCAATACCGCGCGGACCACGGCGTAATGCTTTGGTCCGCGTTTTTTTAGGAAACGGGGCTTTTGCCGGCTCTCGTTTGTTGCAGGTCTTAGCCGTGTTGTTGCCGTTGTGTT
>ULKH01004133.1_pt1 | contig 12340 bp, 8 predicted proteins | sample 1951111 | NCBI WGS metagenome assembly ULKH01 (sample SAMEA4835496, study PRJEB28245) | human gut metagenome | biome: gut microbiome; material: fecal sample | place: Denmark | collected 2008
TGCACCTATACACCATACACCTAAAACTGCGGATGAACCGCATTTTGCATCTCGGCACGATAACACGTGTATGATGTAAAGTTTGCTCAATGACGATGAAAGCGCCCACCCGTTTGCATGGTATGCAACACACCTGCCTCTGATACAACACATTTCGCACGCCAGGCCACGGCAAAAGGCATAAAAAAACGGAGGGGAAGGCTGCACGCCCTCCCCTCCGGATGAATATTCGGAAATATTTTTGACACAAAATGTTACTTCACGGCTTCCGCGCGGCCCTTGCTCTTCTCCTTGCGGCCAAGAGTGAGATAAGCCACGGGCGCGGCGATGAAGATTGACGAGAACGTACCGAACACGATACCGAGTATCATCGTCAACGAGAAGCTGCGGATGCTCTCGCCTGCGAAGAAGAAGCAGATGATGAGGACGAGCAGCGTAGCCGTACCAGTGTTGATTGTACGCGCGAGCGTCTGGTTCAAAGAGTCGTTGAACAGAGTCCAGCGGTCACGCTTTGTGTACAAGCCCATGTTCTCGCGGATACGGTCGAACACGACCACCTTGTCGTTGATTGAGTAACCGATGACGGTAAGAATTGCTCCGATGAACGTCTGGTCGACCTCGAGCGACATTGGAACGAGACCCCAAAGCAGCGAGTAGATACCGAGCACGAACAGCGTGTCGAACGCCAGCGCGATGGTAGAGCCGAGAGAGAAAGCCACGTTGCGGAAGCGCAACAGTATGTAAAGGAAGATAGCCACAATCGCCAAGAGCACACTGATGACGGCTCCCTGAGTTATGTCCTTTGCCACTGACGGGCCTACCTTGGCACTGCTTATGATTGAACCACCCTCGCGGATGTCAGGATTGCGGAACTTAGAGATGTCCGTCTGGGTAACAAGCCCGGCCTTGGTGAGCGAATTAAAGAGTATGCTCTCTACCTCGGCATCAACGTTCTGGTCGTTGGACTCTATTTTGTAGTTGGTCGTTATACGGATGTTCCTGCCGTCAACACCAAGAGAAATGGCGCTGAACGTAGACTCGCCGAACGCTCCTTCGAGGGCGTCGCGTACCTGCTCGGGCTGTACAGGTTTCTCGAAGCGCAGCACATAGTTGCGTCCACCGGTGAAGTCGATGCTCTTGCTGAAGCCCTTGAACAGGAAGCTGAGCACGAATATCAGTGTAAGTATGCCCCAAATGGTGAGCGAACGCTTGGAGCTGCCCATGAAGTTGAAGTTTGTGTTCTGCGGCAACCTGCGCGAGAAGCCCGTAGTGAACGTGAGACCCTGCCATTTGTCGCGCTTCATCTGGCGGTCATATACAAGACGTGTCATATACACTGCCGTGAAGAACGAGCAGCACAGACCTATGATGAGCGTAACGGCGAAGCCTCGGATGGGGCCGCTGCCGAATACGGCAAGGATTACACCGGTGATGATTGATGTCAAGTTGGAGTCGAAGATGGCCGAGAACGCATTGTTATAACCGGCATCGATTGCCTTCTTTACATTGAGACCCTTGGCCAATTCCTCCTTGGCACGCTCGTAAATCAGCACGTTCGCATCGACCGCCATACCCAGCGACAACAGCAAACCGGCAATACCCGGCATGGTAAGGGCGGTCTGGAACGAGCTCATTATTCCCAACGTGAAGAACAGGTTGAACAGAAGGGCCATGTTAGCCAGCATACCCGGGATGAAGTTGTACAGCACAACCATGTACACCATAAGGATGATGAAGGCTATGATGAACGAAATCAAGCCCTGCTGGATTGACTGCGCACCGAGTGTCGGGCCGACAACGTCCTCCTGGACGATGCGTGCCGGAGCAGGCATACGTCCTGACTTGAGGGTGTTGGCAAGGTCTTTGGTGTCCTCGATGGTGAAGTTTCCGCTTATTTCAGAGTTTCCTCCGCTTATTTCCCCGTTTACACGCGGCGCGCTGTAAACGGCTCCGTCGAGCACGATTGCTATTGCACGGCCGACATTCGCCTTGGTAAGCGAAGCCCAGCGGCGTGCGCCGTCAGAGTTCATAGACATGCTTACGACGGGACGTCCCATTTGGTTGAAGTCGTCACGGGCGTCGGTTATCACGTCACCCTCAAGCGGAGCGCGGCCATTGCTTTGCGTAACCTTCAGTGCGTGCAGTTCAAATATGTTCTTTGCAGAAAGTCCGTCGGCCGGCTTTGCACTCCAAAGCAGCTTCACGTCGGAAGGAAGTATGCGCTTTGCAGCCTCCGAATAGATAATCTTGTTCACCGCGGCGGTGTCACGGACATGGGCGTAGCCGACAAGGCTGAGCGCACCCTGCCCCGTAGTCTGCAAACGTGAGAGCAACGGATGCTGTTTGTACGCCAGCTCGGCTTGCGCGTCTGTCTTTGAGGTTGAAGCCTCTGCAGTAGTGCCATCGCCCTTTTTCAGCTGGAACTTGGGCTTTGCTGCCGTATCTTTTGCCGCATTTTCTGCAACGGCTGCGGTATCCTTAACGGCTGTAGTGTCAGCCTCCTCGCCGGCGTTGGCCTTTATCTGGTCGAGCTGAACAAGGTAAGGGGTGATTTCTTCGCTATTAAAAGTCTCCCAGAACTCGAGGTTTGCGCTGCCCTGGAGAAGCTTGCGGATGCGCTCCGGCTCCTTGATGCCAGGCATTTCGACCATTATTCGGCCTTCCTGTCCTTCGAGCTTCTGTATGTTTGGCTGCACGACACCGAACTTGTCGATACGGTTGCGCACGACGATATACGAGTTGTCGATGGCCGACTGCACCTCGGCGCGCAAGGCTTTCTCTACTTCCGCGTCGGTGCTTTGCGTGCTCACTTTGCCTTTCAGCTGCTGTGTGGCGAAGATTTCGGCCAGTCTGTGACCGGGAGCATTCTGCCTGTAATACTTGATGAAGAGCGAGATAAAATCTTTCTGGCTCGTCTCCTCCTCTTTCTTTGCCTGCTCCATCGACTTGCGGTAGACGGCATCCGTCTTGTGGTCGGCAAGCATGTCAACCACGTCGGGCACGGAAATCTCGAGCACCACGTTCATTCCACCCTTGAGGTCAAGGCCGAGTCCGATTTGAGTCTCAAGGCACTTCTTGTAAGAATAGATGCCAAGGTACTTCACGGAGTCCTTGTAATCCTGCTGAGCCACAGGGTCTTTTATCTTCGCCGCCTGGCCGTCATAGTAGCTTGTAGCCACGGAGAACGATAGATAAAAAATGCTTGCAAGGGTCAGAAGAACTGACAATACGATTACGATTCCTTTGTTTTGCATTTTTGTTGTTATTTGTTTTGATGTTTTTTCACCTTTTACATTATAGCGTGCAAAGATATACAAAAAATCAAACTTTGAAAAATTTAAAGCCTTTTATTATTCATTTTGCCTTTCATTTTAGCCCAATCAGCGCATTTTGAGCCAGCAGTAAATGGGGTAATGGTCTGAATATCCGATACTTCTGTCAACCTTGCAGCGGTAAGGGCGCCAGTGTGCGGAGCACATGATGTTGTCGATGCGCACGAAAAAGGCGTTGTGGTGATAGGATATTCCGGGGCCGTTGCCGGTTGCCACGTAGCAGTCGGTAAGCACGTCGGCAAGCTTACGGCGGGCGTAGGATATGGGGCTGTCGTTGAAGTCGCCGCAAAGGATTACCGGGCCGCGGCAATCCTTGACGTAAGCGGCCACCGAGTCCACCTGCGGAGCGCGTATCCTGACGGCCTCGCCGAGCTTCTGGGCGAGGCGGCGCGACTCTGCCTTGATGGTGTCTTTACCCGAATTGCCCTTCATCATCTGCTTGAACCCGGTGCGGTCAGCCCGCGACAGGCCGGTAGACTCGAAGTGGTTGTTTACCACGGTGACCGTATCACGCCCTATCTTGACCTTGAAAGCGGCGCTTACGTTGCCTTTCGACTTGTAATCAATGCGTCCCTTCGCCAGTATCGGGTATTTGCTCATCAGCACAAGGCACTCCTCACGGCCGGGATGGAACACCGAGTCGCAATAGGCATACACGCCTTCCACGACATCGAGTATGCTTTTGTCGAGCCTCGCCTCTTGCAGGCAGACGATGTCGGCATCGCTGTTCACGATGTAGTCGAGTATGGGGTTGGGGCTGTCTTCGGGAGGATTGTCGGCCACGAAGCCGTGCACGTTGTAGGAAAGCACCTTCAAAGCACCCGGCGGAACGTCGCGCGTAACGTTGAGAGGGCAGTATGCGCGGATGGGCGGATAGCCCAGGACAAAACCTGCGAGAGATACAAGGGCGTACTTTTTCCTCACCACAAGGAAGAATACGAGGAAGCACATGTTGGCCAGGAGAAAGGCGGGGAACACGAGTCCGGCGTTCGCCCAGAAGGAATGCTCCACTGGGTCGATGCGGTCGGAATACCCTACAAGGAGCATGGCCGCCACCGTCACCACGTTGGCACCTGCCACCATCTGCAGCGTTATGTCCCTGATTTTGCGCAGCATATTTTCAGTTTGCAAGCCGGCGTGCCGGCCTGCATCTTGCACTACTTCCCCCCGTCAAACAGTTTCCGCTTCTCTTCCTCGGTCAGGCTGTCGTATCCGCTGCGTCGCACCTTGTCGAGTATGCGGTCAATCTCGTCCTGCTCAGCCTTGCGGCGCGCGTTGTAGTCCCAGTCAGACTCGCGCCTTGGCTCTTCGTCGCGGCGCGTATCGTCGTAGCGGCGGTGGCTGCGCCGCTCCCAGTTGTCCTTCATTCGGTCGAAGAACTGTTGCCCGCGCGAGCGTCCGTAGCCGCCGTTGCCGGGATGGTTGCGCCAATACCTTATCATTATATAGCCGAAGAGCATACCGCCGAGGTGGGCGAAGTGGGCCACCTGGCTGCCCTGCGTGCCGAGGGCGGAGAACAGCTCCACAACAATCCATATGCACACCATCCACTTTGCCTTGATTGGCACGGGCAGGGGGAATATGAACAACCGCTGCTCGGGAAACAGCATACCGAAAGCCAGCAGCAGGCCGTAGATGGCGCCTGAAGCGCCGACCGTGGTCCATGCGTTAAGCTCGTACCTGTAATAATGCGCCGCGTCGAGCAGCTGGTCGGGGCCGAAGCCGGCTATCGCGCTGTTCATCAGGGTGTAGAAGTCGAAGAACTGCGCCACCATCTGTATCACTCCGGCGCCCACGCCGCAGGCTATGTAGTAGAAGAGAAACTTCTTTGGCCCCCATACCTGCTCGACTATGCCGCCGAACATCCACAGGGTGAACATGTTGAACAGTATGTGCGTGAAGCCGCCGTGCATGAACATGTACGTCAGCAGCTGGTAGAGGTGGAAATCGGACGCGAGGAAGAAGTGCAACCCCAACACGTTGTTGAGGTCGATGCCGCGCCCCTCGAACACAATCAGCGCCAGGAACATCAAGACATTGATTATCAGCAAATTCTTCGTTATAGTAGGAATTCTGAACATATCCGTATAAAATTACCTTGTTACACAAACGCAGGCAAAAGTACGAAAAATATCCGTCAAACGGCATAAAACCGCCGTTTTACCAACTTTTTTTCATTAAATTCCTCACTTTTTTTTATTTTTTGTTTGACGAATGAAAGGAATGGACTATATTTGCGAGAAAATACGCTGATACACAATAATCTAATTAATATTTTAAATCCATCAAATCATGAACAAAACAGAACTTATTGAAAAGATAGCCGCTGGCTCGGGACTGTCAAAGGCCGACTCAAAGAAGGCTCTCGACGCTACTGTAGCAGCCGTTAAGGACGCTCTCGTTGCAGGTGACAAGGTATCATTGGTTGGCTTCGGCACATTCAGCGTGAGCGAGCGCCCCGCACGCGAAGGCATCAACCCCGCAACGAAGGAGAAGATACAGATAGCTGCAAAGAAGGTTGCAAAGTTCAAGGCAGGAGCCGAACTCAACGACGCTATCAACTAAAAGACACACCGCGGCGGACGCACCTGCGCCCGGACGCGCAACGCATTGAGGCCCAGCGCCTTGCGAAAGGCCGTCTTTCACACGCTGAAAGACGGCCTTTTACGTTGCCGTTTGCGGCCTTTTGCAACGCGAAAGGCCGCCTATTGCGGTTCATCCGCAGTTTGTTTGGATGAGAATAAAATAAAAGATACATATTGAACAAAGCTAAACGCCGCCCTTGTAGGGACATAATTCATTATGTCCGCACGCTCTGAAAGAGCGTTTAAAGTCTTGAATGTCAGAAAAATACGTTTCTTGCGAAACGTACGGGCATAATGAATTATGCCCCTACAAAAGGTGTATTTAGCTTGCGTTTGATTAAAAAACAAAGTTATGATGTCCAAACAAACTGCGGAATGAATCCCCGTTGCAAGACAAAGGGCAGGCACGGCTGCCCCGACATGCCACGGCACACCCGCCACGGTCGGCTTATCCGGCTCACCGGGCATATCCTCCCATTCGCCAGCACACCTATAAAAAACGTGAAAAAGTTGCCGTATTCAAAAAGTTTAGCTTAATTTTGCACACTCAACATCTTATAATATCAGGATGAGCATTACAAGCATAGCAAGAAACTTCTTCGCGCCGAGGCTCAAGGAGATTGGCAAATACGCCACGCAGGCGGCCGACATACAGGCCCGTATGCTGCGCTACCTTACCGAAAACGCCAAGAACACAGAATACGGACGCCGCCACCTGCCCGGCGACGCGCCGTCGTACGAGAGCTTTGCGGCCAGCGTGCCGCTCAACACTTACGACGACCTGAAGGACATGATTGAACGTATGCGCCACGGAGAGGCCAACGTGCTGTGGCCGGGCACGGTGAAATGGTACGCCAAGTCGTCGGGCACAACCAACGACAAGAGCAAGTTCATACCCGTAAGCCGCGAAGGCCTGAAGCACACCCACTACCAGGGCGGCACAGACGCCGTGGCCCTCTACCTGAGCAACAACCCCGAGAGCCGCATGTTCGACGGCAAGGGGCTTATCCTCGGCGGCAGCCACTCGTCAAACTACGACGTGGCCGGCAGCCTCGTGGGCGACCTTAGCGCCATCCTCATAGAGAACATCAACCCGCTGGTAAACCTCGTGCGCGTGCCCAAAAAGCAGACCGCGCTGCTCGGCGACTTCGAGGTGAAGCGCGACCGCATAGCGCGCGAGACCTTGCACAAGAACGTCACAAACCTCAGCGGCGTGCCTTCGTGGATGCTCTCCGTGCTGACAAGGGTGATGGAGCTGTCGGGCAAGGAGCACTTGGAAGAGGTGTGGCCCAACATCGAGGTGTTCTTCCACGGCGGAGTGGCCTTCACACCCTACCGCGAACAGTACCGCAAGCTCATCACGTCGCCGCGTATGCACTACATGGAGACATACAATGCCAGCGAAGGATTCTTCGGTCTGCAAAGCAACCCGGCCGACCCGGCCATGCTGCTCATGCTCGACTACGGCGTGTTCTACGAGTTCATACCAATGGACGAGTTCGGAAAGGAGAACCCTACGGTGCTCCCCCTCGAAGGCGTAAGCACCGGCGTGAACTACGCCATGGTGATATCCACGCCCTGCGGACTATGGCGTTATATAATAGGAGACACGGTGAAGTTCACCTCCACCAACCCCTACAAGTTCGTAATCACCGGCCGCACAAAGAGCTTCATCAACGCCTTCGGCGAAGAACTGATTGTTGACAACGCCGAGCAGGGCCTCGCCGACGCCTGCCGCAAGACCGGAGCCGTAGTCAGCGAGTACACCGCCGCGCCCGTGTTCATGGACGGCAATGCCAAGTGCCGCCACCAATGGCTCATAGAATTCGCCAAAGAGCCTGAAGACATGGACGCCTTCGCCGCCGCGCTCGACAAGAAGCTGCAAGAAGTTAACAGCGACTACGAGGCCAAGCGGTACAAGGACATCACCCTGCAACACCTCGAGGTAGTAACCGCACGCCGCGACTTGTTCAACGACTGGCTCAAGTCGAAGGGCAAACTGGGTGGACAACATAAGGTGCCGCGCCTCAACAACAACCGCGACATCATGGAGCAGCTGCTAAGGATGAACACCGTCAAGAATGAAGATTGACCGCAACATAATATCCCATCTGGCTCATCGGGCCCATTCGGCCCATAAGCCTAATAGGCCGGATAAGCCAAATAAGCCGTGGCGTGGTATGCTGTGGCTGCCCCTGCTGGCGGCCCTGACCGTGGTGTCGTGCGCCAAGATGGGGCAGCCCGACGGCGGATGGTACGACGAGACGCCGCCCGTCATCGTGCGCACAACGCCGCAGGACAAGGGAGTAAACGTCAAGCAGAAGAAAATAAGCATTTACTTCGACGAATATATAAAGGTAGACAACCCTACGGAAAAAGTCGTAATATCGCCCCCGCAAATCGAACAGGCGGAAATAGCGGCGTCGGGCAAGAAAATCGTTGTCGAGCTGAAAGACACGCTCAAGCCCAACACCACCTACACCGTTGACTTCTCCGACGCCATAACCGACAACAACGAAAACAATCCGCTGGGCAACTATACCTACACGTTCTCTACCGGCGACCACATAGACACGATGGAAGTGGCCGGCTACGTGCTCGACGCGCAGAACCTTGAGCCCATCAAAGGCATACTCGTAGGCCTGTACAGCAACCTCAGCGACACCATCTTCACCAAGGAGCCGATGCTGCGCGTATCGCGCACTGACAGCCGCGGAAAGTTCGTAATAAAAGGAGTGGCACACGGCGACTACCGCATCTACGCCTTGCAGGACGCCGACAACAACTACATATTCAACCAAAAGAGCGAGCAAATCGCCTTCACCCACGACATAATAACGCCGTCGTCAATGCCTGACATACGCCAAGACACCATCTGGCGAGACTCCCTGCGCATCGACTCGATTGTCCGCGTGGGCTACACTCACTTCCTCCCTGACGACATCGTGCTGCGCGCCTTCACCGAAGTGCAGACCAACCGCTACCTGGTGAAGACGGAACGCACCGAGCCCGACCACTTCACGATGTTCTTCAGCTACGGAGACAGCCTGCTGCCGCAAATCCGCGGCCTCAACTTCAACGAGCAGGACGCGTTCATAATAGAGCCAACCGAGAAACAGGACACCATTACCTACTGGCTGCGCGACACCATGCTGGTAAACCAGGACACGCTGCGCATGGAGGTGAAATACATGGCTACTGACACGCTCGGAGTGCTCCAGTTGCAGACGGACACAATGGATGTCCTCGCAAAAGTGCCTTACGAAAAGCGCTTGAAGCAGCAAGCCGACGAATACGAGGAATGGAAAAAGAAGCAGGACAAGGCCAAAAAGCGCGGCAAGGAATACGAGACGGAAATGCCGAAGAAGGCTCTCGAGCCTAAATACAACGTGGCTTCAGAGCCTGCTCCAGACCAAAACGTAATCATCACCGTACCGACTCCGCTGGCATCGGCCGACACTTCACGCATACATCTGTACTCAAAGCACGACACGCTGTGGTACCGCTCGCCGTTCGTCCTGCGCCCCAAGCCCGGCCAACACCGCACTTACGAGCTGCTTGGAGAATGGAGACCCGGCATAGAATACAGCCTCGAGGTGGACACTATGGCCTTTACCGACATTTACGGCAAGACCTCCGCGCCAAAGAAACAGGGCTTCAAGGTGAAGACCGAAGACGCTTACGCCACCCTGCTGTTCGACATCACGGGCATGGCCGACACCACCGTGGTAGTGCAACTGCTCAATTCCCAGGACGTAATGGTAAAGGAAGTAAGCACAAGCAACGGCCGCGCCGAGTTCTTTTACATAAAACCTGACACCTACTACGCCCGCATGTTCATAGACACCAACAAGAACGGAATATGGGACACGGGCGACTACGCCGCCGACAGGCAGGCCGAAACGACATATTACTATCCCGACAAGATAGAGTGCAAGGCAAAATGGGACCTGACGCTGACGTGGAACCCGACATCGCGCAGCCTCAACCTGCAAAAGCCTATGACCATAACCAAGCAGAAACCGGAAAAGGAGAAGACCATAAAACGCCGCAATCAGGAACGCGCCGAGAAACTGGGAATACCCTATCCGGGCATGTAACACGAAAACATAGGGAGACAAACGCTTATGAAACAGCTGAAAACCTTTATCCTGGCAGCCGTCATGCTGTGTGTGGCAGGCGCGTCGTCAGCTCAGTGCACGTTCAAGAACACGGCCTTCAAGCCGGGCGAGTTCCTTTCTTACAACCTCTACTTCAACTGGAAATTCGTATGGGTGAAGGTGGGCACGGCCTCCATGTACGTTGTGCAAAGCAAGTACAACGGCCAGGATGCCTACCGCGCCAGCCTGTCTACGAGGGGCAACAGCAAGATGGACAAGATTTTCGTGATGCGCGATACGCTGCTGTGCTACTCGTCGCTTGACCTCGCTCCTCTCTACTACCGCAAGGGGGCGTTGGAAGGGAAACGGTACACCGTGGACGAGGTGTGGTACAAATACCCCGGCGGAAAATGCCAGATAACGCAAAGCAGGCTGTACAAGGACGGCAGGAAAGAACGCCGCACGGCCACTCCCGGACAGTGTGTGTTCGACATGATGAACATCTTTCTGCGCGCAAGGAGCTTCGACCTGGGCAATTGGAAGAAAGGACATGTGGTAGATTTCCAGATTGCCGACGGCAACGGACTTGCCCCGGCGAAAATCAAACTCTTGGGAACGAAGAATGTAAAGGCCGACAACGGCGTGCGGTACCGTTGCCTCGAGTTGTCGTACACGGAAAAAGAAAAGAAGGGATGGCGCGAAATCGCCCGCTTCTTTGTAACCGACGATGCCAACCATGTGCCCATACGCCTTGACATGTTCCTGAAATTCGGCTCGGCAAAGGCGTTCCTCACGAGCATGAGGGGCGTGAAAAATCCTATCAACTCACAAGTAAAATAAGGTGAGAAAGTTTGTCACCGCCATCATCGCAGCCATGCTGCCGGCACTCGCCGCGGCGCAGACCGTGGAGCAAAGGGTCAAGACCTTAATCGGCGGCAAACACGCAGAGGTGGGCGTAGCGTGGCTCATCGACGGCAAGGCGCACACCGTAAACAACGCCGACCATTACCCCCTGATGAGCGTCTTTAAGCTGCACGGCGCAATAGCCGCGCTCCGACAGATGGAGCGCAGCGGCATACCGACGGACACGTCAATTACAGTGATGGCCGAAGAGATGATGACAGACACATACAGCCCTATGCTGAAACGGTACACCGGGCGCGACTTCACCCTGCCGCTTGACAGCCTTCTGCGTTACAGCGTGGCCGAGAGCGACAACAACGCGTGCGACATCATCATACGCCTCGCTGGCGGAATACAGGCCGTAGACGCCGAAATGCGAAGCATAGGACTGACGGATTTCAACCTGACGGAGACCGAAGCCACTATGCACGCCGACCCGATGTGCTCTTACAACAACCGCTCCACGCCGCTCTCGGTGGCCGTGCTCTTCAAGAAACTGTATGAAGACGGCATCCTCGGCGAGCCTTACGCCACATTGTTAAAGGACATTCTGCTCTCCACTTCCACCGGACAGAACAAGCTCAAAGCAGCCCTCAAGCCCGGCATGACGCTCGCCCACAAGACGGGCACGGGCTTCCCCCTGCCCGACGGTACGCTTACGGCCGACAACGACGCAGGCGTAATCACCCTGCCCGACGGCCGACGCATATACATCGCCGTGCTTATTAAAGACTCGAAGCTGGGCGCGGAGGGCAACGCAAGGCTCATGAGGGAGATTGCGGAGGCGGTAATCGAACACCGGTAAACAATCAAGAAGTTAAAGAATTTAGAGAAGTTATAGAAGTTACAGCCATTACTTCTGATGGCAAAAACAAGCAAAACATTCGGCTATAACTTCTTTAAATTCTCTAAATTCTATAACTTCAAGACAAGATACAAACAATAGTAAACGATGAAAAAGCTATACATAGAAACCTACGGCTGCCAGATGAACGTGGCCGACAGCGAGGTTGTGGCTTCGGTAATGAAGATGGCAGGCTACGAAGTGTGCCAAAGCATAGACGAGGCCGACGCCGTATTCCTCAACACTTGCAGCGTGCGCGACAACGCCGAGCAGAAAATACTCAACCGACTGGAGGCTCTCAACGCCATGCGCGGCGGCGGGCGGCGGCTCATAATAGGCGTGCTGGGCTGCATGGCCGAGCGCGTAAAGGACGAGCTTATCAACCATCACCACGCCGACCTGGTAGCAGGACCTGACGCATACCTCACCCTGCCCGACCTCATAGCGCAGGCCGAGACGGGCCACAAGGCAATGAACATAGAGCTTTCAACGACCGAAACCTACCGCGACATCGTGCCCCAGCGCATCTGCGGCACGCATGTGGGCGGCTTCGTGAGCATAATGCGCGGCTGCAAC
>ULKH01002381.1_pt1 | contig 12253 bp, 9 predicted proteins | sample 1951111 | NCBI WGS metagenome assembly ULKH01 (sample SAMEA4835496, study PRJEB28245) | human gut metagenome | biome: gut microbiome; material: fecal sample | place: Denmark | collected 2008
AGAATTATTTCAATTTCTAATCGTTCTTCATAAATCAGATTTTGCATGAGAAAGCCCGCTATTTGGCGGGCTTCTTTCTTTTTCGTATCTTTGTCCGCTCCTAAAAACAAAAAGACAGAAAGAACATGAAGGTACAATTTATGAGCTTAGGTAGCGGAAGCAGCGGAAACTGTTATTATCTTGCCACCGAGGCATGCAGTATATTAATAGATGCCGGAGTAGGCACCCGCACTGTAAAGAAAATATTCAAGGATTACAACATTGACATGCAGTGTATCCACGCCATCTTTATCACACACGACCATGCCGACCATATAAAAGCTGTAGGCAACCTTGCCAAACGGTATAATATCCCCGTCTATGCCACACAGGCTATCCACAAAGGTATGGAGCGCAGCTACTGCATGACCGAAAAACTTTCGGCAGACTGCATCCGTCTGATAGAAAAAGAAAAAACTATCAGCCTGGGTGATTTCACCATAACCTGCTTCGAGGTGCCTCATGACGGTACTGACAATGTGGGTTATTGCATAGAAACAGGCGACAAGACTTTCGCCTTTCTTACCGATATGGGCCACATTACCCCTACAGCTGCTTCATACATCGAACGTGCCGATTACCTGATTCTGGAAGCCAATTACGATGATGCCATGCTGCAGATGGGACCTTATCCCCCTTATCTGAAAGCACGTATCGCCGGGCCAAACGGACACATGAGCAACCGTGAGGCAGCCCAGTTTATTGCCGAGCACTTTCCTCCCCACCTGAAGGTACTTTGGCTTTGCCATCTAAGCAAAGACAACAACCATCCGGAACTTGCATACAAGACCGTAGAGCTTGCCTTGCGCGAACAAGGCATCGTAGCAGGACGCGATATACAACTTTGCGCACTAAAGCGCACGCTGCCTTCAGAGTTGTATACTTTCGAATAAGATTGTCTGATTCTGGAAAAAGTCCCACAGATAGATGCGCCGACACATATAGGTTCATCTGCTGTAAGATTATTAATCTTCAGGCTGCAAGATTATTAATCTTACAAGCGGAAGATTATTAATCTTACACCAGACGAAGCTATCTGCGTGCGTTGAAGCAAGAAGATAATAACGACAACCTTTTATACCATGCGCGGTATGAAATTGTGTATTTTAATAGGACACAGAAGACACGGAAAGGCACAGACGAACACAGATTTTTATATTTTCCTTCTATGTATTCTTGTGTAGTCTGTGTTCTATGATAGCATCAACAAAATGCACAAATCTATATTGCGCATAGTATAAATCAGCTAAACGATATGTATCAGGAGCTATCTTACACGTACCAATTCATAATCACGGTTGCCCAACCCGATTTTTTCAGCATGAGCCAAACACGTTTTATATTCCGCGTTCGGATTGGTATTGTCGAAATGGTCATGATGGTCATGAAAATGAGGACTTGCCATTTCATCCGCCAACTGGCTATCGGGCAAAGGAGTCTGTTTCAAACAAGCGTCTACACATGCCTGGTCTAAAGCCAACGGGTCGAAAGATGCGAACATGCCCACATCGGGTATAATCGGAGTGTCATTGCCCGAATGGCAATCACAAGTCGGCGAGACATCGCACACCAACGAGATATGGAAGTTTGGCCTGCCATAAACTACGGCTTTCGTATATTCAGCCATCCGGCAATTCAGCTCTTTGATTGCCGCATCTTGGGCAAAGCCGATTGCATCAAAATTACATGCCCCGATGCAGCGTCCGCAACCTACACAGTTGTCTTGGTTGATGGACATCTTCTTTCGCCCTTCGTCAAAAACAAGACCGTCATTCGCACATTCGCGCATGCACCTCTTACATCCCTTGCATGCATCCTGATTGATAACAGGCTTTCCGTTGCAGTGCTGGTCTTTCTTTCCGGCTCTCGACCCGCATCCCATACCAATATTCTTTATTGCGCCTCCGAATCCGGTCATCTCATGACCTTTGAAATGAGTGAGTGAAATAAAAATATCGGCATCCATTACGGCACGGCCGATTCTCGCTTCTTTTACATATTCACCTCCAGCCACAGGCACCGCAATGTCATCCGTTCCTTTCAGGCCATCGCCGATAATCACCGGACAGCCTACGGTCAAAGGCGTAAAGCCATTCTCCCATGCACAATACAGATGTTCAATGGCATTCTTGCGGCTGCCCGGATACAATGTATTGCAATCGGTAAGGAATGGCTTCCCGCCACATTGCTTCACCATATCCACTACAGCCCGTGCATAGTTCGGACGAAGGAAACTCAAGTTCCCCAGTTCGCCGAAATGCATCTTGATAGCGACAAACTTTCCGTCCATATCTATTGTATTCAGACCTGCTGCCTTTATCAGCCTTTTCAGCTTGTCAGCAGGTCCTTCATCAGGTTTGCACCGGAAATCGGTATAATAAACCTTGCTTTTTGTTTTTACTTCATCCATTGTCTTATTCCTTTTGGTCGATACCGCAAAGATAATCGAAAATCACATTACAGGCAATAAAAAAGCAGATTAACACAAATCCTTCCAATCTGCATTAATCCGCTTTCTTAGTTCCTATGTTTGTAATGTGCTAGCGAAAGATAGCACAACATTACAAACATAGGAACTTATTATATCACAATGTCTTATTTCGTACGGCGAACCGTATGGAGCACTTTCCCGTCCTTGTCCATCATGTGTAGGCAAAGCTCGTGTTTGTCTACCGTAATGAGCGAGAAACCTGTCGCACCGCTACAGAACTGCGTGCCGTCTACTGGTTTCACTTCGCGTGCCAACGAGCCGGAAGTGTTCACCACATAGTCAATCTTGCTGTCCGGCTTACGGATGTGCTGGAAGTTATGGATATGGCCACATACGTACATGTCTACATTGCCGTGCTTGCGCAAAATAGAGTCTACCCGCTTCTGCATGTCCGTCCGTTCGCTATCGTTCTTATCGGTATCGGCATAGATGGGGTGATGGCCTACCACCATTACCCAGTCTTCTTTAGCCGAAGTCAATACCGAATCCAGCCATGCCAACTGCTTGTCCATATCCTGTTTGCAAGCATCGGGATATTTCTCAGTGTCTTCCCGATACTTGTCGAGCAAAGGCGGCGTGTCAATCATCACCAAGCGGATAGTCGCCCCGTCTTCCTCCATCACCTTTGTATAATAGCGTGCCGGCATCTCCCACCGTGCGCTGACATTGCTATAAGCCAACACCGCCTGCGTATTGCCACGGTATTCATGATTCCCTAAAATGGGATACCAGGGCAACATCAAATCGGGATGGCTGTATATCAGTTCGTAATTGGTCATCCACAAAGGGTCTTGCACACTGCGCACCCCCTCGAAATGATGCACGTCACCGGCAGCTACTACAAATTCGATATCAATCGTTTCTGCCATTTTACCCATCAGTTCGGCTATCGGCTTCTGGTCATAATAACCGTTGCGCCCAAGGTCGTTTGCCAAATAAAAATTAAGCGGTTTTTCCAAAGATTTCCACGTTGCCGCATCTTGCGCGAAAGCGACTACAGCCGCCATTACCAGGAATAAAGAGATTCCTATTTTCTTCATTGATTTCATTTGCTTAAAGATAAATGTTGATTAATAATTATGCGACAAAATTAGGAGACAATTCTGAATTAAAACTGAAACCTCCTGCTGTATGTCTTAATAAAAAATCCGGGTACTGGAGTTATTTCCGGTCCCGGACCTCTTAGGAAAAAAGAATGTATATCAGAGTTGTATCAGAGATACCGCATTATTCCCCATATGCACCATAATGAGCGGCAACTGCCGGTGAAGTATAAGTTTCGCCGTTAACGGTCAGGCCGGTTGTCGAGAAGTAAGGAGCGGCAAATGCCTCTGTACCATCACAAGCACCCGTCAGAGCCGGAGAGCCTGCCTGCAAATGGAAGTCCCAAGCATCGTTGTAAACATAGTCGGTCAAACCTACACCATTGATGTCGAAACCAACAAATTGCGGATCTTTTAAATCATTTTCTGTAGCGATAACGCTATGCACGTCTACTACCCCTACATTGTAATCTTCGTGTTCATAGTTATAACCTTGCCATGCGTATGCCACACCCGATTCGTCTTCACCATCCCATACAATATCACTCGGTTGGTTACCCGATGCGTAATAGTTGTAATCAATTACAGAATCGTCATCGTAACCTTCTTCGGGGTCGTTCGGAATGTCAAAGCTCGGAGTCATCGCACGGAACTTGCAATTTACCATTAAGTTATTGAATACATTAGCCAAGATATTCTTCTCTACATAGATGCAACCGCCTTTTTCACCGTCGCGTCTCCATCCTGCATTGATGATAGTATTGTTGTAAGCTTGAACCAAAGCCTGGGCACGGTTTTCGCTCTGACCTGAACTAGAGAGCTTCAAGCCGTTGGTGTTCGGGCTGAACATCACGTTTCCGGCAATGTCTACCTTGCAACCTGCTTTTACGTTTACAGCCTCAGCGCCATCGAATCCGTTGGCTGCAAAGATATTGTTCATAATAATCGCTTCACCACCCATCAGATAAATGCCATCCGACCATCCGTTACGCAAGATTGAATTCGTAATCACGTATTTACCATTGATATTATTGGTAGTAATCTGCGGATAAGCATCGTCACCGGCGGTATACACACCCGAAGTTGCTGCAGGAGAACCTTCTACTACCTGACCACCGGTATATTCTATGATTGTATGGTCAATCAACATTTCGCCACAAGTTTCCGAAGCTACAATACCCCCCCAAAGACCTGCAAAAATATTCGCCTCTGTGCGGTCGGCTTCAGGAATAGAAAAACGAACAGGTTTTTCTTCTGTACCTTCGCAATACAAGTTTCCATTTACCGTAAACTCTACAGGCACATGGTTCGCTCCTACACCGGCTGTGCTGGCGATGATTTGGACACCTTCTTTAATAATCAATGTTTTGCCTTCGGGCACCGTGTAATGATTAGTCAGGTTGATTATTGTATCAACCGGCCAAGTCACCGTATTGGTATTGTTCCATTGGTCTTCCAGACTTACAGGACCTTCCGGATCATCGCCATTCGGTTCATCCGGTTCTTCTACAGGAGGATTCTGCGGTTCGTTCTCATCATCACTACAAGCAGCGAAGAATGATACGCTCATCAAAGCTGCACCTACGAATAAAAACTTCTTAAAATTCATAATTGAAAAGATTAAATGTGTTTGTTAGTCAATATGTTCTGTTTTTCTTTTTTACAATTTATACCTTACACCTAACATAATGGTCTGTCCGTGCCATTCTTTACGCTCGATAACATTGCCATTATGACGTTCATAATCAATGTTTGCCGTGCGAGGTCCGTTCTGAATGTAGCGGTACAAGGGCACATCCAACAGATTGGAAGCTTTCGCAAATATATTCACGCCACATTTGAAGCTCTTCTCTACCGATACGTCCAACTGGAAATAGCCGTCTTCCCAAATATCATTATCATACCAGTTCGAAATATCACTCAGACGTTTGCCTGTATAGCTTCCGGCGATTTGCCCTTCCCATCCATATTTCGTGCTCTTGAAGAGCAAGGAAAGATTTGCCACGTGGGCAGCTTGACCAAACAATGGACGAGATTGTTTTTGAGTCCTTACTTCCGAACCTTCCATGATGCGTTTATCAGTTGTTATCTTCGAGTGTGTATACGTATAGTTCGCTTTGATACCGAACCAATTGAAATATTTCATAATATCCACTTCCACACCCAAATTGGTTGCATCGCCAAAGTTCATCGGTTGGTAATACGTATCCTGACCCTCGTTTATCAAACCGTATTCAATCGGATTTTGAATATTCTTATAAAACAGGCCGACCATAAACTGCTCCGAAGACTTCGGGAAAAATTCGTAACGCAAATCCACATTATCCGCAACCGTATGCTTCAAGTCGGGATTACCTTTTTCCTTATAGTCTTCGTTGATAATGCTATAAGGCACAATTTCGAAGAAGCTCGGACGATTGATGGCACGGGCGTATGAGAAACGCAAATTGGCATTTTCGTGCACATTGTATTTTGCGTGGAAACTGGGCAATACATCCGTATACTTTTGATTGCCTTCGGGGTCTACATCACGCGGGAATTTCAATACATATCCCTGATTGGTATGTTCCACACGGACACCCGCTATCAATTCCCATTTATTATAGGTATATTTCACCATGCCATAGCCTGCCCCTACTTTTTCTGAAGCGTCATAGTTGAGCGGGTCGCCGATATTACCATAACGGCGCGGTGTAATCAAGATTTCATCGAAATTATTCCAATCCTCGTCCAAATATTGCGGATCCTTGCTTCCGGTAGCCGAATCGAAAGTATATTCATTGAAGAAGCTGTCACGTTTCTTATCACGATACATACCTCCTATGGAGAAATCGAACACCGGACCTCCGTCCAGCTGCCACTTATAACTCAAGTCTACATATCCCGCCTTGTCTTTATCAGAATTGTGTTCCCACCGGCGTGTAGCCGCACCCGATGTCTGCAGGTGTGTCCCTTGCAGGAATATTTCCGCATTGTCCGGCGTTTCACTATAAGCTTTCGAAATGACCGCCGACCAATTCAGTTTCAAGGCTCCGCCTTCTAAGAACTGATGTTCACCTTTCAGGGTTGAATTGATAATGTACTGGCGGTTCCACTTCATCCGGACTGCACGTTCCTGATCGTCCTCCCCATCACGTACTTCCGCTTCACGCATGTCCATATAGCCATTGTACCAAGTCAACTTATGGTTTTCGTTGATGTGATAATCCAGCTTGGCATGGGCACCGATACGGGTCTGTTGGGTGGAATAATTACGGTACACGATACCGTTATGCGAAGTTCCGGGCTGATAATAAATTTGGCTCTCTTTGCCACGATACGTATTCAGATAACTTCCCGCCAACATCACGCCCAGCTTGTCATCGAAGAAACGGTCTCCATAAGAAATGCCTGCTGTAAGGTCGGGCATCGGACGTTTCCATTTCATCCGCAAGTTCGACATCGTGAAGTTATCTTGTGTCACCTGATAATCTTCCGGTTTCCCCATCGCTTCGTAGGGCGAATCTTTCACTATGTCCCCGTAATTGAACGACTGGAAATCGCGGTCGAAATACATAGCGTTATAACCGGTAGAAATGCTTGCCGTGAACTGACGTTCCGTAGGCGCATCTTTCATCACCAGATTGACCGCACCGCCGATGCCGTCGCCTTCCATATTGGCAGTAAGTGATTTGGTCACCTCCAACCGGTCGAGCATCTCAGAAGGGAATATGTCAAGAGGCACGAAACGGTTCTTATTATCGGGACTTGGAATCTTCACCCCATTAATTAAGGTATAATTGTAACGCTTGTCCATACCGCGCAGGATAGCATACTGCCCTTCCCCACTGCTGTTACGCTCGATCGTCACACCCGACATACGCTGGATTACATTCGCGACCGTGATATCCGGAGAAAGCTCGATGGCTTTTGCACTCATCACGTTCACCACGTTCATCGCCTTACGCTCGATGGCGCGTGCACCAGCTTCACTTCGTCCGGGATTGGTAGCCACCACGGTGACTTCTCCCAGCAGCACATCATCACTTGCCAATGGTATTTCTATATCCGAATCCTTCGAAGTGACCTGCATTTCGTAGCTCTTATAACCAATATATGTACAGATAATCGTAAACGTCGGACGGTTCACCGACAGACTGAAACTTCCGTCAAGTCCCGTCACTGCGCCTTTCGACGGCTCTTCCTTCACCACGACTGATGCACCGATAATCTCTTCACCGGTCTTTGCATCTTTTATCTTTCCTTTGATGTCCATCGCATTGGCACTGGCTGCCGTGAGCAACGCCAAGCCCAAAACAACTCTCTTTCTCATAACAATCTTTTTCCCTTTTTGCTTGTTTGACGCCGCAAAAGTAGAGGCAATGTTTTTCAAGACAGTTTCACAAATGTTTCATTTCCGCTACACATGCGAAAGAGGTGCGAAAAGAGTGCTTTTTGAAGATTTTTTGAAGACGATATTACATTCGTGTTACAAATTCAGACCATGTATGACAATTTTATAGTGCATGTGACATTTTATTCAATATAAAGGACGAGAATCGGTACAATCTGATACTTTTGCAATTCGAAACCATACCTTTTATTTATATGAAAACTATACGAAAAAGCCAGCAGACTGACTGTCTTACCATTTATAATTTAATATGCGATATGGAGGCCCAAACGCTTCCGTACGAAACATTCGAAGAAATTTACTCCAGACAATTGGAGAACGACTGTTACATTTGCTTAGTATACGAAATAAATGGAGAGGTGATTGGCTGCATCAACCTGCAAATGGAATACCAGCTGCACCACGCCGGACGGATATGCGAGATTATGGAATTGGCGGTACGCTCCGACCGCCGCAGCCAAGGCATCGGCAGATGTCTTTTCAATGCTGCTTACAATGAGGCAAAAGCCCAAGGTTGCCTCCAGATAGAAGTGTGCTGCAACCAACTGCGCCTCCGTACCCACCGTTTCTATGAAGTGTGCGGAATGCATAACTTCCACTACAAGTTCTCACTTAGCCTTACCCAAACGGGTGATTACGACAACAAACTGGGGAGGTGAAATTATCATTTTCACGCCAACAATTAGAAGCTGTTTTGAATTTATCGTGCGATGATTTGGGATGAGTTTTTGAGGCATTTCCGCTTCTGTGATGAGGAAGATAGCGGGCTATCTGACGAAGAACAGGAGCGAAAAGGACCAAAAAATCGCCCAAAGCACACACGAAAACGGATACATCAAGCCAAGAAAAACTTTTTGGAGAAATTCAAAACAGCTTCTTAGTAACAGGCAATCTTATTCCTGCAGGAAAAGGCGTAAGCGGAAGTACACAGAAAATCGTCACCTTTGCCTGCAAATCACCAGGATAATATAAGGTATATGGATTTATCGAATTGGTTTAAAAGTTTTGAATGGGTATCGCACGACTCACGGAAGAAGAGCGGAAACGTTTTTTCGCTGAGTGTAGAAAGAATTGCGTGCGCAACGGCGTGTTACCCATTTACGAAAAGCTGTACAAAGATGCCAACGGCAATATGGATACATTCTTCCGCAAAGCAAACGAACTGCCTGGAGTCAGCGGAGAGGTAGTGAAAGAAGGACAGATATACCGTCTTTCCTTTCTGGAATGCACATGCGAACTGCACACAGAGGGGTATGTCCGCACACCCCTGCTGTGTGAATGCTCACGTCAAAGCGTACTCTATGCATTGCACAGCCTGTGGCAGGAACATGATTTCCGTGTAACGCTCTGCTGTTCCATCCTACAGGGAAACGAGAAGTGCATAATGCAGATTGAGGTAATACAAGGCAGAAGTCAATCTTCCTGAGTCACTTCCACATCGGGTAAGGAAATACTATCGACTACCTTCTGCCAGTAAGCACGGACATCTTTCCAATGGTAGAAAGGCGCACAATCTGTTTTGACGGGAAGCCTCACTTCACGCTCGTTCAGCAAAAGCTTGACAAGGATATCTTCGCTGCCCGGCTTGCGGAAGAAAATGAGTTGCACGTTGCCGCACATCGGAATAATACGGTAGGTGCGGTAGGTATCGGCTATCTTTTGCCAATCACCAGTAGAAGCAGACAAATGATTGCACCCCATCAGCGTGGCCAAGGGAGCCAGATTGGTATCATGCCCATAACGAAGGGTAACGCAATTCCGTTTCGAAGCGATGACCGTATCGGCAGTCTCTACAAAATTACGGAGCAGGTTACGTTCTACCTTGTACATACAAGCACCGCTCAGCGGGGATGCGCCTTTCTCGTAATACCACTCGAAGTTATTACGTTGCCACAAGTCGTAACGTTCATCTTCGGTAAACAAGAACGCCAAATCAGGCTGATTGTAACTGCTTTGGCTGATTCCGTCCAGTTCGAAGAGGTCCATCATCAGTCCCGTAGGATCTTCCACAGTCTGAGGACGGGTGAAGAGCTGCTTCATCAGACGGTCAGGATGCACGTATATGCTGTCGGCAGCACGATAGACCGAATCTGCATTCGCCAAATGGACAGCTTCGTAGGGTTCGTTCTTATACTTTATATAATAAAGGTCATGATTGCTGGCATCGTTGGTGATATTCAATTTCGGATTTAAACCTTTCAGCTCCACACACCCGGCGGTCATCGAAAGGAAAGCACGGGTCTTATAGGTAGAGCGGGCATCCACGTGTACATCTTCGGTAAACACTTGCGGATAACGGGCAAACATACGACGTACCAACTGGCGATGTTGTTCAGCTCCTTTCGGAGTGAGTTCTCCATAACGTCCTTCGGCTTCCTGCGCCAGACTTTCCACTATCTCGAGTGCCCGTTTCCCATCGGCGGTAAGGATATGTTGCTTTTCGGCATCACGCAAGACAGCCAAGGGCTTATCGTATTTTTTCTGCTTGGTAAGATAACGTGAACCGTGACGGGCGAACATCGAGATGTAAAAGGGTTCATAGCCTTCAGGAGCCGGAGTAAGTTCCACGGACGGAGCCTGATAGGCATAATACTTACCGGCTGCCAAAGCCGGGTTTTGGCGGATTTCATCCTTTGCGGTCTGTGCTGACACTGACAAGGCAACACAAAACAAGGGAACAAACGATAACAATCTTTTCATACTATCTTATAAATAAAAAAACGGATGTAAATGTAGAGATTCTTCCCTACACTTACACCCGTTGATACGTTAAAAGATAACGTCAGCCTTTGAAATGAAACAGGACTGAAATATGTTTGTCACGTTTATTGCGCCGGCATACTTACGATCTCTTGCATAATGCGTACGGCGGTCTGCACGTCTTTTACGTCTTTGATGACCATGCTTCGCTTACCGTTTTGCTCGCGCAGGTTACATATACGCGGGTTCTGTGACATATAGTTGATTATTTTCCCGAACGCCTCGCTTTGATAATAAGGGCTCTCCAGGTTGCTGACAAAATACAGCGTCATCCGCCCTAACTTGAGGATAACCTTTTCGATGCCCATCCGTTTCGCCATCCGGCGCAAGGGCACGATACGTATCAGTTCTTCTCCTTCGGGCGGAATCTTGCCGAAACGGTCTACCAGCCTTGCCTTAAAGGCTTCGACATCCTTGTCCAATTCCAGTTTATCCAATTCGCGGTAAAGCAGCATACGCTCGCTGCTGCTGGGAATGTACTCGTTGGGGAAAAGCAATTCGAGGTCGCTCTCTACCGTACATTCGTCAACAAATCCCTCGCCGCTCAGTTTTTCTTCACCTGCTTTGATTTCATCGGCATAAAGTTCGGCAAACTCATCGTTCTTCAATTCTGTCACCGCCTCTGCCAGAATCTTCTGATAGGTCTCATAACCCAGGTCGGCAATGAAACCGCTCTGTTCGGCGCCCAGCATATTCCCGGCACCGCGGATATCAAGGTCCTGCATGGCAATGTGAATGCCGCTTCCTAAGTCGCTGAAGTTCTCGATAGCTTGCAAACGGCGTTTGGCTTCGGGGGTCAGAGCAGACAAGGGGGGAGCCAGCAGATAACAGAAAGCTTTCTTGTTGCTCCGCCCTACCCGTCCGCGCATCTGGTGCAGGTCGCTCAATCCGAAATTCTGCGCCTGGTTAATGATGATGGTATTGGCGTTGGGAATATCGATACCGCTCTCGATGATGGTAGTGGCAAGCAACACATCGTAATCATAATTCACAAAGTCGAAGATGATTTTCTCCAGTTCTTCGGGTTTCATTTGTCCGTGCCCCACGCACACACGGCAATCGGGAATGTTACGTTCTATCATCGCTTTCAGTTCGGGCAGATTCTGGATGCGGTTGTTTACGAAAAACACTTGCCCGTTACGGCTCATTTCAAAGTTGATAGCATCGGCAATGATTTCTTCATTGAACGTGTGCACCTCGGTCTGTATGGGATAACGGTTGGGCGGCGGGGTCTGGATAACCGACAGGTCGCGTGCTCCCATCAACGAAAACTGCAAGGTACGCGGAATAGGCGTAGCGGTCATTGTCAGCGTATCGACGTTCACCTTCAGCTGACGCAGTTTTTCCTTCACGCTCACGCCGAATTTCTGCTCCTCATCGATAATCAGCAATCCAAGGTCTTTGAACTTCACACTCTTGCCGATAATCTTGTGCGTGCCTATCAGGATGTCTATCTTTCCGTCGGCAAGTTCCTTCAAGATACGGCTGGTGTCTTTTGCCGTACGGGCACGGCTCAGGTAGTCTACC
>ULKH01009271.1_pt1 | contig 12242 bp, 12 predicted proteins | sample 1951111 | NCBI WGS metagenome assembly ULKH01 (sample SAMEA4835496, study PRJEB28245) | human gut metagenome | biome: gut microbiome; material: fecal sample | place: Denmark | collected 2008
CAACATTTTTGCGAATGGGATTATATATGGGAGTTTTTCTTAAAATTGTAGTAGCTATATAAAAAAGAAAAAGAGGCCATCTCTAGTTTTTTGAGACAGCCTCTTATCTATGTATAGTAACTTATATTACTTATTCAGAGCCAAAGCCACATTCACAGCGCAAGCTACGGTACATCCTACCATCGGGTTGTTACCGATACCGAGGAATCCCATCATTTCTACGTGTGCGGGAACTGATGAAGAACCTGCGAACTGAGCGTCTGAGTGCATACGACCCATGGTGTCGGTCATACCGTAAGAAGCAGGACCTGCTGCCATGTTATCCGGGTGAAGTGTACGGCCTGTACCACCACCTGATGCTACTGAGAAGTAAGGCTTGCCGGCAAGTACACGTTCTTTCTTATATGTACCTGCTACCGGATGCTGGAAGCGGGTCGGGTTAGTAGAGTTACCTGTAATAGATACGTCTACGTTTTCGTGCCACATGATAGCTACACCTTCACGAACATCGTCGGCACCGTAGCATTTTACTTTCGCACGCGGACCGTCTGAATACGGAGTCTCGTTTACGATGTTCAGTTTACCGGTGAAGTAATCGAACTTCGTCTGAACGTATGTGAAGCCGTTGATACGAGAGATAATCATAGCGGCGTCTTTACCCAAACCGTTCAGGATGCAGCGCAACGGGTTCTTGCGGACTTTGTTTGCCATTTCGGCAATCTTGATAGCACCTTCGGCTGCGGCGAATGATTCGTGGCCTGCCAGGAAAGCAAAGCACTGTGTTTCTTCGCGGAGCAGACGGGCTGCCAGGTTTCCGTGACCCAGACCTACCTTACGGTCGTCTGCTACAGAGCCCGGAATACAGAATGCCTGCAAGCCGATACCGATAGCTTCGGCTGCGTCAGCAGCGTTCTTGCAGCCTTTCTTCAGTGCGATGGCGCAACCTACCACATAAGCCCACTTAGCGTTTTCGAAGCAGATACCCTGAGTTTCCTGACAAGTCAGATACGGGTCGAGGCCTGCTTCGTCACAGATCTTGTTAGCTTCTTCAATGTCTTTGATACCGTTTTCGTTCAGTGCAGCAAGGATTTGCTTCATGCGACGGTCTTGACTTTCAAACTGTACTGGTCTAATCATAATCTGTGTCCTCCTATTATTCTTTACGTGGGTCAATATATTTAACTGCGCCTTGTTCGGGTTTGAAGCGGCCGTAAGTTCCGGTAACCGCTTTCAATGCTTCATTAGCATCAACACCCTTCTTCACCTGTTCCATGAATTTGCCCATGTGAACGTATTCATAACCGATAACCTGGTTGTCTTTGTCGAGAGCCATACGGGTGATGTAGCCTTCGGTCAGTTCCAGGTAACGGGTACCTTTGGCTTTTGTGCCATACAGTGTACCGGTCTGGCTGCGGAGACCTTTACCCAAGTCTTCCAATCCTGCACCGATAACCAAACCGCCTTCCGAGAAAGCCGACTGAGTACGGCCGTAAACGATTTGCAGGAAGAGTTCACGCATAGCCGTATTGATAGCGTCGCAAACCAAGTCGGTGTTCAATGCTTCCAGGATAGTTTTGCCCGGAAGGATTTCAGATGCCATAGCTGCAGAGTGAGTCATACCCGAGCAACCGATGGTTTCTACCAGACATTCTTCGATGACGCCTTCCTTTACGTTCAAGGTCAGCTTGCAGGCACCCTGCTGGGGAGCACACCATCCCACACCGTGGGTCAAACCTGAAATGTCTTTGATTTCTTTTGCCTGAATCCATTTCCCTTCTTCAGGAATGGGAGCCGGACCGTGATTGGGTCCTTTTGCGACACAACACATGTGTTCAACTTCGTGTGAATAAGTCATATTCGTTACGTTTTATTGAGTAATAAAAAATAAGTAGTCAATAGGGCTTCGGATTGAAGTTTCTTCTCCGAATCCGCACGCAAAGTTAGTTGTTTTATTGATTTATGCAACGTAGCGGCACGAACTTTTTGTTGCTTTTTAATGATATTTTTTACGAGGATTGCCGTTTTGTAATGTCAACTTGGCAAAATCTTTTTCGTATGTGAACGGAAAGCCGTATCTTTGCCGTGTGATTTTCTTATACCTATATATAGGTAGCCTTTTTTAGGTAGGCATATTTGTTTTATAAATCAGAATCAAGATGGAAGAGACGAAGATTACAGTGAGCGACGAAGCGTTGCGCCAAGCGGCGGGCGAAGGGATGGACGAGTTTCTGCAGGTGTTTACCGACCGCTATCTGGAAGTGACGGGCGGGCAAATCAATGCCGATACGATGCCTTTGCTTAACGGGTGGCAGCACACGCTCTTGGGATACCGCCTGTTTTGCGAAGAAGTAGGCGAGGGAGGTTTCGTGCAACTCATCCAGAACGGATACGGGCCGTATATCTTTCTCAATCCCTTTGCCAAGGCGATGCGCCTGATGGGAGCAAAGGAGTTTTCGAAGCTGGTGTACGCGGCGAGGAAGATTTACGATGCCAACCGTGCCGACTTGGAGCGCGAATGCAGCGAAGAGGAATTCATGGCGATGTACGAGCGGTATGATGCTTTCGATGACCTTGAAGAGCAGTTTGAGGAGATGGAAGAGGACGTGACCTCGCAAGTGGCGCGCTATGTAGACGAGCATCTGGACAGTTTTGCTTCGATTGTTAAGGATTGAAAGCTATATCGTGTGAGGGAAGCATAGCTGGGATGGCGGATGCACTTATCTGCGTAAGGCGATGCACTTATCTGCGTAGGGCGATGCACTTATCTGCGTAAGGCGATGCACTTATCTGCATAGGGCGATGAATCTATATTGTTCGAAGAAAGATGTTAAAAACTGAAAAACGGTGCAGTATTTTCAGCATCTTTGCATTTCACTTAAAAAGTTTATCAAATTAATTGCAAAATCAAATAAAAAGAAGAACATGAAAAAGTTTAAATTGAGCGTGCTGTGTGCGGCAATGATGATGATGTTGGGATTTACCTCGTGTCTGGATAGCGGAGAGCCGGGTCCAAGTCAACTCACCAGTTTTTTGAAAGTGAGAAATTCAATGGGTTTCACGACCTTCGAAGACCCTTCTGGATTTCAGTATGTTCCGACTAAGACCTTGACGACTTCTCCGACTTCTCGTTTGGCATTTCTTTATTTCCAGATAGATGCCAATGCATTGCCCGAGGATGCGAAATCGGCTGATGTGACTTTGTTGCAAGACCCTGTGTATTTGAGAGAGATGCCGGTAGCCTTGACTGCAGTGCCTGAAAATGCGGGAACAGTAGGTCTGTATTCTTTGCCTTCGAACGGTGTTGCTATTTGGGGCGGATACGAATTCATGATTTTGAGTCCGGCATTTACTGTAGAGAAAGGAACCACCACTTCTAAGCTCAAAAAGCATACTTTCAGAGTTTATTATGACGCGGCGGAAGAGGGTGTTTCAAGCGGAACATTAAGATTGCATCTCCGTTATGAGATTGATGCTGACAAGACCGATGAAGACTGGGGAAAGGATTATAACCAGTTGTATTCCGAATATATTTTTGTAGATATGCAATCGATTATCGCTTCGTATAGAAGTCATAACCAAAACCAATATCCGACCCGTTTGGAAGTGGAATATGAAATGTTCAATGCTGCCAGTGCTTCGGATAACGAGAGTGAAAAGCGTTCGCAAACCATTACGCTGGACAGCAACTATTTGCCAAATATGTCTACCAGCGAAGAATAAGACGTTGAGAGAGAATTTATAGTCAATCGGAATTGACTTGCAAGAAATCTAATAAGAAGAAGTGTTGGCACTCAGCTAATTACGCAATAGTATCTTTGCAATATATTTCTGTTTGACTATAAATGCAAATAAGAGGGTCGGGCAGTTTTTGTCCGGCTTTTATTTTGAAATGTGACGGGTTTTTGTAATCTTTGCACTCAAAGTTTGAATCATTTGAATTTGGGGAGAAAAAGTATATGAAACGAATGAAATACGGCGTGCTTGCCGTGGCTTTGGCATCGATGTTGAGCTTTACTTCTTGTCTGGATGGTGGAGAGAACAGCACGACGATGACGTATTATGAAATCGTAAAGAAAGATGCCCTTACGGGTACTTATACCAGCCAAATGGGATATAAGGTTGCTCCGTTGAATCCAGCCGACCTGGCAAACCTGCCTTCGGCTTCCGACTATATCCAGCTGCATTACACGTACGATTATGCCCAAGATATGACGGACGGGGAGATTGACGCTACCGTCTACGGCTATTCACTGATAAGAGACGGCATGTGGCGCCCTCAGGCTCCGGCAGAAGGGGATGCCAATGCGCCGGTATCGGATGTCGTGCTGGATTCGAGCAACAAGCCTTACGATTTTTTCTACAAGCTGGACGACCTGTTTCTTCCGATAGAGCTATTCGTGCGGAAAGAAGTGGATACGAACGATGTACAGGAGCGTGAAGCAGAAATGGCTACACACGAGTTCACCTTATATTATAATGCGGACGAAGATTTTACGGAGAACGGCATGACCTTGTATTTGCGTCATAAGATGCTAAATGTAGAAGATGATGATGAGTTTACCCAGCTTTCGGGAGGCTGGTGGCACTTCAATATTATCGATGCCATGGCACGTTATCAGGAAAAGTACAGCAAGCGTCCCGACAAGATAATAATTTCATTCGAACGGAATACGAAAGACGTAAGTTATGCCGATAATCTGGTTTCGGAAGGAAAGGAAGAACTTGACTATAAGAAGATTGTCGAATTTAATGAAGCATTATCGGGAAGCAAGGGGATATCCAAGTTGCTTCGCGGCAAGAGATGAATTTTTTCATCCCAAAGTGCAAAGAAATAAAAATAAAGCCGGGCATTTGGGTGCCCGGCTTTATTTTTAGCACTTTTTTTGTACATTTGCATCCTAAGAAGAGAGAAGTGACTATGTATAAAGGATTATTTCATCAAATCGTCTCCCTGCTTTCGGCACCGGGAGAGGCTTGGGACAAGATAATGGAGCGTGGAGGTGCACGCGACATCCAGTCGGGATTTGTTTATCCGCTTATCGGGCTGTGCGGGTTGTCGGAGTTTATCGGTACGTTCATCGGGAGAGATTTTTCCTCGCTGATGTTCCAGTTGGCACTTACGCGGTGTTGTGCCGTAGCGGTGGCGTTGTTCGGCGGTTTCTTTCTGTCTGCCTATCTGCTCAACAAGCTGGGCATGGGCTGGCTGAAACGGGGTGACGCATACGGAAAGATGCTGGTGTTCGTGGGCTATTCGATGGTGGTCACGTTCGTGCTCGACATCATCAGCGGGCTGGTGTCCATCGACTTGCTTCACTGGATATTGCAAATCTATACCCTCGTGGTGGTGTTCGAGGGAGTGCGTCGCTGGCTGGAAGTACCCGAACGGCAGCAGATGGCATTTACCATTGTGGCTACACTTGTTATACTGATTTGTCCGGCATTGATAGAATATCTGTTTAATCAATTATCTGTAATTTTGAACTGATGAAAACAAACGCAAGCAACATAAATATCAAAAACAAACGTGCCTCGTTCGATTACGAGTTTATCGACACTTATACGGCAGGCATCGTGCTGACGGGTACCGAAATCAAGTCTATCCGTCAGGGCAAGGCGAGCCTGGTCGATACGTTCTGTTTCTTTTCGCGCGGCGAGTTGTGGGTGAAGAACATGCACATCGCCGAATACTTTTACGGTTCGTACAACAATCATGCGGCACGGCGCGACCGCAAGCTCCTGCTTACGAAGAAAGAGCTTCGCAAGCTGGAACGCACTTCGGCAGAGCCGGGATTCACTATCGTGCCTACCCGTATGTATATCAACGAGAAGGGGCTGGCAAAGGTGGTCATCGCCCTTGCCAAAGGAAAGAAGCAATACGACAAGCGCCAGAGCCTGAAGGAGAAAGAAGACAAGCGGATGATGGACCGGATGTTTAAACGATAATTTTAGGGACTAGTTGACTAGGTACTAGGAACTAGATTTTGAATAGTTTCGCTAATTGTATTTATAACCTAGTCACCTAGTCCTTAGTCAACTAGTTCCTAAGAAAAGAAGCAATGAAAACAATACAAGAACAGATAAACGAACGTATTTTGGTGCTGGACGGGGCGATGGGAACCATGATTCAGCAATACGGACTGACGGAAGAGGATTTCCGTGGAGAACGGTTCCGCGAGGTGCCCGGCATGTTGAAAGGGTGCAACGATGTGTTGTGCCTGACCCGTCCGGATGTGATAGCAGATATCCACCGTAAATACTTGGAGGCAGGTGCCGATATTATCGAGACCAATACCTTCAATGCCACCCGTGTGTCGATGGCAGATTATCATTTGGAAGGGTATTGTGCGGAAATCAACCGTGAGGCGGCACGTCTGGCACGCCGGCTTGCCGATGAATATACGGCAAAGAATCCGGAGAAGCCGCGTTGGGTGGCAGGGTCGGTAGGCCCTACCAACAAGACCTGCTCGATGAGTCCCGATGTGAACAATCCTGCTTACCGTGCCCTGACCTTCGACGGGCTTGCCGGGGCTTATCTGGAACAGATGACGGCATTGCTGGAAGGTGGGGTAGACACGATTCTGATAGAAACCATTTTTGATACCTTGAATGCGAAGGCGGCTATCTGTGCCGCAGAACAGGCGATGGAGCGATGCGGACGCAAGGTGCCTCTGATGCTTTCGGTCACGGTCTCGGATACGGGCGGACGTACCCTTTCGGGACAAACGCTTGACGCATTCCTGGCTTCGGTGCAGCATGCCGATATCTTCTCTATCGGGTTGAACTGTTCGTTCGGTGCCCGTCAATTGAAACCATTTCTGGAGCAACTTGCCCGCCGCGCGCCTTATTATATCAGTGCATATCCCAATGCCGGGCTTCCCAATACGCTGGGACAATACGACCAGACTCCCGAAGAAATGGAGGGGGAAGTAAAAGAGTACATCGATGAGGGCTTGGTGAACATCATCGGTGGATGTTGCGGAACGACCGAAGCCTATATCCGGCGGTTTGCTTCGCTGGTGGAAGGCAGAAAACCGCATCAACGGGTGGATGCTTCGAAGTATTTATGGCTTTCGGGCTTGGAGTTGCTGGAAGTTACGCCCGAAATCAATTTCGTCAACGTAGGCGAGCGGTGTAATGTGGCAGGTTCGCGTAAGTTCCTTCGGCTGATTAATGAAAAAAAATACGAGGAAGCTTTGTCCATCGCCCGCAAGCAGGTGGAGGACGGAGCGTTGGTGATTGACATCAATATGGACGACGGTTTGCTAGATGCCGCTCAGGAGATGACCACCTTCCTGAACCTCATCGCATCGGAACCCGATATCGCGCGCGTACCTATTATGATAGACTCGTCCAAGTGGGATGTGATACTTGCCGGGCTGAAATGCGTGCAGGGCAAAGGCATTGTCAATTCCATTTCATTAAAAGAAGGCGAAGATGCCTTTATCGGACATGCCCGTACGGTCAAGCAATATGGCGCGGCGGTTATTGTCATGGCTTTTGATGAGAAAGGGCAAGCGGATACCTACGAGCGGAAGATAGAAGTGTGTAGCCGTGCGTATCGGATTTTGACGGAGCAAGTAGGCTTCCGGCCGCAAGACATCATCTTCGACCCCAACGTGCTGGCGGTAGCTACGGGGATGGAAGAACATAATAATTATGCCGTCGACTTTATCCGTGCAACCGGATGGATTCGGAAGAACCTGCCGGGAGCACATGTCAGCGGGGGAGTGAGCAACCTGTCTTTTGCCTTCCGTGGGAATAATTACATCCGCGAGGCGATGCATGCCGTATTCTTGTATCATGCGATAGCACAAGGCATGGATATGGGTATCGTCAATCCGGCATCGTCGGTGCTTTATACCGATATTCCTGCCGATATTTTGGAACGTATCGAAGACGTGGTGTTGAACCGCCGTGCCGATGCAGCCGAACAGTTGATAGAAATGGCGGAGAAGCTGAAGGCGGAGAAAGAGAATGCCGGAAATGCACAGGCGGCAGATGCTCATTTGGCATGGAGAAACCATGCGGATGTGGATGTGCGCCTGCAATATGCGTTGGTGAAAGGCATCGGCGATTATCTGGAAGAAGACTTGCAAGAGGCTTTAGGAAGCTATCCCGATGCGATAAGCATCATCGAAGGACCGCTGATGAAGGGCATGAACCAGGTAGGGGAACTGTTCGGTTCGGGCAAGATGTTTTTGCCTCAGGTGGTAAAGACGGCACGCACGATGAAGAAGGCGGTGTCCATCTTGCAGCCTTACATCGAAGCGCAGAAGAAAGAAGGGGCGAAGAAGGCAGGAAAGGTGTTGGTAGCTACGGTAAAGGGAGATGTGCACGACATCGGGAAGAATATCGTGTCGGTCGTGATGGCGTGCAACAATTACGAAATCATTGACCTGGGTGTGATGGTTCCCGCCGAGAAGATTGTAGAAACGGCGATACGTGAGAAAGTCGACATCGTAGGATTAAGCGGATTGATAACCCCTTCGTTGGAGGAAATGGTGCATGTGGTGCGCGAGCTCGACCGTGCCGGCGTGCATATCCCGGTGATGATTGGAGGGGCTACGACTTCAAAGCTTCATACGGCACTGAAGATAGCTCCGGTCTATCACGGGCCGGTAATTTATATGAAAGATGCATCGCTGAATGCTCCCGTTGCCGCCCGCTTGCTGAATCCGGCAACGCATGATGCTTTTGTAAAAGAATTGGCAGGTGAATATGAGGCACTGCGTGAAGGCAACAAAGAGAAGCAGGTAAAGTTTGCATCGCTGGAAGAAGCCCGGAAAAACAAGCTGGAGCTTTTTTGAATGAAGAATTAGGAATGAAGAATGAAGAATGCCATTCGGCTGAAGACAATTCTTCATTCTTCATTCAAAAAGTTTTTCCGCTTGCGCCAATGTTTCCGGTTTTCCGATATCTATTAGGTGAAGATTTTGTGCTATGTATCCACCGATGCGTGCTTCTTTGCAGGTTTGAAGATAGAAGTCAGTAATGGAAAATTTCCCGGTCCAATGCCCGTCCATGTAACGGAAGAGGGAAGGTGAGATGACATGGATACCGCTGAAGGCATATGCTTCATGTTGTTCGGGATGATAGGCAAAACCGTTGGGCTTGGTTTGCAGGGTCTGTTTGTTTATCCAGCCGCAAAGGCGGGCATTGTCTTTATCGAACAACAAGTAGCGTGAGGTTTCCCGTTGGCTGACCAATAAGGTTGCATCGTTTGTGCTTTGCCGGTGATAATCGTATAAGGCTTTCAGGTCGGTGTCTGACAATATATCCACATTATGCACCAAAAAAGGCTCATTGCCGCTAAAGAAAGGAATGGCTTTCTTGATGCCTCCGCCTGTATCCAGCAATTCTTCTCTTTCATCGCTGATACGAACCGTAATGCCGAAGTTCTGGTGGGCTTGCAGGAAGCTGATGATTTGTTCGCCAAAGTGGTGGATATTGATGACGATTTCAGTAAATCCGGCTTGCTTTAGCTTTAGGATGACATGTTGCAGCATGGGAATTCCGTTTACAGGAACCAATGCTTTGGGTATCCGGTCGGTCAAGGGCTTGAGCCGGGTTCCCAGACCGGCGGCAAATATCATGGCTTTCATGTTTAAGTAGATGTTGAGAATTAGTTATATCATCTGTCAGTTCAGAAACGCGGATTAACACGGATTTTCGCAGATGATTATTCTATTTATCTGTCCTTAATCTGCGTTAATCCGCGAAAATCTGTGTTTCGAATAGTATCATTTATTTTGTATACTTACTTAGTATTTGTAAGTGATATTTTGTTCGCGGTGGTTCACTTCTACGTTTACTCCGAATTTTTCGTGGATATGCTGTGCCACATGTTCGGCTGCATAAACCGAGCGGTGTTGTCCGCCTGTACATCCGAAACAGATGCTCAGGTGGGTAAAACCTCTTTCCAGAAAGCGTTGCACATGGGCGTCGGCCAGTGCGTATACGTGTTCTAAGAAGGTCAGTATCTCTCCGTCTTCTTCCAGGAACCGGATAACCGGCTCATCGCGTCCGGTCAGTTGCTTGTAGGCATCGTATTTGCCCGGATTGTGGATGGCACGGCAATCGAATACATATCCGCCTCCGTTTCCGGACGGGTCTTCCGGAATCCCTTTCTTATAGGAAAAGCTCATGACCCGCACCGTAAGCTTGCGCTTGTTCAGTTCGGTGGCATATACGGGAAGCCTGGTTAATTGTTTCAGCACTTTGCATAGGTAAGGATATGCCGGAAAATCCTCTTCCAATAATTGGTCCAGGTTTTCGATGGCATACGGGATGCTTTGCAGGAAGTGTGGCTTCTGTTCGAAGTAACCACGGAATCCGTAGGCACCCAATACTTGTAAGGTGCGGAAGAGGACGAATTGCCTTAACTGTTCCCTAAAGTAGGATTCGGGCATGGGGCAATAGGCATGAAGGGCGTCCAAGTAGTCGTGTATCAGCTCTTCACGTAAATGTTGCGGGAATCGTGCTTTGGCTTGCCATAAGAATGAAGCCACATCGTAATAAACGGGTCCTTTCCGTCCGCCCTGAAAGTCGATGAAGTAAGGTTTCCTTTCCCGTATCATTACATTACGGCTTTGGAAGTCGCGGTACATGAAGGTGGAAAATGTATCGGCAAGCAATACTTGCGTCATGTTTTCGAAATCGTCTTCCAGTAAATTTTCCTGAAAGTCAATGCCCGTGGCTTTTAGGAAGCAATATTTGAAATAATTCAAGTCCCACAGGATGCTGCGCCGGTTGAATTCAGCTTGCGGGTAGCAGACGGAGAAATCCATGTCTTCCGCTCCTTCGAATTGTATGCGTGGAAGCAGGCGGATGGTTTGTTTCAGCAAGGATTTTTCTTCGTTGCTGAATGTACCTGTTGTACGTCCGTGCCCAATGGCTTGAAACAGGGAGATGTCTCCCAGGTCTTCTTGCAGGTAAGCCATAGCGTCATCGGTTTGGGCATAAACGTGCGGAACGGGCAACCCTTTTGCCTCGAAGTGTTGTGCCATGTACAAGAAAGCACGGTTCTCTGCTTCCGATGTGCCATATACGCCTATCAGTTGCGGAGTTCCTTTCAGACGGTAATACTTGCGGTTAGAGCCTGCGCCTGCCAATGGTTCGATGTCTTCGGGGAGATGTCCGGTATATGTTTGGTACAGTGTTTGTATGTTTTCTTGATGCATAAGTCGTATAGGTGTTTCAGAGTCCGTTTTGTGCAAGGATGGCTTTCAGCTCGGCATCGGTCAGGTTTTCACATTCGGATTTGTCGTATAATGTGAGCAGCAATATATCTGCTTTATCCGATGTTACAAGTAAGGTCAGTGTAATGACTCTTGCCCCACCGCTTTTACCTTTCCCTTTCGAAGTAATAGACATTCTGATTTTGTGTAGTCCTTTACCTAGATCAGTTCCTTGAAATGGATTCTCATGTAATGAAGCAACAAGCAGATTTACGTCTTCTTTTAAAGACCGGTAACGTTTGCTGAGGCGTTTGAGTTCTTTTAGGAAATAGGGAGTCGGTTTTACATTATAGTTCATGATATACTTCTTCCCATGTTTGTAGTTGCAATTTTCCATCTTTATAGTGCTTTGCTTCTTGGCAAGCTTGATTGAATCCTTCTTTCAGTTCTTCTTTCGTGCGATAGGGCACAATGTCTTCTGCCAATGTATCAGTGGCGGTAAGGGGCTGTGCTTTCTCCTTTTGGATAGCAAGTTTCCTGATATAGTCCAATGCTTTCTTCATGCAGTTTTCATCATCGGCGATGTAACTCAACTGGCGGAACAGTTCCGCATTGATGCTTTTGGTACTCATGTGGGTATCTCCTTCTCCTTATTTTATATATGCTTTCCGGCAAAGGTAGTGAAATTTTTCCTGAATAAAAAAAGAGTTACCCGATTTCTCGGATAACCCTTCTTAGGTAGCCCGTGGGAGAATCGAACTCCCCTTTCAAGAATGAAAATCTTGCGTCCTAACCGATAGACGAACGGGCCATCTTTCTTTTCTGCCTTGGCAGATGTTGTTTTTGGAAGTAGCCCGTGGGAGAATCGAACTCCCCTTTCAAGAATGAAAATCTTGCGTCCTAACCGATAGACGAACGGGCCATCCTTTGTCGTGTTGAGAAGGTGTTTCTCGAACACGGGTGCAAAGGTACGCATTATTTTTGAATTTGCAAGCGTTTGAGGTGTTTTTTTTGATGAAATCCCACATTTTGCCATTAAGTACCTATGTTTGCAGAACGAAGATA
>ULKH01004302.1_pt1 | contig 12167 bp, 10 predicted proteins | sample 1951111 | NCBI WGS metagenome assembly ULKH01 (sample SAMEA4835496, study PRJEB28245) | human gut metagenome | biome: gut microbiome; material: fecal sample | place: Denmark | collected 2008
GGCGCGGGCCTGGCTTTTGCGGTGATGCTGGAATTCAATAATTTCCACCAACTGTCCGTTTTCGTCTTCAAAAATAAGACCTTCGCGAAATTGTGTCGTGCTAAGCATGGTTATACCTCATTTTCGGGCCGCAGCCCAGAATTATTTCTGCGTCAATTTTTTGGAACCGGTCTTGGTGACTAAAAAACTGTCTTCCAAGCGGATGCCCCAGCGTCCGTCAAAATAGATGCCGGGCTCCACGGTAACCACATAATTTTCTTCCAATATATCCGGCGAACCGGAACGCAAAATCGGGCGGTCGTGTTCCTGCAGACCAATGCCGTGCCCGGTAGTGTGGAAAAATTCTTTTCCGTACCCGGCGGCTTCAATCACGCCGCGCGCCGCGGCGTCCACCGCGCCGGCGCTTACGCCAGCGCGCAGGGCTTTTACGCCGGCCGTGCGGGCTTTGTCTACAATGTTCCAAATTTTCGTATATTCGGCGGGCTCTTTTTTGCCGTGCCACCAGCTGCGCGTCATATCGGACGTATAGCCTTCGTAGTAGCAGCCGAAGTCCATCAGCACCGCGTCTTCCGCTTTTAATTTGCGGGTTTTGGACGGGGTATGATGCGCGTCGGCGGTGTTCTCGCCGAAGCAAACGATGTTAAAGGGGATAGAGTCCGCGCCGCGTTTGTGCATGGCAAGCGCCATTAAAATACGCACGTCCTCTTCGGTCATACCGGTTTTAATCTGCGGTTTGACTTCTTCAAAGGACTGCCAGGCGATTTGGCAGGCTTTTCTGAGTTTGGCCGCTTCGTCGGCGTATTTGGCCATACGCATTTCGCTTATAAGCCCGCTGGCCTGCTTCAGGCCGGCTTTAAGCAGCCGCTGGCCGTTTTGCAAATCCATAAACGCCGGGTCAAACGCCGCCTGTTTTAAACCGAGTTTTTTTATTTTTTCCAGCGCGCCGTCCAGCATACCGCCGTAGGGAACGATTTCGGTTTTTAAAAAATCTTTGGACGGAACCATCTTGCTGGCGATAAGCCGTTTGGTAATACAATAGCCTTTTTTAGGTGTAATCAGGAATACGGCCTCGCCGTCGTACAAATCAATGCCGGACAGATAGCGCTGTTCCAAATGCGCGGCGGTTAAATAGCCGTCCAGGCCGGCTTTTTTAAGCACCCGGCGGAAATCGGACATTCTTTGGGAAGCTAAACTTTTTATTGCCATAGGTTTATTTCTTCGTTAAAATTTTCGCGCCGGTTTTGGAAACGGCCATCGTGTCTTCCAGCCGCACGCCGAACTTGCCGGGCAGGTAAATGCCGGGCTCCACCGTTACAATATTGCCTTCCGCCAATACGGAGGAGGACTGCTGGCTGTTGTAGGGCTCTTCGTGGATTTCAATCCCCACGCCGTGGCCCGTGCCGTGCGTATAGTATTCGCCGTAGCCCGCCGCGCTGATAATGCCGCGCGAGGTGGCGTCCACCTTTTTGCAGGGTACGCCGACGCCCACGGCTTTGATACCTTGTTTGCGGGCTTTATCAACGATGTTCCAAATCTTCGTATATTCGGCGGGTTCTTTTTTGCCGTGCCACCAGCTGCGGGTAATATCCGAGCAGTAGCCTTTGTAAATACAGCCGAAATCCATCAGCACGGCGTCTTCGGCTTTTAATTTGCGCGCGCTGGTTTCGTGGTGCGGGTTGGCGGCGTTTTCGCCGAACGCCACAATCGTATAGAACGACGTGGTGGTGGCGCCGTGGGCGCGCATAAATTTTTCCATTTCCGCGGCCACTTCAAATTCGGTCATTCCGGTTTTGACGCGGGGCTTGATATATTCGTACGTCAGGTACGCGATGCGGTTGGATTCGCGCAGGATTTTTAATTCCGCCGCGTCTTTGGTTTCGCGCAGCGTGGTGATAAAGCTGCCGGCTTCCACAAATCCGCTTGCGCGCAGCAGGCCGCCGGAGACATAGGTTTCTTTGGCCGCGTCAAACCCGGGGCGCGCCAGGCCCAGCTTGCGGGCTTTGGCAATGGCGGAAACGATGCGGTTTTCGTCGCCGATTACTTCCATTTGCGGCGCAAATTTGCCAAACGGCTCCACGTACAGTTCGCGCGTAAAGCAGGTAACGCCTTTTTTGTGCACCAGAAAAACGGCCTCATTCGGATAAAAGAAGAAATTGGTCAAATAAAATTGGTCCAGGTTATTGGTAACGATAAACCCGTCCAGCTTGTTCTTGCGCAGCAGCTTTCTAAGCGCCGCGAATCTTTCGTTTGTATAATTTTTTTGAGCCATTTTTTCACCGCCTTGGTAAACGTCTATACAGATATGATACAATTTTAGTCCCCCGCGTACAATCATTAGTTTCCGCGCGCGTAGAGGAGATTTGCGGCCAAACCGGGCCGGAATATAATATAATAATTTAGGTATGGCACACAGTCCGTTACTAAAAACCGCGCTGTTACTGTTTGCGTTTGCGGCCGCCCCGCTGGGGTGGGCGGGGGTGTTTACGTCGCAGGACGGCGCGTTTACGCTGGATATGCCGGCAGGCTGGACGCAGGTAAAAAACGCCCCTAAGGACAGCGTGCTCTCTCTCCAAAAAAGCTCCTCGCGCATAGACGTTAAAAGCGTGGCCTGCACCACCGAAACCTGTATTGAGAAAAAAATCACCGCCGACTTGGCCGACGTCAAAAGCAAAAAAATGCAGGTGGTGGGCAATTCCTACACGGGCGAAGAAGTAAAGCGCATTGAATTCTCCACCGGAGACCCTTTTTTCTACATCAGTTTTTTTACCCCTAAAAACGATTTCGGCGCGGGCTACTTTTTAATTGACGGCAAAGCCTACTCCATCCTGGCCAAAGACCTGACCTACGCGGAAACGGATTTGATTTTTTCGTTCATCTCCCCGGTGGAAAAATCCGCCCCCGTCGCGCTTGAAATGAATTTAAACGACCCTCGCGCCTACGACATCGCGGCCCTGCCCGCCGTACACGAAGAAACGCTGGACGTAACAACAGAAGCTCCGGCCGCCCAGGAGCCGCCCGCCGCGGCCGCCGAACCGGAAAAACCCGCCCAAACCGCCGCCCCGTCCGCTTTAAAAAAGAAGCTTGCCAAGCTTAAAGTCCGCACGCTGTTATCCAAAAATATGCCGCCGTACGTGCGCCAGCTGGGCAGAGGGTTTGACGTACTCGTCGGGCTGATGTTCCTGTTTGCCGTCCTGCTGGGAGCCGCCGGATGCGTACGCCCGTTTCTGCGCCGCCGCCCGGAAAATCTTCCCGCCAACCCCAACTCGCTTTATCCCATTAAATTCGTGCGCCTGTACGGTACGCCGTCGCTTATTTTCCGCGCCAAAGACAACCAGGGCAATGTGCTGGTGTCGCTTTCTTCGCGCTGGGACAGCCTGTTTTTATTCTCCGGGCTTTTATTAATTGCGCTGGCGTTTATCGTAATGGCCGCCGCCGGGCTTGGGGAAAATTCCGGCCTCCTGCCGCTTTCGGCATTTGCCTACAACACGATTTACTCCGCCTGCTCGCTCGTGATTCCGCTGGGCGCGGTGATTTTTTTCTGCGGGATTGTCTGGTCCCAGCTTGTTCTGCGCGAAATTACGCTGTTTGACCGCAAAGGCAAAAAAGCCGCCATCATTCTGCAAAAAGGCTTCGGGCTGACGCATGAGCGGTATGAAATTTACTTTGCCCGTTCCAAAGACGTACTGGTCGCCACGCGCAAACGTTTTTCGCTGCGCCGCAGTTGGCAGCTGTTCACGCGCGAAGGCAACGCCCTGGCCTCTCTTACGGAAAGAAGCGCCTGGCGCGCCGTGGCGCGCAAAGCGTGCGGGCACCTGTGGGGACTCCTGCGCGCGGACTACGATATTGACGGACAGATGGACAGCAAAGGCGTGATTGACAACGCCCACACGGCGTTTGACCGCTTTGTCTGCAATATAGACAAGCCGCAGGCCTTAAACGCGCGCGACCTGCTGGCGGCGGCCCTCTTAATCAACATCCGCGACAAAGACAAATGGTACCCCTGGTTTAACTAATTTAACCCCCCGCCTGCAGGCGGGGTTTTTGGTTGAATACCATGCGCGGGCCCGAAACATTTTTGATATCCTATTATTATGAAACGCTTTTTATCCCTCGCTTTTCTTTTATTTCCCTTTTGCGCGCAGGCGGCTTCCGTGCAGGACTATGTCCGCGCGCGTTTAAATAACCCCGTGCTTAACGGCGCGTGGTGGGGCGGCCTGGCCGCCTACGCAGACGGCACCCGGCAGGAAATTTTTTCCGTCAGCCCGGATATGCGTCTGGCCCCGGCCTCCACGTTAAAACTCCTCACAAGCGCGGCCGCGCTGGAAACGTTCGGCCCGCACCATCGTTTTCAAACCCGTTTATATGCGGACCGACAGCCGGACGCCCAAGGCGTGCTGAAGGGCAGTTTGTATCTGCGCGGCGGCGGAGACCCGACGCTGGGCTCCAAACGCGTAACCGGCGGCGAAACCTGGCAGGCCGTTGCGCAGAAATGGGCCAAAGCCGTGAAGCAGGCCGGCATTACGCGCGTGGAAGGAAACATCTATGCGGACGTATCGGCCTTTGAAGGGCCGTCCATTCCCCCCAAAGTAAATTGGGAAAATATCGGCAACTATTACGCCGCGCCCGCCAGCCCTTTGTGCTTCAACGACAATTCTTTTAAAATCCATTTTAAGCCGCAGCCGTTTTCCGGCAAGCCCGCCGAAGTAGCGTCCACGGACCCGCAGGTGCCGGAACTGGAACTCAAAAGTTTTGTCACCGCCGACGGAAAAAATAAGAGGGACAATGCCTACGCCTACGGCGCGCCCCACCAGTACCAAATGGAAATTTACGGCACCATCCCCACGAATTTTACCGGGTTTACCATCCAGGCCGCCCTGCCGGATCCCGCGCTGTTTGTGGCCGGCGCGCTGCATAACGCCCTGCGCGAAGAGGGTATTGCCGTCGGCGGACGCGCGCAAACCCTGCAGACCGAGCCCGATTACGCACCGATGCATCTGTTACATACCTATTCGTCGCCCGAACTGAAAGACATTGTGCTCATCGTCAACAAACGCAGTTTTAACTTATACGCCGAAATGCTGTTAAGACAGCTTGCCCTTCACGCCGGACAGAAAGGAAGCGTGCAAAACGGGCTGGCCGAGCTGGAAAAATTCCTGACCAAAAACAAACTGGCGGACCGCGGCGGAGCCGTTTTATACGACGGGAGCGGCCTCTCGCGCGACAATATGCTCACCCCCCGCACGCTGGTAAACACGCTGGCGTTTATGGCCCAAAGCCCCAATTTTAAATACTATTACGAATCGCTCGCCACGCCGGACGACCGCGGCGATTTACTTCTGCTGCGCTACTTTTTAAAACCCAAACACCGGGTGCAGGACGTACGCGTAAAAGGCGGCACGATTGACGGCGTGAAAGCCGTGGCCGGATACGTACACGATACGGACGGCAGGCCGGTGGCGTTTGCGCTGATAGCAAACAACCTGGCCTCTAAAGACGAAACCATCCTGCGCATTCACGAAGACATCATCAAAAAATTACTGGAACTGCCGGAAAAATAAATTCATCAAACCGTAAAAAACGCGGCCTGAAAAGACCGCGTTTAAATAGTTTGTCGGACGGAATCAGACGCTTCCCGTTACGTTAAACGTCTTCCATTTGCCGCGCAAAAAACGCCACAGCATCAGCACGGCCGTAATCGCGGCGTAGAACGTCAGCCAGCTCCATACCCAGAATACGGACAGCTGCAGCTTATACACAATCAGCCACGTACCCGGAATCAGCAGCCCCCACGCGCAGAACAGCATAACGTACATATAAAACTTCGTATCACCCGCCCCGCGGATGGATTCGCCGAAAATTAAGTAAGTGGCGTCAAACAGCACAAAGAAGCTTACCAGTTTCATCAGCGGATACGTTTTGGCCGTAATCGCGGCCGCATCCGGCGAAGAAGGATGAATGAACAATCCCATAAACAGCGGCGCGCCAAAAAAGAACGCCAGCCCGACGGCTCCGGCATATGTATAGCCGATTTTACACGCGTTCTTAACCACTTTAATGCTCAAATCCGGCCTTTTTAACCCCTGGTATTTGCTGACCAAAATCTGAATCCCGATACCCAGCCCCAAAATGACCGTAAACACCACCGGCTGCATGGACATAACGATGTTGCTGGCTTGCAGGGAAATGGTATCAATGTTGCCGATCATAAACGTGAACAGGGTAAACGACAGAATATCCATCAAAAACCCGAATCCGTTGGGCAGGCCAAAACGCAGTAAACGTGAAAATACCGGTTTATAAAAACCCGCCAGGCGGTTGATTTTAAACTCTTTGCGCACTTTGCCCGCAAAAATAAGCGTGCAGAAAATAAGCGTTATGGAACCGCACCCGATGATAGTGGCCCACGCGGCGCCTTCAATGCCCATCGCCGGAAAACCCAGCTTGCCGAAAATCATCACGTAGTCCAGCCCGATGTTTACCAGGTTGCCCACTACGGCCGCCCACATAGGCACTTTGGTCTGCCCCCGGCCGCTGAAAAAGCTCGCCAGCGCATTGTTGATAACGGCCAGTCCGCCGAACAAGTTTAAAATAATAAAGTATTTCAGTTCCAGCGAGCGCACGGCGGCCTCATGCCCAAACGCATTAATAACGGCCGTACCCAAGGGCGTCAGCGCCGCCAGAAGCAGGGCGGATATCACCGCTAAAAAAATACCCTGCCACAGCGAAATGGCCACGGAGGCGTATTTTTTCTTGGCGTAATACTGCGAAATAAACACGCTTGTATAACTGGCCAGCCCCATAAACATGGCGGCAAACGTCATCGCCAGCGCGCCGGCGGGCACGCATGCGGCCAGCGCCTCGTGCGAATACCAGGCTAAAAACATGCGGTCTGCAAATTGCATAACCACCTGTGCGGCCATCGTGATAATAAGGGGATACGACAGATGCCACAGCTCGCGGAGCGAAGCTTGCGGATAAGACTTCTTAACCATTTCACAACACCTATTCTCTGAGACGGAAACATCCCGCCCCGGGGGACAAAAAAAGCCCCGAACCCAAAGGCTCGGGGCTTTTTAAAAGTCTTTCAAAAATTACAGTTTGACGACTTTAACGGCCTTCGGGCCTTTTTCAGATTCTACGACTTCAAATTCCACTTCCTGACCTTCGGCCAAGGTTTTGAAACCGTCGCCCTGAATTTCCTGATAGTGAACAAAGAGATCTTTAGAACCGTCTTCGGGGGTTACAAAACCGTAACCTTTCTGGTCATTAAACCACTTAACTTTTCCTTTAGGCATTTTACTAGTTACTTCCTTTTATTAATTATCGGGTACTTAAACTTAATAAGTACCTACAATTATTATACTATAAATCAGCGAAAATGGCATAAATCTTTTTATATTTTTTTATCCGGACGGTTCTGTCCAAAAGGGATATAATAATTGTATGAAATTAATGGAAGCCGTGCCCAACGTTTCCGAAGGCCGCCGCCCGGACGTGATTGCAGAAATCGCCCGGCGGGTGCGCGCCGTACCGGGCGCGTCGCTTTTGCACATAGATTCCAACGCGGACGCCAACCGCACCGTTTTTACTGTTGCGGGAAAGCCGCAGGCCGTCCGCCGCGCGGCGTTTGCGCTTCTGCAGGCGGCGGCTGAATATATAGATATGCGCACGCAGCGCGGCGCACATCCGCGCCTGGGCGCCACGGACGTCTGCCCGTTTGTGCCGGTAGCAGGAATGACGCTTACAGAAGCGGCCGAAGAAGCCGAACGGCTGGCACAGGAAGCCGCGCAAAAACTCGGCCTGCCCGTTTATTTATACGAAGCCAACGCCCACACGCCGGAGCGGAAAAACCTGGCGTTCATCCGCCGCGGCGAATATGAAAGCCTGCCGCAAAAACTGGCCGAACTCCCCCCCGATTTGGGGCCGCGCGCATTTTCTCCCGACGTAGCCAAAACGGGCGCAACGGTCATCGGCGCGCGGAATTTTTTAATCGCTTTTAACGTATCTTTAAATACTCGGGAGGTGGCGGCGGCCAAAGAAATAGCGGCGGTCCTGCGCGAGAAAAACGGCGGCCTGCCCGCCGTAAAAGCCATCGGCTGGCTGATGCCGGGGTACGACTGCGCCCAAGTGTCTTTTAACCTGACGGATTACCAAAAAACAGGTCTGGCCGCCGTGCGGGAAGCCGCAAAACAACAAGCCGAAAAACGCGGCCTTGCCGTTACGGGAAGCGAGCTCATCGGCCTCGCGCCCGAAGAAGCCCTGCTAAACGCGGGCCGTTTTTACGCGCCCGGCCTGACGGATAAAACCGCTCTGTTAAAAACCGCCGAACGCGAATTGGGGTTAAACAAAATCCGCCCCTTTGACTTCCGGAAGCGGATTTTGGAATATTTGCTATTCATCAAACGGTTATAACTCGCCGATACAGGTTAACGCCCCATAAAACTTTGACCACGATGAAGCGAAAGGATCCCGGTTGTTTAGACGAATCAGCGGAATTTTTTTTGCTTCCAGCGCCCGTTCCGTTTGTTTAGCAAATTTTTTAATTTGTTTTAACTGCGCCTTATCCAATTTACCGCTGCGGCCGTTAAGACAGAAAGAATGGAATGTTTCTTCCCACCCGCTTTTGGTAAATTCCCCCCGCCACATAAAATCTTCCAGCGCGGCAAGATTAAAATTTTCCCCCAGCAAACGTTCCCGCTGATGTTTTTCCAGTTTAGTAAGGGCGCCCGAATAGGCCCCGCCAATGCACAGACGTTTGTCCTTGCGCAGCGCCGCGGCAAAACCCTGTTCGCGGGCCCCGTTTACCAATGCGGGAAAATTCTCTTTGGGCATTCTCATATAGGTCCACAAAACCAGCAAATCTTCACACTCCGGCGTATTAGAGGGGCATAAATGGTCCTGATTAAAGGGTGCAGGGCTCTCCCCCGTAACAGCCTGGGCGGCGGAGCCTTCCAGCTTCTTTTTCTCCGTCTCGTACCAAATGGGATAAGATTCCTTTTCCTCCGGCAAGACATACACTTCTCCGTCGTAAACAGTTACTTTGACAAAGGAGTCCAAAGAATCAGTTTCCGTATAAACATTAACCGCCATAGGTGACAAAAAGTATGTTTCTCCTGTTGTTTGAGAAAAAACAGGAATTTTAAAACGAGTCGTTTCCGCACGCTGTTCCTGCGGCAGATTAGCGGATTTCTGTTCCTTCGTTTTCTGTATTTGCTGTGAAATACGCGAAGCAAAGTCCTTATAATCCTGCCGGGCTTTGGAAGAAAAGTTATTGAAATCCGCTTTGGATTTTTCCACAAAATCATCGTATTCTTTTTTGGATTGGACGGGAAAACGATCCAAATTGTCCTGGGCAAACACCGCGCCCGGTAAAGAGATTAAAAGAGACAGCAGACTTATTTTAACCATTCTAAGTGTCATACAACCTCCTATACTGCATTGAATGTACCCTTACTGTATCAAAAAAAAAAAACGAGTCAAGGCCTTAAAAAACGGCCTTGACCCGTTTTTGGCACCGGGTTTAGATTCCTAAAAAATAAACCAATTTTACATACGCCTCCGGCGGGATTTGCTCCGCCCGGACGGTCAGCGGCAGGTTCAGCCGCTCCAGCGCGGCGGAAACACTTTCTTTGGCATACCCCGAAAGCAGCAGCGAATTAAACGCCGTTTTACGCTTATGCGCAAACGCCGCCAAAACAGCTCTCTTAAATTTGTTCCAATCTTTTTCCGACGAAAAAACAGGCTCTTTCAGCCGCTCAAACGCCAGCACCGCGCTTTCTACTTTCGGCGGCGGATTAAAGCATCCTCGGCCCACTTTGCAAATCGGGCTGATATGCGCGCGCAGCTGGCTGAAAACGGATAAAGGCCCGTAAAAATCTTCCCCCGCGTGGGCGCGGATACGCTGCGCCTGTTCCTTTTGGAACATAAACACCGCCGAAAAAAAGTGCGGCCAGGCAAGCACTTTATCCAAAATGTCCGCCGCGTCAATATACGGCAAATTGCTGACAAACGCCGTCGGCACCGCCGGCAGAGAAGCCAACTCAAACGATAAAAAATTTTGCCGGATGACGTTTACGCCCGCCTCTTGGGGCAGGTGTGTTTTTAACCACGCCGTCATTTCCGGATCAATTTCCACGACGGTAAAATTCCTGCACCCGCGCGCGATGAGCCGGCCGGTCAGCGCGCCTTTGCCGGGGCCGATTTCCACCAGGTTTTCCGCACGCAGCAAAAGGGCGGCGTCCACAATTTGCGTAATTACGCCGTCGTTAATTAAAAAATGCTGTCCGTATTTTTGCATAAAAATCAGTCCGCCAACACTTGTAAATTCCGCGCGGCCACTTTGTTTTTGGGGTCAGCCTCCAGCGCGCGCATATAATACGAGCGCGCCGCTTCGTCATCGCCGGCCACGACGGCCGCCGTACCCAGCCCCAGCAAAGGCAACGGGTCGGCAGGCGAAACGGAAACCGCTTCGTTAAACGCGGCCTGCGCGCCGGCCCCGTCTCCGCGGGCCAGTGCGGCCAGGCCTGAGAGCAGGGCGCAGGTATCATCTTTCGGGCACTGCGCTTTGTACTCCTGCAAGTCTTCGCTTGCGTCGTCCACAAAAGCCAGCCAGGTGCGTCCCATCACCCACAGCCCCATATCGTTGCCCACAATGCGCGGGTCATACACGGCTTTGGGCACGGCGGTATTGTGCTGCGTCAGCGCGGACGGCGCGGCATAATCCATCGTGCGGCCCTGAAGCGAAAGATTCAAATTATATTTTCCGTCCGCCTGCGCCACGGCCTGCTCCAGCCCGGAAATAAATTCATCAATTTGTTCTTTACGCTGTGCGGCATCCCCCTCCGTCAGCATAAACACCCGTTTAAACGCGCGGGAAGCCGTATCCGCGCCGCCCGGCATTCCGTCCGCACGCAGGCGCTGGTACGCTTCTTCAAACGTACTGCCGCGGCGGGCGTTTGGTTCGGAGGGGTTGGAAACGGGTTCATATTCAAGCGCCACTTCTATATTGACGGCCTTGGAAGGAGAGACTTTTTCCAAACTGTTTTTGAAATTTTCAATCTGCCGCCGAAACGCATCCGCCGTGCGGCCGCTGGCGCGGTAGACGGCGTTTAACGCCAGTCCGTCCGACTTAAAACGCGTTATGGAGAACGCCTCCTCCATCACTTCCCGCGCTTTTTGCACCTGCCCCTGCCGCACCAGCAGGAACGCGTATCGCAGGCGGGCCACGTGGTCTCCCGGTTTGGTTTTGACGGCTTTTTTATAGTATTTTAACGCGTCTTCCGGGCGGTTTAATTTTTCATAAAGCGCGCCCAGGCTAAGCTGTGCGTCCTCGTAGGCGGAAAACAGCCGCAGGGCTTTTTTAAAAGAAGCTTCGGCCTGCTCGTCGCGCCCCAGGGCTTCGTAGAGCGTGCCCAGCTGGTAATGATAGAGCGGTTCGCGCGGGGCGAGCTCGGCCGAGCGGCGGAAATGCTCCAGCGCTTTGTCCGGCTTGCGCTGGACGGCGTAAGTGGAGCCCAGGTTCATATGGGTATCGGCTTTGTTTGGGTCTAAGAGATTAGCTTTTAAAAAGTATTCCTGCGCCTGGCTCACATCTCCCTTCCAGCCGGAAGCGATGCCCAAAAGCTGGTAGGCCATGGCACTGTCAGGGTCCAGCCGCAGAGCCTCTTTGTATTCGCTGACGGCGTCGTCTACCTTTCCCGTCCAATATAAAGATGCGCCAAAAAGCAGGTGCGGCAGCGGGTCTTTGGAATTTTTGATGACGGCTTTGGCGAAACTGTTGGAAGCTTCTTTGTAGCGGGCTTGGCTCATCTCCCCCATTCCGCGGCGCATATCGGTAACGGACTGCTCCAGCATAATGCGGTCCCATACGGTTTGGGAATAATCGGTTTTAAGTTCCTGTTTACGGAAAGAAAACGGAAAAAACGCATACGCGCGAGGTCCCCCCGCACCCAGCAAGAGGAAGACAAACAACGCCGCCGGAAAAATCCGTTTTTTAGTCATATGTATATGATAAATAAAAAGGGGTGTGCGGGGCAAACGGGTTTAAAGGTTAGATATAGGGGAATTGGCGGAACAAAAATGCGCCGCATCCGATAAGGGTATTTCCTCCGCAGGTACACTGTGCGGAAACCAAGAAATAAACATCCCCCGGCGTAGCCGGGGGTTTT
>ULKH01009076.1_pt1 | contig 12106 bp, 7 predicted proteins | sample 1951111 | NCBI WGS metagenome assembly ULKH01 (sample SAMEA4835496, study PRJEB28245) | human gut metagenome | biome: gut microbiome; material: fecal sample | place: Denmark | collected 2008
GTAGGGCTTGAAGCGGTTGCCGTCAACGATGATGGCCTCGGGGCGCACCGCGAGCCGGTCGAGTGCGCGGTGCATGGCCAGTATGCTGGCGTTGAGTATGTTGATTTCGTCTATTTCCTCTGGCGTAACCACGCCCACAGCCCAGGCCAGGGCGTCGCGCTCTATTTCGGCACGAAGCTCGTAGCGGCGCTTGGCCGAGAGCTGCTTAGAGTCGTTGAGGGCGTCGTTAACATAGTCTTCGGGCAGTATTACCGCCGCCGCAAACACGCTCCCGGCGAGGCATCCGCGCCCCGCCTCGTCGCATCCGGCCTCAACGAGACCCTTGTTCATGTGGCTTTTCAGCATAGCTTTACATTATTATATATTATGGGAGGACTGGGATAACGGAGAGAACTGGGAAGGACTGACACGCAAAACATATCTACTTACTACTTCACTCCTTACTCCTCTACTCCTTAAAAGAAGCTACTTACAACTCCTCTCCTTACTCCTTCACTCCTATTTTACTTTTCTTTAACTAAAAACGTTGCACGAGTGAACTTATTGTGCACAAATAGATGTTTATTTTGCAACCAGAAACGAAACGATAAAACAAGACGATATGGAAAAGCAAATGACATTGACCGCAAACGAAAGCATGGCGAACAAGTGCGCCGAAACGGTGAAAAGGCTCGGCCGTTACATCAGCCTGCCGCAACGGATGCTGCGCAGATACTATTCAAACGTGCTCGGCGAGGACGTGAGCGAAGCCCGCGCACGCGTCATGACGGAAGCCCAACTGGCGTTTTTCGCCGTCACCCTGCCTGCTGATTATCCTTTGGTGTTAAGGGTTCTGGCGTGCGTGTGGTTCGTGGTGGCGGCGAGGAAAGCAAAGAGCAGCCCCCTCCCAGCCTCCCCGAGGGGAGGAGAATGCCGACGGAAATAAAGCTATTCAGGTAATACGGCTTCCTCCTTTGGCTATGGGCAGGGATGATTTCACCTCCCCTCGGGGAGGCCGGGAGGGGGCTACTGCCTCAGAACATCCTGCTTACCCTCTTCACCCCGTCCACAAGGGCGTCGATTTCATCCTTCGTGTTGTAAAGGGCGAACGAGGCGCGCACCGTGCCCTGTATGCCGAGGCGCAGCATCAGGGGCTGCGCGCAGTGGTGGCCTGTGCGCACGGCGATGCCGAGACGGTCGAGCAGTGTGCCCATGTCGAGGTGGTGGATGTCGCCTACGAGGAACGAAACCACGGCATCCTTGCGCGCCGACGTGCCGAAAATGCGTATTCCCTCGACTTCGGCGAGCCGCCGCATGGCGTACTCCGTCAGCTCCTGTTCGTGCCTCTGGATGTTATCCATGCCGAGAGCCGTGATATAGTCTATTGCCTTTGCGAGGCCGTGGGTGGCTACGTAGTCGGGCGTTCCAGCCTCAAACTTGAACGGAAGATGCTCGAATACCGTCCGTTCGAAGCTTACGCTCTCTATCATCTCTCCCCCACCCTGGTACGGCGGCAGGCGGTCGAGCCAGTCTTCCTTGCCGTAAAGCACGCCTACACCGGTCGGACCGTACATCTTGTGGCCGCTGAAGGCGAAGAAGTCGCAGTCCATCGCCTGCACGTCCACGGCGAAGTGGGGCGTGCTCTGCGCGCCGTCCACCATCACGGGAACACCGTGTTCATGGGCTATGCGTATGATTTCGTCCACCGGATTGACCGTACCGAGCACGTTGCTGACGTGCGTCACGCTCACAATCTTAGTCCTGTCGGTAAACAAACGCTCGTATTCGTCGAGCCTCAACTCGCCTTCGTCGGTCATCGGGATGACGCGGATTGAAATGCCTTTCCTGGCCGCCTGAAGCTGCCACGGCACTATGTTGGAGTGGTGCTCCATGACGCTTACGATTACTTCGTCGCCCGCTTGCATGAACTCGTCGCAGAAAGAGGAGGCCACGAGGTTAAGGCTCTCCGTGGTGCCGCGTGTGAATATGATTTCACTTGTTGACCTCGCGTTGATAAAACGGCGCACCGTCTCGCGCGCTCCTTCGTGCAGTTCAGTGGCCTGCTGCGACAAGTAATGCACTCCACGGTGCACGTTGGCGTTAACGTTGTAATACTCTTCGGTGATGGCTTCTACCACGGAGCGCGGCTTCTGGGTTGTAGCGGCGTTGTCGAGGTAGACCAACGAACGGTCGTAAACCGTGCGGCCGAGTATCGGGAAGTCGTTGCGTATTTGGTTGATGTCGAACATATATGATGTAATTATTTACCTGCACAGCTTGCAACCCTCGCATTTGGCAAGCTCGCCGCGGAAGCGTTTTTCCACAAGATAGTGTAAGCGGTCGCGCAGAGGGTCGAGCTTTATGCCGTCGATTACCTCGTTTATGAAGGCAAACTCAAGCAGAAGCTTGGCTTCCTTGAGCGGAATGCCGCGCTGACGCATGTAGAACAGGGCCGCGTCGTTGAGCTGGCCTACGGTGCTTCCGTGGGCGCACTTCACGTCGTCGGCGTATATTTCGAGCATGGGCTGCGTGTACATGCGCGCCTCTTTGGTGGCGCAGAGGTTCTGGTTGGTTTCCTGCGACACCGTCTTCTGCGCCCCGTGGCGCACCAATACGCGGCCGGCGAACGCGCCTACGGCGTTGCCGTCGAGCACGTATTTGTACAGTTCGCGGCTCGTACAGCGAGGCACGCGGTGGTCTATGAGCGTGTTGTTGTCAACATGCTGGTGCTTGTCGGCTATCACGCAGCCGCGAAGGTCGCACTCGGCGCCCTCTCCTGCGAATGTAAGGTCGGTGCGGTTGCGCGTCACACCGTTGTGAAGCGTTATTACGTTGTGGCTCACGCGGCTGTCGGCCTGCTGCTCTATGAACACGTTGCTGACGCGGACGTTCTTCACATGGGTCTCCTCCAGACAGTAAAGGTCGAGCGAAGCATTTGCTCCTACGTATGCCTCGATTACCTGTGTTGCAAGGAAACGGCGGTCGTCGGCGGCATGGTCGCAGAAGAGAAGCTTGATTTCAGCGCGTTCCTCGACAACTATGAGCACGCGGCGGTTGACCATCAAATCGACGTCGGAGCGCAGAATGTTGATTACCTGCACCGCCCTGTCCACAACAACGCCCTTCGGCACGTAAATAAGAAGGCCGTCCTGGGCGAGCATGGTGTTAAGAGCGGTGATGCCGTCGTCGGCCGTCTTGGCTAGCTTAGCATAATATTTAGCAACGAAGTCAGGGTGAGCAGCGGCGTATTTGGCCAACGACCCAACCACAACTCCTTCCGGCAGGAGGTGCGACTTGGGCAGAGCCTTGTCGTAAAAGCCGTCGTTCAGCACGAAATACAGCGACGTACTGAGGTTTGGGACGTCGCAACGAAACGCCTCATACGGGTCTACCGGGATGTCAAGACGGTTGAGATTAAGCCCGTAGTCAGGCTCGAACAGTGCCGGAATGTCCGTATATTTATACCTTTCAACCTTCTTCGTGGGGAAGCCGAGACGACAGAAGTCGTCAAAAGCGGCGTCGCGCACGGCGTTCATAGGCTCCGCACTATGCGCCATAAGCATGTCGCGGCACTGCCCGTAAAGGTCGATGTATTGTTTTTCGCTTTGCATGTTTTTTAAGTTTAGGAGTTAAAGGAGTAAGGAGTAAAGGAGTAAAGTAGATTTGACAAAAACAACTATGAAGACAATATGGGCAACTGCCAGCCAACTATTACCTTGACAACAAGACATTTCTACTTACTCCTTTACTCCTCCTCTCCTTACTACTTAAATACCGTCCACTTCCTCCTTTATCCAGTCGTAGCCGCGTTTCTCTATTTCCTTCGACAGTTCCGGCCCGGCAGTCTTCACTATGCGGCCCTTGTAGAGCACGTGGATTATGTCGGGCTTGATTATGTCGAGCAGACGCTCGTAGTGCGTAATGACGATGCAACTCGACTCCGGCGTGCGCAGTTTGTTCACGCCTTCGGCCACGATGCGCAGCGCATCGACGTCAAGACCTGAGTCAGTCTCGTCGAGAATGCTCAACTTCGGTTCGAGCATAGCCATCTGGAAAATCTCGTTGCGCTTCTTCTCGCCGCCGCTAAAACCCTCATTTACCGAGCGGTTTGACAGCTTGCTGTCAAGCTCTACGATTTTCCTCTTCTCGCGCATCAGCTTCAGGAACTCCGCCGCATTCAGCGGTTCCTTGCCCTCATACTTGCGTTTCTCGTTGACGGCGGCGCGCATGAAGTTGGTCATCGACACCCCGGGTATTTCCACGGGGTACTGGAACGAGAGGAAAAGCCCCTCGTGCGCCCTGTCCTCGGGCTTCATGGCGAGCAAATCCTTGCCGTTGAACGTCACCTCGCCCTCGGTCACCTCATACAGCGGATTGCCAACAAGCACCGCGCTAAGCGTACTCTTCCCCGAGCCGTTAGGCCCCATTATGGCGTGCGTCTCGCCGTCACGTATTGTAAGGTTGATGCCCTTCAATATTTCCTTGTCGCCTATTTTGGCGTGGAGATTTCTAATCGTTAACATGATTTATCGCAGACTTATATCAATCTTATTTATCGTATCACATTAGACATCACAAATTGTGATTTCCATTTATTTGCCTTTTTACATTTTCCTACGTCATCCTACCGTCCCTTCCAGCGACACTGACAGCAACTTCTGCGCCTCTACGGCGAACTCCATCGGCAGCTTGTTGAGCACGTCCTTGGCGTAGCCGTTGACTATGAGGCCGACGGCCTGCTCCGTGGGTATGCCGCGCTGGTTGCAGTAGAACAGCTGTTCCTCGCTGATTTTGCTGGTCGTAGCCTCGTGCTCCACTATGGCCGTGTCGTTGTGTATGTCCATGTAGGGGAAGGTATGCGCGCCGCAGTCCGAGCCGAGCAGCAGCGAGTCACACGACGAATAGTTGCGCGCGCCGTCGGCTCCGGGGGCCACGCGCACCAGTCCGCGGTACGAGTTCTGGCTGTGGCCGGCGCTGATGCCCTTGCTGATGATGGTGCTCTTGGTGTTCTTGCCAAGGTGAATCATCTTCGTTCCCGTGTCGGCCTCCTGGTAATTGTTGGTTACGGCCACGCTGTAAAACTCCGCCACGGAATTGTCTCCGCGCAGTATGCACGACGGATACTTCCAAGTTATTGCCGAGCCGGTCTCCACCTGCGTCCACGACAGCTTCGAGTTGCGGCCGCGCAGGTCGCCTCGCTTCGTCACGAGGTTGAACACTCCGCCGCGTCCGTGCTCGTCGCCGGGGTACCAGTTCTGCACCGTAGAGTATTTTACCTCGGCGTTTTCCTTCACTATGATTTCCACGATTGCGGCGTGCAGCTGGTTCTCGTCGCGCATCGGGGCGGTGCATCCTTCGAGGTAAGACACGTAAGAGTCGTCTTCGGCGATGATGAGCGTGCGCTCGAACTGCCCCGTGTTCCTCGCGTTTATGCGGAAATACGAGCTAAGCTCCATCGGGCTGCGCACGCCTTTCGGTATGTAGACGAACGAGCCGTCGCTGAACACGGCGCTGTTAAGCGCGGCGAAGAAATTGTCGCGGTAAGGCACAACCGTGCCCAGATACTCGCGCACGAGGTCGGGATGCTCCTTGATTGCGTCGCCGATGGAACAGAATATGATGCCCTTCTCGGCCAGTTTCTCGCGGTAGGTGGTCTTCACCGACACCGAGTCCATTATGGCGTCGACGGCCGTCTGGCCGCTAAGTATCAGGCGTTCCTCCAGCGGAATGCCCAGCTTGTCAAACGTCTTCATCAGCTCGGGGTCGATTTCCTTCTTGCCCTCGTTCTTCTTTTTCGCCATGGGGTCGGCGTAGTAGGATATTGCCTGGTAGTCGATGTCGGGCACGTTGACGTGCCCCCACGTGGGCTGCTCCAGCGTCTGCCAGTAGCGGAAGGCCTTGAGGCGGAAGTCGAGCATCCACTCCGGCTCGCCCTTCTTGGCCGAGATGAGGCGGATTACGTCCTCGTTGAGCCCCGTGTCGATTATGTCCGTATGCACGTCGGTGGTGAAACCGAACTCGTATTTCTGCTCGGCCACCTGGCGCACAAACTCGTTTTGCTTGTTGTTCACACTTTCCATTGCTGTAAAATCACTTGCCTGCAAGTAGTTAGCAGACACATTTTTGCAAGTTTGCAAAGATAAACAATAATGGATGCACAAGCAAAATTTTATATATAAAAAAACAAAACACCCGGCAACCCACTACCTGACACCAGCCCCAGCCTTACCCGATACCCACCCCAACCCTCCCGAATGGAAGGAGCCTGACATGCTTTGCCGGGCGGTTTTCAGGCAAGGCGCATAAGGCTAATCAGGCTCATTGGGCTTATTCGGCCTATAATCAGGATGAGCCCAATGAGCCTGATTAGCCTTATGCGCCCCAATAAAGCAATGGTAATTAAGCTCCCTCCCTTCGGGAGGGCTGGGGTAGATGTTAGGTAATTCTAAGTTGGATGTGCCATTGACGGCCTTTCGCCTTGCAAAAGGCCGTCAATGGCAACGCAAAAGGCCGTGTTTCGCGACGCAAAACACGGCCTTTTGGGAGCAAATCCGTATCTTATTGACGTTCAGCCGTTTACAAACAATTTTTTTACAAATAATGACACACTTTACAAAACAGCACCATTGTAAATGACATCCACTATCCTTCCTGCCACGGTGTCCCAAGAATATTCATTCACATACCAGTCTCTCTTGGCGCGGACATTCGCCTTTATCGCCTCGTCATGCAGCAGTTTTTCCATCATTAGCGCAAGGCTCTCCGCATCGTCTTCACCCAGCAGTAGTCCGGTTTCGCCGTTCTCGATGAAGTAAGGCATTTCATTCACGTTGCGCCCGATGCACGGCAAGCCATACGTCAGAGCCTCGATGAACACAAGGCCATACGCCTCGAAATAACTTGGCATGACGAAAATGTCGCATTCATTAAACAACCGGGCAAGCTTTTCGTGGCTACAGTCGCCGAAATACCGCACACCTTCCATACCGCTTTCCAGTGGAGAAGTGGAGGGACCGGCGATATACAATTCAACATCCTTGCAACGCTCCCTTAGTATTTGGAATGCCTTTAAGGTTATGCCGCCGCCCTTACGCACAAAGTCGCGCCCTACAAACAGTATCTTGTTGCCGCGTTTGGCCGAATAATCTATCAAAGACTTGTCCAGATTTATGTCTCCGCCGACATGGTGGACTTTTGCCTCCGGCACGCCGAGGCGGCCTACAAGGTCTTCCGCAAACCACCTGCCCATAGTGAATATGCCCGAGCAGCTTTGATAATACTTGTTCTGAAAATCGGCGCGCCGTTGCATCGCATCATTTTCAAGAGACTGAAATCCGCTCACGGAAAACACCTCCGGGGATGTTTCATAAAGATGCCTGACGCTATCGGCGGACATGTCTTGATACACAAAAGTTCTCCTTTTGCCCGTATCAAACAGTATTTCCCCGAACTGGAACACTACGCTTTGGGCGTCGCCTACCATACACCGCGCCTTGCGGCGCTGTCTTTCCATAAGGCGCATGTCGAAGTCGTGTGCCTCAAGCCCCAATCTCCGCAATATCTTGTGAAACAATACGGGCAAGCCGTTGTCACTGATATTGCAGTCGGTCACGGCCAGACGTTTCTGCAATGCACTGAAAAGCCCGAAACATGTGCCTGACCACGTAGACTGCCTGTCCTTATCCCAATTGGCAAGGAAATAGAAATCTCCCATTGAAAAACAAGAAAACCTATTTTGCCTCCCGTTCCCTATAAGGCTGTAAATAAATCATCATCGAAGGAAAGGGCACAAACGAAAAAAGCGTGGGAACTTGCCTGATGCCCGTTCCACCATTCCAAGGCTCTGGCATTGCCCTTTCCGTCAGAACGAGCAACGCCGAAGCCCACGCCGATATGAATACCTGCACGAGGCCGACGGGCACAATAACGCCTCCGGCTCACGTGGCATGAATATACATATCCACAATGGACATCTACCGTTGCCTTGTCTTTGACGGAAAATCGAACTGCCAGATTCGGAATGGTCAAGAACAAAGCGTCATAGTAAACGCCTATCCATAAATGTCCGCCACTCATCCCCTACGCCCCTCCGGGGCTTCGGCACAAGTGACATTGCAAAGGTAAAGAAAGTTAAGACAATATGCAAATATTGCCGTGAAAATGTCATGCAAAATGCCATTGGCGGCCTTTAGCCTTGCAAAAGGCCGTCAATGGCAACGCAAAAGGCCGTGTTTCGCGACGCAAAACACGGCCTTTTGCAAGACCAGGCATAACCTGTTGGCTGACAGCCGGTTACGCCCGGGCATAAAAAGACCGTCCGGCAGGAGACTGCCTCCTGCCGGACGGTATGTATGAAGCCATGGGAAAGGCCGTTAGAGCTTCTGCTTCACCTCGATTTCGGTAAACGTCTCGAGGATGTCGCCTACCTGGATGTCGTTGAAGTTGACAAGGCTTATACCGCACTCGAAGTTCACGCCTACTTCCTTTACGTCGTCCTTGAAGCGCTTGAGGGCGTTGATTTCGCCCGTATGCACCACGATGCCGTCGCGCACGACGCGCGCCTTGTCCGAACGGTGCACCTTGCCCTCGGTGACGTAGGCTCCGGCCACGGTGCCCACCTTCGATATGTGGTAGACCTCGCGCACCTCTACCTGGCCAGTGACAACCTCCTTGACCACCTTGTCGAGCATTCCCTCCATGGCCGACTTGACGTCTTCTATGGCGTCGTAGATTACGGAGTAGGTGTTGATTTCGACGCCTTCCTGCTCGGCCAGCTTGCGCGCCGCAGCCGACGGGCGCACCTGGAAGCCTACGATGATGGCGTCTGACGCGTCGGCCAGCGACACGTCGCTCTCGGAGATTTGGCCGACGGCCTTGTAGATGACGTCCACCTTGATTTTCTCCGTCGAGAGCTTGATGAACGAGTCGCTCAATGCCTCGATACTTCCGTCGGTGTCGCCCTTCACAAGTATGTTCAGCTCCTTGAACGAGCCGAGGGCTATGCGGTGGCTGATGTCGCTCAGCGTGAGCCGCTTCTGCGTACGCAGACCCTGCTCGCGCTGCAGTTGCAGACGCTTGTTGGTTATTTCGCGTGCCTCCTGCTCGGTCTCGAGTATGTGGAACGAGTCGCCCGCCGTGGGCGCGCCGTTAAGTCCCAGTATGATTGCGGGCTCGGCGGGGCCGGCCTGGTCGATGCGCTGGTTGCGCTCGTTGAACATGGCCTTGATGCGTCCGTAAGTGGTTCCGGCCACAACAATGTCGCCCACGCGCAGCGTTCCGTTGCTTACGAGCACCGTCGATACGTAGCCGCGGCCCTTGTCGAGCGACGACTCTATGATGCTGCCGGTGGCCTTGCGGTTGGGGTTGGCCTTCAAGTCAAGCATCTCCGCTTCGAGTAGCACCTTCTCAAGCAGGTCGTCCACGCCTATGCCTTTCTTCGCGCTGATTTCCTGGCACTGGTACTTGCCGCCCCAGTCTTCCACGAGCAGGTTCATGTTAGCCAGGTCTTCGCGTATCTTGTCGGGGTTGGCTCCCGGCTTGTCTATTTTGTTTATGGCGAACACCATGGGCACGTTGGCCGCCTGTGCGTGGGCTATGGCCTCGCGCGTGGTCGGCATCACGCTGTCGTCGGCGGCTATTATGATGATGGCGATGTCGGTAACCTGCGCTCCGCGGGCACGCATGGCGGTAAACGCCTCGTGGCCCGGCGTGTCGAGGAAGGTGATGTGGCGGCCGTCGCCCAGCGTCACGTTGTACGCTCCTATGTGCTGGGTTATGCCTCCGGCCTCGCCTGCTATGACGTTAGACTTGCGGATATAGTCGAGCAGCGATGTCTTTCCGTGGTCTACGTGGCCCATCACGGTGACGATTGGGGCGCGCGGCACGAGGTCGTTCTCGTCGTCGGGCTCTTCCGTTATGGCCTCAGACACCTCCGCGCTGACGTACTCCGTCTTGAAGCCAAACTCCTCGGCAACGAGGTTTATGGTCTCCGCGTCAAGGCGCTGGTTGATTGACACCATGATGCCTACGCTCATGCAAGTGCCTATTACCTGGTTGACCGACACGTTCATCATGCTCGCCAGCTCGCTGACGGTTACAAACTCGGTCAGCTTCAGTATTTTGCTCTCCGCCTTGGCCTCGGCGCGCTGCTCCTTCAGATGCTCCTGGGCGGCCTCGCGCTTCTCCTTGCGGTACTTGGCTCCCTTCTTGTTCTGCCCCTTGCTTGTAAGGCGTGCGAGCGTCTCCTTTACCTGGCGTGCAACGTCTTCCTCGTTCACTTCGAGCGGCTTGTGCCCGCGCTTGCGGTTCTTTTTCTTGCTTCCGGCCTTGTCGGCGGCGGCGTTTCCTGCCCCGGCAGTCTTCGCGGCCTGGTCTATGTTGACGCGTTCCTTGGTTATGCGCGAACGCTTTTTCTTGCCGTCGGCGCGTGTCTGGCCCGCCTTCTCCTCGCGTTCCTTGCGGCGTTCTTCCTTCGACTTCTTCTTGGGACGCGTGCTTTGGTTGAGTGCGTCAAGGTCAATCTTGCCGAGCACGTTCACCTTCGGGGCGAGCTTTTTCTCGCTTTTCAGAGTGAATATCTTGCTTTCCTCGTCCGTTGTAGCTGCCGTTCCGGCCTGCTCCCGCTGCCCTTCAACGGGCTTCCCGGCCGTCGGATTGGCCTCTACCGGCTGTGTGCTGGCGGCTGGCTTCTCCACAGGCGCGGCGGCTTCAGCCTGTTCAGGGCGTGCAACCGGCGCGCTCACGGCCTTTGCCTGATGCTCCGCCACGGGCTGTGCGTCATGCTTAGGCGCGCCGGCAACGGCCGTTTCCGTTTCGGCCGGCTTCGCCTCGTCCGAAGGCTTACCGCCTTGTTGCGGCTGTGCGGCGGCCTGCGACGGCTTCTTGCCTATGTTGTCAAGGTCAATCTTGCCGAGTACGGTGTACTTCTGCGTAGCCGCAGGCTTGGCCGGAGCCGACGGTTTGGCTCCGCCTTCGGGGCGTTTCTTCTCCTTGGGGTGCTTCGGAAAGAGCTTTTCGGCCTGGTTCCTGGCCTCCTTGTCGGTCTTAAACTCTTCCACCAAGGCGTTGTACTGGGCGTCGTTCAGCTTGAAGCTGAGGTCGTCCCTTACCTCGCCGAGGTCACTTTTCTTTTTCAGGAATTCAACTGCAGTTTGAAGTCCTATATTCAATTCACGGATTGCTTTATTTAATCTGATGCTCATACTCTTTTTAATTCATAATTCATAATCCATAATTCATAATTCCCAACCGGTCTGTCCGAGCTTTGTTTCATAATCCATAATTGGCTTTTGCCTTTGTATATGCGCAGCCAATTATGAATTACGAATTATGAATTATGAATTACTCAAACTCGGCCCTAAGCACTTTCAGCACGTTGTCAACGGTCTCCTCCTCGAGGTCGGCCTTCTCTACGAGCATTTCGCGCGGCGCGTTGAGCACAGCCTTGGCGGTGTCGAGGCCGATGGCCTTGATGGCGTCGATAATCCACTGGTCGATTTCGTCGGAGAATTCGTCGAGGTAGATGTCCTCGTCAACCTCGCTTTCGTCAAGCTCGCGGAACACGTCGATGGTGTATTCTGTCAACATGCTGGCCAGCTTGATGTTCATGCCTCCGCGTCCGATGGCGAGCGACACTTCCTCCGGGCGGAGGTAAACCTCGGCCTTGCGGTTCTCCTCGTCAACGTTGATGCTGGATATTTTGGCCGGACTGAGGGCGCGCTGTATGAAGAGCTTGATGTTTGCGGTATAGTTCACCACGTCGATGTTCTCGTTGTTGAGCTCGCGCACTATGCCGTGCACGCGGCTTCCCTTCACGCCGACGCAGGCTCCTACGGGGTCTATGCGGTCATCGTAGCTCTCGACGGCTATCTTGGCGCGCTCGCCGGGCATACGGGCTATGCGGCGTATGGTGATGAGACCGTCGGCTATTTCGGGCACTTCGGCCTCGAGCAGACGCTCAAGGAACATGTTGCTCGTGCGCGAAAGTATGATTTTGGGGTTGTTGTTGTCGTTGTTCACCTCCTTGATGACGGCGCGCACGGTCTCGCCCTTGCGGTAGACGTCGTGGGGTATTTGCTCCGACTTGGGCAGGATTAGCTCGTTGTTCTCGTCGTCTACGAGCAGCACC
>ULKH01011231.1_pt1 | contig 11757 bp, 6 predicted proteins | sample 1951111 | NCBI WGS metagenome assembly ULKH01 (sample SAMEA4835496, study PRJEB28245) | human gut metagenome | biome: gut microbiome; material: fecal sample | place: Denmark | collected 2008
GGCCACGGCCGTGGCGCACGCCCCCGTGCCGCAGGCCTGGGTCACTCCGCTGCCGCGTTCCCACACCCGGCAGCGTATTCTGCCGCCCCCTTCCACGTGCGCCAGCTCGATGTTGCAGCGCGAGGGGAAGGCCGGGTGGCTCTCGAGCAGGGGGCCGAGGCTGCGCAGGCGGCCGTCTGAGAGGTCGTCGGTGAAGACTACGAAGTGGGGGTTGCCCATCGAGACGAACGTGCCCTCAACCTCCTCGCCGCCTGCCTCCAGGCGTCCTGCGCCGCCGCGGCACTGCCGCTGGTCGTACTGCGCGGGCACCTCGAATCGCGGGGCGAGCATGTCAACCGTCACGCTCGTAACCGCGCCGCCCTCAACGTGCAGCCCGAGGGTCTTCACCCCGGACAGAGTCTCGAGCCTGATTTCGGTTTTGCGCGTAAGCCCCTTTTCGTAGACATACTTGCCCACGCAGCGCGAGGCGTTGCCGCACATCATGGCTTCGGAGCCGTCGGCGTTGAATATGCGCATCGAGAAGTCGTCGCCGCGCTCGCGTGCCGCGCCGATTAGCACCAGTCCGTCGGCCCCTATGCCCTTGTGGCGGTCGCTCCACAGGCGCGAGGCCTCGGCCGGGCGGGCTACGGGGCAGAGCCTCGTGTCAACGTAAATGTAGTCGTTGCCCGCGCCGTGCATCTTCGTAAACTTAATAAGCCGTTGTGTCATTATGTGCATGTTTTGGCTGTTTGCCGTTTCCTTTTGTGTTATCACGTTGCAAATTTACGGCATTTTGTTTTTTTACGATACACCAAAGGCGTATAAAATAATGTTTTTATACCGTAAAATTACGGTTTTTAACCAAAACGCCCCGTTACGGTTGCTCTTTAAAACAAAAACCGCCCGTTTAGGCGGTTTTTGTAACGTGTGCGCCGTTTCGCGGCCGGTCTTGTAACGCGCTGTGCGTCAAGGCGTTGCCGGATGCCGCCTTTCGGCCTGCCAAAGGCCGTATATAGCCGCGCCGTTTGCCGCCTTTGGCGGCGCGGTAGGTAGCCTAATAAGGCAAATAAGCCTGATGGGCCCAATTAGCCAAATAAGCCTGATGAGCTAAATGAGCCTAATTAGCCAGATGCGCCCAGGCGGCAAAGCATACTAAGCTCCCTCCCTTTGGGAAGGGCCGGGGTGGGTGTCATATCACGCAAAGGTGCTCCAAGGCCCGGGCAATGCCGTCCTCGTCAACGCTTGCGGTAACGTAGTCGGCCACGGCCTTCACGTCGTCCGGGGCGTTGCCCATGGCCACGCCCGTGCCTGCGGCTTGCAGAATGCTCTTGTCGTTGCCGCCGTCGCCGAAGGCCACGGTGTCCTTCCTGTCGATGCCTAAGTGCGCGGCCACAGTCATGAGGGCCGTGCCCTTGTCGGCCCCGCGCGCCGTTATGTCGGTGAATGCCGGGAACCAGCGCGCCGACACGCACGAGGGCAGCAGCGGCATGAGCCTGCGCTCGGCGGCCTCGTCGATGATTGGCGTCAGCTGCACGATGCGTTCTGCGAGCACGTCTGCGAGCGCGGTGCCCTCGCCCAGGTCGCTCACGGCCAGCATCTGGCGGAAGTAGCGGTCTACGTCGGCGCCGTCGTTAACCACGGTCAGCCTGCTTTCGCCCACCACGAGCATCGAGAAGCCCTCCCTCTCGGCCGCCCCGATGAGTGCGCGCGCCTCTGGGTTGGGTATTTCGTGGCAGGCTATTACCTCGCCGCCCACGGAGCAGCACGCGCCGTTGGCCGTTATGTAGCCGTCGACGAGGTGCTGTATGGCGTCGAGGTTGTTGATTAGGCGCATCGGCCTTCCTGTCGATATGAACACCATCGCGCCGCGCCTCTTGGCCTCGGCCAGCGCGTCCACGGCCGACTGCGGTATGCGGTGGGTGTTGAAGCTGACGAGCGTGCCGTCAACGTCGAAGAACAAAGCTTTTGTCATGTTGCAAAGAGTTATTTTTCTGCAAAATTAAGCCATTTATTTGTCAAAGCTGTTATAATGTCATAATTTTGCACCCGAAAAGGCGGTTTTGCGCAATAATGGCGCGCATGGCCGCGTTTTATGCGAGATTTGTTTTGCCGCGGCGGCGGCTTGTCTTATAATTATGGAATTGTTTAAGGAAAACGGAATGAGAATACGGAAGCTTTTTACCAGGCGCGAGCTTAGGCGGCGCAAGAAGCGCATCACGCTCATGCTCGGCTGCATTGCCGCAGTGGTGGTGGCGTACATAATAATCACTTGGCCCAGGAAGGACGAGCCCGAGCCGCCCTTGGTGGCCGTCATGCCCGTGGGCGTGGACGACGTCGAGATTTACGGCGACTACGTGGGGCGCGTCCGCGCGCAGCAGTTCGTCGAGGTCAGGGCCCGCGTCGAGGGTTTCCTCGAGCGCATGGCCTTCGCCGAGGGAACGTATGTAAGGAAGGGGCAGGTGCTCTTCGTCATAGACCAGCGCCAGTACAAGGCCGCAGCCGACAAGGCCCGCGCGCAGCTACGCAAGGATTCCGCCCTAGTGCTCAAGACCAAGCGCGACCTTGACCGCATACGCCCCCTGTTCGAGCAGAACGCCGCCAGCCGCGTTGACCTCGACAACGCCATTGCCGCCTACGAGACGGCCGTGGCAAGCCTCGGCATGAGCCGCGCCGACTTAGACCAGGCCGAGCAGGAGCTGGGCTACACCATCGTGCGCTCGCCCATATCGGGCTACATCAGCGAGGGTCTTGTAGACCAGGGCGCGCTGGTAGGTCCCGGCGGCGAATCGCTGCTGGCTACGGTGGTGAAGAGCGACACGGTGCTCGTAGACTTCAGCATGACGGCCCTCGACTACCTCAAGAGCAAGGAGCGCAACGTCAACCTCGGGCAGCGCGACTCGTCGCGCTCATGGCAGCCCTTCGTCACCATCACACTGGCCGACAACAGCGTCTACCCCCACAAGGGGCTGGTAGACTTCGCCGCGCCGCAGGTAAGCCCCAAGACGGGCACCTTCTCCGTGCGCGCCGAGATGCCCAACCCCGAGCACGTGCTGCTGCCCGGGCAGTTCACCAAGGTGCACGCCCTGCTCGACGTGCGCCAGCGCGCCACCGTCGTGCCGCAGAAGGCTCTTATAATAGAAAAAGGTGGGGCGTACGTCTTCGTGATGCGCCGCGACTCCACGGCCGAGCGCCGCTTCATCGAGCTTGGGCCCGAGTTCGGCAACAATGTCGTGGTGGAGCGAGGTCTCGCTCCCGGCGAGATGATAGTGACCGAGGGCTACAACAAGCTTGCTCCCGGCATGAAGGTGCGCCCGGCCTCGCGGCAAAAGGCCGCGCAGGGCAAAGCCAAATGAACCAAACCGTCTGACAAATGAAAGTAAACTTCTTCATAGACCGCCCGGTATTCTCAATCGTCATATCGGTGCTGATAGTCATCGTGGGTCTCATCGGACTTACCATGCTGCCCATCGACCAGTATCCGCAAATAACGCCGCCGGTGGTCAAAATCAGCGCCTCTTACCCCGGCGCGAGCGCGCTGACCGTGTCGCAGGCCGTGGCTACGCCCATCGAGCAGGAGCTCAACGGCACGCCCGGTATGCTCTACATGGAGTCTAACAGCTCCAACTCGGGCTCGTTCTCGGCCACGGTGACGTTCGACATCTCGTCAGACCCCGACCTCGCGGCCGTCGAGATACAGAACCGCATAAAGCTGGCGGAGTCTCGCCTGCCTGCCGAAGTAGTGCAGAACGGCATCGAAATAGAGAAGCAGGCGGCCAGTCAGCTGCTCACTATCTGCCTCACATCGGACGACCCGAAGTTCGACGAAATCTACCTGAGCAACTTCGCCACGCTCAACGTGCTAGACCTGCTGCGCCGAATACCCGGCGTGGGGCGCGTCTCCAACATCGGAAGCCGCTACTACGCCATGCAGATTTGGGTTGACCCGGCGCGCCTTGCCAGCTTCGGACTGACCGTGCAGGACGTGCAGAACGCCCTGAAAGACCAGAACCGCGAGTCGGCCGCAGGCGTCTTCGGCCAGCAACCCGTCTCGGGGCTCGACTTCACCATACCCATAACGGCGCAGGGCCGACTGTCAACCGTGGCGCAGTTTGAGGAAATCGTGCTGCGCGCCGGTGCCGACGGCTCGCTCATCAGGTTGAGAGACGTGGCCCGCGTGTCGCTCGAGGCGCAGTCGTACAACACCGAGAGCGGCATCAACGGAGGCAACGCCGCCGTGCTGGGCGTGTACATGCTGCCCGGCGCAAACGCCATGGAGGTGGCCGAGAGGGTGAAGGAGACCATGGAGCAAATAAGCAAGACCTTCCCCGAAGGCTTGGAATACGAGGTGCCCTTCGACATGACTACGTACATATCGGAGTCAATCCACGAGGTGTACAAGACGCTCTTCGAGGCTCTTGTGCTCGTCATCGTGGTGGTGTTCCTCTTCCTCCAGAGCTGGAGGGCCACGGTGATACCCCTCGTGGCCGTGCCGATTTCGCTCATAGGTACGTTCGGCTTCATGCTCATCATGGGCTTCTCGCTCAACATCCTGACGCTGCTCGGACTCGTGCTCGCCATCGGTCTCGTGGTTGACGACGCCATAGTCGTGGTAGAGAACGTCGAGCGCATCATGGAGGAAGAGCACCTAAGCCCCTACGAGGCCACCAAGAAGGCCATGGACGGCCTCACCGGCGCGCTCGTTGCCACGTCGATGGTGCTGGCGGCGGTGTTCGTCCCCGTGAGCTTCCTTTCCGGCATAACAGGCCAGCTGTACCGGCAGTTCAGCGTGACGATAGTCATCTCCGTGCTGCTGTCAACCATCGTGGCGCTCACGCTAAGCCCGGTGATGTGCTCGCTCATACTCAAGCCCGCCGACAAGGACAAGCCCAAGAACCGCCTTTTCCGCGCAATCAACCGCTGGCTCGACTTCGGCAACGGCAAGTACCTCGCCGGGATAGGCAACATAATAAAGAACCCGAGGCGCGTGGGGGTGGGCTTCTGCATGGTGCTCGTCATGATTTTCATACTCTACCGCCTTACGCCAACCAGCTTCCTGCCGGCCGAGGACCAGGGATACTTCACCGTAGAGCTTGAGATGCCCGAGGGAACCACGCTCGAACGGACGCGCGCCGTAACCGAGCGCGCCGTGAAGTACCTCATGCAGGACCCCTCGGTGGAGTACGTGCAGAACGTCACGGGCACCAGTCCGCGCGTAGGCACCAGCCAGAACCGCGCCCAGCTGACCGTCATACTGAAGGAATGGAAGCAGCGCGACGACACCACCATCGGCGACATCATGGCCGGGGTGGGCCGCGAGCTGGCCGGATACCCCGAATGCAAGTTCTACCTCTCCACGCCGCCCGTCATCCCGGGACTCGGCTCTTCGGGAGGGTTCGAGATGCAGCTTGAGGCGCACGGCGACGCCACTTACGACGACCTGGTGCGCGCCGCCGACACTCTGATGTACTATGCGTCGAAGAGGAAGGAACTGTCGGGCCTGTCGTCGTCGCTCCAGGCCGAAATACCGCAGCTTTATTTCGACGTCGACCGCGACAAGGTGAAGATGCTCGGCGTGCCCATGGCTGACGTGTTCTCGACCATCAAGGCATATACCGGCTCGGTGTACGTCAACGACTTCAACATGTTCAACCGCATTTACCGCGTCTACATACAGGCCGAGGCGCCCTACCGCGAGCACCGCGACAACATAAGCCTTTACTTCGTGCGCGGCGCCGACGGCGACATGATACCCCTCACCGCCCTCGGCACCACCAGCTACACCACCGGGCCGGGCAGCATAAAGCGCTTCAACATGTTCAGCACGGCCGTGATACGCGGCACGGCAGCCCAGGGCTACAGCTCCGGGCAGGCCATGGAGGTGATGGAGGAGCTTGTGCGCACCCACCTGCCCGACAACATCGGGCTTGAGTGGAGCGGGCTGTCGTACCAGGAGAAGCAGGCCGGAGGGCAGACGGGGCTTGTCATGGCGCTGGTGTTCATGTTCGTGTTCCTCTTCCTCGCCGCGCTCTACGAGAGCTGGAGCGTGCCCGTGGCGGTGCTCCTGTCGCTGCCCGTGGCCGCCCTCGGAGCGTACATCGGCATCGCCGTGTGCGGCCTTGAGAACGACACCTACTTCCAGATAGGGCTCGTGATGCTCATGGGTCTGGCGGCAAAGAACGCCATACTCATAGTAGAGTTCGCAAAAGACAAGGCCGACAGGGGCGCTAACGTGTTCAGGGCGGCGCTCGACGCGGCGCGCCTGCGCTTCCGCCCGATTCTCATGACGTCGTTCGCCTTCATCCTCGGCATACTGCCCATGGTGCTCGCCTCAGGCCCCGGAGCGGCCAGCCGCAGGGCCATAGGCACGGGCGTGTTCTTCGGCATGCTCGCCGCCGTGGCCGTAGGCATACTCCTCATACCGTTCTTCTTCACCCGTGTGTACAGGGCCAAGGCCGGGAAAAGGGGCGGAAAGACGAAAGAAATACAACACAACGGAACGTTATGACACATTACCTGAAGCATATCCGCACGCTTGCCGGCCTTGCCGCCGCGCTGCTGTTGCTGGCCTCATGCCAGATAGGGCGACACTACGTGCGCCCTGACGTCGCAATGCCCGCCACGCTCGGCGGGATGGCCGGGGCCGACTCGGCGTCGCTGGCCGACCGTTCGTGGAACGAAATATATACGGACACCGTCCTGCAAGGGCTTATACGCCGCTCGCTCGACTATAACAAGGACATGCTCATGGCGGCCGCCCGCGTGAAGGAGCTGGCTGCAATGAAGCGCATCGACTACGCCAACCTCTTCCCCTCGCTCGGCCTCAGGGTGTACGCCGAGAAGGAACGCGACAACTACGGCGGCGACAACCCCTCGGACGACAACCAGTTCGACCTGAAGGCGAACATCTCGTGGGAGCTTGACCTCTGGGGAAAGCTGCGCTGGGCGCGCGACGCCAGCATGGCCGAGTTCATGGCCTCGGTGGAGAACCAGCGCGCCGTGCGCATGAGCCTCATAGCGCAGGTGGCACAGGCGTACTACGAACTCGTGGCCTTGGACAACGAGCTTGACATCGTGCGCCAGACGCTTACGGCGCGCCGCGAGAGCGAGCACCTGGCCAAGATACGCTACGAGGGCGGACTGACATCGGAAGTGACCTACCGCCAGGCGCAGGTGGAGCTGTCGCGCACCGCAACGCTCGTGCCCGACCTGGAACGGCAAATCACCGCGAAGGAGAACGAGCTGGCATTCCTCACGGGCGACTATCCGCGCCACATCGTGCGTTCAGCCATGCCAAAGGAGCTTACACTGCCCGACAGCCTGCCCGTAGGGCTGCCATCCCAGCTGCTGGAGCGCAGGCCCGACGTGCGCGAGGCCGAGCAGAAGCTCATCGCGGCCAACGCCGCCGTGGGAGTGGCTTACACCAACATGTTCCCCAACATCACGCTTACGGCCAGCCTCGGAGCCGAGAGCGAGGAGCTGAAAGACCTGCTCAGCTCGCCCTACCACCTGCTTGGCGCCAGCCTGCTGCAGCCCGTCTTCGCCATGGGCAAGAACATCGCGCGCCACAAGGCCGCCAAGGCCGCCTGCGAACGCGCCACCTATGCCTACGAGAAAGCCGTGCTCACGGCCTTCCGCGACGCTTACGACGCCATATCCAACTTCAACAAGGTGAAGGAAATATACGAGACGCGGTACAACCTTGAAAGCTCGTCGAAGACAACCCTCTCGCTCGCACTCGTGCAGTATGTCAACGGAGCCATAGGATACATGGATTTGCTCGACGCGCAGCGTACATACCTCGACGCCCAAATCAGCCTTAACAACGCCCTCCTGCAGAGCAGGCTGGCCAAGGTCAACCTGTACAAGGCGCTCGGCGGAGGGTGGAAGTAGTTTTTTTTAGTTGACAAGGGACGAGGGACAAGTTCGCAAGTGACGAGCAGACAAGTTGACGAGGGACATACTTTTTTGATAAAAAAACATGGCATCATCAGACAAACAAAAGCTTTCGGCAGGCAGCCAGGCAGGAGGAACAGCCTTGTCGGCTCCTTCATTGTCAGCCTGCCAGCTGATAACCAAAGAGCTGGCCGCCCTCGGCAGCGAGGAGAAGCGCCGCATATTGAGCGGCTTCTTCAAGACGGGCAAGGGGCAGTACGGCGAGGGCGACAAGTTTCTCGGCCTGCCCGTGCCGCTTACGCGCGACGTGGCCAAGATCCACAAGGCCGCCGGGCTTGACACCGTTGCCGGCCTGCTGGATTCCGAGTGGCACGAGGCGCGACTCTGCGCGCTGCTAATACTCGTAGAGAAGATGAAGCGCGCCGGGGCAACAGAGGCCAAAGAGATATTCGACATGTACCTTTCCAACACTGCGCACATAAACAACTGGGACCTCGTTGACCTCTCCGCGCCGCAGATAGTCGGCGCCTACCTCATTGACAAGCCGCGCGGCGTGCTCTACAGCCTGGCCGACAGCCCCCTGCTTTGGGACAACCGCATAGCCGTCGTGTCTACCTACGCCTTCATAAAAAACAACGACCTCGACGACACCTTCGCCCTCTCGCTGCGGCTGCTCGGCCACAAGCATGAACTGATGCACAAGGCCGTGGGCTGGATGCTGCGAGAGGCCGGCAAGCGCGACATGGCCCGTCTGCGCGCCTTCGTCTACGAGCATGTACACTGTATGCCGCGCACCATGCTGCGCTATGCCATCGAGAAGTTTCCCGAAGACGAGCGCCGCGCCGTGCTTAAAATGTAACCGAGTTCGGTGTAAGAAAACATCCTACCTTGAACCATGCTGTCGGTAATATGTTTTGGCGGATTTGCAATCCGCCGAAAAGTATTATAAGGATTTGCAATCCGCTCAAACCACACAGCCATGAGATAAATGTATGGGCATGTGCGGATTACAAATCCGCACTTAGAAACCGCCGGATTGCAAATCCGGCGGAACAAATGGGGGGACATAATGAACCGAAGGTCAGCGTTAAGCTAATTATGTCCCTACAAAGGATGTCTCCTTATACAAAACTTACGCTAAAATGTAACTGATTTACAGGCGTTTACATCCACCGCTTTGAACGGCGGCAAATTGCACCGCAATTTGCCGCCGTTTATCATGCAATTAGCCGCCTTCCGCCATGCGAAAGGGGGTCATCCGCGCAATCAGTAAATAGGTTAATAATATCAGTAAATCAGTTAGCGGCCGCGTGACTGATTGTAATTACTTTTGCAGAAAAATAATAGTGGACTGACGTAATTCCATAAAAACAGTTATTAAATCGAGTATGACAATCAAAGAATTCAAAGACTATGTGAAGACCGGGCGCGCCCTCGACACCGACGATATACACGTCTTCATGGACGAGATGAGCGATGCCGCACGCCGCATCACCTTCAGGCTGAATGCGGCTTACCACACTAAGCAGTTCGCTCGTCAAAATCGGGCATATCGACGGCGACGGCATCAGCCTGTTGCAAGGAGCGGAGAGTGTAAATGTAAACGTGAGTTCGGTATAAGAAAACATCCTTTGTAGGGACATAATTCATTATGTCCGCACGCCGCGAAGAGGCGTATTACGCAAGCGCAGCAATGAAAAACGTTCTTTCAGAACGTACGGACATAATGAATTATGTCCCTACAAAGGGTATTTTCGCTGTTTGTGGAAAATAGAAGTTATGCCAAACTCACGTAAACGTAAGGTTTGAAAGACAATGAATATGACACGGAATTTATTAGCCGCAATGCTCATTTTCGGACTGACGTCATGCGGCACAGCAGAAGTGAAAACCCATAAATCAGATATTATGGAGACAGAAAAGCAGAACATTGGAAGCGTAATCGCACTTTATCCGAAACCGATGACCGTCATCGGCGCGGAGGTGGACGGGAAAGTCAACTGGCTTGTCGTAGGGCATACGGGCATCATAGGCCACGACCGGGTGCTCGTCAGCATGAGCAAAAGCCACTATACAAACCAAGGGATAAGGAAATCAAAGAAACTGTCCGTAAACCTTGTAAGCCGGGAGATGCTGCCCAAAGCCGATTACGTGGGCAGCGTGAGCGGCGCTTCGGTAGACAAGTCGGGGGTGTTTGAATACCATTGGGGCGAAAACGGCACTCCCGTAATCGACGCTTCGCCGTTGACGATGGAGTGCGACGTGGTTGACGTTTACGAGACGGAGGGCTTCGACAACTTCATTTGCTCCATAGCCAACACATACGCCGCTCCCGATGTGCTCGGCAAGGACGGCAAACTCGACTACACTCGTTTGAAGCCCGTCCTGTTCGAGTTCCCGACTTACTCCTACCTCGCCACCGGCGAAATAATAGGCAAATGCCTTAACTTGGACAAACAGCCGGGCATGTGCGCCAAGCAGCAGATGACTTCCGGCGGCATCGTGCGCCTGTCGAAAGTAGAAGTATGGCCGCAGTACCTCGACGAATACATGCAGTATGCCACGGAAGTGGGCGAAATCTCTCTGCGCACCGAACCGGGCGTGCTGACGATGTACGCCGTCGGCGAAAAGGATAACCCCTGCAAAATCACCATTCTTGAGACATACGCCAGCCGGGAGGCATACGACAGGCACATAGCTTCCGTGCATTTCCAGAAATACAAGCAAGGGACTCTGCACATGGTAAAGTCGTTGGAACTGACAGACCAGACACCGCTCAACCCTGCCAACCGGCTCAACAACTTTATGGAATGACGTGACTTAACGATTATATGAATATCCGTGCTCGAAAGTACCGGCGAATAATGGTCTGTGTTTTGGCGGATTTGCAATCCGCCGAAAAGTATTATAAGGATTTGCAATCCGCTCAAACCACACTGCCATGAGGTAAATGTATGGGTATGTGCGGATTGCAAATCCGCAATTAGGAACCGTCGGATTGCAAATCCGGCGGAACAAATGCTTTGTGTTTTGGCGGATATTTGTGTTTTGGCGGATTGCAATCCTGTGTTTTGGCGGATTTGCAATCCGCCAAAAATTACTATAAGGATTTGCAATCCGCTCAAACCACACTGCCATGAGGCAAATGTATGGGTATATGCGGATTGCAAATCCGCAATTAGAAACCGCCGGATTGCAAATCCGGTGGAACAAATGCTTTCATAAACAGGACTTGTATTTCATCCAACAGAATTGCGGATAAACCCCGTAGGTTGACCGTTTGTATGGCGTTTTGCCGCGTTTCGGGCGGCAAAACGCCGCCTTTTGGAGGCTGAAAGACGGCCTTTTGCAACGCGTTGTGTGTCAACGGGTTACGGCTGCGCATGACGGCGATTGCCGTGCGGAGTCCAATTTTAATGGTGTAACGCGCCGAATGTCAGCCTTTTTTCGTAATTTTGCAGCCAAAACAACAATATAATAAGGTAATAGAAGATGGATATAGCCAATAAGATAAGCAGCGCGGCGCAGGCCGCCGTGAAGGCTCTCTACGGGCAGGACGTGCCCGAAGGGATGATACAGGTGCAGAAGACGAAGCGCGAGTTTGAGGGACACTTGACGCTCGTGGTGTTCCCCCTGCTCAAAGTTTCGCGCAAGAAGCCCGAGGACACGGCCGGGGACATAGGCCGCTGGCTCGTGGAGAACGAGCCGAGCGTGGCCTCGTACAACGTGGTAAAGGGCTTCCTGAACCTCACGGTGTCGTCCCAGGCGTGGCTCGCGCTGCTGGCCGACATCAACGCCGACGAGCATTATGGCGAGACGAAGGCCGCGGAGGACGCTCCGCTGGTGATGATTGAATACTCGTCGCCCAACACCAACAAGCCGCTT
>ULKH01015797.1_pt1 | contig 11491 bp, 8 predicted proteins | sample 1951111 | NCBI WGS metagenome assembly ULKH01 (sample SAMEA4835496, study PRJEB28245) | human gut metagenome | biome: gut microbiome; material: fecal sample | place: Denmark | collected 2008
ATATCGAATATTCATCCAATCCCAAGCGGTACCGCATTTGCCAGGCTGATGAATATCTTCAGAATTTTCATTCGCCCGTTACCCTTGAAGGCGTAGCCCATCCTCAGCATGGTTCGTTTATGCGGCTTACGAAAGAGGAATACGAACGCCTTCAGAAATGGTCGGATGAACAAATGAAAAAGTGATATGGAAGAGAAAAACAAATCGAAATTTGATGCCGGATATGGTTTGGCAGTAGGGCTGATGCTGGGAGTGGCAATCGGTGTTTGCCTTGATAACATAGCCTTATGGATGCCCTTAGGCTTACTCGTTGGCATTACTATTGATTGCGGTTTGAAAGGAAAGAAAGATAATAAAAAGCAATGAGTGAACAAAAGGACAAAAATTATCTTTGGCTTGTATTTATAGCTTTAGGTATGGGTATTGCGATAATAGCGGATAATTTGCTGATAGGCCTTTGTTTAGTTGCTATAGGAATTTATCTTTATACTAAGAATAAGAAAAAAACACAAAACAATAAAGACGAATTAGATTAGAATGAGAAACGTGACGTTAATCCTTGACGACGGGAGCCGGTTTCACGGCAAGTCGTTCGGTTATGAGAAGCCGGTAGCGGGTGAAGTGGTGTTTAATACGGCGATGACCGGATATCCGGAAAGCCTGACAGACCCTTCGTATGCAGGTCAGTTGATGACGTTGACTTATCCGCTGGTAGGAAACTACGGGGTGCCTCCGTTCACATTCGAGGCGAACGGTTTGCCTACTTTTATGGAGAGTGAAAAAATACATGCTGAGGCGATTATCGTGAGTGATTATAGCGAGCGGTATAGCCACTGGAATGCTGTGGAGAGCTTGGCGGACTGGTTGAAGCGTGAGCAGATTCCCGGTATCACAGGCATTGACACACGCGAACTTACGAAGGTGTTGCGTGAGCACGGTGTGATGATGGGAAAGATTGTGTTCGATGATGAACCGGACAACGTTCCCGAAGCGCAATACGCCGGAGTGAACTATGTGGATAAAGTATCGTGTAAGGAAGTGATTCGCTATAACGAGGGTAACGGGCGCAAGAAGGTAGTGTTGGTGGATTGTGGGGTGAAGTCCAATATCATCCGTTGTCTGCTCAAGCGCGGTGTGGAGGTTATCCGTGTGCCTTGGGATTACGACTTTAACGGACTGGACTTTGACGGGCTTTTTATTTCCAACGGACCGGGCGACCCTGATACGTGCGATGCGGCTGTGCAGAACATCCGCAAAGCGATGCAGAACGAAAAACTTCCCATTTTCGGTATCTGTATGGGGAATCAGTTGCTTTCGAAGGCAGGAGGTGCAAAAATATATAAGTTAAAGTACGGTCATCGGAGCCATAACCAGCCGGTACGTATGGTAGGGACGGAGCGTTGTTTCATCACTTCGCAGAATCACGGATATGCGGTGGACAATAATACCTTGGGAGCCGATTGGGAACCGCTTTTCATCAACATGAACGATGGCTCGAACGAAGGAATCCGCCACAAATGCAATCCTTGGTTCTCGGCTCAGTTTCATCCGGAAGCAGCCAGCGGGCCTACAGATACGGAATTCCTTTTCGATGAGTTCGTGAAACTGCTCTGAGATTTAGGATAAAACGCGGATTAACGCAGATTTCCGCGGATTATTTTAATAAAAAATTTAATCTGCGTGAATCTGCGCTAATCTGCGTTTCAAAAAAGGAATAAGAACTAACAACTAATTATAGAAATATCAATGAAAGATAACATAAAGAAAGTATTGTTGCTGGGTTCCGGCGCATTGAAGATCGGTGAAGCTGGCGAATTTGATTATTCCGGTTCGCAGGCACTGAAGGCTCTTAAGGAAGAAGGTATCGAAACGGTGCTTATCAATCCCAATATCGCTACGGTGCAGACTTCGGAAGGTGTGGCTGATAAGATTTATTTCCTTCCTGTCACTCCTTATTTTGTGGAGAAAGTCATCGATAAGGAACGTCCGGATGGGGTGTTGCTCTCGTTTGGCGGTCAAACGGCATTGAATTGCGGTGTCGCTCTCTATCAGGGAGGGGTGTTCGAGAAATACGGCGTGCAGGTATTGGGTACTCCCGTACAGGCCATTATGGATACGGAAGACCGCGAACTCTTTGTGAAGAAGCTGGATGAAATCAACGTGAAGACCATCAAGAGCGAGGCTTGCGAGAATATTGAGCAGGCACGCCAGGCGGCACGCGACTTGGGCTATCCGGTTATTATCCGTGCAGCATACGCCTTGGGAGGTCTTGGTTCAGGCTTTTGCGATAACGAAGAAGAACTGAATGTGCTGGCGGAAAAAGCATTTTCCTTCTCTCCGCAGGTTTTGGTGGAAAAGAGCCTGAAAGGATGGAAAGAAGTGGAATACGAGGTAGTGCGTGACCGGTTCGACAATTGCATCACGGTCTGCAATATGGAAAACTTCGACCCGCTGGGCATTCATACGGGTGAAAGTATCGTCATTGCTCCGAGCCAGACGCTGACCAACAGTGAATACCATAAGCTGCGCGAGCTTGCCATCCGTATCATCCGTCACATCGGTATCGTGGGCGAATGTAATGTGCAATATGCTTTCGACCCTGAATCGGAAGACTATCGTGTGATTGAGGTAAATGCCCGTCTGAGCCGTTCCTCTGCACTGGCATCGAAGGCAACAGGATATCCGCTGGCATTTGTAGCTGCCAAGTTGGGACTGGGCTATGGACTGTTCGACCTGAAGAACTCAGTGACCAAGACCACATCGGCATTTTTCGAACCTGCACTCGACTATGTGGTATGCAAGATTCCGCGCTGGGACTTGGGCAAGTTCCACGGTGTAGACCGTGAGTTAGGCTCTTCGATGAAGTCGGTAGGCGAGGTTATGGCTATCGGACGTACGTTTGAGGAAGCGATTCAGAAAGGCCTTCGTATGATAGGGCAGGGCATGCACGGTTTTGTAGAAAACAAAGAACTGGTCATTGCCGATATCGACAAGGCATTGCGCGAACCTACCGACAAGCGTATCTTTGTTATTTCGAAGGCGATGCGTGCCGGTTATACCGTTGACCAAATCCACGATCTGACCAAGATAGACAAATGGTTCCTTTACAAACTGGAGAACATTATGCAGACCTCCAAAGAACTGCACGAATGGGGGAACAATCATATACAGCTTTCCGAACTTCCGAAAGAATTGCTTTATAAAGCCAAACGTCAGGGATTTTCCGATTTTCAGGTGGCACGTGCCATCGGTTATCAAGGTGAGATGGAAGACGGCATTCTTGCCGTGCGTGCGTACCGTAAAGCCATCGGTGTACTTCCGGTCGTAAAACAGATTGATACCCTTGCCGCTGAATATCCTGCACAGACCAACTATCTGTATCTGACGTATAGTGGTGTGGCAAACGATGTGCATTACTTGGGCGACCACAAAAGTATTGTGGTGCTTGGTTCGGGAGCTTACCGTATCGGTTCATCGGTGGAATTTGACTGGTGCGGCGTGCAGGCATTGAATACCATCCGCGAGGAAGGGTATCGTTCGGTAATGATTAACTATAATCCCGAAACGGTTTCTACCGACTATGATATGTGCGATCGTCTCTATTTCGATGAACTGACATTTGAACGCGTAATGGATATTCTTGACTTGGAAAATCCGCATGGAGTCATTGTTTCGACTGGCGGTCAGATTCCAAACAATCTTGCCATGCGCCTCGATGCACAAAAAGTGAACATTTTGGGAACATCCGCCAAGAGTATCGACAATGCTGAAGACCGTGATAAGTTCTCGGCTATGCTCGACCGCATCGGTGTAGACCAGCCCGAATGGAGCGCACTGACTTCGATGGACGACATCAACGCCTTTATTCAGAAAGTCGGTTTCCCAGTATTGGTACGTCCGTCGTATGTACTTTCAGGAGCAGCTATGAATGTTTGTTCCAACCAAGACGAACTGGAACGTTTCTTGCAGCTTGCCGCCAATGTATCGAAAAAACATCCGGTGGTAGTGAGCCAGTTCATCGAACATGCCAAGGAAGTGGAAATGGACGCCGTGGCTCAGAACGGTGAGATTATCGTTTATGCCATCTCCGAGCATATCGAGTTTGCCGGTGTGCATTCGGGAGATGCTACCATTCAGTTCCCTCCCCAAAAACTGTATGTGGAGACAGTGCGCCGTATCAAGCGCATTTCCCGTCAGATAGCCAAGGAGCTGAACATTTCCGGACCGTTCAATATCCAGTTCCTTGCCCGCGACAATGATATCAAGGTGATTGAGTGTAACCTCCGTGCTTCCCGTTCGTTCCCGTTCGTGAGCAAGGTACTCAAGATAAACTTCATTGAACTTGCCACTAAGGTGATGCTCGGTCTTCCGGTAGAGAAACCCGAAAAGAACCTCTTCGAACTGGATTATGTAGGCATCAAGGCGAGCCAGTTCTCGTTTAACCGCTTGCAGAAAGCCGACCCTGTATTGGGCGTGGATATGGCATCTACGGGCGAAGTCGGTTGTTTGGGTGATGATACTTCATGCGCCATCCTGAAAGCGATGCTTTCGGTGGGATATCGTATCCCTGAAAAGAATATTCTGCTTTCTACGGGTAGCACCAAGCAGAAGGTGGATATGCTTCAGGCATCGCGTGCATTGAAAGCGAAAGGCTATAATCTCTATGCTACTGGCGGTACTTCGAAGTTCCTCACCGAGAACGGCATTGAGAATACCCGTGTGTACTGGCCCAGCGAAGAAGGACATCCGCAGGCACTTGAGATGCTTCATAAGAAAGAAATCGATATGGTGGTGAACATTCCGCGTGACTTGTCGGTAGGTGAACTTACCAATGGTTACAAGATTCGTCGTGCGGCTATTGACTTGAATATCCCGTTGATAACAAATGCCCGTCTGGCAAGTGCGTTTATCAATGCATTTTGCTCGATGAGCATTGATGACATTGCCATCAAGAGTTGGGACGAGTATAAATAAAGGTCGATTTTTCAGATAGAAAAAGAGGCTGTATCAAAATAAAAATTAGTTTTCATTTTGATACAGCCTCTTTCTTGTGTATAAGTGAAATCGTCTTTTATTCGGCAAGCACTTTCTGAAAAAGTTCAGGCTGGTCCAGATTGACCAAGTCTGGCTCTTTCTCTATAGCAGTGCGATAGGCTTTTTCATTTGCGTTTAGGATAGCTGCCATAATGCGGATGCCGTTAGCCTTGCAGAACGCCTTGAATTCCGGTGTGATTTGTTCGGGATTGATTTCTACGTACGACGGGCGGCATACCGTCATCCAATATTGCAGGCGGGCGATGTCATCCGCATTTACTTTGATTTTCATTTCCGGAGCAAGGCGGACAAACTCTTTCAGCATTCCTTCATCGGCGAACCAGAAGAAACTGTTCGTGGCGAATCCTTTCAGGCGGACCAGTCTTACGAGGTCTTTTACGGGCGTGCCGCGTTTCACATCGAAGAATACATTTGCTTTTCCGTAGAGCGAATCGAGCATTTCCGAGATGCGAGGTATACGTGTGCCGGCATATTCTTTTCCAAACCAACTTCCTGCGTCTAATTTGTCCACTTCGTCAGAATTCATATCGGCTAATGCGCCTTGCCCGTTGGTGGTGCGGTCGAGGGTCTCGTCGTGCAGGTTATACAGCACTCCGTCTTTGCTTTTCCGTACATCCAGCTCTATCCACGTGGCACCGTGTTCCAAAGCTGCGTATGCCGAAGCCACCGTGTTTTCGGGTGCCAAATGGTTGGCGCCCCGGTGTACCACTACCTCTATCGGGTCCTTGTATGTAGCCGAAGGATGCTCTACCTGCCAGTTTACGTTCAGCGGATTGTTCTGCATCTTCCATACCAAGGGCAGGGACTCATTATCCAATATCCATATTTCTGCTCCTTCGGTTTGGTCTATGCAATAGATGAGCGGGCATCCCAAGGCTTCTCCTTTTTTGTTTCCTTTCTTGTAAACCGTCTGGTTATAGTGAAATGCCCCGGTCGTCTTCAGTTCCTTATAGGCTTGGCGTGAGAGCATGTAGGCGGTTTCGTTTGTGCCTAACAGGCGGTTTTCTTTATCTACGGGCTGGAGGAAGCATAATGAGTTTCCCGCTTCTTGCGATGCGGGAGCCATCAGGTAGCTTCCTTTTTGCCAATGCAGGTTCCGCAAGATGCGCCAGTCTATGCGCAACGTGTCGTTCTTTTCGCGGAATGACATTTCGTATTTGCGGGTCTGTCCGTGGAGTTTGAACACGAACAGTAATGTATCGGGCAGGGCGGTTTGCGCGCATATACTTCCGGTGCAGCATGCACCTATAATCAATAAGGAGAGAAGATATATCTTTTTCATGATGCAACTATATTCGTTTATAATCCTAATTCTGTTCCCCATTTGCCGGGTTTGTTTCCCATCTTCAATACCAGTTCGCCGCCAGCCACGAGGTCTTTATGGCGCAGGGCGGAGTAAGGGTAATCCTTCCCGTTCAAAGTAACCGACTGGATGTACCGGTTCTCGTCCGAGAGGCGTTCTGCTCGGATGGTAAAGTCTTTTCCGTCTTCCAGATGGAAGGTGGTTTCTTTCAGCATCGGGGCATGTATCAGATAATAGTCTTGTCCGGCATTGGGATAAAGTCCTGTCATGTGGAAGGCAAGCCACGAAGACATCGCTCCCGAATCATCGTTTCCGGGAAGTCCCATCGGAGAGTCGTTAAAGTGGGTGGTGATGATTTCGCGGATGCGGTCATCGCTCCGCCAAGGTTTCCCTATCCAGTGATACAGGCAGGGGGTAAGGAACGAAGGCTCGTTGTTCACATTATAAAACCCTTTGTCGAAGAAGATGTCGAGGCGTTCTTCGAATTTCTCCTTCCCTCCGCATTGTGCGATAAGCCCCGGCACATCGTGAGGGATGCTGAGCGAGTATTCCCACGAGCTGGCTTCGTAGAAGAACATGTCCCACCACGGGGTGTACCACGGTCCTTCGAAGGTGACCGGTGTGTAGGTGTACGTAGGCTTCTGCACTTTCGAGTTACCGAAAGGTATCTGGTCGAGCCAGTTCCCCTCCTTGTCGCGCGGCATGATGAATCCTTTTGCCCCTTCGTGTTCGTAATCGCTTCGCCACAGGTTTTTCCAGTTCTCCGATTGTTTCAGATAGTGTCGGTAGAGGTCTTCTTTTCCCAGTCCTTTGGCTACCAATGCGATGGCATAATCGCAATACGCATATTCTACGGTGCGGTTTCCTGCACGTGGAATGCCATACGGGATGTAGCCTAATTCCAGGTAGGGGACCAGTCCGCCCCGTCCTTCCGCTTCCTGATTTCCTCCGGGTGCTGCGGTAGCATCCTGCAACATGGCTTTCAGTGCCAGTTCATAGTCGATGCCTTTCAAGCCTTTCACAAAAGCGTCGGCGATGACGATTTCGGCATTCGAGCCTCCTTGCGTACGTCCGTTGGCGTTTCCGCTTCGTGCATCGGGCATGTATCCATCCCGTTTATAGATGGTGATGAGCGAGTGCACGATGTCGGTTTCGCGTTGCGGGTCGATAAGTGTGATGAGTGGGGTAGAGGTGCGGTAAGTGTCCCAAATGGCGTAATAGTCATCGTAATAAGGCTCAGGGTCGTTCCAAAGCGGATTCTCTCCGGTGCGGTCTACGGGCATAATCATCGTGTGGTAGAGCGCGGTATAGAACATCCGCTTTTGCGATTCAGGAGTTTCGGGAGCGATTTCAATCGCCTTGAACAGCTTTTCCCATTGTGCCAGCAGGCCGTTATGCACTTTCTCGAAAGACCAGTGGGGAATGTAGGTACGGGCATTGTGCTTGGCACGTTGGCTGCTCAGGAAAGAGATGCCGATTTTCAGTTGCACCACCGAGTCTCCTTGGGCAAAACGGAGCAAGGCGCCGGTTTTCTCATACGAATCGAATTGGGAGCGTTCGTCGGTTATCTTGCTTCCTTTCCATGTGCGGCACTGGGTGAAAGGCTTGTCGGTTTCGGCGTAAAAGTAAACCGTATAGGCGCGTCCGTTGTTCCAGCCTCCCCGGATTCGGGTATAGCCGCTCACTTCATGGTCGGACAGGATTTCTATTTCCGAACCTACGAACTGTTGGGCTTCACGTGCATCGGGCACGGGGCTTTCTCCCAAGAAGAAACCGGCATCGATAGCCAATGATTTCAAGGAATCAGCGGGATAGGTGAAGCGGTAGAACGAAGCCCGCTCCGTAGTGGTGATTTCCGTACGGATGCCGCTCTGCTTAAATCGGGTATCGTAATATCCCAGCCGGATATTTTCGTAAGCCCGATAATCCAAGTGTTGGGTTTGGTCCATTCCGTTGCAGAAAGGCGTCACTAAAATATTCCCATACTTGGGACCTCCTCCGGTTCCGCTTACGTGTACTTGCGAGAATCCGTCCACCCGTTCAGGCATGGGCAGCCAGCCGCTATTGGGTGAAGGAGTGCAGTCGGGCGAAGGTTTGACCATTCCATAAGGGCAAGACGGACCGATAAATACCCGTCCCAGTCCTTCCGACCCGATGCGCGGGTCTACATAGTCGGTCAGTTGCGTTTGAGCGGAGGCGTAAATTATGCCGCTTAGGCACAAACCAGCCGTCAAGCCAATCAGTTTTTGAAGTTTCATGTTGCTCTATTGTATTTTATGTAAAAAGTTGATAATGGTTGGGTTGATGTTTTTACAAAGATACATTTTTTTACCTTCTCTGTCAAAGAAACCTATTCCTTAGTTTCCATGATTGGGTGAAAAAATAATCTTTGTATGGCGATAAGAAATTGTTTTGAAATATTCCAAAAGTTTTCTTGGCTTGATGTATTCGTTTTCGTGTGTGCTTTGGGCGATTTTGGGGGTCCTTCCTGTTTTTGTTTTTCGTCAGAGATAGCCCGCTATCTTCCTTATCACACAAACGGAAATGCCTCAAAAACTCATCCCAATATAGCTGCATTGTTTGTAAGATTATTAATCTTACAAACAATGCACTCATACTATTATTACTAAAAACGCCCGACTTCATTCATATGAAATCGGGCGCAAACTTAACAAAAACTGTTTTGAATTTCTACAAAAAGTATTCTTGGCTTAATGTATTCGTTTTCGTATGCGTTTTGGGCGATTTTTTAATCCTTTCCGCTTCTGTTCTTGTCAGATAGCTTGCTGTCTTCTTCTTCACAGTATTGGAAATGCCTTAAAAACCCATCCCCAACCAGCACACGATAAATTCAAAACAGTTTCTCAAATATCTGAAAAAATTACTTTTCTTTCTTAGCCGCAGCTGTCTTTCTTGTGGTTGTTGTTTTCTTTGCCGCAGGCTTCTTAGCTTCAGATTTCTTCAATTCGGCTTGAAGCTTGGTCACCTCATCGTTCAGCTGAACCAACTCTTCACCTTGATTCTTGATAGTGGTAAGCAAAGACCCTAACTCTTCATTGTCCATATCTGCCGGATACAACGAATTGACACGAGCCAAGAAATCGCCTAAGATGTTCATATAATTAGTAAATGCATCATAAGGTGAATCATAGATACCTCTATCCAGCCCAACTCCCGTATCTTTTGTAGTCATAAAACGGAAATTATTGCTTGCCTGCAGGTAGAACCAGTCTTGCTTGATACGGCGGTCGTCGCACAAATGCACACGCTCGGCCACACTGTACAGTTTGTTAAACGCTTCGCGCTGCATCACATTACCCAGCCATGGACTGATGTCTCTTTCTTCATCCGACCAAGACATCGGATAAGGCACATCCATCATATCTACCGATTTCAATTTCGTAACAATTTCGGTAGGGGTCGAGAATGTGATGCCCCGCTGCTTGGCACATGCAGGCAATGCTTTCAAGAATTCCAGGATGTTGGAAGACAACGGTTGTGCTATACCGAGAGCCGACAGTTCCATAAAAATGTTGATGACCTGTTCGTTTTCGGGCAAAGCGGCAATCCAGTCTATATAAGTATCTGCAAACAAGGGATATTCGCTCCATTCCGAATTAGAGAAGCGCAGGCTGATATCATCCGACAGCTTGAAGTCGCGCATCAACAGTTTCAGATTCGGGTTCTCGGCGCAATGATACAGATAGTGCGGGCTCTTCCATCCCAACACATGCTTCGCACCTTCTATCAGTTGGCCCTTAAAGCCCATGCTGGCTACGATTCCACCTATTTCATTGTCGTAAATCAAGCTGGAATTACGGAACACTTTCGGATCCTGACCGAAATAATCCTTGATTTTTTTACGCATAAATTCTACTTCTTCACGGAAGCATTCTTCGTTTGCCAACGAAGACAAGCCGTGAGAATAAGGCTCGCAAATGAACTCGCAACATCCTGTAGCATTCAGTTCCTGCAACAGTTCGATAACAGCCGGTGCATGTATCTCCAATTGTTCGAGTGCTACACCTGAAATGGAAAGACCAACCTTAAAAGCTCCTTCATTGTTTTTTGCCATTTCAATCAGGGTGGTCAATGCCGGAATATACGAACGTTCGGCAACATCGTTGATGCCCTGTTCGTTTGCGTAATCATCGTAGTAATAATGGTCTGTACCAATTTCAAAAAAACGATAGCGTTTGAGATGTGTTATCTGATGTATTTCAAAGTAAAGACAGATTGTTTTCATATCGATTTTGTATAATTATAGTTTTCCACAATTTTTTAAAGTCTGTTCGTATAAGCCGCGAATCTTCACGCCTACTTTCTCCCATACAATACCGTCGACTTCTTTCTTTCCTTCATCGCGCAGGTATTCGTACAATGCCGGATAAGTACAAATAGCATGAATGGCATCTGCCATGGCATGAATATCCCAATAATCGGTCTTTATACATTTACTCAAGATTTCGGCACACCCCGACTGCTTGGAAATAATGGTAGGCACACTACATTGCATAGCTTCCAGTGGCGATATGCCGAACGGCTCGGATACGGAAGGCATGATGTACACATCGCTGGCTTTCAATACCTCGTACACCTGTTTGCCTCTCATGAAGCCCGGGAAATGGAAACGGTCGGCAATGCCTCTTTCGGCAGCCAGACGAATCATGGCATTCATCATATCACCGCTACCTGCCATGACGAAACGCACGTGACGCGCACGGCGCAATACCATCGCAGCCGCTTCAACAAAATATTCCGGTCCTTTCTGCATGGTGATACGTCCCAGGAAGGTAACGATTTTCTCGTTCGGATTTTTACGCGGTACAATATCCTGAATCTCTTTTGACAACGGAGACACGGCATTGTGGACCGTAAAGACTTTACGCGGATCCTGATAGTATTTATGAATAACCGTCTGTCGTGTCAATTCACTCACACACATGATGCAATCGGCGTGGTCCATACCGTTCTTTTCGATGGAATAAACCGTAGGGTTTACATTGCCACGGCTACGGTCGAAATCGGTAGCATGAACATGGATGACCAACGGTTTGCCTGATACCTGCTTGGCATGAATACCTGCCGGATAGGTCAGCCAGTCGTGCGAATGGATGATATCAAATTCCTGCT
>ULKH01012273.1_pt1 | contig 11381 bp, 8 predicted proteins | sample 1951111 | NCBI WGS metagenome assembly ULKH01 (sample SAMEA4835496, study PRJEB28245) | human gut metagenome | biome: gut microbiome; material: fecal sample | place: Denmark | collected 2008
ATACCATAAAGGTTTCCCTCTACGCATTGCGGTTGTAGTACATCCGTCTCGAACGAGAACTTATCAGGCAATCCCTCAAATATGCCACATTGTCTATTAACCACATATACGCCTCCATTAATGAGTCCTTTCTCGCAATACTTTTTCTCCTCAAAGTTAACAATCAGATTGCCGTTTACACGGACATTTCCGTAACGGTCAAAATGCTCCATAGGCTTTAGTGCAAGCGTGATGGAAGCCGGATGCAGACGGTGTTGTCCATATACCTCATCCAAATCTACATTAAAAAATGTATCCCCGTTCAATACAATGACATCATTGCCAAAGCACTTGCCAAGTGCCAGTTTAATGCCGCCTCCCGTTCCTAATGGAGTTGTTTCTATTGCATAATCAAAGCCGAAAGGAAATTCACCACCGTTTTCATCCACCCAGTCAATAATTACGTCTCGTAAATAGCCTACCGAGAGAATCACTCTTTCCACATCAAAATAAGTCAGGTATTTCAATAGGTACCATAAGAAAGGTTTACCAGCTACAGGCGCCATACATTTAGGCACATCTTTTACCACACCACGTAGTCTTGTACCCAAACCGCCCGCTAATATAATTACTTCTTTTCCCATACTCAAAAACAATTATTTTATTCCGAAAAATTCTTCTTCCAACATCAGGCACAGGCAATGATATACGGGCAGATGCAATTCCTGTATCTTATAAGTTTCCGTTTCGGGAACTTGGATGCAGACATCCGCCAATTCAGACAATTTACTGTCCTTAGCTCCTGTCAGCCCGATTACTTTCATGCCTTTTGCTTTGGCTGTTATCGCTGCATAAATCACGTTTTGGCTATTGCCGGATGTAGATATGCCGAGCAATACATCACCTTCATGACCGTAACCGTTTACTTGCTGGGCAAAACACATTAATGGCTCGCAGTCATTCATGTATGCAGTAGATAATGCAGGATGCCCGTCAAGGGCAATAGCTGGTAAGCTTCCTTGAAGGTATTCTGCCAGTCTATTACCTAAAGTTTCATCTATATCTTTCAACCTTTCTTGGTATTCATCATCCAACCTTCTTGGATTTTTAAATCCTTTCATCAATTCACCAACAATGTGTTCCGCATCGGCTGCACTTCCTCCATTGCCACATATCAGCAGTTTTCCGTTGTCTCGGAAGCAATGAGACAATAAGCTGAAAGCCTGTATCATTGTTTCTTTGCAAACCGTTAGCAATGGATAACGGTCCAGTAATTCATCGATGGTTCTATAATCTTTCATACGTAATTAATATTTCATTGTTGAGATGTCATCCGTATCATAAATCTTCCACCCGTGCGCACCACCGTCTGTAAACTGGAATGGCATAACAAAACCGTCTAATTGCTTCAAGGCATCTGTTACGGCTTTCTTCTTGGTCGGTTCTACCATAAACATACAAAAGCCACCACCGCCTGCACCACTTACTTTACCGGCTACAGCACCTGCCTGTATTGCTACTTCAAAAGCATGTTCGATAACCGGATTGGTTATTGCATCCGCCATTTTCTTTTTATCCTCCCAAGCTTGACCGAGAATGCGGGCAAATTCACGCATATCTCCTTTTAGTAAAGCAAGTTTCATATCCTTAGCACTTTGTTTAATACGGTGCATGGCTTCAACCGATTTGCTTTCCTTGTTTGTAGTATTTACTTTTTGTTGGTCGATAATAGCAGCAGATGAGCGTGAACGTCCTGTAAAGTACAGCAATAAGGAAGCTTCCAATTCGTCCGTTATCCAGCGTTTCACTTTCAATGGATTGACAATTACCATATCATTTTCAAGAAATTCCATGTAATTGAATCCTCCGAAAGCTGCTGCATACTGGTCTTGTTTGCCTCCTGACAGATTCAGGTCTTTGCGTTCCACTTCGTATGCCATGCGGGCTATTTCATAATCTCCAAGTGGTAGAGACAACCATTCCACGAAAGCCTTGATGATACATACCACCATCGTTGAAGATGTACCCAGTCCTGAACCGGCTGGCGCATCATTGTAGGTTGTAATTTTAAATCCTTTTAAACAGGGGTGGTAATCACGTACAATGCGGTTATAAACCCCTTTGATAAGAGAGGCTTCACCATCTATTTCCAGTCTATCTGCCAAAGGATAAGTTATATGACAATCGGCGTCATAACTGTTAATGGTCACCAAATTGTCATTAGTCTCTTCAATCGTAGTATATGTATAAAGGTTGATTGTGGCATTAAGAACCAAACCACCATAAATATCACTATATGGAGACACATCACTGCCACCACCTGCCAAACCTAAACGTAGAGGAGCTTTGCTACGAACAATCATAAAATATCCAATTCTTTAAAAGTTAACGTTCCAAAAATTTCTTATATTCATTCGTAATAAGTTCATTCATTTCTGCAAGATAAGCTTTATTGTGCGTCTTTATATCAACAATTATTTGGGGATTATTCCAAATGTGAGCAAGAAATGCAACCCATTCTTCCGACTTTGAAGATGCAAAGAGCGGGGCTTTTTCTTTATGAAAAATCCCAGCCATACTATGTGGATGGACAATGATCACCTTATCGTATGATATAGATTCAAATGTTTTTATCTTTAAACCTGTTCCTTGATAAACAGGATTAATGGCAACATCTCCTTGTGAATAGAAATCATCCAAATCGTTAATAAATCCCAATAATTTAACGCCATCAACATTTTCTAAGTCTTTAATTTTTCCACAAATGGCACCACCAATTAATAATTTAGCATCAACAAACTTTTCCCGAATAAGCGGAAACACCTCATTGACAAACCAACGAATCCCATTTATATTATATTCGTTATTGCCGGACAAAAACAGAATGTTTCGATTGCCTGTTATCGGTTGCGGATGATAATCATACTTACTATATATTGTATAAACTTGACTATGCGGTGAAAGTTGCTGAAAGAATACAGTTTCTTCATCCTGTACAGCAAAGATATGTGGTGAACGCTGCATGGCCTTTGCCATAGTGTTGGCATCAGCTGTCGCATCACACTCTCTTGGACGGCATCCTATACGTATGTCTTTATAAGTATAATTATCATGCGTAAATACGGCCTTTTTGGGGATATGGATGTGTGCAAGAAGTTTTGTCATATAATAATAATTTACAATACATGCATCAAAATGCCATTTATCATTTAGTCTATTTACAAAACTAATTAACCCATACGGGAAATAACTATCACATCCGGCACGCTGGTCTGTATATGCAAACCATCTTTTTTTTATGTTGAAAATAGCTTTTTGCCATACGGGTATACGAAAACAATGAAATTTATTACCCCAATATTCACTGGTTTTTACTAAAATCTCATCAAATTCTTCTGTATGTCCTTTTGTTAATGCTCTCTCCTCAACATAAAGAAAGTGTATTTCTGCACCAAGCGTTTTCAATATATTCGCCTGTGCCAATACTCCCCATCTGTTTCCCGCTGTAGTAGGATGAGTAGGGCACTTAGAAACCATTAATATGCGAGTCATAACCTAATTAAATAATATCCTTTGGAGATTTTCCGAGTATTCTTTTATCGTATGTTTCTTTGCAAATGTCCTAACATTCTGGGATAGCTCCTCATAATTTAAGAGAGACATTTTCAGTTCGGCACTAAAATTTTCATTTAAAGGATCGTATAATACTCCCAAATTGTTATCTCTAATTTCTTGTGCAAATGCCGCATTTGAAGGTGCGACAATTGGCATCCCCAACGCGAGAGCATCCATATAGCTGGTGCTCCCGATAGGACCAAGCATGTCTTTTGTTCCAATCAATGGAATGACCATCACTTTTGAATGCAAAGAGAGGGATAACATGGTCCGGTCATTTGGCTTGTCTTGAAAGTAAAGCTCTACGTTGCCGCCGTCCGTGTAATTTTCGGGAACATGGGCTTTGTCAGTCACTATGATGCCTTTGTTTTCAACCAATCGCAACAAACTGGTTATGAACTTATTGTGGTCTCTTGCAGTTTTTCCGTTGTCAAGAAAATCATAGATCTTTGTCTTGTCGAGAGAAACACTGTTCTTCACATACCATTCCACATCTGGATACCATCGGTTTGTCATCATTATCCTGTTGTCTGCAACCTCTTTTTTGGCTTCGCGCAACAATCGGTCGGTGAAAAAGATGGAAACGTCAGACTTCGCATGCTTCATCACTTTGCCGAATGGAGGATGATGAAATATGGTGACCAAGCGGGGGCGAAATAGATGCCATTTGTTCAGCACACCGAATATTTTGGATATGCTGCAAATGGAGTCATATACCACATCATACTTGAATGACTTGATATAAAATGTTAAAAACGCTTTTAACGATCTCTCATTGAAACAAAGGAAATCAACCTCACCCAAATTGTTTTTCAATATGGCGGTGTCCTCAGAAATGAAACTGTCTATCATCTGGTATAATCCGAAAAGATGATGGCTTGGTTGCTCTCCGCTCTTGATTCTTCGCCAAGACGGATAATCAATAACAAACAGAATTTTCATTAGGCTAAATCATATTATAGTCAAAAATTGTTTTATATGGGACTGTGTTATCCTTGAAATAATATCCGTCGCAGATACCGGACCATTTGTAAATGAAATAGGCGACTACAAAGCACACCGCCAACAAGCCATACACACCCCTTGCCTGATTTGTGAAATAACAGAAAGCATTTGTGAAAAGTATCACTTGCACAGGGAAATAGAGAGAGGACAAACGGGCCAAATCCCCCATACCGTCTTGGAAGGCAAACATAATCAGCATATAAACGAGAAAGCCATTTATTAGCAAATTGTACCATTCGCTGTCTCTGACTTTTGTTTTCTTTCCAACGTAAAGATAAACACACAGGAAAAAGAAATTTAAAACCCATCCCATATAACTTGCGCCTTTAAATCCTTCTGTCTCAATTTGTGTGTACATATAAGCTTTCTCAGCAACGTTCCCCCCAATCGTCAAAGAAAGTAAAATAAAAACGTCTTGTAATAACGCGGTCGATATAGCAAAAAATACATATAAGACCAAGATATAACAATCTTTTATTTTTAGTTTACCTAACCAATATAACGGCAATAAGGCGATACATTGATTATGAATCAAGAAAGCTATACCTAATATTATTAGAAATTGCACCAATTTGCGTTCTTTTATTTTCAGAAAAGCTAAATAGCAGACACCAAGAGAAAGGCCGGCTCTGACAGGAAACAATACACCTAAATTAAACATTATAAAAGGAATCCAAGGATGGTTCTGCCCAAATTTTATACAGAATTTATATATTCCATATTCTATGACAGCCAATGTGAAAATATTAAAGAAATAGTATTCTTTGAAGATGCTTTTTATAAGTGCATTGAGAAAAACAAAACCAGGTTCCAATGTTTCGTTCCCGTTTCTGTCATAGTTGAAAATATTATTCCAATTACTATAAAGAAAGTGGCTATAATATTGGTCCCAATCACCTCCGGTATTCCATCTTATTCCACCATAAATTACAAAAAAGATGCTCCAACATATCATCAACCGCTTTTTAAGACGAAACGATGGAGATAATTCGACAAAAATGAATGCTAAAAAAACAGCATATAAAGTATAGTAGAAGGTCATATGATTAGATATTAATCCGATTATTAAATTGTTTCTTTTCGTATTTTTGAAAGCAACTCTAATATTTTATTTTTAGCAACATTTTTTTCATGAGGTGTACAACCACAGAAATACACAACAATTAAAATATTAATAAGTGAAGTGAAACAAATCAGTATACATAAACAAATTGTTTGTTTTATAAAAAAGTAAACAATGGTTGGAAGTATAGGTGAAAGAACAACAACTTTCAATATAGGGCTAATTACCCCTTTCATGTAATCAGAAATGGGCATACATATATTCTTCAGAACAATACGCATTCTTGCATACTGTGTTAGTATCTCTATTACCAAATGAATAAGGAAAACTGACTCTGGTGGAGCCTTTGTAAATTTCAATGTGATATAGGCTATAGGCACTATGCTTAACATCATGCATCCTTCTATTATTTGAAATTGTTTAATGTTTCCGGTGGCATGGATGGATGTAACTAAAGGTTTTGACAATCCTGTTACGATACCAACAATTAGAATAATACGTAAAAAACTAATTGTATAATCAGGAACAACCCCTAGCCACCATTTTAATATCTGTGGTGCTATATACATAATTGGCAATATAAGCATCCATAATATGTAAAAAGAATATTTTGAACTGGCTGTTAATAATTGATGCATATATTGCAGGTTGTTTTGGGCGTAACATTTAGTTAATTGAGGATTAAATGCCATTTGAAAATTACTGCAAAAATTTTGGACAACAGTCTGGACTTGTACTGCAATACCTCTTGCAGCATTAATCGCGGGACCAAAGAATATGTTTAATAATATATTTAGCCCCTGTGTATAGCCTATAACGGCAAGGGAACCATTCATTGACCAACCCGCAAAGACAAAGATTTCTTTAAATAGCTTACCGTTGTACCTTGGTTTTGTCCGCGTTTCATCAAAATGACGTGAGCAATAGATGCCGTACACAATTCGGTCAAAGGCCTGAATACAAAAGAAAAGGATTGCGTAGACAATCAACTTATCGTAAGGAATAACGACCAAGAGATAGACAATCAGTAGCTTAAGCACTGCATCGGCTATCGAAATGTAAGCAAATGCTGACATCTTTTCGTGAGCGATTATCGTAGCATTATAAGGTACACTGATAACGGCCAGAACTGATGAGAAAATAGAGAATTGATAAACCCACATGGCTGCGGTCTCACGCTCAGGCGGAATTTGCAGCTGCGTGGACATGAACCACAGGCCTAATGTTTCACTGACTACAAATACGATCCCGGCAAGTATGAAGTGGATGCTCAGTATGTTTCCGAACGTTTCCCTCATCAACGCCATATCCCCTTTACCCAAGTCATAAGTGATGTAGCGCGAAGAGGCCGCACCTAAAGAACCTGTAAGAAAACCAAGCATCGCTATCACTCCTCCCACAACGTTGTTTATCCCATAATCCACCACGCCAAGCGTGTTCAAAATAACGCGTGAAGTGTAAAGATTCACTGCCATCATGAAGAGCATCCGAAAGTAAAGCAGCAGAGTGTTCTTGGTTATCCGCTTATTATTTTCTGAAATGTTTGCCACGTCTTTTAAAATTGCACGCTTAACTTACAGATATATTTAATGAAGAATTAATCTTTAGATTCATTTTGTTCATAATGAATGCTATTCACCTTTTCTATAAATTCCTTCTTCTTGGTATCCCAAAGCTTTTCATCCATTTTCTCTAACTCAAAGAAATCTATTATTTTATCCCTAAAATCAAACAATAAATGTTCGGCATCCGCTTCACCAGCCTTAAATGCAATTTCTTTAGAGTCAATTACACCTGTCAACATTTTAAAAGAGCAATCACTTGTAAGAAAAGATAAATGGGCAGATTTTAAAATCCAAGCCGCCCCCATTTCGTTTAAAGAAATGGCACTCCTATAATAACGGGGCGAATGAATGAAAAGAACAAATAAATCGTGTTCTTCAAACTGTTTTCTAATAGTGTCTAAAATATTGTTTCCAAATTGAATGGCAAAAGGAGGATAAGAACTGCAAAATATATTACCAGCACCGACTCCTAAACTCATTAGCAAATCGGTTAAGGCTCTAGCATATTCACGATCCTCTGTATTATGGCTAATAAACACTTTGGGCGTTTTTTGTTTTTCAGATTCTTCCATAATTAAGTTATTATTCGTTATTTCTTGAATATTCTCTGTTGCAAATAAATTTTCAAAGTCATTTAAATCATCGTCGGAATTATCTTTTTGAATAGAAACTTGATTCCTTTCATTTATTAAAGCTGAGAGCTTATTAAGGAAAGGCTCAATTTGCGATTTTTCTAATCTTAGAAATAAATCTAAATACCATTCACTACGAGATTTATTTCTTTTATCTTCATCTTTAATATCTGAGAGATATTGGCTGACCTTCGGAGGAAAACCTTGTAAAAATTCTTTTATAGTATTATAAAAATCAGAGCCTTTTATATAAAACGGGTTTGTCTTATCATCGTCTGTTCCTATAATATCCCAAAGAATATAAAAGTAAGTTTTAGGCTCTTTACGCTTGGGAATAAGCTGAAATATGTCGATATTTAAAGGTAATGGTTCTTCTCCTTGTAAGTAAGCATATCCACGTTCGGTAAGTCCGATTGTAATCTTGCTCTTTAGTTCTAAATATCCGTTATACAATAAAAGGTTTAAATTTAGATAGAAGAATTTGTCCAACAATTCCTTATTGTTTCTATAAGCTGATTCTAACGTTTGTAACATAAAAATTTCTCCAGGGCGACAATTCCGAAATTGCTCCATTATGAAATCAGTACTTCTCTTTAAATATTCTTGTGTCATAATAAATTATGGTATTAGCAAATTTGTAGTAAATGCTCAACAGTATTCATCCACTTAAAATCTGAGAATTTTTAAATTCTCACAACATCCCCATTGCAGCATTCAATAAAGCCTTAATTCTTTGTGTGTCAGAATCATGTTCCATATACATCGTCTCTTTTGTAATATTATTCGGAGTTAAAATTTCATCTATAATATATGGTCTAAGAGACTTATGTATATCAAAGCACTCTATCAATATCTGATTAGTTGTATTATATACAACTTGTTCCATAACATTATTTTCAGATGGATTGCAAAGGAACAATCCCATTTGCGCATTTACCCGTGGATTTTCTATATGATAATTGGCAGTAAAACCCAACAAAGGAATTTGTATTCGCTGCACTCCCATTAAAGTACCGTCTACCATAACAAAAGGCAGTTCACTGAATGTATGATAATCTAATGTCCTCATTTGGTTTTGAACTTCTGTTGTATCCACTTCACCATTAAAATCAGCCAACAACCTTTCCATATTTTCAGCCCCATTGGTTTCAATTCTTTGCATACTGCACTGAAACCAATCTATACATCCGTTGATTACATAAACCGAAAAATAATCGTCAATGGTATCATTAGGGGTAAATGGAGGTAACGGCAGATTGCCTCCATTTGGAATGGAGAAAAACAAGGTTGTATCTAAATCGTATGTAAAATCTAAAAAAGGACTTGGATAGCCATAATGTTGCAGCAATGCAAACAACAAGGCATCGTTTAATTCAATACCTTGTGCATCAAAATAACGGTGTATAGCATTATCGTTTTTTACCAAGTCGAGTAACTTAAATACATAATCAATGAAGTTATTTATCGTAAAATTATTTCTGATTCTTTGGCAAGTGACATCATTGGTAATCCAAGACCGCTGTACAGAAGTATATACCCTGTATTTTGATTCCGACAAAGTCCGGTACCATTTATTCGGGTTATCTTTATAGTTGTCTCTCCACTTATTAAACTCGTCAATCGTGTCTATTGTATGACGGTCAAAAAACTGTTCCTTTTCTTGAAAGGTTTGATAATTTACTAATGGCATTGCCTATTCCTATCTGAAATGTATATTTATTTGTAATTCTCCAGTAAGCACTCAATTTAGGGCATCCCCCTTTGAAAGGGCACTTTTGAGTGCCCTAAACCGAGTTTTGTTAATTAATTAGCTTTGAATTTAACATTGGCCGGTAGCCAAAGTGATTTTGTCAGGAACCATGTTAACATAATCCCTGCACCCGTTAAAGATATTTTTGAAAAAAGTTCCGATGAAGTTCCAGGCAGAACTGCCATGAAGCTTTACCGTGCCTATTACACTATGATAAGTTGCAACCATCTCAGCACCGGCATCACTGCCATAATGAAGTGAATTGTTGCGTTGGGTAGTCAGCTTCCGGATGGTTCGCTCGGCAAGATTGTTGTCTATCGGGAGTTCACCGTCATCCAGGTAAACAAAGATCTCTTTCCAGAACCGGTCAGGTAATTAAGATTTTGCCTCTTGAGATTTGTTGTTAGTTACCGAGTCCATACGAGGCGTATCATCCGTACCATCATAATCATCTTTCTCCTTTTGTCGGTCAGAATCATTCCTTTGGGCTTTAGGATTTATCCTTTAACGCCTGTCACCAAAACGTTCCTGATTGGCAAAATCAAGTTTTTCCTAAAGAGACTTTGCCTTACGTTCTGCCGATTGGCGAAGCTTGGGTTAACCACTGGAGCACCATCAAGCTGAACTTCAACCAATTTTTTCAAGCATCTTTAAACCATTTCTGGAAAATGTTATAAGGAACTTTGTTCCTGACACAAAACGATTGGAGAGATTCTCCATAAGGCAATGCCTCGGTCTGGTACTGAAAGTAAAAACCTTTCAAAATCTTCACTGCTATACATAATTCTATAAATTTGGTTGGCAGCGAAGTTATTCATTTCAATTAATAGCAATCTTTTGACTGCTTACTGGAAAACTTTAATTAATCTCTTCTAAACAAATCCCGTGTATAAACCTTCTCCTGTACATCATCAAGGCAAGAGTCGTATCTATTGGCTATAATGGCTTGGCTTTGTTCCTTGAAAGCGTTCAAGTCATTCACCACCTTACTACCAAAAAAAGTGCTTCCGTCTTTTAACGTCGGTTCGTAGATTATCACCTCCGCACCTTTGGCTTTCACCCTTTTCATAACGCCTTGAATAGATGACTGTCGGAAATTGTCAGAATTCGACTTCATGGTCAGGCGATAAACACCAATGACACACTTCTTTTCATCAGATGGGTTGAAGTCTCCACGGTTGTAATAGTCATAGTAACCTGCTTTGTGGAGAACACGGTCTGCGATAAAGTCCTTTCTAGTCCTGTTACTTTCAACTATGGCCTGGATTAAGTTTTCAGGTACGTCTGCATAGTTGGCAAGCAACTGTTTCGTATCTTTAGGCAAGCAATAACCGCCATAGCCAAAGCTCGGATTGTTGTAATGCGTTCCGATTCGTGGGTCAAGGCATACGCCGTCAATGATGGCTTGGGTGTCCAACCCTTTCATTTCGGCGTAGGTGTCCAGTTCGTTGAAGTAGCTGACACGCAAGGCAAGATACGTGTTGGCAAAGAGCTTCACAGCCTCAGCCTCGGTCGTTCCCATAAACAGCGTATCAATGTTTTCTTTTATCGCGCCTTCCTGCAACAGGGAAGCAAAGGTATGGGCGGCTTCATCCAAGCGTGCGTCGCCTTCGGGGCGGCCTACGATGATGCGGCTGGGATAGAGGTTGTCGTACAACGCCTTACTTTCGCGCAGGAACTCGGGCGAGAAAATCACGTTGTCCGTATTCAGCTTCTTGCGCACGCTTTCGGTATAGCCCACGGGGATGGTGCTCTTAATCACCATGATGGCG
>ULKH01004134.1_pt1 | contig 11238 bp, 10 predicted proteins | sample 1951111 | NCBI WGS metagenome assembly ULKH01 (sample SAMEA4835496, study PRJEB28245) | human gut metagenome | biome: gut microbiome; material: fecal sample | place: Denmark | collected 2008
AAAGAGAGTTTATTTCTTTTGGCTGCAAAAATCGTTTAGTTTAGAACTTGATAAGATATACAAAAACCAAACTAAACTTCTATTTTTTTCAATCAGATTTAAGTTTTGTCCCCAGGGACAAAATTAGTAATGAACGGGGGACAAAATTGCTTTAAGTAATATCAGAGATTTTTAACTTTACAAAAAAAATCAGTTGAATCAAACAGGACTGAAGAGCCAATTTCAATGTCTATACTTGTTCTTTTTTGCATTTTTTACCCCAATTTTTGTCCCCAGTTTGTCCCTTAACAAACACATATACATATATAAATCGTTGATATAAAATAAATTATTAAAATATAGCACTTTCTGCATCGGGAAGTAGATTCTGCGTGGGAAAGTGATTTTTTGCAAAGAAAAGCATATCATCTGCAAATATAGCTCGTTAATCACATCATTTCAAGCATTTAAAATTAAGTTGATTTTTGTAGATTTTTGACTTTTAACTTCGATATTTGCAGATTTTCGCCCGTTTTGTCCCCCATCTGTCCCCCGAGATAGTCGAAAATAGCCGAGGGACAAAAAGATTTCATGGGTGGTGATTTACGCTTTCACATGTTATTTTGGAAGATATACATTCCAACTTATACAATGTAAAGCTCCACCTTCTCTTGCAATCTCGGCCATTTCTATTTGACGGATATTACAATCTTGGAATGCTTCATGAATGTATTGTTGAGCGATTGAATCTTCTTCAATGTTGAATTTAGGCATTATGATGTTCTTGCCAACTTGCAGGAAGTTGATATATGCCCAGTTTAGATCATAACAAGGTTTATCAACTTTGCCATTGAAACGCATTTCTGTCACTTCAAAGCCTTAACTTTCAAGAATCCGACGGATGGATGCAGCTTCTTCTGGATAACAATCACCATGATTACCCATCAATATTCGATTATCACCACACCATTTGATGAAACCATCAGAATGTCCATATACATCGTCTTCATGTGGAGTCCAAGGGATAATGATGACAGGGTGGCCAAGTTCGGATTCCAACAAGAACTTAAAATTCATATCTCCCTTAGCATATCCATTTTCAACAAATACCTTATCAGTCATCACAATATATGGACCGCATGGCACCATATTACCACCATCAATGATAAGATTAGTTGAACGATAACTAATACCCATACATCGTAACACTTTTGCAGCATCGGTTATGGTTTCTATATAACTCTTATTCTTTCTCTTCACAAGATAATCGGGATAATAGCGATATTTCAAGAACTCATTTTCACCCAATTGAATTGGCATATAGTCGCGAGCCCAATAATCATTTGTTGATTTCAGTTCTTTGGACTCAATTCCCATTCCATTAAGCAAATCCTTCAGACGCTGATAAAACTCAGGATGTCCCTCTTTCTTGTCTTTTAACCAAGGGGAGAAATATACCACATTGGTAACCTCATCATGAATAAATGTCTCACAACGTACAAATCCATATTGCTTCTTAATAAATGACGAGAATTTTCCATACAAACCTTCACTTTTAGGGTTTTCATGATATTCACTTAGGATATAATTCACCTTGCCCTCTACTGTTTGTTTAGATGTAAGTAGATTGATACGAAATTCACGGATGTATCCCGCCATACCATTATCATGCTCCACAAGTATAGGTAATTCGTTGCCAACGCCAGTAGCATCATAGCATCTAAACAATTCTGCACAAGCCCATGGTCCATTTAAAACTTCACAGCCGTCTTCACTAATCAACTGACGAATAAGAATACCACCAAAGTATGCGTTATCATCCAAGACATACTTCTTTACATTCTTTCCTTTGCTATTAAGTCTAAACTCACGCTTAATACAACTAACAAAGTTAAGATCTATTCCTCCAAAGTCATTGATATACCAACATAAAGGTTTTGACTCCCGTGGATGCGTGATGATGTCACGATGATTTTTATAGTAGAAGTAAAACTCAATCTCTTTAAAGAGGTATCTGATATTTCCCTTCTGAATAGCAAAACAACTAAACAGCATCTTTGCTATTTGTTCAAAGCGTAACTCTATCTCGGCAGTGTTCATACCAGTATCAAGACTCATTAACTGGCGAAGTTTGTCTATAATATTCATATTATAGGATAACATCTTGTTTAAAGTGTATCATTATTAGTTTACGGTAGCCATTTTCTTAACAATATCCAAAGCTTCTATCACATTTCCTTTCTTCAATTCAAGAAGAGATAGATAAATAGTGTTCATTCCTGGCCTGTCTTTGTAAGGTGCAAACTTCTCTATGTACCTGTCAACCCAATGATACTTCATAGCGTTACATTTCTTAATATTCTTATCAATCTGAGCCAAACTCTCTTTTATTGCTCTTTGAATTTCTGGCAACACCTTAACTATTGCTATACTATTCTCAATCTCTTTTAAAGGATTTTGTGTATATAACATCTTAATAGCAGATATAAAGTTTTCTTCCTTCAAATGAACAAAGGCCAATCGCTTTTCGTTGGAGTAAAGATTGGTTTTTATACAGGTTTCCATTACATCCCTTATCTCTAATAAAACATTGGGAAGATCATCCTCTCCATATGGCTTTGTTAGGTATCTCTCCCAATAAGAGCCAATCCTTGAAGTATATCCGTATACTCTATCGATAATGGAATAGCAAATAATATTCATTCTTGACAATGCAATAGCTCGCTCAAGTGGAAGTGAAGAGTTGAAATAAAGTTTAAGTGTACTACATAAATCTAACGACATATATGTAATAGCAAGCATGGCTTCTGAAGTAGGCAATATATCATAACAATCAGATAAATCTATCTTATATTCTGCTTGGATTTTCTTGAGAATATTTGGCCATTTCAATAATTGTTCTTTACAATCGCCAAGAGTTTTAGATTGACTAGCAATATTCCTTGTCATTGCTACATTCATTTCTGCCAATTTACTTTCCCATACATATTGATCAATAGAAAACAGAGGCGGAAGTATGGGATGTAGTTTCATCAACTCGTTCCTTTTCTTTTGAACCAAGTAATAATCCAGTATCTCAGTAATGCAATTTCCCATCATTCTAAAGATAATCCCGAACTGTTCATATCGATTAACTTCTTTCTCAATGGTGATTTCCTCAAGTTTTAGTAATTCGCGAGGATTACCCCCTTTATCAATTTGATAATGCATAGTCAAATCCCTTTCGTCTTTATCAGTGATAGAACTTTCTGCATACTCTTTAAGTCTATTTGTGATGGTTTCAATATCATTGTCGAAAACATCATTTTCTTTAACCAATTGATAATTCTTAATGAATTTACCCCACATGCTCCTTCCCTGCTTATTATAGCCCCAAAGGGCTTTATAGCCTTCAATAATATAAGAATTTACATATTTGAGATGAGCCTGTTGTTCCCTTCTATCTGTAGCCTTTAATGCACCCGACAAAGAAACCAAATAAACAGAATAGAAATAGTTCACAAACATCTGTATGCATACGATTTGCATACAAAACTCTTTTTGTGGCTGCATTAATGAGCAATCCTTACTTTCCAAATATTTATAGATTACAAAATACTTAGGAAGCATATTCTCTGCATTTAGAAGAATAATTTCACCCGTCTGAGCTAGTAATTTTGATTTCCGCACCATCCTTTATCATTTTCTATTAGTCATCTAAACCACACCACTTACGTAGTTCTTTTATTACAATTTCATCCGTGAGATAATCTTTATGAATATCAAATGGGATAAGCTTTATTTTCTTTCCTGGTACAATATTAGTTAAAGAATTTTTTATTTCATCATAATTACATTTTGGAAGTGGAATGAAAACAAGAAATTTATAGTTCTTTTTTAGGGATAAGGTAAATGAAACAAAAAAACCTTTAAGTCCCTCATTTTCTGACATAAAAACGCCATCTGGACATGAAACATTCTGCATTGTCCATAACCTTACGGGCAACTGATTATTATCAGGATTTAATATCACGTTTCTAAAACAATCATAGTAACTATGGCTTAATAGCGTAAAACCAGTTTGGGCAAACAACAACAAATAAGCATTTTTAATGATTGCAGCTTCAACTCGTTCTTGTTGATGTTTCAGTGGAGCATCTTGCAAATCAACTATGGCATTAGGAACTAGTTTGTTTTCACGAAAATCATCCCATACTTTTGGGTTGTTACGTTTTGTGTCAACAACCAACTTAAGGTCTTTGTTCTCTCCCACTTCCAGTTTTGCATTCAATCTTTGACCGTCTACCATCACAGACACCTTACGATCGGTATTAGGAAGAAACTCCTGTTGTTCACGAGCTTTTAAAGCCTCTTGCAAATGAACGTCTATCAAAGCACCACAATTACTATTGCATTTTCTACATGTTAAGGTTATGCGAGAGCCGCCAAGAGATGCTTGTGGAACATCTTCTTCTGTTAGCTTTGATATTTCATATTCATTAAATGGTGAAAAACACTCTGGGCAAAGAAAATCACCATCTGGAACTTTAACACCTATTCTTCTGAGAATCTCAAGATTTGTTTTAATCCTTGAAAAATGATTTTTTGTATTCATTGCTTACTTCTTATTAGTTTAACAACTACTTATAGAAATCCTTCTTTATGAAAAAAAGCACAAAGTTTCTCCGCTTCTTCCTGCAACTTCTGCGGATTCTGCTTGCCGAGTTTCTTCAGATTGAGAAGTTTCCATTGTACGGATGGATAATCTTTGAAATATTCAAATTCATATCCGTCCCATTCTGGTTGTCCAGATTCGAAACTAATCAGGAACTTCTTATCCGCTTCTGTCATCAACGACATGACTTCAGAAATGAGTTTTGTACGGGTTTCTTCAAACTCCTCGTATGTAAAAGGAATATCCGTCATACCTGCAAACTGATTTTCCATTGCTTCTCGCTGGTCAATAAGGCGTGGAGCAAATGACTCATGAATCGGTCTGTCGCTACCAAGCAAGCAGAAAATGAGTCCTTCGCGGCAATCGCTCAAAGGAATATCCATATACTTTACATCGAACAAATCACGAGGATGTTGGCGTGAAAGTGCTGCTGCAATCTTGCCACCATATAATTGAGTTAGGGGCACAACATTTGCCTCACAAAAGAGTGAAAACTCTTCCTGTGCCTTTTCGCTCAATGGTATTGTTTGAACATCACCACCTATAATTCCTCTCTTGGTCTGGTTAACCTCTATCTTCACCTGCCTACCTCGATATTCGCACAACAGTTTGCAGGTACTGAAGTTTGGGACGATGTGCATTCCTTTGAATGCTTTCTTTGCCTTATCTGCAATGGCTTTTAGATGCAAATTGATGTCATCCAAACTTGTCTGACGGTCAGCCAATGGGATATAGGTCAAATCAATATCTACAGAATAACGTGGCAGGTCCTTCAAAAAAAGATTGATGGCAGTACCACCATGTATGGCAAACACCTCCTCTTCCATCACTATCGGAATAAGACGGAGTAGCAGTTCTACTTTCTGAGCGTAAACACTTGATTTTATATCATTCATATTCTGCAAGTTCTTTGAATAATAAACCTTTTATACACTTCTTGTTACCGAGATTAATAGTTCATAATAATCTCGAGCATTTTCTTTTGATGTTGAACCATATCTTCGACATTCCATTCTAAACCAAATAGACGCTTAATATTTTTGTTCTTAATTCCTGCATCGTAATTATCCTGACATATCTGTAACATAATTCGGAACTTTAAAGAAGCTACACTCACTGGGTTTGACTTTGTATCAAGATAGCGATTCTTTTTATCAATTGGATTCCAATTCGAACCAGAACTATTTGCATCAGACCCTATCATGGCAAAATTGCCAAAGCAATTTATATCTTGCGTACTAATTGGCATATCATCACCAGCCTTAGCTTGTGGATAATAATGTTCCAAACTTTTTCTAGTTCGTGAGAAATAGAAGTTATTGAAAACATCTAACTCAAAGCCACTACAACCTAATGCTTTGAAAAAGTCTATTCTATTACGAGAGTCCTTCTTTGCTTTGTTTCCACGAAGTTCCTCTGCATATTTCTTCCAAATTTTATAATCCGTATAGTTAAATACGTAAAGAGGTATATTGCATGAACCAATAGAATAAATACTATCAAAATCTCGCTCAACATCTTCTAATTCAACGTTTAGTTCACTTCCATTAAGAATAGTATCATCAAAACTATTAGGTTTGGGCTGATTCATATCATTGAGCTTGCTCGCATCAAGATACACATCGAAGAAATATTTATCTGCCAGTTTTCTTAAGAACTCCACATAGTTATCAAGGTCACAATCCTCGAACAAATGGTATAAACAATAGAACAGATAGTTCTTTCTTTGTTTGGGTGTGAAAGCGACTTCAAACATGGAAAGTAATTGGATTACTTCGTTTTGTTGTGCTTTTCTATCCTCATACAAATCCTTTAGATAAGCAGCCTTATTACCTTTCTTATAATAATATTGCAACTTCCAGGGATTCTCTAAGGCTCTGTCTTCTCCATTTGCATGATGAATCACATAATTATCAAGAAAATATTTAGCCAAGAGGAGATTGTATGCAAAGTCCTTAACGAACTCTCGGGTAAGATTTACCTTCTCGAACTCCTTAATGAGTTCTTTATCGTCAAGCGTAAAACTCAAAGGATCGAAATCATCTTCATTCCACGACCTTGTAATTTTCAAGACAATCAATAGAAAATTCGGAAAGTCTATTATCGGTTGGAAATGATCGTTATTGTCAAATTCTCCATATTTATCTATCATTCTTATAGGTGAATATAAAAGTTCTGAAATAGTTTTTATACCTAATGACGAAGATGAGCCTACATTAGAACTAGGAAACTCGTCGAAAGACTCTATAACAAAATCTTCCATAGTTTTACCAAAGACATTTATATCAGGAAGTTTCTGTTGAATATAGAAACCCATGTCGCTACAAGCCTCCCATATACGACTAAACTTCTGCATAGCGTCGTCATCACCTGTTAATTGATTGCTGAGTTTAGCTTTTATTATCTCATGCTTTTCTAACTGCTCACCACGAGAGTTCATAACCTCAAAATAGTGATTTAAATCCACATCTTTCGGCACACGATAGTGAATGATATGTACCTTGTTCAAGAAAAAATCCTGGAATGCTTCCATGTCAGCCTTCTTTTCGCCAACAATGTCTTTGAGTGCTTCCTTTGCATAATTGAATCCGTCAACAATACCCTGATCTTTTTCTTCACTAAACTTAGGCATTTTCTCTATTGTCGTAGCAGAAATCTTTCTTGCAGAATAAGTAAGATGGTTCCCAATCGTTTCAATACCAAAAGCCTTCAAGATAATGTAAATTGTTGTCAGACGCTGTTGACCATCAATAACTTCATAGATATTCTCGTCACGCTTGTATGTGACAAGAGTACCGATATAGTAAACTGACTTCGTCATCGAATCATATACATCATTTATCAAAGCACGTATTTCTTCACGTTCCCAAGCATAATTACGCTGATAGATAGGTATTTTGTATAAGATAGATGTCCCTCTGTTCGAGAAATAGATGTCGTTAATCGAACATTCTTCAAGAATAGTTTTCAAATCTTTCATAGCCATTATTATTTATAGAAACCATTTAATTGGAAGAAATACAGATAGTTTTTATACACACCATCTTTTTCATCCTTAAGATTCTTCAATATTTCACCATTGCCACTATACTCACAGCATTCCTGCGCCCAACCATCTTTAATGTCCTCATTAGAAAGCGGATTAAGTTTATCTGCCAAAGCACTTAGTAAAGAGGCTGGCGTATCTTGTTTAGCAATCAGCTTATACATATTGAATGTATTAATTTTATCACTCCACCCCATAATATAATTCTGTGCAGAAAGCCAGCCGAGGTTGGAGTATTGCGCTCTCAATGAATAAGCCCATATAAACGCATATATAACAAATTGTTCAAATAGTTCCATATCTTCTTTCGTCGGATATGTTTCTGGACAAAATCTATCAACATAAAGTAGAACAGAGGTATCAAACATCAGACGTGCTATGCCATTACCTATACCTTTTTTGAAATATCGATCCAGAGTTTTAACTATAATATTATCGTTGATATAGAACCCCTCATACTTATTGTTGTTCTGTATATCCTTGAGTATATTATAGTAGTGTTTTGTATATTCAAAGAATGGCTTGCCTGCAATTATTGGTGTGTTCAGCTGGAACGCATTTACATTTCGAGTTCCCGAAACAAAAGGCATAGCAGAAGAATTAACCATGTCAGCATAGCAATAGGCACTCTTAAAGAATTGGGCATAAGGTGTCCTTGCAGAACGTGTAATACCTTTGAACATCTGGATGTTATGCTCATTTAAGACATTGGCTTTGTTGCCACTTACCCACTCTTTAATACGATATAGATAATTACCAAAGAAATCGGCTAAACCACTTTGTGAGACCTGTTCCCAATCCTTTACCATCTTTTCTGTTTCTTCATCACTAATGTCATTCATTTCACGAAGATGGTACGCTTTCAGTAAATCATGAGGGTAAAGAGCCTTACCTCGAGCATTTTGAGAATCAAAGAATTGGAACGCTTCTGATACATCGGAGGTTATCACAACTATCAACTCACACCTATTCTCAATGTACTCCTTAAGACGTTCCATTTCTCGTTGATGTTCTATAGCTGACTCGCTTTCCTCAGATTTTAATCCAACCCTTCGGTAAAGTGCATTATAATTGTTAGCAATGTTATGGTTATTGTGTTCATTATCATATATCTTCTGTTGCAAGAACTCTATACCTTTTTCTCCTAATGCTGTTAGAAGAAGTGAGAACGTTATTGTTCGTTGCTGACCATCAACAATATCATATAGGTTCTTACCCTTTGCTTTATGAAGGATAAGTGTGCCGACTCTGTATCTTTCTTTGTTGCTATTCTTTGCATCAATAATATCATCAAGCAATTGAATGGCATTACGAGCAGTCCATTTGTATGGACGTTGATAAATAGGCACACACAATTTTACGCCTTTGATTGGCTCCCCGTTATCCGTTATAGTTATGGTTTGACGAAGGAGTAAATCACCTATAGTAGTTATTGATAACGTCAAATTATTCATATTCTGCTAGTTCTTTAGATATTGTCATATTATACTTATTGATGTACTTTCCTGTTGGAGTAATCATAAACCTGGATGTGCCAAGATTAATATTCTCCAGTTTCAAAGCCTTATACCAGGCGTGGCCAGCCTTTTCTGTCATATATAAGAACAGTCGTTTCACTTTCTGTGACGTGCAAGCCTCCAGTAATGTCTGAACCAACTTGGGACGCAATGTCGTCAAGCCCTCCATGATATAATAGATATCGAGCAAAGATGATGATGCATCCGGCAAGTTCAAACACTCCAACATGGCACGCTCTGGAGATGACACCAGCAAATCATGTTGATTGATTGTCATGGTTTCTACCCCCAACAGCTCATCACCCAGAAAAGAGGTAGTCATATATTTTATAGTCATATTCCACTCCTCTTTTAGTAACCATGAAGGTAACTTGTTGCTTTTGTCTGTAAACAGATAAGCCATAGGTTTTCCCATTGACAGGTAATGGGAGTATCCGCGGAGTTCCAAAGCTGTATATGCACCTACAACACAACTCTTACTAAGTTGAGTGTTGTATGACGATACAGCAGCAAACAGGCTTGGTTCTGTCCCGTGTATCTTATAAACTCCTTTCGATATACGGTCAAGCCATCCACTTTTCATATAAGCATACTGACCACGTGCATCCAATCCTTGACTTGAAAGCCACGAACCAAACAAGACCGATTCATTGGGCGCCGTCTCTAATATTTGCTGTATTTTTGTAGCCATCTTCGTTTATTTTATGAATACCAGCCTAAATTTGTTGCAAATATAGCTTTATTATTTTGTTCAACCAAACATTTTCCTCAAATAACGGCGATTTTTATAGAAATTTATTCTCAAATTCGCGTTTTTAGTGAATTAGGGAGTAAAAAACGTGCAAAAACTATAAGCAGAGATACAATTGCCATCAAAATAAAAAAGGGCGATAGTCCGAATCAATTTCTGGGCTTGGTTTAGTTTAATCCCATATTAAATATCTATAACCTAAACTAAACCATTTATCTTCCGTCTACTATTAATGTCATACCGAATGGTCAAGATCAAAGATTAGAAGAAAAGGAATAACACATTATAGGCTAAGACAAATGAGAACCAACACTTTTTAACAACACGATTTTGAGCTTAAAAAAACTCCGATTTTTCGTCAGATTACAAAGATATACAAAGAACTGCAAAGATAAATGTACCTAAAGGGACTGAAATTGGAAGTCACACTTCACTTGCTTCACAGCAATTGCAAGAATCTGCAAAAATCCGTGTTAACGAATGTGAATATACAAAGAACTGGAAAAACGTCTTTGCAGATGTTTGTATATTTTATTTTTGACGGCAGCTTCATTTGCAGATGTTTGTATATTTTCCGTCCCTCCTCCGTCCCTCGGCATAGTATCTGTCCCCCTTGATTGGAGGTATATGCGCTGATTATCAATTACTTATATTTGCAGATTTTACATTCTGCATCGGAAAACCTGAAGTATAAAAATCATTCCCTTTGCTTATCCAGAATACAAAGATGTTATTAGCTATTGCGTCAGCAAACATCATCAAATTATCACCATCAAGATATGATATGCTTGCATGCAATGCTGGCTTTTCGCATGCAACATCTATTTTCAGATTCCTAAATTCAGCATTACCTGTATGTACTGCCATAATTTCTTTCACTATATCTATCTCTGCTCTCTTCATCCGGATATAAGTATCAACCATAGAGTCCCCTATTTGAGGCAACCGAAAATATTGTGTTACGATATGAAGTGCTAACTCTCTTTTCTCTATGAAAGTAAGTCTATAGTGATTTTTCCTGTTTTCCACTCTTTCTTAATTTCATCAATCTGATTCAATAACTGAGCATAGTTAGGCTCTATTGTATGAGCAAAATAATCCGACTCAAAGGATAGGTTGTTTATCACACTTTCACCTTCTATATTATTTCTTTTTACATAATCATCAGACATTGTATAAAAGTCGTCCAAGCAGCAGACGGACATCAATGATGCATTGTATTTCCTGCAATGTATTTTATCGTATGTATAGATACTTTTTTTAACGTGAGTTCGGTATAAGAAAACGATTG
>ULKH01007704.1_pt1 | contig 11116 bp, 7 predicted proteins | sample 1951111 | NCBI WGS metagenome assembly ULKH01 (sample SAMEA4835496, study PRJEB28245) | human gut metagenome | biome: gut microbiome; material: fecal sample | place: Denmark | collected 2008
TAGTAATACATATCATCCGCTCCACCTTCTAAGGTTAAAGAATTATCAGCCCAAGAAGTTTCTAAGGTGATCGGGTAATCGATGCTATAGCCAGGGACCGCTTTGACAATTTCCAACGTGAAGTTGTCTTTGGTCGCGCTTTCATAGGTGTAGCCAACCCCGACGATATATTCACCAGCATCTAAGGTGATCAGTTCTTCAGCCGTATTACCTTCGGAAGCAGTGAGAGTTAAGACGGGGTTCAGTAAATCAGTGGCTTTATAGATTTTCACTTCTTTAGTGGAATAGCTACCGCCACTGATGATGACGCGGTAACTATCGGCATCAGCGATCGTCAACGGATAATAACCATAGGTGAAACCACTGATGTCATCGCAAGAGATAACGTTTTCCACCCCAATTTGTAAGCTTTTATCGGACGGATCATCGGCCGTTAAACCTTGGGGAGCCGTTTCTAAGGTGAAGTAGAATCTCTTACCTTCTTCCGCTTGGAACGGATTATCAGCGTACGCTTCGATGTAAAGGGTTTGTCCGGCTTCCACCGTGATGAGTTTTTGACCATTAGTGGTCACATATGCTACCTGGTCATAGCCACCTTCCCCGTCAGCAATATAGGTATTAACCCGACCCGACACGGAATCAGAAGCTATCTTGAGAACTAAATTCTGTTTGGTTTCCGTGGTATAGGTATAAAGGTGTTTAATGCTGTCACCGAGACTGCTGGTGACTTCTTGAGTCGAAGGAATGCTTGTAATAGCGGTCGCTTCATCTAAGGTATCACCGTAAGAATCGAAGATATTGATATTGATGGTCCCGTATTCATCCGCGTTCGGCCCATCAATTTTATAATCATAGCCATAGGCTAAAACGATGTAATAAGTGATGGCTTCCGTCGTATTGAAGATTAACTTTTCAGTGCTACTTCCCATGACCGGGTAAATCACACTATCAATCGAAGGATTGATGGAACCACTGACCGAAACAGCCGTTGTCTTATCAGCCGCAAAGACCCACATCTTGCCGCCATAGGGAAGATCGGTTTCGAAGTAATATCTTCCGTTAGCAGGTAAGTTAACTTGCATATAAAGTAAGGGAACATCGACATTAGTTTCAAAGCTGACGGTTTGCTGATTGTTAGCTTCAACGTTGACCACTAAGGGTTTATCCATGCTAGAACCAGCCGGAGCATCGCCGAAGATAGCGTATAAATCCATATCGCCAGCAACTGCAGTTTCAAAGTCATAGGACCCAGTTGATCCATCTTCCGATGTCGACCAGAATTGGAAGACAAGGCCATCTTTCTTACCCCGACCAACATCAGGAATTAATTTTCCAACGATGACATCTAAGGTGAAGTCTTCGGTCGTTTCCGCCCCATTGACAGTGAAGGTACCACCATTAGTATGGAAGGTGATGGTCGCCACTTGGGTATCGTTACAGATGACATTATCGATATCGAGCCCCGTCGTTTTACCATCATTTAAGGCATTCCAATCAGCGGTTAAACCATCGTAATAGATGGTATCGACATCACCGACAATCAACGCATTAGGTAAGCTGGTGACGCCGGAGCTGACATACATCGTTTTAACGCTAGGGATTTCATCTTCCCAGGTTTCCGCGCTGATAGCGTCATAATGTAAAACGTTTAAATTCACGGAGTTAAAAGCGCTCGATTTGACCGACTTTACGCTCGCTGGAATGTTGAGGGTTTTGAGATTACTAGCGCTACTAAAACACCATTTATCAAGGTATCTAATGGTATCTGGTAAGGTAACGTTGACGATATCGTAGGAGGATTCAAAAGCCCCATAACTAGTATTTGGGTCTTCCACCGCTACAACTTTTCCTAAAAGAGTAGCGACGTGCCCTTCATAAGTGACGTAGTCTTCCGGAATAACAATATCAGCGGGGACGTCAGCTTTGTCATTCTCCCAGGCCCGATATTCACCGGGTTTTTCGTAGATATCAGAAGTGTCTTCAACCTCTTCGAAATTTAAATAATCATAGGTTTCCGTCGGTCCAATGAGCCCTTTGACGTTCGCTTTTTCCGTAGCGGTTAAGGGGGTACCAGGATTCGCTAATTGTTCAGCGGTGAACTTGACTTCAATCGTCGCGTATTCATATTCCTTAGAAATCTTATTCATGGTATAGACCATGTAATAGGGATAATCGGTCGCGCTCGGCGCTTCGCCGCCCCAATCGATGGTCGCGGCACTTGCGACGCTGCTATAAACTTGCCGGATTCCAAGAACCTTTTCTTGCATGATGACGGTGCCATCACCGGCTTTAACGGTTCTCGTAAACGAGGCGCTTTCTAAGCCTTGGTAACCGCTTAAGGCGACGACGAAACGGACACTATGATTCCCTTCTTCGCCTAAAAGTTGAACACCAATCGTGCCATGAATCGCGTCCAATTCGCTGGTATCGATGGCTCTGGCCGGGAAGGCATTATAGCTTCCGACCGCGTCTTCCCCTCCGATTTCATCAACTAAAACATCATCATGAACCGGTTCATCATTCATCACGTGGACCGTGATACCGGCCGCTAAACCTAAGGATAATAAGGAAGCAGCCGCTAAAGTTAAGAGTTTCGTTTTCTTTTTCATGCTCCTTCACCTCCTTGGCTATCGGGAACAAGGTCTTCATTGACCCCGCCATCTTCACCGGCTTCTCCGCTTTCGACGAAGTTAGTTTCGGTGACAGTTTCACAGACGGTCGTTCCAACCTCACGGAAGGTCATAATCATCGCGATAGATCCCGCCATGTAACTTTCGTAATTAACGTAAGTGAGTAAACCAACTAAAGCACCGTCCGGGCTAATTAAAGCGGTCGTAATGGTGCCAGTTAAATCAAAATAAGGTAACAAGAGGACGCTGAGCGATAAGCTGAGGCTAGCGATTTCGTCATCGACGACATATTCGATGCCGGCGGGCATCGTATCGCTTTCTTCAAAATAATAACCATTAGCTTCTAACGCTCCTTCTTTCGTTAAGCCCATCCCTAAGTCGAGAGAAGCTTTCATGACTTCAATGACTTCCGGAGCGAGGTCTAAAGCGCTATCGGGGGTATAAACATTAACCCCTTTGGCATCTTCTTGATATTGATAGACTTTGTCATCCTTAAGGACTAAGCCTAAGCCCTCCTCTACGCTCATATAGTCGACCTGGTTCGGGGTGACTTTCGTCGTGATGGTCTTCATCTCGGTTTGGCTCACCATGTAGCTGATATCGAGAGTGTAGTTATCTCTTACTCCGATTTCATCGATGGTGGGAGCACCTGGCAAAACGACGTCAATCGTGACGGCTGCGTTCTTGGTGGGGTCTTCCACAGAAGTAGCAGTGATGGTGACGGCTGCGCCGATTCCAACACCGGTGACAAGGCCACCAGATGTGACAGTCGCAATCTCTTCATTGCTGCTCTTCCAAGTAACGGCAGGATCGCTAGCGTTTTCCACTGTTGCGGTCAACTGCACGCTCTTAAGTAATTCAAGGGTCAGAGTATCTTCCCCCTCAATGGTCACTTTTATTTCTTGTTTAACCGAACTCGTCGCACTGGAAGTCGCGCTGCTAGTAGTAGAACTGCTGCTACTGGAGCTAGTTGAACTATCGGGAACAGAGGTACTAGACGTATCACTGCTGTTCGGGCCGACGCTTGTCGAAGACGAATCAACCGGTGTTTCACAAGAAGCTAAAAGTAAGGCCACTAAAACCAAAGAAAGTGCTTTTTTCTTCATGCTTTTTGTTCTCCTTTCTCTTTTGGTGATACCTCAAGATATCTTTAAAAGTAAAATTTTCAATTATTTTTTGTGATATTTACTGAATTTTTGTTTAAAAACATACTTTTTAAGCCGTATTTATCGAATAAATAAATGATAAAAATAATCTCGTTAAATGGTTTTTAAGATAAATGATTTACATCTTTTTTCGTTATTTTCCCTTTAAAAAGAGGAAAGAAGAGAGATAAATATTGACATTCATTAAAACTCACCTAAATTAGTCAAGCCAGCATATGGCAGAAATATTATTTATTTATAAATAACTGAAAAGGAGATTCCATGAAGAAAAGCTTCGTTTTATTGCTTCTTCCCCTGCTTTTAGCCTCCTGCGCGCCAGAAGACGGAACCAGCAATACAACCTCTAACAACAGCCAAAGCACCACTTCAAGCACTACTAGTTCTTCGGAAAATAGTAGTACCACCTCCTGGCCGAGCGAAGTCATGAGAGATATCAGCATCAACGGCGATATCATCGATCAATCGGTCGGTTTCTATTGGGAAGTGGAAAGAACTTATTCTATCGGTTTTAACTTACAGAAAGCCGATACCGCTACCGCGGTGATAAGTTTAAATGATCCGGAAGCCGCTACTTTTGAAGGCAGTAACGGCAACTATAAAGTCACCCCGCATAAAGCTGGGGACTTCCTTTTAACGATCACCGATAGCACCGGTTATCTCTATTACCGGATGGTCATCAAATTTAGAAATCGGATTCCGCAAGAAGATTTCTATGATTATTTAGTCAGTGTTGATCACTATCAATCCTGGAGCGTCTACGGAAGTGATCTCCAAATGGTCTTCTTACCCGGTAACCAAGCCGTCGTCAGAGGAACCGACCAAGGAATCAACGTTGGCACTATCACTTTCCAGGTCGAATACCGGGAAAGCCTCGGAGCGGAATACATCTATGACATCATCGATTGGAATAATACCGCTACCGATTTGAAACCGAAGGCCTTAAACATCAGCTGCATGGGTGAAGTCATCCACATGATGGACGATTATGGTCTTTTAGAAGTCTTTGACGTCGTAGAATAAAATTAATAGAAAGGAGATTCTATGAAACCAGGGAAAACACTTTGGGTTTTAGCGGCCGGCGCCGCCTTGATGCTCGCTTCTTGCGGACCAACCGACACCACCAGCACGACTTCGACCACTGGGACAAGCGATAGTACAACCAGCAGTTCTACTTCAAGCTCCACCAGTTCTTCGACCTCCAGCTCCACCAGCGAAACCCCTGTTACCTACCAAATTAGGGTTCAACAAGTCACGGGTGCCACTATCACTGTCAACCCGACTACTGCTACCCCAGGGACGGTCGTCACAGTCACCGTCACTCTCGATTCTGGTTATACTTTAACCAGCATCTTAGTCGATGGAAAACCCATCGAATTCACCGATAACCAAGGCACCTTCGTCATGCCTGACTATGACGTCACCGTCAGCTGCCAAGTCAATGTCGAAGGGGAAATGACCTTAAATGGCTCCGTCACCGCGGTATTTGAAAAAGAAGGCGACTTATATGTCGCGAGAAACGTCACCGTTAAAGATGATGCTGATCTCTACGTTCTCATCAAAGGGGATGACGGGAAATACACTCCGCTTGGTTACCTCGCTTTAAATAGAGAAAAGACCTTCGCAGATATCGGCTACAGCAGCATCAGCTTCAAAGACGCTAACATGCCAGAAGGCACGGTTCTCACCGATGAAAACCGGAACAATTCCTTAATTGAATTAGCTGGCAATGCCGCTTATGACTTCTACTATGATCCGAGCGACGCGGAAAAGCCGTTATACGTCCAACGGGTCAAAGTCCTCGAACTCCCGAAGAGTTATAGCGACTATGAATCCTTATTCGCCGGCACTATCCTGAGCGATCCCGCTACTTACCCGATGGGGGTCATCGGTGTTACTTATACCGATAGCCGAGTCCAAGAAAGATATGTCTGGAATTTACTTAATGAAAATGCGTCCCTTGCGACCGTCTATAATTCCAACACTAACCAAAAGAAGGCTTACGTCTATAACGAAATCAAAGATGGTGTCCTTTATACGGTTGATAACTACTTAGAAGGTAGAACCACTCCTAACCTCTATCCCGATGGTTATGCTGATCCGACCTTAGATGATTCTCGTGCGGGTGATACCACTGCCTACAGCAGCAAGAAAGCCATCGTCAGCAGTGTCGCTGATGGTTACAAAGATTACCAAATCACCGAAAAAGAAGCGAAACAACAAGTCGCCTCTTATAGCCACGATGTCTATTCTATCGACCGGGCCCAATGGTCCTCTTACCGGGATAGCTTTGAACTCGAGGATGATTTAGTCGATGCCAACCGCGATGTCCAAAGCGTCTTAAATGACGACGGCACCTTCACGGTCACTATTAATTCCTATAAGAGATATGAACCGACCAATAGTGGTATGAGCGGTCATAACCGGATGACGAAAGATGTCTACATCGATTACGATGTCACCTTCACCTTCACCGAAGCCGGGGCGCCGCTTGACGGGGTCTATCAAGAAATGTTCTACGATAGCACTCTCTATGACTTCGACACCCATCAACTTAAACCCGGTGCGGAAGGAAATGGTACCCTTGTCAAAGCCTTAACTTGGAAATATACCTACGGGGATGTTCCGACGGGCACTGTTAATTTCGACAGCACGCCGTACTTTGCAACTAGCATCACCGCTAGTGTCCCGGCAGGAAGTGGAAATGACGCTAATCACGTCACCGCTGGCTCTTGGGATACCCAAAGCACCTCGCAACCTTTAACCGTTACGACGCTTCCAGCCACCGCGCTTGATGCTTGGCAATATGGTGTCGTTGAAAGTAGCGATAACAATATCATTGGGCCGTCTAAATATAACCCGACCGTCTACGAAGCTAAACCTTCGGGAAGCGGAGACGTTACCTTAACGATTGGGAACCACGTCGATGACGATGTGACCACCACGCTCACCATCCACGTCAGCACGGTTGAAATCCATAGCTTCTTCTTACAACCGCTCGGGGGATATGGTGATGATTGGCACTTAATAAACGCTACCGATTTCCAAATGAACGGGGGAAGCACCTGGACGGCGACCATCGATAGTAGCCCCTACAATGGTTCCTTAGAAGACATGACCTTCACCTATAGCACAGAAGGTGTGATTTCTGCCAGCGTTAACCCGACGGAAAGAACCATCACCTTTAAAGCTAGCAAAGTGACCACTCCCACTTCAGTCTCAATCACTCTCAATTCTCCTTATTATGAAGAAGGATGGAGTCCGACTGTCTTAAATGCCACTATCATTCCTTATGATGGGGTGGAAGTCACCGAAGAATTCGTCACTGGTACTTGGGCAGTTGAAATGAGCGAAGACAGCATGGATCCGGATTTAAATGACCCGTCCCGGCTCATCTTCAATGAAGACCATACCGGTAGCTTAAAAGCCTACTCGGAAGATACTGATGGCACCGTCTTACTCGATGTCACCTATAGCTTCAATTGGAGCCTTGACGTCAACACTTCGACCTTAAACATCACTGATGTTGAAGTCAGTAGCGGTACCGTCTATAAAGAGTTCTCCCATTACTCTGTCAGCGTCGCGATTGAATCGACCGGTAAGATCGGTATTGCGATGTATGGCTCCTCCATTGAAGAACAAGGTGGTGAATTGGTTGAAGTAGCCGAAATCATCATGGGTGGCTATGACTATGATGAAGATGGCTATATGTACGCGTCTGCATATAGTTTCTTCGTTCCAGCTGAATAAGCTAAACAGCTAAAAATTAGATGCTCCGCAAGGGGCATCTTTTTTATGCAAAAATCTAATTATTTTTAAAAATACCTTAGTTTTAAAAGGATAAACAGATAATAAAAAGCCCTAGGCAAACTTCCTAGGGCCTTGTTTATCATCGTTATTCGTTATAAAGATTATTCACATCGATGAACTGATCAACCGCGGGAATGTTGCTAAACCCGAAGTCGAAGAACTCATAATGGAAGTCCCCTTTAATACCGCTGGAACGGGTGTAATTTAAGTGGAAATTCGCCACCCCTTCCGGTTTCCCGATATTCGTTAATTCAATGGAGAGCGAGGTAATGGTTAAGCCTTCATCTTTCACGATGCTGGCGACTTGGAAGTTATTAGCGAAGTCATTGAGTATCGCCGCGTTGGTAACTTCGTATTTTCCTTCTTCCCCGGCCGGATGAATGTATTGCATCTGTTCCCAAAGTAAGAGGTTAGAGGGGTAATTTGCGAATTCCGGAGAGCTAACGTCGCTCGTCGAGGAGTTATAAGGAAAGTTAGTGTTAAGGTTGACGGTATTTCCATCTAAGGTAAACATATAGCAACCGAAGAGGTTCTTTCCTTGGTAAGTCTTGTTATCGATTCCTAAGAAGCCTTGCGACATCGCGAGAATTCCTAACTCATAAGCGATCGAAGAATCAATATCTTGATAGAAATACTGCGGTAAGAAGTGTTCAACTCCGTACCGGACGTGGTCATTATAGTCGTAGATATTCCGTGAATAATTGTTTTCATGGAATAAAACTTTTAATTTTTCTAAATCATCCGAAACCGCGACAGGTTCAAAGTTATTGACGAATTCTGTGACTGAGGGTTCATTAGCAGTTCCAATGTCTTCCACGATTAAGGACCAGCTTTCTTTGGCAAAGCCTACTTCCATCTTTAAGGATTCCAAGCTGTCGCCGACTGTGATTGAAAGACTCTTAATATCAAGGACGGTAGCAGCTGGCACTTCTAAAAGCCCCAAGAGGACAAATTGATTCGGGCGAGAAAGTTCTGTCACTTCTTTCGTGTTAAAACTATCGCCTGATGTATCGAAATCGCTGACCTTATAAAACAGGTCATTATCATATAAAGAGGTAATCGTTTGGTTATTATCATCTTTTAAGGGTTCTGTCGCGGTAAACTCACCGTTATCAAGATCGAAACTTCTGACGCTGCCGTCATAGACGAAGTAGCCGAGTTCTTCCCCTTCTTTATCAAGATAGAAGTAGTTCTCGGTGATGTATTTATTAAATTCGGAAACCGGGAAACCGACGCTATTGCGTTTTTGAATATAGAACTTGTAGTTCTTTAAAGATGATAACTGGGTTAAAGCATCTTTTACTGAGGTAATTTCCGTCGGAACATAAGTACTAGTCGTTCCACTACCTTCGTTATTGACGCAGCTCATGAGGATGAGCGAAGTCGCTAGAATGAGCAAGGATGATTTTTTCATGTTGAGCCCCTCCTTAAGGTGCCCTAAAAGACTAGCATATAAAGATATTCTTTCAAGCGATATCTAATAGATATTAGAGGTGTGAAAACAATTTTCTTTTTATGAAAACGTTTTCAATACCTATAAGAAAACCTAGTGTTCATCGCGTTTTTTCATGTAAGGGGTTCCAAAAAGCCCCTTTGAAAACGTTTACACGCCGAACCATATTGTAAGGCGTTTTTATTCCCTTATATTAGTGGTGCCTGAAGAAGAAAGCTTCGGGTGATTGGAGGACCTAGCATGATTAAAGTTACTTCTAAATATGAAAGCAAAATGGAAAGCCAAGAACAAAGCTACTATTGCGATCTCTTAGAAAAAATTGCGGAACAAGGCCCGATCTTCACCGCTGATGAAGATTACGTCAACAGCCGCGAACAAGATCGTTAATCCATCACTTTTGTATTCAGGCCCGGGAAACCGGGCTTTTTCTTTTATTTGTTAAGGTTGTAAAATAACTCTGATGAAAACCAATCAAATTATCGGCCGAAATTTAGCCTCACTTCGAAAAGCCCGAGGCTTAACCCAAGGCCAAATCGCTGAAAAATTTAATTACTCCGATAAATCGATTTCCAAATGGGAACATGGGGAAATGGTACCGGACGTCGAGACCTTGCTCGCTCTCGCGGATTTTTACGGGGTGACTTTAGATTACTTAGTCCATGATCAGACCGCTGAAAGCTTAGAAGAAGTCGGGAAAAACGATTACCAGGCTATCAAAAGAAACCGAATCATCCCCACCTGTTTAGCGGTCGTAATGGTGTGGACAGTCGCCTGTATCGCTTATGTCGGGGGCTTACTTTTAAACTCCGCATGGGATAGCTGGATGGCCTTCTTCTGGGCCTTCCCGGTCACCTCGCTTGTCCTTCGTTATTTCTTAAGAAAATACTTCCCAAAAGATACTCCGAAATGGTTAAAACTGACCATCAATCTCTTGTTTATCTGGTCCTTACTTTTAGCGATTTATCTCGAACTCGGGCTCGGGATTCAAGACGACCAAGGTTGGATCCTCTGGTTCGTCCTTTTTGCGGGCATCCCGATTACTTTGATTCTCTTATACGCGTATTTCTCAAAACGCAGTAAGCCGATTGAAAAAGAAGAAGCGCCCACTACTTCCGTTTCTTCGAAAGATGAGCCAAAGCAAAATTAGCTTGGTCTTGGTTACATTCTAAAGCTTCTTTTAAGGCTAAATTACAATGGAAGACGTGCTCTAATTTATCCCCTTCTTTGGAAGTGTATTTCTTAAAGGTAAAAGGAATACCTTTTTCTTTTAAGATTTCCGCTTCTTTTAAGTTTTCTTCGAGTAAGAAATCTTTTTCACTGGTGAAGATAAATAAGGGGCAAATATCTTTCGTCACATAATCATTCGTGTGGAGCCGAGGATCCACTTCGGTCATATTGCCGAAGATAATCTTCCGTTTCGTCTTATCCGTTTTATTAAAGAAAACGATGTGATTAAAAGCGGAACACGCAAGAAGCGCTCCTCTCACCCGGAGGGGCATCTTTAAATTATAGAGGGCTCTGTAGGACGGGTTCGAATCTGCTACCGCGTAGTTAAAGGATAAATATCCACCCGCGCTATCACCGACTAAAAACACATTATCCAAGTCAAAGGCCCATTCTTTTTGATGATTTTTGATCCAGCCCATCACTTCATCTAAATAATAAAGTTGATTGGGATAATGCTTCCTCGGGGCTAAGGGATAGGAATAACAAACGACCGTAAAGCCTAAGGATGATAAGTAACGGCTATAAAGGTGATAGGTTTCTTTGGTCCCGTAGAAAAGACCCCCACCATGGACTATTAAGAGAACTGGTAAGACCTCTTTTTCTTTCCCTTCCGGTTTATAGACATCCAAAAGTCCCCACTTATGGTATTTCTTGTTGTAGCTAATGTTTTTATATTCGGTGACCCCGGGGACGGGAGTGATTTTGCTATCTCTCCTGTCATCACTATTCTTAATGTACCGGCGGTCATGCCAAACCTGAAACCACATCATATTATTTTCCTTCTTTCCTCTATATTATTACCGTTATATCAAATTTATAAATTCTTTGCAATA
>ULKH01008094.1_pt1 | contig 11084 bp, 9 predicted proteins | sample 1951111 | NCBI WGS metagenome assembly ULKH01 (sample SAMEA4835496, study PRJEB28245) | human gut metagenome | biome: gut microbiome; material: fecal sample | place: Denmark | collected 2008
AGGAGTGCCAATTCGTGAGATTCATGAAAAGCATGGTTTAGATCGTTCGACACTAAAGTATTACTGTGCTTTATATCGAAAATGGGGAGATGAACCTTTTGCTAAACCAGCAAGAAGAAAATATACCAGAGAAATGAAACTTGAAGCAATTCATGATATTTTAACAAACAAAAAATAATATAGAGAAAAGGCTTATCAACGCGGGTGTCTAGATTCAGTATGCTAGTTAAAGATAATAAATGCATGTGAGCTGCATCATTCATAGAAATCGCTTAAGGAAAAGCAATTGTATTTGGTCCTATCGATATCATCCGTAAAGCCAGATTTAGAAATGAAGCCAAGCTTATAAAAGGTCATATTTTCTAAAGAAGCGGTTTGCCGGGTTTCTTCATTGACAACTCTATGGTCGATCGGAGAGGTCTTATATTTACATTCATAAGCGATATAGCCTTTTTCATCAAGGGTGACGAGATCGAATTGCCGATTTATCTTTTTCGTTTTGTCATTAAATGAATAGGTTCCGATATCCATGAATGGAGGGTTAATTTCACCTAAAAAATTCTTCCTGATTAAAAATTCTTTCGAGATTGTCTCAAATTTAGCTGGGATATATTTTTCAAAGAAGTTATCTTTGACTGTCTTTTCGAAGAACAAAGCAGGATTATCCCTTAAAAAAGAGTATCTTGAACCAAAGACAAAACGATAGTAAAAGTCCATGAGGTTATCCTTAAATTGATAGAAGGTTCTCTTGCGGTTTTTCTTGTCGTTGATGGGGACGATGGTCTCGATGATGTCCATGTCGATGAGCTTTTTAAGCAGATATTCGGGTCTTGAGTTTTTATTTTGTTTTAAGATGCTTGCGATGTCCGTATATTTGTTATATCCGTCCGCGATAGATTTAATCAAAAGATTCAGATTGCTGATTTTGCTCGTCTCCATGAGAATCATGTATGTTAGTTCCAACTCCAAGATAGAGTCTTTTCGTATGATTAAATCATAAATATTTTCAAAGATACTCTTTGCGGTATCGATTAAAGAATTAAAGTAGGCGACTCCGCCAAAAACACTATAGGCGATGATTTTGTCTTCGTTTGTATAATTAGGGTAAAATTTTGCGGAATCATAATAATCGAAAGGTCGAATACATAAAACATGGGTGAAACGACCGAAGCAGTGGGAGGTGGCCTCCAGCATTTTTTCCATGAGATTTACATAGCTCCCGCAGAGGACGATTTTCAGTTTTGAATCGTTTTTATATAAATCGATAGCCCGGGCTAAATCCGATTCGATGGCTAAGTTGTTTTCAAGTAAAAAGGAAAACTCATCAATGACCAGGATGATCTTTTGCTCTTTCGCTTTTTGAAAAACAAAGCTCAGATAGGCATAGAAGGATGGAAAACGGATGTCTGGGAGATTAAGGCGTTCCATCGTCAGTTTCGTAAGCTCTTTTAAATTATCATCGAGGGATGTTCGAGAACATTCAAAATGGATTACACAGCCCTTCTTATCTTTAAGTGATTCTTTGATGATTTCACTCTTGCCTATTCTTCTTCTCCCATAAATTAAAACGGCTTCAAAGCAATCCGATGCATAGGCCTCTTTTAGCTCCTTAACTTCTCTTTCTCTCCCGATAAACATAATGATCCCCTCACGAATATCATTATTATACAAATACATTTGTTACAAATCAATTTGTATAAAAAATAAAAAAGATACCGAAGTTTGCTTAAACCTAGAGTCTACATCGGTTTTAATACGTTGTCACATGTATGTCTCCAGTTTGAATTTGGTGTATATTGCTCAAAGAATAGGCAAGTGTTTTCTCATTGAAGAAGGTAATATCTTCCTCGATCTTTGTTTGAGTATCACGTCTCTTGGTGATAATGAAATCAAAAAATCGTTTCGCTTTTAACCTCTATTTTTCTTAGTAATAGCGTACTTCCTATTTTTGCTTGGTAAGTGATGTAAATAAAATGAAGAGGCAACTCCTATTTAATCTACTTATCTTTACACTTGTAATTATTCTTTTTACTTGATACATTGAAAGCAAGAAAAGCTCACAAAATTCATAACAGCAGCGTTTTTTGCTACAAAAGGGGTGAGGATATGAAACAAGAAAGAATTGAACGATTTGCCAATAAGCTAAATGTGAAGCTCGATGAAGAAAACCGGGCGATCATGAATTTAAAGATGACGGACGTCAGTAATTTCTTGTCCCCATTCTACTACGATAAACCGGTCATCAGCGATGATGTCGCGGAATACTTTAATAACAATAAAAGAATCTTCCTTTGGAAAAAGGGAGTTGTTATCAACGTCATTAGTGACGTCATAAAAGAAGAAGAGCAGCCGGTATATGAAGAGGCGATTAAAAGTTATTACCGGGATTCATTGGTCCATGAGAAAAGAAGCGGGAAGCGGAACTTCATCCTCGCTTTAATCATGTTCTTCATCGGGGTTATTATCTTCGCTTTGATGTTCGGTTTAGATAACTATTTTGAACTCGGACTTTGGCAAGAAGTCCTCGATGTCGTCGCCTGGGTTTTTATCTGGGAAGCGGTGGATATCGTCTTCATTGAAAAGATTGAGCACGCTAATACGAAACGGATCGCGAAAAACGTCATTGAGAGCAAAGTGGTCTTTAAGAAATTGACGGTTTAACAGCTTTACTATTTTCTTTAAATTTACGGCTTTTAAAGGATGGCTCCTTTATAATCTCTTTAGATGCTATGAAGAAAAATTAAGGCTCTCTGGTGGACGACCTTCGGTTAATCAATATTTACGGGATTTTCTTATTGACGATTTACATCATCTTCATGAAGACAAGCGGTGACCCATTAAATTTGATTCTCTACCAGATTTTTTTATCAATCTGTGGGGTTCTTCTAGTTGTTATCGAGGCTTTAGCAATCATTAACATTAAGGCTTGCCTTAAATATAGAGAGGAATTAATGGCAGAGCCGCCGGTGAAAATGGATTTAGTGATGAAATTCGCTTTGATTCCCATTTTTCGTAATGAACTTCCTCTTTTGGATGACTGTCGGTATATATGCCATCTTTTTCTGGTTTAGGTGGTCCTCGTGGGTGGTCAATATCATCTTTAATATTGTGACGCCGTTCATCCTTTTTGCGGGAGGTCTTCCGGCCCTCATGGCTGCGATATTAAAGGGACGAAAATATAATGACGAAACTTATATTAAAGCCGCCATCCTACATTTCTTTCCTCTCTTAGAATATCTTGGGCCTTTATCCTTTATCTTCATGAAAAACAATTCATGGAAATAAACAGCATTGAAGACCCCTTTGAACCGTCTGAAAACTAAAAAAAGCAAAATTTTCATAATAATCTCTAATTTTTTCTAGGTCTCTTTTTCTCTGTATCATCGATTTTTTTCTTTTAGTTTTGCGAATGATTTTACAAATAAAAATTGAAAAATCGAAAAATTCAACCAAGATATGTAAAGAAAAGGAGATAATACATGAAAAATCGTATTAAATTGTTAGTCCTTCTCGGAGCAGCGGGTTTAACCTTAACCGGCTGTGTTACTGGAAGCAACGTGACAAGTTCAACGACCGGTGGAGATAGTAGTCATAGTGAGACTCAATCTTCATCCTCTTCTTCCAGCACTAGTTCTAGTGAAAGCAGCTCTTCTAGCAGCAGTTCTTCTTCGAGTTCTAGTAGCTCTAGTTCTTCGACCTCTTCTAGTAGTATTGAAGAAACCAAAAAAATTAATCTCATGATGATGGGTGACCTCATCGAAGGGGGTTTAAGATCGATCTACGCGACATTCGGGGAAGGAGTGACTCCTGGAAAAATCATCTGGGAAAGCAGCGCTCCTGAAATAGTATCCATCTACCAAACCTGGGACGGGGATATGCCGGAAGCGTATTTGTCCGCGGAAGCGTACGGGAAAGCGACCATCACCGCTTCCTTAGAGGCTAATCCTAATATTAAAGGCACTTATGAGGTCGAAGTTAAAGAAGGGACCGTCATGAGTAAAGAACTCTATGACAAAATCGCCGGTGGGGTGAAGTTCACAACCCTTCAAAACTACATCATCTATGATGAAGCATATCAACCCCATATTGATACCCATTTCGATATTGAAACCATCTACGAAGAAAATAAAGAAACTAAAGATCCGCTCGATGGTTTTGAATATACCGATCAATACCAAATCACCTTAACGGAAGATGGGGGAACCCCGAAGATGGCCCGTTACGTCTCTTCCAATGGTGGCGATTTAGCGACGGAATATATCAATAAAGATAACGAGCTCGATTATCGCTTAATTCGGAATGAAGACGGTTATTCGATCGATTGGAGGGATACTCTTTACCCCAACCAATTCGCGATTCCGTATGTCAGCAGTAACGAAATGTTTAAGACCTATGATGGTGGTCACACTTATCACTATACCGGGTCTTACTACACCTCCTCATATTTAATCGCTTCCCTTTATAACGATAGTTTCTCGGCTGATGATATCTATATCACCGTTGAAAACGATGTTCCGACCACTTTAACGATGGTCGTTGATCCTTATAACAGTGATGTGGAAGATGGGAACCCCGAAACCACCGAAATTACTAAAAAATACGGGCAAACGGTTGTTTCAGTGATCAGCGATATCGGAACAGCGGAAGTGCCGAGTCCCACGCCGTACGAACATGAAAGTTATCATGACACTATTAAAGCCGCTATCGATACGATGGGAGCGTTAAAGAACTATAAAGCCAGCTATACTGTCAGCTATTCCGGTGGTGACAAAGCGACTTATAGTTTTATCTTCACCGAAGACACTATCGATCAAATCGTCACAACATCCAATAGTTCTACCCACACTGGTATCCATAAGGTGAGCGATGAAGAATATTTTGAATACGGTGTTTCCCCTGACGGCACCATCACCAAAGGCAGCACCCATCAAGCCTATTGGGAAACCGAAAACATTAAGCGTTACCCGACCTTCGACTTTGCGGCGGAAATCTTCGCGGATAAAACAGCGGATGGCCTCTATGTCGCCCGCGGAGAAACAGTCAGCTTCTTTAATTACATGGCCTATTTACCGACCGCGAGTGGCTATTGGTCGCTGGAAACCGCGTCTATCAAACTTGATGATAGTAACCATATCGTAAGCGGATCCGCGCACGGCACCTATTTTGATGAAAATGTTTCTATCGAAATTGCTTTCTCGGAATTCGGGACAGCCTCAACTGGTCTCGACTTCTCGGGACTCGATGTCGTCCTTCCCAACAGCTGGGATTCTGACCCGCAAGCCAGCGGTCTTTATAGATCGATGCAAGAATGGGCGATTGACGGGAAAACCATCGATGAAATCGTGCCTTACGTTTATTGTTCGGTCGGCTATTCTACGAGTATCGGTTGGTTAAGAAGTGACCCCACCTTCATCTATTTCAGCACTGAAGATTTTACCAAAGCGGATGGAAGCTTCGATGAAGAAGCAGGTGTCGCTTTCTATAACAGCTTTATCGCCGCTCTTGAAAAAGCGGGATACAGCAAGACCGAAAAGACGGAAGCAGAAAATAACAACGCTTTCATCTATGAAAACGCTGATGGTATCGGTATCTCTATCGCCAGAGAAATGAACTGGTCTGGAACTGTTGAATTTGACAGCTATCAAATCGTCATCCGGGTCAATGATGAAGCTAGACTTACCCAAACCGATGCTTATTATTGATAAAGATTGACTCTTTTATGTGCTTTCTCTCAGCCTTGCTGGGAGGGGCACATTTTTTATATGTAAACGGATATTTCAAAATAAGAGGTAAGCAAGGACTAAAAAGTCTCACATCAATTGAAAGTTAACACACTGTCATCACAGATAATAAGAACCTTCCAATATCCGTAGGAAGTAAATTAAAAATCATCTTCCTTTCACCCTTTTATAACCTCACTTATCTCCCGATTTATTTAACGTGTCTCTTCACTTCTTTCGATTATTTCTCTTGGGAAAAGATCCCGAGAATTCAATTTGAAAAAGATGAGAAAAAAGCTCTAATTGATTTTAATAACCTTGTAAAACCTCATCATTTTCTAAGATATTTTTATATCTTATGTCTTTAGTTATTAAGTAATAGTTAAGTTTCTGAGCATATTCCTTTGTCTTTTATTTCTTAATGTTATAATCAAAAAAACAGGAGGACATAACCTATGGCAAAACTTACTAAACCCATGGTCAATTTGATCAACGAACAAATTCAAGCAGAACTCGAAAGCGCGTACCTTTACCTTGCGATGTCGAACTACTATACCGAGAAAGGCTTCCCCGGCTTCGGAACTTGGTTTAAGAAACAAGCGGAAGAAGAGGAGGAACACGCGGAAAAGTTCATCGATTATCTTCATGGCAATGACGAAAAGGTCGTCTTGATGGACATCAAAGCTTCGAAAGAAGAATATAAGGACTTAAGAACCCCTTTAGCCAGTCAATACGCTCATGAACAAGTCGTCACTTCGATGATTTATAAACTCATGGACCTCGCGATTGAAGAAAAGGACTACCGGACGCAAGAAATGCTCCGCTGGTTCGTCAATGAACAATACGAGGAAGAAGAAACCGCGAGAACTTTGCTTGAACAATATGATTTCTATGGGACGGATTTAGCGGCTTTAATGAAGCTCGATCACGAACTTGGAGAAAGAAAATAAGATTAAATTTGCCTGATATAACAACTGCTGGTACTTGTTACCGGCAGTTTTTCTTTTTAAGAGCCATGTTTATATGTTTCTTTAATTTGTTATTCCCATTTACTGACCGCTTGCCTTGAAATCGAAAGCTTCTCTGCTAATTGTTCTTGGGATAATGAATTCTTAATACTTTTAATTTCTCTCCAAACGTCATCTGGCTTGCCTCCGAGCTTCCTTAGTATAAATTTCTACCTTCAATTGCGCTAACCTATTTCTCTTTACACCTCGGAAACCATTGGTAGCAAGTTCCGGTTTATTTAGTAGATATCGCTATTTTCCCGTAACTAGACTACTTGGTCTTGGTGATGGAGGACCAGGAGTCATCGTTTTGATGGTCGCTCTGGTTTTTACTCACCACTCTCACCTTAGGCATCTATTTACTATTTATCCCGATTCGGATAAAGAAGTGGGTAGCTAAGCATACCCATATAAAAGAAGGATATTACCAAATCAAAGGTATTTAGCACCTTAGTACCTCAAAGTTTTTGAGGTACTTTTTAATAACACGCCTTTGCTTTAATAAAGAAAGTTTTAAAAGTATTGTTTAATAAATGACAAGCCATCTAGGGCCGGTCTTTTATTTCTGTTTATCTTTCGGAAGGATCACCAGTTCATCAAAAGAAGTATAGACGAGTGATCTTTTAGGAATCGATTTAGTGATGAAAGTATTAGACCCGATAGTGGAGCCTTCTCCAATCACTGTTTCGCCTCCTAAGATGGAAGCGGAAGAATAGATAGTGCAGTCATTTTCCACGGTTGGGTGGCGCTTTTTCCCGCGGAGGGCGTCGCTATTTTTAAGCGACAGGGCGCCCAGCGTGACACTTTGGTAGAGTTTCACGCGGTCACCGATGATGGTGGTTTCCCCGATGACAATCCCGGTTCCGTGATCGATAAAAAAGTCTTTCCCGATGGTCGCCCCCGGATTAATATCGATCCCTGTCGACCGATGAGCATCTTCAGTCGCGAGCCTCGCTAAAAACTTTAAATCGAGTTCATACAAAGCGTGAGCTATTCTAAAATTCGATATCGCATAAAACCCCGGATAGCAGAGGATGATTTCCTGGATGCTGTTAGCGGCCGGGTCCCCGTGATAAATCGCTCTCGCGGAGCCTAAAAGCAGTTCCCTAATTTCCGGTAATTTCGAGATAAAAGTCTTAACTTTCATTTCGATATCTTCGACATTGCTGTCCTTTAAAAGGACCGTTAATTTTGTTTCAACTTTACTTAAAAGATGGACGACTTCTTCCTCTTGAAAAGTGGGTCTTAAAAAATCGATAATTAAAAGTTTTTTAGCGTCAGCGAGAAAAGAATAAAAAAGCCCTTTATCAAAACGGATTTTCATCTCATTTTGTTCGTTTTCGTATGAGCTTAATAATTTCTTTAAGACCGTTTTATTCATAGAGTCCCTCCACCGAGAGATAACGTTCCCCGTCATCCGGGAAGACGGTGACTATGGTACTAAAAGGGTGCTTTTTAAGCACTTCAATTGCACCAAAAAGATTGCAGCCAGAAGTAATGCCGCAGAATAAGCCTTCTTCCTTCGCTAAAAGACGAGTGTATTCATAAGCATCTTCATCAGTGACTGTTAAAACATCATCAATTAAAGAGGGATCCATGATAGAAGGGATGAAGCCCGCTCCGATACCTTGGATTTTATGGAGCCCTTTCTTGTGTTCGGTATAGAAAGGGGAAGAAGCGGGTTCTAAACCGATGGCTTTGATATCAGGATTCTGCTCTTTTAAATATTTACTGACCCCTGTTAAGGTACCGCCAGTTCCAAAGGCGGCGACGAAATAATCGAGCTTACCATTTAAGGCTTTATAGATTTCAGGACCCGTCGATAAATAGTGGGCTTTGACGTTACTTTCGTTATTAAATTGGTCGGGGATAAAGACATTCTTATGTGTTTCTTTAAACTCAATAGCGGCCTTGATGGAACCGCTCATGCCGTCTTCTTTCGGGGTGAGGATAACTTCCGCGTTAAAGGCTCTCATCATTTTAATCCGTTCAATGGAACAATTTTCCGGCATAAAGATGATGAGTTTCAGCTTCATATACGCGCATAAAGCCGCTAAAGAAATACCGGTATTACCGGAGGTCGGTTCAACGATGATGGAATCTTTCGTTATTTTGCCCTCTTTTAAGGCATCGAGAAGCATCTGTTTCGCTGCTCGGTCTTTAATGGAACCGGTGGGATTGCACCTCTCCAATTTAGCGTATATTGCCCCGTCTAAATTAAACTTCTTTTCGAGGTTTTTAAGTCTCACTAAGGGGGTATTGCCTATGAGGTCAAGGATGTTTTCTTTAATCGTCATATTTATCCTTAGAAAATATAAAGAATTAACGGGTTTCCTGCAATTATTATATTTTTGAATACGAAGGCAAATTAATTTTAAAAAGCTTTCTTTCCTTGAATAAACTTTTAATGAATTTTTTACTTAAGAAAGTTAGCTTTTTATGATTCCATTTGATGGAAATGCCGTCATTATCGATGAAATAAACCTCTAATATAGGAAGTTCTTTTTCTTTACCCGTGTCCATCGTCATTAAATATTCAACTGATTGCTTATCGAAGTCTAATTTATTTATATCTTCCCTGAGATTTTCATAACTAAAAGTGCTGGTAATGTCTTCTTTATTTTCTTGCTTTTCATCGATTGTTTTATAGATTTTGGTATCGGGATAGGCTGCTAAAACAAGAGTAATTAAGCGGAATATGGCTTCCAAATTATCTTCTTGAACATGTTTATCTTCATTGGGGAGAAAGATGATTTTATCCATATTTATATTTCCTTTTTGATTAGCTACTTAATATTGATACCTATGTGAATACCCTAACACAAGGATTACTGAGTTGAAACTCTAGTGTTGTTTTAGCTTAAATATTTAAAGATGGAAAGGGTTTCGTCTTTATGGGTGGTGTTTAGCCTTAACAAACAGTGCTTCTTTTGATATATTGAAAAAAATTATTGAGAGATTCGTTATGCTCTTTCTCACTCAAACCGTTGAAAAAGTTAATTATGTGACGATTGGGCAGCTTTTCTCTTTACTAGCTAATAGTCCTTTAATTGTCATCACAATTCTCTTGGCTTTAGCAGTGGTCTTTATCAACGGCTGGACGGACGCTCCAAACGCGGTAGCGACCTGTGTTTCTACGAGAGCAATATCGGCGAAAAAGGCCATTATTATGGCCGCTATCTTTAATTTTATCGGGGTTTTAATCTTTGCCTTATTTGCAGCCGGAGTTGCTGAAAGCATCGCCGGTATCGTAAATTTTGGTTCATTAGAAGACCCTCTTATCGCGAAAGAAGCCCTAGTTGGGATCTCGTCCGGCATGGTAGGGGTCGTCACCTGGGGTGTTTTAGCCTGGGGTTTCGGGGTCCCATCGAGCGAAAGCCACGCTTTAATCGCGGGGTTAACCGGTGCCTGTTTCGCTTTAATGACGATGGGAAAAGACGTCGCTCCGGGAGCGGAAAGCTGGATTAATGTCGGTATCGGTTTTGTTGTCTCCTCTCTTTTAGGGGCCTTGTTAGGTTTCTTCTTAGTCAAGTTAATTGAAGCTATCTGTAAAAAGAAAACGCGGGGTAAAACCACGAAATTCTTTAAACGAGCAGAAATCTGGGCCTCGGCCGGGATGGCGCTCGCCCACGGGGCACAAGACGGATTAAAGTTTATCGGTATCGTCTATCTCGTTTTATTTTTAGGGAATGTCGCGTATCCTGACGCCATGAATATGAACGGAGTGCAGTACATCTTAGAAAACCCGACGACCCCAGGTTTTGTGATGGATTTCTTGCATGCTCCCGCCTTTCTTTGGCTCCCGATTCTTATCTCTTTAGTGATGGGGCTCGGGACTTCCATCGGTGGTTACCGGATCATTAAAAAAGTGGGGATGGGGATGGTCGATTTAAAGCCTTAACAAGGTTTCGCGACTGATTTAGCGGCCTTTATCGCTTTAATCCTCAGTAGCGTCCTCTCTTGGCCCGTTTCTACCTCGCAAGTTAAGACTTGTTCAATCGTCGGGGTCGGGCTTTCTAAAGGCATTAAAAAGGTCAATTGGAGCATCGTGAAAGATATGGTGTTAACTTGGGTTTTTACTTTCCCAGGCGCTATCATTATCGGGTTCACGATGTGCTATATTCTTTTTGCGATACCAGGCATTATTTAGGAGGTGCTTAAGATGGGCTTATTTAAGAAAAAGAAAACGAACTATTTCTTCGAGCAATTCACCTTGGTGGGTGAATATTCCTTAAGAGCGATCAAGAAAGTGAATGAAGGGCTCGAAAACTTTCAAAACATCGATGTCGAAAAGTGGAAGAACGAAGTGCATGAGATTGAGCATGAAGCCGATATCATTAAGCATGAAACCGAACAA
>ULKH01003398.1_pt1 | contig 11001 bp, 9 predicted proteins | sample 1951111 | NCBI WGS metagenome assembly ULKH01 (sample SAMEA4835496, study PRJEB28245) | human gut metagenome | biome: gut microbiome; material: fecal sample | place: Denmark | collected 2008
GGTAATGCCGCCGACAGGCAGGCAGGCGAGCTGCTTGAGCAGGCGCAAACCATGTTTGAACATGGCGAATATAAAGAGGCTTTGTCCACTATCGACTCGTTGCGCAAGAACTGCCCCGAGGCCATCGAGGCCCGCAAGAAGGCGCTCAAGCTGTACCAGGAGGTGGAGCTGAAGCGTGCCGAGCTGACGGTTGAGGGCACAGATACCGTTCTTCAGCGCGTTGAACGTGAGTACCAGGAACTGAAAAAGACCGTTGACGGACTGCGGGCAAAGAGCCTTGCTACGGAGGATCAACTGCGTAAGGTCAACAAGTTGCGCGTGTACCGCGACTCGCTGAAGACGGTGTTCGACGTTGAGTGCGCAAAAATAAAGTATATAAAGAAGAAGATGGAGGAGTGAGTTTTTTGTAGTTAAAGTAGTTAAAAGTAGTTAGAGTAGTTAAAGTCATAACCTGAACGCCTGCGCGCGGTAGGGCAACCGGCTTGATTTAGAACGCAAAAGACAATGCATTTGACTTTAACTACTCTAACTACTTTTAACTACTTTAACTACCTTTTGTCTCTTTAACTTCTTTAACTCCTTAAACTTCTTTAACTCCTTAAATATATTTACCTTTGCACCCGTAATCAGAACATGATGGCAAAAGACACTTCCAAAACAGAGGAACAGTTTAAGGCGGCCATGGCCGAATGCCGTGAGCTGTTCGCGAAGAAGCTGCATGACTACGGCCCTTCGTGGCGCATTCTGCGCCCGTCGTCGCTTACCGACCAGCTGTTTATCAAGGCAAAGCGCATACGCAGCCTCGAACTGAAGAAAGAGTCGCTCGTGGGCGAGGGAATACGGCCTGAGTTCGTAGGACTTATCAACTATGGTATAGTAGGCCTTATCCAGCTTGACAAGGGCTTTGTCGATACGCCCGACATTAGCGTCGACGAGGCTCTGGCCCTTTACGACGCGTTTGCCGGTAAAGCCCTGGCCCTTATGCTGAAGAAGAACCATGACTATGACGAGGCGTGGAGGTCGATGCGCGTAAGCAGTTACACGGACTTTATACTGACCAAAATACAGCGGATAAAGGAGATTGAGGACATTCACGGGGCAACGCTCGTGTCGGAAGGAATAGACGCCAACTATATGGATATTATAAACTATGCCGTTTTCGGGCTTATAAAACTTTCCGGCGAGTAGATGGTATCGAGAAAAATCACTATCGGGATACTTGTCAACCTGTGCAGGTTTGTCGTCGCGTTGACGTTCATTTTTTCGGGATACGTCAAGGCAATCGACCCGCTCGGCACGCTGTATAAGTTGCAGGACTATCTCGAAGTGGTGCACCTCTCGGCCTACGTGTCTGACTATATTACGCTTGCTGTCTCCGTTCTGTTGGGCGGAATTGAGTTCTGTCTCGGCGTGTTGCTCCTTTTCGCCATCCGTCGCAGGCTCGTTACGCGCCTGCTTTTGTTCTTCATGGCGGTAATGACGCCGCTTACGTTGTGGCTCGCCCTTGACAATCCAATTGAGGATTGCGGGTGTTTCGGTGACGCGGTGAAGCTTACCAACTGGGAGACTTTCGGCAAGAATGTGGTGCTATTGGCAGCTACCGTACTGCTGTTCATGCGTCCGCTCGCAATGCCGAGGTTCATAAGCCGCTCAAATCAGTGGATAGTGGTCAACTATACAATGCTGTTTATCCTCGTGTCAAGCAGCATGAGCCTTTATACTTTGCCGCCGTTCGACTTCCGTCCGTACCACATCGGGGCCAATATCCGGAAGGGAATGGAAATCCCCGAGGGGGCTAAGCAGCCACAGTTCGAGACGACGTTCATACTTGAAAAGGACGGACAGCGCAGGGAATTCACGCTCGACGACTATCCGGACTCCACCTGGACGTTCATCGACAGCAAGACCGTGCAGACAGAGGCGGGATATGTCCCTCCTATACATGACTTCTCGATACAGACGACCGACGGCAGCGAGGACATCACCGACAGCGTGCTCAACCATAAAGGTTACTCGTTCGTGTTAGTATCTCCTCATTTCGAGACGGCCAGCGATGCAAATTTCGGCGAGATAGACGCCATTTACGAGTATTCGCTTGACCACGGATATCCCTTCTATGCCTTAACGGCAAGCACGGATGAGGCAATAAACCATTGGCGCGACATAACCGGGGCGGAATATAATTTCTTCCTGACTGACGAGACGACACTCAAGACCGTCATAAGAAGTAATCCCGGCCTGCTGTTGCTCAAGGACGGAACGGTCATAGGGAAATGGAGTCATAACGACCTGCCCGGTCTTGACTATAAGTCGCCACGGCTGGAAGATACGGAATACGGACGCATGCCGGAGCACTCCGTAACGAGCAAGATATCCCAGATATTGCTGTGGTATATCCTTCCGCTCATGCTTCTTACGTTCGCTGACCGTACCTGGAAATTCAGCCAGTGGATAAGAAAAAAAGAACATTCAAACCGTATATATAAACTCTTAAAAAGGAAAAAGAACATGAGAAAGAAAATTGTAGCAGGTAACTGGAAAATGAACATGAACCTGCAGGACGGTATCGCTCTTGCAAAAGAACTAAATGAGACTCTTACAAACGAGAAACCTAATTGCGGCGTTATCATCTGTACGCCGTTCATCCATCTTGCAAGCATTGCTCAGTTCCTCAACCAAGACGTTATCGGACTTGGCGCAGAGAACTGTGCCGACAAGGAAAAAGGCGCATATACGGGAGAGGTTTCTGCCGAAATGGTCAAGAGCACAGGTGCTCAGTATGTAATCCTCGGCCACTCGGAGCGCCGTGGTTACTACGCAGAGACTCCCGAGATACTGAAGGAGAAAGTACTTCTCGCGCTGAAGAATGGCCTGAAGGTAATCTTCTGTATCGGCGAGAGTCTTGAAGAAAGGGAGGCTGGCAAGCAGAACGAGGTCGTTAAGGCCGAGCTTGAAGGCAGCGTTTTCAACCTCACAGAGGAAGAATTCAAGAATATAATAATTGCTTATGAGCCAATTTGGGCTATCGGAACAGGCAAGACCGCAACGGCAGACCAGGCAGAGGAAATACATGCTTACATCCGTAGCATCATCGCTGAGAAATACGGACAGGCTGTTGCTGACGACACCACTATCCTTTACGGTGGCAGCTGCAAGGCAAGCAACGCTCCTGAACTGTTCGCTAAACCTGACATTGATGGTGGCCTTATCGGTGGCGCTTCTTTGAAGGCAGCTGACTTCATGGGTATCATCAACGCTTGGAAATAATAAGCTTATATCTGAAAGAGGGGAACGTGAGACCGTCAACAGGAGTCACGTCCCACTCTTTCTATTATGTTTATACATTAAGGACATTAAACAGATAATCATGAGACAATTCGCCGTAATAATGCTTCTGGCATGTGGTTTTGCCACCGAAGCCGGGGCTCAGTCATTCCTGAACGAATTAAGGGAGCGTAAATCAGGGCAAGGAACCGTGACCGTAACCCAAAGTCAAGACATCGACGAATTAGTCAACAACGCAAAACTCGCCATCCCGCAACAGTCGACGGCTCCCATGTCGCAGGGCGGCGTACGGCCGTCTACACCTACAAAGCCGGAAAAACCGGACGAGGCTGTAAGCAAGACGGCCGATGAAAGTTCCGTAAGCAGCCGTCTGCCCGAGGCAAGGCATGAAGCGGAAGTGACGTCACCGAGCGTTAATACGTCGAAGAAAGTATTGCGAAATGCCCGTAAAATAACTGGATACCGTGTGCAGGCGTTCTCCGGAGGGAACTCGAGGGCTGACCGACAGAAGGCGGAAAGCATAGGCAACGCCATCAAGTCAAGATTTCCAGACCTGCCGATTTATGTACATTTTTATTCTCCGAGATGGATATGCCGTGTGGGAAACTTCCGCACTTACGGTGAGGCAAATGAAGTGTTGCAGGAAATCAAGAACATGGGGTACCGGCAGGCATGTATAGTAAAGGGCAAGATTACAGTCGCGTATTAACTTTCTTACGTTAGTGTGCCCTTTATGATGAACGGCGGATTGTGTGTATTGCCAGATTTGACAATATGCGGCGCCGTGTCAAAACATAGTGGCTTATAGAATAACAAACAAAGAACAAGATGAATCCCGAAACCGAATTCCGCGAAGGTCTTGACGACCTTGCGTCTCATTATAAAAGTATAATCGAACTGTTGGGTGAAGATACTGGCCGTGAAGGCTTACAAAAAACACCGATGCGAGTGGCTAAAGCCATGCAGATACTTACCCGTGGATACGGACAGGACGCCCATAAAGTACTGCTTGATGCGCTGTTTGAGGAGAAATACAGCCAGATGGTAATAGTAAAGGACATTGATTTCTTTTCTCTTTGCGAGCACCACATGCTTCCGTTTTACGGTAAAGTGCATGTGGCTTATATACCCAATGGATATATTACAGGCTTGAGCAAGATTGCAAGAGTGGTTGATATTTTCAGCCATCGGCTACAGGTGCAGGAGCGCATGACCCTGCAAATAAAGGACTGTATACAGGAAACTCTTAAACCGTTGGGAGTCATGGTGGTTGTTGAGGCTAAGCATATGTGCATGCAAATGCGCGGTGTGGAGAAGCAGAACGCCATAACCACCACGAGCGATTTCTCCGGAGCGTTCAACCAAGCCAAGACTCGTGAGGAGTTTATGAACCTGCTCCATAGTGAGGTCAGACATATATAATAAGGTGGGAAAGTGCCTTGTAACTATAATAATAAATGTAAATAAACTTTTTTACCGTACCGGTGCAAGGTTTACATCGACAGATGTTTTATAGATATAGATATTTAATAAAAACGTAAAGAACACAATGAAAAGATTTAGCAAGTTATTCATTACCCTTTTGTGCTGTGTCGGCGCAATGTCTTTGACGTCATGCCTCAATAGCGATGACGACAGTTCAACTATTGACCCTGAGACTTATGCCTATTATTTAAATCTCATGGGAGGTTCATATACTGGTATAAATTCAGATTACAGGTATCAAAATAAGATTTATTTTTACAATGATACCATAACCGGTAACAATAAAACGGACTCAATAATGAATATAACCGGTAGCGTGAGCTCAAGGGATACCACGTTTAGAATATCCAATGTGCCTGGCCGTGTGCTGGCAAAAGAGTTTCCCAATAACTATAAAAGCATAAAGGACGCTATTGAGGAAAGATCTCTTGGAAACATTATTACAAGTAAATTCGACTTTTTCCAGATTACGCAAAACGCTTACTTCTTCCCCTATAATACAACTGCTGTCATAGACAATCTGGAATATGACGGCGAGACTCATAAGATTACAATTGCATTCTGGGGAGGAGGAATGTACTCAAGCGGCGCTTTCGGAATAATCAACGGAAACAGCGTGCTGGAAATAACATTGTGTATGGCGGCTGTATATGAAGACGACAATAACCAACCGCTGTTCACATTCCCTACATCCAGCAACGAAGACTTGTCTAAAGCTTCACTGATCATCAGGGTTACAAGATAAATTTAGAACTGTAACTTATAGTTGGTAAATATCCATTGTGAGCAAACTATTATGCTCGTAATGGATATTTTTTGTTATCTGAAATTTTGTTTATTTGAAAAAAAAACTTACCTTTGTATAGCATTCAACAAGTTTTTACATAATAATAACACATCATGAAAAAAGCAATCTTATTCTTTTTAGCGTTCATTACGGCGCTTACCGCGTCGGCACAGACCGTTGCCGGCACATGGACAGGCAAGCTGAGCGTAGGCGGAACGCAACTGACCGTAGCGCTGAATATAACGGATAATGCCGACGGCACTTACTCATGCACGCTCGACAGTCCCGACCAGGGCGTAAAGGGCATACCTGCCGAGATAACGGTTACTGACGGAACGAAGGTGAAAGTAACGATAGCCAGCCTTATGGCGGCCTACGAAGGCGAGATAAAGGACGGCGAAATGAAGGGTACTTTCACGCAGGGCGGCATGCCGTTTACGCTCAACTTGAAACCCGGCACGGTGAAACTGAACCGCCCACAGACGCCTGTTGAGCCGTATCCTTACGCAACCAAGGACGTGAAAATAGACAACAAGGCCGACAACGTAAGTCTCGGGGCCACGCTGACCTATCCTGTAGGATACGAAAAGATGGATAAAAAGGATGTGCCCGTTGTCGTGATGGTGACCGGCAGCGGCCTGCAAAACCGTGACGAAGAGCTGTTCGGGCATAAACCTTTCCTTGTTTTGGCAGATTATCTGGCACGTAACGGCATAGCTACGTTGCGTTATGACGACCGAGGAATGGACAAGTCTACCGGCAATCCGGCTACGGCCACGGTTGAAAGCAACATGCGTGACGCTCTGGCGGCTGTCGAGGCAGCGCGCGGTATGGGCGAGTTCGGCAAGGTGGGAGTGCTCGGACATAGCGAAGGAGGTCTGATTGCGTTTATGCTCGGGGCGCAAGGCAAGGCCGACTTTATCGTCAGCATGGCAGGCCCGGGCGTCGGCGGCGACAGTATTTTGCTGGCGCAGAACCGCCGTATGTTGGTTCAAAGCGGAATGCCAGCCGGCTTGGCAGACGGTTATTGCAAGGCTCTTAAAGGCATTTTGACCGCAATGGCAGGCACGGAAAGCATTTCTGACCCGAACGCTAAGGCGCAGGAGATAGTCAAGCAGACCGGCGTCAATCTGCCGGCACCTGCCGTGGCAAACCTCGCGAAGGTAATTGAAAGTGGCACGCCGTGGCTTAAATCATTCATCTCTTATGACCCTACGGGCGACATAAAGGCGCAGAAATGCCCCGTGATGGCCGTCAACGGCTCGAAGGACATGCAGGTAATTGCCGACGAAAACCTGTCGGCAATACGTGGCCTGCTGCCCGCAAACAAGATGAACGTAGTAAAGGAGTATGACGGACTGAACCATCTTTTCCAGCATTGTACCACCGGAATGGTGACCGAATATAACCAGATAGAGGAGACTATGTCGCCCGAAGTGATGCAGGATATAGCCGGATGGATAAACAAGGTTAAGTAGCAGTAGGACAAGCTGCGGCATACGGTTTTCTGAATCATATTTCACGGTAACGCAGAAGGTGGCCTTTCGGCTTGCGAAAGGCCACCTTTTGCATTCTCAAAGACGGTCTTTCGCGACGCGAAGGGCCGTCTTTTGTGTGTAAACAGATAATGTATTGATTATCAGAAAGTTATAAATGTATCAAAATTTAGGGGTAAACAGCTGTCAGGGTTGTTGTCATAGTGCGTCCTCATACTCACGGATTACGAGCTTGCGGGGCAGCGTTATCAGTTTAAGACGCTTGAACCACACGCGCGACGAGCTGTTGAAGTGGCGCGTGGTATGGCTGCTTATCATGTAATAATTCAACGTGTACTCGTCTACAAGGTCTGCAAACGCGGCTTTGATGCGCGAGCATTTCTCGTTGATAGCATTGTCTATGGGATTGGTCAGGCGGCTTACGGTATCGTCGATTTTGGCCGTATCAATCATCGGTGCCACCATCTTGTACAGCCGGCGCAGCTCTTCGCGATGGTCGCCAAGGTCTTTAAACTCGATACCTTCATCATGGTTGAGGAACAATATGTACAGCGCCTTGTGCACGGGAGTGAGCGTTACCTCCTTGTTATAGTCAGCGAGGATGAAGCGGAAGTTTTTTGTTATGACGAGCCGGCTCAGCTTTGCTCGGGCCGCTTCTATGCGCAGCTGCTCCACTACGGGCACGCTTATGGCCTTTAACATAAGGTCATAGCGTCCGGTCTGTTGCAACAGCTTTACCAGTCTGCCCAGTTCTTGTGCCAGTTCTTCCGCCGTACGGTTGCTCTCGTCCATGGTTTCCATGATGCAAAAATACTCCAATATTCATGAAAAACGCTAATGTCGGCGCGTGAATTTTCGTCCGCAAGCCTTGCAGAGGTATTGTTGTAAATGGAAAGTTGGTTATCTTTGCAACATAAAATGTAAATGAACATCCGCAGGCTGCTGTTCATTGAGAAGTTAAAGAATTAAAAGAAGTTAAAGAAGTTATAGCCGATAGCTTTGCTAAATGAAAGGTTGGCAATGGGCAATGAATAGTCAACAGGTCATTTGGCTATAACTTCTAACGAAGCGGAGCGACGTGATAACTTCTATAAATTCTCTAAATTCATGAATTCAAGCCTATCGGGATTTTACACAAAACATAATGAACATGGAAGCAAGAAGCCACGGCGTGATAGATTTCGGGGCGCCGGTAGACATGACCAAGCATATCATCAAGGTAATAGGTGTTGGCGGTGGAGGCTGCAACGCCGTAAAAAATATGTACCAGGAGGGCATACGCGACGTGACGTTCGCCGTATGCAACACTGACAGCCAGGCGCTTGTCAAGTCGCCCGTTCCCGTCAAGGTGCTCCTCGGCGAGGAAGGACTCGGCGTAGGAGGAGTGCCCGAACAGGGACGCAAGGAGGCCGAGTCGAGCATAGAGGCGCTAAGTTCGCTGCTTTCAGACAATACCAAGATGGTGTTCATCACTGCCGGAATGGGCGGCGGTACGGGCACGGGCGCCGCCCCGGTGGTGGCAAACATTGCCAAGCAAATGGGCATGCTGACTATCGGAGTGGTAACCATTCCGTTCTACTTCGAGAAGGAAAAGAAAATCATCAAGGCGTTGAAGGGCGTCGAGGAAATGCGCAAGAACGTAGACGCTCTGCTCATTGTGAACAACGAACGGTTGTGCGACATATACTCTAACACGCGCATACCCGTGAAGGACGCTTTCAAACGGGCCGACGAAATACTGAGCAACGCCGTCAAGAGCATATCTGAACTGATAACCATCGAGGGTGATATCAACCTTGACTTCCGTGACGTTGAGTCGACAATGAAGAGCGGCGGCGGTGCCATCATGTCCATAGGGCGTGCCGGCGGGGAACACCGTGTGGAGAAAGCCATCATCAACGCGCTTGACTCTCCGTTGCTTTACGGCAGCGATATAAGCCGGGCTAAGCGCATACTGTTCAACATCTACACCAGTACCGACTGCCCCTTGTTTGTTGACGAGCTGCAGGAGATTGACGCCTTCATGGACGAACTGTCACCGCAAATTGACGTTATATGGGGCGTTTCAGAAGATAATACCTTAGACAGCGACGCCAAGATAGCCATCCTTGCGACAGGTCTTGACGACGACAGCGACGACTTCAGACGCATGGACAACGACTTTGCCGACAACGATATGGATCATTATCGCGCCCTGATAAAGAAACTTTATTCGCCTGCCGACGTCAAGGCTAACACCACCCGGCAAGACCCGGCCGACATTCCGATAACCGTTAGCGGCGGCACCGGCGACAAACCAGCAACCAGCGACACGCCGTCAGGCGAAGAAGATACCGTCACCAAGCCATCTGACGACATCCCGACGGACGACACCGGCACGCAACATAAACCTGTAATGCCCCTTGTTGACCGTTTGAGAAAGATCTGGAACGATATTCTTAAGGAATGAATGTAAAAGGTGAAAAGGTGAAAGATTGAAAAAGTGAAAAGTTAAAACAACTTGTATTTTATTGTAGGATAGAGTTTTTTCACTTTTTCAATCTTTCACTTTTTCACCTTTTTAAGTTTCTTATACACCAAGTACACCGCCGGCGCGAGGAACAAGTCGGCCGCCACCCAGGCCGTAGGGTCGCCGTAACATACGCCGAGGAAACCGAACGTGGGCACCAGCCAAAGGCTCACTCCGCAGCGGGCTATCATCTCCATCACGCCCGACAGCACTGACAGGTTTGAGAATCCGAGCCCTTGGAGGCTGTATCTCAGTATCGTGAGCAGCCCCAACGCGGGGAAGAAATAGCTTGACAGGCGCATGTAAAGGGCTGCGTTGTCGATGATGTTACGCTCGCCAGACTCGACGAAAAGCAGCATCATGTCGTCCGCGAAGGGGTATATTATAATCAATGTAAACACGAAATACACCGCCGTTATCTTCATTGCCGACCATATTCCGAGCTTTATCCTCTCGACTTTTTGCGCCCCGATGTTCTGTCCGCAGTATGTAGCCATGGCCACGCCGATGTTCTCGAATACGCACGTAAACAGGTACTTGACACGCATCGCGGCCGTGAACGACGCCACGTAGACCGTTCCCAGCGCGTTGTTTGCGCTCTGCAGCATTATCACTCCGATAGCCGTTATCGAGAATTGCATGCCCATCGGTATGCCGTTCATCAGCAGGCGGCCCACCTTCTTGTCGTCATACGCCCGCTCGTTGCCCGTCGGAATAAGCAGCCGCAGGTGCTTCCTGATGTACAGCCAGCACAGCAGCGAGGCGAACGCCTGTGCCGTCATGGTGGCTATTCCGGCGCCTTCAACGCCCATGCCGAGGCCTATAATAAGGATAAAGTCGAGTACAATGTTGAGCAGCGAGGCCGCTATGAGGAAATAGAATGGCTGTTTAGAGTCGCCCAACGACCGTATAAAGCCCGACAGCATGTTGTAAGCCATCGTGAAAGGAATGGCCAGAAAACTAAGCAAAAGGAACACGTATGCGTCATGGAAGATGTCCTCCGGCGTATTGACAATCCTCAAGATATGTTCGCAAAAGATAGCCGTGACCACGGTGATGACCACCGCTATGACCGCTACAATCCGCAATGCGTTGGCCACGTAGGCACGCATCTTTGAGTAATCCTTCGCTCCGAACTCCTGCGCAACTGGTATAGCGAAGCCTGCGCAAGAGCCGTTGCAGAAGCCCATGATGAGGAACATTATCGACGACGACGCTCCGACAGCAGCCAATGCGTCGACACCGACGAAGCGCCCCACGATGGCCGCGTCGATAATAAGGTACATCTGTTGCAGTATGTAGCCGCCAACCAGCGGTACGGCGAACTTTATAATATCCCTCGTAGGCGACCCTACGGTCATATCGTTAATGCTGGGCATATAACAATTGGTCTAAATTAATAATTTAGGGAATTAAGAATTAAGAGTTAAGAATTAAGA
>ULKH01004617.1_pt1 | contig 10767 bp, 10 predicted proteins | sample 1951111 | NCBI WGS metagenome assembly ULKH01 (sample SAMEA4835496, study PRJEB28245) | human gut metagenome | biome: gut microbiome; material: fecal sample | place: Denmark | collected 2008
GTTTGAAGGGTTACTCCTTATACCGAACTCACGTATTCACTATCACCAATGTCTCACTAAATGTCACGCTGTAAACCGTTGACGCGCAGGCTTTTACCGGGAATGTGACAGTGTGACGGTAAAAAACACGGGAAAAACTTAATACTTGTCAAGCATCTCCTTGATTTTCTTGCGCCGCTTGGCCTGCTTGTGCGCCTTGGGATTGAATATGGACATGAAGTCAAAACCTGCGCCCGAGCCGCCTTTCATGCCTGCGCCATGGACGGCGCGGCGTACGGCTTCCTTAATGTCGAAGCCCGGCCTTGGCTTCTTGCCGTAAATCACCACCTCGTCGAGGCGCCGCATCTTGGGCAGCAGCCAAACGGTGTCGCGCACTGACGACCTGGCAAGCGACAAGGCCTCGTAGCTGCCGTGAGACAAAGTAATGCTGTTACACTTGCCTGTGATGACGAAACGCCCGTAGCGGTCGGTCATGACGGTGCCGCGCGGATTGATGTACACCTTTACATCAGGGACGCACCGGCGCGTCTCCATATCGTACACTACGGCGGACAGCTGGGCGCGGCTCTCGGCGGCCACGCCCGCAATCATCAGCAGCGATATGTATAAGCAACGGTGCATCGAGGCATGAATTATTGCCACAAAGTTAACCTTTTATGCCGTGAAAGCGGAAACACAGAATGGCATTTACGGATATTTTGCATTGTTTTTAACGACATAACACGGCACCTTAACGTTATTTACGCCGCAGAAGTTATAAACATACGGAGCATAAACAATCATCCCGGCAATGTGCGTTTTTGTACATTGCCGGGATGACATGATAAAAACATGTATGCAGAGAGAAGCCGAAGCGTCACTCCCACTCTATCGTCGATGGCGGCTTTGACGAGATGTCATAGCATACGCGGTTGACGCCCTTCACCTTGTTTATTATTTCGTTAGACACTTTCGCCATGAAGTCGTAAGGCAGATGAGCCCAATCGGCCGTCATGGCATCGGTGCTTGTCACGGCGCGCAGAGCCACGGGGTGCTCATAAGTGCGCTCGTCGCCCATCACGCCGACGCTGCGTATTGTAGAGAGAAGCACCGTGCCGGCCTGCCAAACCTTGTCATACAGCGACTCGCCGTCCTCGCAGACGTAGTTGTGCATGTTCTCTATGTAAATGTCGTCGGCGTCTTGCAGTATGCGAACCTTCTCGCGCGTTATGTCGCCGAGTATGCGCACGGCCAGGCCCGGACCGGGGAACGGGTGGCGCTTGATAAGCCGTTCGGGCATACCGAGCTGGTAGCCAACGCGGCGCACCTCGTCCTTGAACAGCCATTTCAGCGGCTCGCACAGTTGCAGGTGCATCTCCTTGGGCAGTCCGCCTACATTGTGGTGGCTCTTGATTACCATGCCCGTGATGCTAAGGCTCTCTATGCGGTCGGGATAAATAGTACCCTGCGCCAGCCATTTGGCGTCGGTTATTTTCTTCGCCTCGGCGTTAAACACCTCTACGAAGTCGCGTCCTATGATTTTACGCTTCTGCTCCGGGTCAGTAACTCCCTCCAAGTCCTTGAAGAACTTGTCGCTCGCGTCAACGCCGATTACGTTCAGTCCGAGGCCCTTATACGCGTCCATAACCTTCTGGAACTCGTTTTTGCGCAGCATTCCGTGGTCTACGAAGATACACGTAAGGTTCGAGCCAATGGCGCGGTTGAGCAACGTTGCGCACACGGAGGAGTCAACCCCGCCCGAGAGGCCGAGTATTACGCGGTCGTCGCCAAGCTGCTCTTTCAGCTCTTTCACCGTAGTCTCGACGAACGACGCCGCGCTCCACTCCTGGCGGCTGCCGCAGATGTCAACGACGAAGTTCTGCAACAGCTGCTTGCCCTGTTCCGTGTGGTACACTTCCGGGTGGAACTGCACAGCCCAAAGGGGCTTCTCCGTGCTGGCGTAAGCGGCAAACTGAACATCGGCCGTTGACGCTATGGCGTGGCAGTCAGCCGGGATAGCCGTGATAGTATCGCCGTGGCTCATCCACACCTGCGAGTTTTCCTTGAAGCCTTTGAACAACGGATTTTGCGCGTCGAACGACATCAGATGCGCGCGTCCGTACTCACGGGTGTTGGTCTTTTCCACCTTTCCGCCGCCTTGTGCTGCTATGAACTGCGCCCCGTAGCATATTCCGAGCACGGGAAACTTGCCTACGAACTGGCTCAAATCGGCCTTAAACGCCTCGGGGTCGTGCACGGAGTAAGGCGAACCGCTTAGGATTACGCCGATAACGCCCTCCGTGTCCTGCGGAAACTTGTTGTAAGGCAGGATTTCGCAGAACGTGTCAAGCTCGCGCACACGGCGGCCTATAAGCTGCGTGGTCTGCGAACCGAAATCGAGAATGATGATTTTTTGCATCGTATCTTTTTATTTGGAAGTTATAGAATTTACAGAAGTCAGGGAAGTTTAATACAAATATTTTGTCGCCAATCGCAATACCTATTTAATTGTTGTCACCGCTTTCACCTTTTAAAAAGCGTTCCGCCTCGGCCAAAGTGTCAAGTTTGCCGACGTCAAGCAGCCGAAGGTCTTGCTTCACGCAGCCCTTGATTACGGCTTCGCCGCACACTTTCAGGTAAAAGTCTATGATGCCGAACTTGTCGGGGAAGGCATCCATCAATGGGAACATGCGCGGCGAAAACACGTGTATGCCGCTGAAAGCGTACATCCGACAGGCGGCAACATCAAGGTCTTTGTACGGACTTCTTACTTCGCCCGTCTCTATATTTGTCCAGCCTACGAGGCGCATGTCATCGTTGAAAAGCAGGTAACGCTTGGTCTTGCGCTCGCTTACGAGCAATGTGGCATCGTTGCCTTCATGGCTCTCATACAGCCAACGCAGGTCTACGTTGCTCAATATGTCTACGTTGTGTATAAGTATCGGAGCATCGGCGGCAAACAGACCGGCGGCTTTCTTCAAGCCTCCGCCAGTATCAAGGAGCTTGTCTGTCTCGTCGCTTATGCTTATGTCAGCTCCGAAATTGCCGTTTTCATGCAGGTAATCGACAACCTGCGACGCGAAATGATGCACGTTGACAACCATCTTTTCTACGCCTGCGGCTTTCAGTTTGTCAACCACATGCTCGATGAGCGGCCTGCCCCCTACCCTGACAAGAGCCTTCGGCATGGTGTCGGTAAGCGGCTTCAGGCGCGTGCCAAGGCCTGCGGCAAATATCATTGCTTGCATCATTACAACTTATATTATTTTCGTTTGGCCTCCAATGTCTTGCTGATATTCTGCTCACGGTGGACGATGCGCACCTCGACACCAAACTTTTCATTTATATGTTCGGCAAGATGCTGCGCCGCATAGACACTGCGGTGTTGCCCGCCAGTGCATCCGAAACAGAACATAAGGCTTGTAAATCCGCGCTGGATGTAACGGCGTACGTGGGCGTCGGCCAGCTTGTAAACGCTGTCAAGGAACGCAAGTATTTCGCCGTCGTCCTCAAGAAAGCGTATTACAGGCTCGTCAAGCCCGGTCAACTTCTTGTAAGGCTCGTAGCGCCCGGGGTTGTGCGTGCTGCGGCAATCGAACACATAGCCACCCCCGTTGCCGCTCTCGTCTTCAGGAATGCCCTTGTGATAGGAGAAGCTGAACACGCGGACAACCAGCGGCCCCTTGTTGTCATACTTTGAGAATGTGGCCGGACCGTCAGACGGATGGCCTACATATACCTTGCTGTCGGATGTTTTGAAGCCGTCAGCGCGTGTCAACGCCGGCTCTTCCAGCCGTGCGAACTGCGGCAACTCGGTAAGCTGGCGCAGCACATCCATAAGGTATGGATATGTGAAGACATTGAGTTTCAACAACTCGCGCAGGTTCTGTATGGCAGGAGGTATGCTGTCAAGGAAATGCTTTTTACGCTCGAAATATCCGCGGAAGCCGTATGCACCAAGCACCTGGAGCGTGCGGAACAGCACGAACAGGCTCAAACGCTCTACAAAATGGCGTACCGAAGGCACTTCGGTGTACATCTTCAACGAGTTGTAATATTCGTAAACCAGCTCACGCCTCAACTTATTCGAATACTTGGCGGACGCCTGCCATAGGAACGAAGCCAAGTCATAATAATACGGCCCCTTGCGTCCGCCCTGGTAATCGATGAAATACGGGCGGCCCTGAGCGTCGAGCATGACATTGCGCGCCTGGAAGTCACGGTACATGAAGCTGTCCGACTTCTCCGCAACAAGGTCTTTCGCGAAGAGGCGGAAGTTTGCCTCAAGCTTCAGTTCGTGAAAATCAAGCTCGGCAGGCTTCAAGAAACAATACTTAAAATAATTCAAGTCGAAGAGCACGCTGTCCTCGTTGAACTCCGGCTGGGGATAACAATTGGTCCAGTCAAGCCCGCGCGCGCCTCGGATTTGTATGTTGGGCAGTTCGCGGATGGTATTGACCAACAACTGCTTCTCACGCTGATTGTACCTGCCCCCGGACTCACGGCCGCCGCTGATTGCGCCAAACAGCGACACGCGGCCAAGGTCTTCCTGCAAATAACGAAGCTCGTCATCAGACACGACAATGATGCGCGGCACGGGCAGCTGCCGCTTCCTGAAATGCCCGGAAAGGTAAATGAAGGCGTGGTCCTCGTCGCGGCTCGTGCCAATAACGCCTATAACAGAGCCTCCGTCAGCACCCCACATGCGGTAATAACGGCGGTTGCTGCCTGCCGCGTCAAGCTGCTCGACACCCGAAGGAGCCGAACCGCTCCACTGCTTGTACAAATCCAAAAGCTTCTGCATAGCCTAAAACAATATATCGTCGTCGTCACCGCCGCGCTTCTTCCGCTCATATTCGGCAAGCCAGCGGTCGAGCAGAATGAGCAACAGCATTATTCCGAGCGACATCAACCACGACTTTGTGATATAAAGCAACCCGGCCGACACTGCGATATACAGCACCCACTGCCACCACTTTATCTTGAAATCATTGACATCCATAATATCCAAATTACCACATACGTTAAGGCGTGTATGTGGGAACTTGCCTGCAAAGGTAAGCAAAATCAAGGACAATGTGAAACAAAGGCTTCGATTTTTGATTTTGGAACAAATAAAAAAAATCGCATGTCGTCACGACAAGCGATTTTCAAAAAACAAACTACTTAAAAACTAATCTACTAAAACAAATCAAAAAAATATCTACTTTAGGATTTACTCTTTGTTTATAACTATCTTTTTACACGTGCAAAATTAGGCACTTTATATGTAACAAACAAATTTTTCGAGATAAAAATCACACCAGAGAAGCTAAAAACAATTAAAAAGAGGGGCACTCGTTACAAGCACCCCTCTTTTTGTTATCTTAAGTTTGCAATTTTACATCATTCCGCCCATTCCCGGGTTGCCCATCGGCATGGCAGGCTTCTCCTCGGGTTTGTCAACGATGAGGCACTCCGTTGTCAGGAACATGCCTGCTATTGAAGCGGCGTTCTCAAGAGCAACACGGGCTACCTTTGCAGGGTCTATTACTCCGGCCTTGCGCATGTCCTCGTAAACGTCGGTACGTGCGTTATATCCGAAGTCGCCCTCACCTTCGCGAACCTTCTGCACTACGACTGCGCCTTCGCCTCCGGCGTTGGCTACAATCTGACGGAGAGGCTCCTCGATGGCGCGCTCAACGATGTTGATACCGGTCTGCTCGTCGGCGTTGTCGCCCTTCAATCCCTTCAAGTTGTCAAGCGCACGGATGTATGTAGTGCCGCCGCCGGCTACCACACCTTCCTCTATTGCCGCACGAGTAGCGCAGAGAGCGTCGTCAACACGGTCTTTCTTCTCCTTCATCTCGACCTCACTGTTGGCTCCGACGTAGAGCACTGCAACGCCGCCTGAAATCTTGGCAAGACGTTCCTGGAGCTTCTCCTTGTCGTAAGAGCTTGTGGTGTTGGCTATTTCGTTCTTGATTTGAGCCACACGGTCGGCAATGCACTGCTTGTCGCCTGCGCCGTTTACGATGGTGGTGTTGTCCTTCGTAACGGTAACCTTGTCGCAAGTACCGAGCATCTCAAGCGTAGCCTGCTCAAGCTTCAAGCCCTTCTCCTCGCTGATAACGACGCCGCCGGTCAGGATGGCGATGTCCTCGAGCATGGCCTTGCGGCGGTCGCCGAAGCCGGGAGCCTTGACTGCGCAAATCTTCAATCCGCCACGCAGACGGTTTACAACGAGGGTTGTAAGAGCCTCAGAGTCAACATCCTCTGCAATTACGAGCAGCGGGCGTCCGCTCTCTGCGGCAGGCTGAAGGATAGGAAGGAAGTCCTTGATGTTGCTGATTTTCTTGTCGTAAATCAGTATGTAAGGATTTTCCATGACGCATTCCATCTTGTCGGCGTCGGTTACAAAGTAGCCGCTCAGATAGCCGCGGTCAAACTGCATACCCTCAACCACGTTGATATGTGTGTCGCGGCTCTTGCTCTCCTCGATGGTGATAACGCCGTCCTTGCTTACCTTACGCATAGCGTCGGCAATGAGTTTGCCTATTTCGGGGTCGTTGTTCGCGCTGACGGTAGCCACCTGCTCTATCTTGTCATAGTTGTCGTCAACCTTCTCGGCGTGAGCCTTGATATACTCTACTACGGCTGCAACGGCCTTGTCGATGCCGCGCTTCAAATCCATGGGGTTGGCGCCTGCGGTGACGTTCTTCAGTCCTACGTTGACTATGCTCTGTGCAAGTATTGTTGCAGTGGTTGTTCCGTCGCCTGCGTCGTCGCCTGTCTTGCTTGCCACGCTCTTGACGAGCTGTGCGCCGGTGTTCTCAAAGTGGTCGGCCAACTCTACTTCCTTGGCTACGGTGACACCGTCCTTGGTTATTTGCGGAGCGCCAAACTTCTTCTCGATGATTACGTTGCGGCCCTTCGGACCGAGTGTTACTTTCACTGCGTTAGCCAACTGGTCTACGCCCTTCTTCAGCAAATCGCGGGCGTCCATATTGAATTTTATCTCTTTAGCCATGATGTTTTTATTTTATTTAGGAGTAAAGGAGTAAGGAGGGAAGGAGTAATAAAAGAATGTATTTCCATTTAAATCCTTTATCATTCACTCCAAACCATCCGCCTTTACGTTGTTTTACCCTTTTACTTTTTTACCGTTTTACCTTTTAACTTTTTATTTTTCAATCACTGCGAGCACGTCGCTCTGGCGCATCATCAAATATTTCTCGCCCTCAAATTCAAGTTCCGTGCCTGAATATTTGCCGTAAAGCACCTCGTCGCCAGCCTTGAGCACCATATCTTCGTCCTTAGTGCCCTTGCCCGTGGCTATTACCTTGCCATGGAGCGGCTTCTCCTTGGCCGTGTCAGGAATGATTATTCCACCGATTTTCTCCTCTGCCGGTGCCGGCTGAACCAGCACTCTGTCTGCTAATGGTTTGATGTTCATAGTTCTATGATTTTAATGTTATATACCTTAATATATTTGTCCGCGCTCATTGACGCGTCCGCCAAGGTTATAGCGAAAAGCGTGCCAAAGGTCAAAATGTCACCTCTGGCACTGACGGACTGACAGAATTGGCAGACCTTCCGTGGCTGATGGCACTTTCATTTGTCAAGCGCAGACAGCCCGGCACATTGCTTTTTGACACCGTGAAAACTACAACGAAAACGCACCAAATAGAAAAACAGAGAGCCGTAAACATGCTTTCCGGGCAATGGAAAGCACCCATCGGAGTGCCTTTTAGCGGCGCAGCGAAAGACCGCCTTTCACGATGCGTCAGGACGGCTGTCACGCTCTGTTCGGCCGCCTCCTGCCATGCCATTTGCCGTCTTTTGCAACGTAAAAGGCGGTCTTTCGCAACACAAAAAGCCGTAAGCCATTGCACAAAACATCGCCCACAGTACATAAAGACATGGTGTACAGACACTTGCGTTTGCACACTTATACTTGCGATATTTACGTCAGAAAGATTTTATTTTCAAAATATCGCATTCTCGGAGCGTCTTAAAAAATCAACATGTAAGCACAAACGCCGATGGACATGACAAATAGGCACATAACGGCAAAACGCCGCAACTGACGGCGGAAACAAACATTTATCATCAAAAAACACATTAAATATAATAGCAGTACAAGCAAATATATATACCTTTGCACGCGATTTTACATACAATTAAGCATCTTTAATCTTCCGAAAGGCAAATTACCAACAACTAAAATGGACAGAAACGACCTGCGTTCACAAAGCCTCGACCTGCTAAGATTTCCCTTGGCAGTAGTGGTATTGGCTGTACACGCCAGTTTTGACGGGGTGCACAACGCGACAGACCACATTCCATTGTTCAAGGCTTTCAACGGACTTATCGACGGACTGCTGCTCGACCAAAGCGTTCCGATATACTTCTTCATTTCCGGTTTTGTGTTTTTCATTAACGTTGAGATGAATGCTGAAACGTATAAACGCAAACTGCGGAACAGATTTAAATCCCTTTTTATACCTTATTTAATATGGAATTCCCTGGCGATAGTCAAACTCTTGGTCTTCGCCTTACCGTTTCTGTCATTCTTGTTCGTAGACCAACGCACATTCTCTGAACTCGACCTGTCGCCAAGCGCGCTGGCATACAGCTTTTGGGACACAAGCAAAGGGCCTCTGCCATGGCCGTCTGGAACAGGAGAAATGTACCCAATTGACACCCCATTATGGTTTGTCCGTGACTTGATGATAGTGGTACTCGCCACACCGCTAATTAATCTCGTAATCAAGAAAATACACAGCTATGCCGTTATAATTCTCGGAGCTGCGTGGTTTTCAACTGCATTCTTTCCACTTGGGCATCACAGCCAACTGCTCACCGCATTCTTTTTCTTTTCATGGGGAGCGTATATGAGTATATGCAGGAAAGACATTTTCATTGAATTTGGCAAGTACAGAAAAGCCGCCACAATAATTTACATCATATTGTCCGTTGCTTACGCCATGGCATATTGCAACCAGCCTGAGGCCATGCCCGTACTGAAAAGAATTAACCAATGCGCCGGATTAATCTTTGCATACAACTCTGCCGCATGGCTGTTGCAGCATAACGTATGCAGGGTAAGCCGTTTTCTGGCCTCAGCATCATTCTTTATTTACGTCAGCCACGCCATCATCATACATGAAGTGTACATGATACTGCAACGACTTGCCGTCCCTTTCACCATATACCAATGGCAAACGGCACTTATACATATAGCCACAACACCGGTATCGGTATGCCTCCTTCTCGCCGTTTTCTACCTGATGCGCCGCTTCACGCCAAGGCTGCTGAAAGTGGTTGCAGGCAGGAAATAAGGCGATAGGCATGTATATGAAATGAAAGTAACGGCGAAATGCCTTCGTTTTATCGGCGGAAATGTATAATTTTGCAGCCGTTTTACACTACCACGACATTATGACAAGTTTTCAGGAAACGACAGACACAAGGCTGAAAGAGGAAGGTAACGTACACGAAACGCTGAAAGACACGGCCATATTCCTGGCCGAATACGCCTCGACACTGATGGCCGTAGGGGCGCAGACATCGCGCATACAATACAACACGGTGCGCATGGCCCACTCGTTCGGCTACCATATCAACCTGCTAATCTTCCCAAAGACGCTAAGCATAACGCTGCTCGACACTAAGCACAACCGCTCGTACACGTACATTAAGAAAACGCCGGCCATGGCACTCAACTTCAAGGCCAACATGAAGCTGTCCGCCCTGTCGTGGAAAGCGTTTGACAAGAAGCTGCCGCTGAATGAACTTTGGCGCATGTTCAAGATGATTGTGAAGGAAAAGAAGGAAAGCCGATGGACGGTGTTGCTGCTGGCCTCGCTCGCAAACGCCTGCTTCTGCCGCCTGTTCGACGGCAACCTCACGTCGATGACGATAGTGTTCGTAGCCACGCTCGTTGGCTTCTTCATACGCCAGGAGCTTACACGGCGCAAGCTTAACCACCTGGCCGTATTCGTAATCTGCGCCTTCGTATCGACAATGATTGGCGTTACGGACTATCTCTACTTCCATGGCGGCACGGAAGACATATCGCTCGGAACATCGATGCTCTATCTCGTCCCCGGCGTTCCGCTAATCAACGGAGTGATGGACATAGTTGACGGACACGCGCTTGACGGCATAGCGCGCCTCACCAACGCCTGCCTGCTAATCATCTGCATAGCCGTGGGGCTCTCGGCAACGGTCATCACGTTCGACATCGACCCAACGACATTCACCAAGGTGGTGCGCCCTGACGTTGTGCAGGCCGCCATCGCCGACGGACTTTTCGCCGCCGTGGCCGGCGTAGGCTTCGCAATCATAAGCAATCCGCCGCGCAAAGCCCTGCTAATCTGCGCCCTGCTGGCCTGCATAGGGCATGGAATACGTTACTTCCTGATGCACAACTCCACGATGCCGCTCGACCAAGTTACGGCCTCAACCGTTGCAGGCTTCACCATAGGACTGCTGGCCGTACCCTTCGCCATGCGCATACACTGCCCTGCGGAGTGCTTCGCCTTCCCGTCGCTGCTGCCCATGGTGCCCGGAATGTTTGCTTACAAGGCCGTGCGCGACCTTATAAACATAGTGCGTCTGCCCGACGAATACACGATGGAATACGTCTCGCGCTTCTTCCACAACTCGTCGCTCACGGTGCTGGTGATGTTCGGCATGGTGGTAGGCTGCATCATTCCAATCTTCATTTTCCACCGTCAGTCGTTCTCGGTGACGAGAGGAGAACAGGCGAAAAATTAAGAGTTAAGAATTAAGAGTTAAGAA
>ULKH01005374.1_pt1 | contig 10725 bp, 8 predicted proteins | sample 1951111 | NCBI WGS metagenome assembly ULKH01 (sample SAMEA4835496, study PRJEB28245) | human gut metagenome | biome: gut microbiome; material: fecal sample | place: Denmark | collected 2008
CTCTGTAGAGGCTCTAACCAACCTGCGTTCTATCGTGCAGGCGATGCAGCTTTTTAAAATGGCTAACGGAGAACCGGCCCGGGCGCTGGACGATTTGGATATTACGTTAACGGGTACGAAAATAAATGACCGAACTATTGAACTTAAAAACTTTACGTACGATATACGCAATTTTAGACCGGAAACGTCGGAAGGTTTTGAAGCCGTTGCCACCCGTAATGACCAGGATTCGGACATTAAAAAATATTATATTTACTTTTCTTACGGCGGCAATATGGCATGCGTAGCAAAAAGCAAAGCGGCCGAAGTTCCGTGCGCCGTGGTGTGCGGGCATGCGAATTTTTCCCCGCATATTTCATCTTGGACGGTTTGTCATATAAAATAAGACCGGGCCCAAACAACAGGCCCGGTTTGTGAAGCTAAATTTCCAGTTGGCAAAAAAGTTCCTGTCTTATTTCGCTAACGCGACTAAGCCAGGAAGCTCTTTCGGGAAAAAATAGACCAGCCCTTTGCTTTTGCAAAGGGCTGGTTTGTGTCAGATTATTACTGATTAGCGCGAAGCTTTACTGGACTATTTGGCTAAAGCCACCAGTCCAGGAAGCTCTTTGCCTTCCACAAATTCCATGCTGGCGCCGCCGCCGGTGGAAACGTGGGAGAGTTCTTTCTGGTTGAATTTGCCTTTCTTGAGCACGTTTACACTGTCGCCGCCGCCGATGATGGTGGTCGCGCCCGCTTTCGTGGCGTCAATCATCGCCTGGGCGATGGCAAAGCTGCCTTTGGCAAAATTCGGGAACTCAAACACGCCCATCGGGCCGTTCCAGAAAATGGTCTTGCATTTCAGCAGTTCTTCGCTGAAAAGCGCAACGGTTTTGGGGCCGATGTCCAGGCCCATCAAATCGGCCGGGATGTTGACGTTGTCCACGTCCACGGGTTCGGCGGTTTCGGCAAATTCTTTGCCGCAGATATGGTCCACGGGCAGCAGAATTTTGACGCCTTTTTCCTGGGCTTTGGCGAGCACGGCTTTGGCTTCGGCTTCTTTTTCGGCGTCAAACAGCGATTTGCCGATTTCGCAGCCCTGCACTTTTAGGAACGTGTAGGCCATACCGCCGCCGATGACGAGGACGTTTACCTTGTCCATCAAATTGTTAAGCAGCATAATTTTGTCGGACACTTTGGCTCCGCCCACCACAGCCGCAAACGGGCGGGCCGGGTTTTCCAGGGCTTTACCCAAAAATTCCACTTCTTTCTGCACGAGGAAACCCGCGCAGCCGGGCAAAAATTCGGTAATGGCGCTGGTGGAGGCGTGGGCGCGGTGAACGGTGCCGAACGCTTCCTGCACGAAAATTTCGCCGTGTTTGGCCAGCTGTTTGGCAAATTCGGGGTCGTTCTTTTCTTCTTCGGGGTGGAAGCGGAGGTTTTCCAGCAGGACGATTTCGCCGTTTTTGGCGGCTTCAACCACTTTGTCGGCTTCGGCGCCTACGCAGTCTTTAGCGAAGTGCACCGGCACACCGAACAATTTTTCCACTTCGGCGGCTACGGGCGCCAAGCTGAATTCCGGCGCCACTTTGCCTTTCGGGCGGCCCAAGTGAGCCATTAAAACGATGCGGCAGTTGTTTTCCAGCAGGAACTTAATGGTTTTTTCCGTCGCGACGATGCGTTTGTTGTTATCCACTTTACCGTCTTTTAAGGGCACGTTGTAATCCACGCGCACCAAGACTTTTTTGTTTTTCAGGTCCATATCCTGAATTTTTTTGATGCTGTCAAAATTCATAGTTTTGTGACTCCTTTTTGTGTTATAGCCGCCCGGCGGGGCCGGGCGCGCTCTTACTTCTTAAATTTTACAAAATTTGAACGCTTCCGGCACGCGCTTATCTGCGCTGCAATTTGCCCAACAGGTTCAAAATTTCCACGTACAGCCAGACCAGCGTTACCAACAGCCCGAATCCCGCATACCATTCCATATATTTGGGCGCGGCGTAGTGCCCGGTCATCTGGTCAATAAAGTGGAAGTCCAGCAGGAAGTTAAACGCGGCCACGCCGCACACCACCACGCTGATGGCGATGGACAGCGGCGAGGAAGACGTTAAATACGCCGTGCTGACGCCGAAGAGCGATAAAATCCACGACCCGACGTAGAGCAGTAAAATCGCCGCAGTGGCCGAGAAAATGCCCACCGCCAGCCCGCGCGTTACGCGGATAATGCCCGTGCGGTACACAAAAAGCATCACAAAAAACACCAGCACCGTAACGGCCACGGCGTTAAACACGATGCCCTGGAACTGCGCGTTGTACATCGCGGAAATAATGCCCAAAAACAGCCCTTCCGCAAACGCGTACATCGGCGCGGTAACGGGCGCCGCCGCCGGTTTGAAAGACGTAATCAGCGCCATTACAAAACCGACGATGGCAATCGGCCAGAGGTATCCGGCCCAGGACTGATAATGGGTCCAGGTCAGCATACCGCCGATGACGCAAATAAACAGCAGCAGGAACGTTTTGTTGATGGTGCCCTGCAGGGTCATCGGCTGTACGGCGCGGACGGATTCTTGCGCGCGTTTAAACGCGGCTTCGTTTAGCATTGGATTGGTTGCCATAAGTTTCCCCCTTACTAATATAGTTTTATTGTAGAAAATTTTAACATAAAAAGCCCGCCTTTTCAGCGGGCTTTTAGAGAGGAAGAATGCTTATTTGGTAAAGTACGGCGTAACTGTTTGATTAAAGAAAAGGCGGTTTTTAATGCGCGCCCAATCACTCGGACGGTGCTGGGTAACGGTAGATTTGATGAAATTCAAATCTTCTTTAGTCAAAGAGTACCAAATATCCGAAGGCTGTCCATCAAAGGTGTGAAATGCATCGTCAAACGTCATATTATACGCATAAGAGATGGTACCGTTATTATAAGCGGCCAAGAATTCGTTTCCGTTGGCAGAAATCATAAACAAAGGATCTGTTGCCGTGCCGGAAAGATCCGTAGCTCCTTCATCCAGTTTAAACGTATTGTTTTTAACCGAGTTTGTCAGCAGTTTTCTCTTTTTAACCGCATCTGTGCCGAAGCGAGCTGTATTGATTTTAACAGTATGATTGGCAGTTAAAGCGAATAAATTGTTGGGCGAAGCGGTGGCCAGAACATTGACAAACGGAGCGGCGTATTGAGCTTTAGCGGACCACATAAGCATAACGCTACCGTTTTCAGCGTAGCCGTCCATAGACGGGGAAGCGGATTTGATGGTGCGACCATGACGTTCCATATATTCGTGGTCTCCCACTTCCCGGATATCTCCTTCTGTATAGTAGCGCATGCACGTGCCCGCCAACAACAGCCAATGCGTATCTAATGCATAGGCTTTGCAGGCCAGGTCTACGCGGAACGGACCGTTATTTTGATCAAGCCGTTCATCATAAAAAGATTCATCAATTACAAAATCTACACGTTTGTTATTTTTTATGGCACCGGCGTTGTTGGTTAAAGACTTTTTAACGGCAGCTTGTACTGCTTGAGTGGAAACTTCGGCTGCACTTACGGGCATGTGCAGCGTTACCAACGCTAACAACATGCATGCTGATATTAATTTTTTCATGGGGTTCCTCTCCGATTTGGAAAATTTCCTTCTATATCTATATCATAAGAATTTTTGTGTAAAATTACCAGGGCCAAAAGGCCTAACGTGTCCGGCCGGAGGGCCCAGGTCCTGCTGGGCCCCGGCATAAAAAATACCCGCCGGGAAGGGCGGGTATTTGGCAGGAAAGCGTTGGCTTATTTGCTCATCAAAGCCGCGATGCGGTGGATGCGCGGCGCAAAGTCTTGTAACCACAGGGTAACGATTTTGTGGTTGTAGAACTTTTTGGTGTTTTGCAGTTCGTTATAGACCGGACCGTTTTTCGGCAGGTCAAAGCGGACCCGGGTCGGGCGGTCGGCCACGTCGTTTTGCGCGCGGTTGTCAAGGGCGGTGGCTGTACCGTTAAAAAAGAAGCCTTTGCCGTTGGCGTATTTGCCCATGCCGGCCAGGTTCAGGTAGAAATCGCCTTTTCCGCCAAATTCGGCCAAGAGGCCATCGTAATATTCGTAGGATTTGTAGCTGGTTATTACGGCGTCGCCCTGGCGGTTGATAAATACCGCATAGCCGTTGACATCCTCGTACTTATCGGCATCAATATAATTGCGCATGGCTACCGGGCCGCCCAGAACGGAGGCGTAGTATTTTAAATCTTTATCCAGCACGGTCAGGAATTTTTGGAATCCGGCCACGGAAGAGGCGGGATAGTTGCGGCGTTCATCATAGCCTGGCGCGCCCGAGTTAAAGCTGGAGGGGCGTTCGCTTTTGCGGAAAAAGTAGCCTTTGTTCGCGTCGGACATACCTGCTAAGGAAGGCAGTTTGGCGATGGCGTTTTTAACTTCCGGGGTCCTCACCGGGAGCTGGAACACGGCCAAGCCGTTTTCCTGCACGCGGAAGCTTTTCGGATCCGGGACGCCCGTATATTCAAAGGCTTGCCCTTTGAGGGAGCCGGAAGAGTAGGCGCCCAGTTTGGAAAGGTCTACGGTCATATAGACGGGGAAGCCGTTGGTGTAGGAAACGGCCAGCGCTTCGGTGCAGGGCGTGTCTAACGTTAAAGAGGCGTTATTGTCCAGCAGGGCGCTGCAGGAAACCAGCCAGCTGCCGCCGTTGACGCCGGACTCCAAGCGGACGCGCATGATATTGCGCATACCGGCTTGCTGCTGCTGTTTGACGGCTTCTGCGTTAATTTTTTTCGCCAATGCTTCGGATTTTGGCGTATTCTTGGCGCTCAGTACGGCGGCGCAGCCGCAGAAAACCAACATAAAAACCAATAATTTTTTCATAGGGCTCCTCGCTGAGAGAAATATCTTTCTACAATATATATCATAAAAATTTTTAGGCAACATTACCAGGGCCAAAAGGCCTAACCAGCCCGGGAGATGGGACCTACGCGCGCCTGGGTCCTGCGTACCCCCCTTTTTACGGACAAAAAGCCGGCCCTGTCGGGGGCCGGCTTTTTGTTGTACGGCGTTTAAATTACATCATACCGCCCATTCCCCCCATGCCGGGCATAGCCGGGCCGTGGGAATGACCTTCTTTTTCGGGAGCGTCGGCCACCAGGGCTTCGGTGAGCAGCACCGTGCCGGTGATGGAAGCCGCGTTTTCCAGCGCGGTGCGGACCACTTTGGCCGGGTCCACCACGCCCGCTTTCAAGAGGTCGCAGTATTGGTTGGTTTCGGCGTCGTAACCGTCGGCCGCGCCCGTCATTTTGAGCACGTTGTCCACGACTACCGCTCCGTCCAGCCCCGCGTTGACGGCGATTTGTTTTAAAGGAGCCGTCAGGGCTTTGCGTACGATGTTGATACCGGTGCGGACGTCTTCGTTGTCCGTTTTAATGTCGTCCAGGGCTTTTTGGCTGCGGGCCAAAGCCACGCCGCCGCCGGGAACGATGCCTTCTTCCACGCCGGCTTTGGTGGCGTTTTTGGCGTCTTCCACTTTGGCTTTTTTGGCTTTAAGCTCGGTTTCCGTGGCCGCGCCTACGCTGATGACGGCTACGCCGCCGGAGAGCTTGGCCAGGCGTTCCTGGAGTTTTTCTTTATCGTACTCGCTCTTGGAGTTTTCAATTTGTTTGCGGATTTGTTCGGCGCGCGAAGCGATGGCTTCTTTGCTGCCTTTGCCGCTGACGATGGTGGTGTTTTCTTTATCAATCACCACGCGGGCGCACTGGCCGAGCATGGCGAGTTCGGCTTTATCCAGCTTGATGCCGCGTTCTTCGCTCAGTACGTCGCCGCCGGTAAGGATGGCGATGTCTTCCAGCATTTCTTTGCGTCTGTCGCCAAAACCGGGGGCTTTTACGGCGCAGCCTTTCAGGGTGCCGCGCAGCTTGTTCACCACCAGGGTGGCCAGCGCTTCGCCGTCCACGTCTTCGGCGATGATGAGGAACTGTTTGCCGCTCTGCACGATTTTTTCAAGCACGGGCAAGAGTTCGTTCATAGACGAGATTTTTTTGTCGGTGATAATGATGTACGGGTTTTCCAGCACGCATTCCATTCTTTCGGAATCGGTTACAAAGTAAGGCGAGATGTAGCCGCGGTCAAACTGCATACCTTCCACAATGTCCAGCTGCGTGGTGGCCGTTTTGCCTTCTTCTACGGTGATGACGCCTTCCGCACCCACTTTTTCAATGGCTTCGGCAATCATATTGCCGATTTCGCGGTCGTTGGAAGAAATGGTGGCGATTTGCGCTTTTTCTTCTTTGGTTTTGACCGGTTTGTGCATTTTGTTCAATGCTTCGCGGGTGGTTTCCACGGCCAGCTCAATACCCTTTTTGACTAAAGTCGGGTTGGCTCCGGCGGTGATGTTTTTGATGCCTTCGGTGAGCATCGCGTTGGCGAGCACAGTGGCGGTGGTGGTGCCGTCGCCGGCGACGTCGTTGGTTTTGGAAGCCACTTCGCGGATGAGCTGCGCGCCCATATTTTCAAACTTGTCTTCCAGTTCAATGTCTTTGGCGATGGTTACGCCGTCGTCAATGATAAGCGGAGAGCCGAACTTTTTTTCCAGCACCACGCTTCTGCCCTTGGGCCCCAAAGTAACTTTTACAGCATTGGCCACTTTTTCAATGCCCGATTTCATTTTGGCGCGGGCTTCGTCGCCGTAAATAATTTGCTTAGCCATATGTATTAATTCCCCCTAATTACCCCAAAATACCCAGAATTTCGTCCTGGTGAATGATTAAATAAGCTTCGTCGTCCAGCTTGATTTCGGTGCCGGAGTATTTGCCGTACAGCACGCGGTCGCCTTTTTTTACGTCCATGGGCGTGCGTTCGCCTTTGTCACCCAGTTTGCCCGGGCCGACAGCCAGCACTTCGCCTTCCATCGGCTTTTCTTTGGCGGTGTCCGGAATGATGATTCCCCCTTTCATCGTTTCTCTTTCAATGGGCTTGACGATTACGCGGTCGCCCAACGGTTTGATTTTGACTTCTGCCATATTCAGTTCACTCCTTATGAATTGCTCTGTCTCTTAAAAATACGCCCAAGGAATGTTATTAGCACTCACTCAAGCTTAATGCTAATTTAGCATATCTGTGCAAAATTGTCAACCCCTTTCTTAGAGTGCTAAAAAAGGGGTTGTGTTTATAGACGGAAATAAGCGGTTTTTAAGCCTTGGAAAAAAAGCGTTTCAAACGCTGTTTGAAGGTAACTTTTTTAGCCGGAAGGATTTTGATGAGAACGGCGGAAATATTGTCCTGTCCGTCGCGCTCGTTGGATACGCGCACCAGCTGTTTGCACAGCTTGACGATAGGCGTCTGAGAGCCGGATTTTAAGAGCTCGGCCATATCGCATTCGCGCAGGCCTTTGTAGAGGCCGTCCGAGCACAGAAGCAGCGTATCGCCCACTTTGACGGGGAATTTTAACAGGTCAAATTCAATGTTCTTTTTAATGCCCATGGCGCGGGTAAGCACGTTCTGGATTTTAGAGCGGTCGGCTTCCGCGCGGGTTAACAGGCCGCGGCGCACGTGTTCCATCGCCAGGGAGTGGTCCGTAGTGATTTGGACGATTTTATTGTCCCTGAACAGGTACAGGCGCGAATCCCCCACGTGTACGGCGGTGGCGCAGTCTTTGTCAAACAGCACGCCGGTGAGCGTGGTGCCCATCATGCGGTAAATGTCGGACGACTGGGCCGTGGAATAAATCGCCGCGTTGGCCAGGTTGGCGGCCATTAACAGCTTGCGTTCAACGGGGTCTAATTTGGGCAGAAAGTTGTCTGGCACTTTAAGCTGCTGGTTGTTTACTTTGCGCACCGTTTCGGCCAGGACAGACACCGCAATGTTGCTGGCGATTTCGCCGGCGCTGTGCCCCCCCATGCCGTCGGCCACTACGCCCAGGCCCAAATCGGAGGAAATCAGCACGTTGTCTTCATTTTTTTCGCGGATTTTGCCAATGTCGGTTACGGCTGCGAATTCAATGTCAAAGCTGCTCATAATTCCTCGCTGAAGAAAATGGTTCCCGCGCAGGAGACGGTTCCAAACGCGTAGAGCAGCGTGAGCAGGAAGAAATAGGCGTTGTTTTCCTGCGCGTTGCGGTTAAAATTTTTGACCGGGAAGCTGAGTGCATAATCCCATACGCTGAGTTTCATTTTATTGTCGCCGCCGCGGTAGTAGTTTAACAGAAAACTGATAAACAGCGGCTGCGTTTCGTCGGTAAATACGCCGGGAGCCACCTGGTTGACCTGGCGTTCCAGAAAAGCGGCGGCTTCGTCGTCGGGCATATTGGTGAGTTCGTTGGTTTTGTCAAAATGGGCAAATACCTGCCGGCGGGAATCCAGCCCCACGAGCTTTTCCACTTTGGCGTTGGACTGGGCCACTTCGGAAGATTTCACCACAATCGTCTGCGTCAGGGCCGAAAGCGTGCGGTTGGCCGTGCCCGCGAGGCCGGACACGGAATAGGCCCATATGCCGAACACGCCTGCAAACAGCAATACAAACGGCAGCAGGATGCTGTCTTTTTCGCTCCGGGCCGCCAGGTAGTAGGCGCAAAGGAGCGCGCAGAATAAAGCGACGTAAAACATCAGTTTAATTAACAGCGAGTGGCTGTCGGGCGCGATGGTTAAATGGGCGGACAGAAACGCCAGCACCATAGATAACGCCACCAGCGAAGCGGCCAGCACGCCCTGCGCGGCCGTGCGGTTGAGCGTCCAGCACAGGCCCAAGGCCCACGCCATGGCAAATACCAGATAGCACAAGTAGTATTCCGGCGTAAAAATAAACTGGCTTACGCTGGAAAGCTCCATAAACGGCACTTCGGGCGTAAACAAGCCCGCCATATACGCTACCAGCGCCAGCACGAGAAGGAGCGTAGTGGACCGCGCATAAGCGCGGATGGCCGAGGACGCAAAAATCAGCGCCAGCGCGGCGGCGGCCAGGCCCGTCATCAGGAGCTGGTTCGGCTCGTATTGCGTGGCGAGGAAGGGCATAACCAGGTTGGAAAGCAGTCCCGCGTCCGGGTTTACGTGTACGGAGCAGATTTTGCCCAGCGAATAAAACAGATACGCGATGCCGCCCGCAAAAGCCATAAATATCGGCACGAATACCGCCAGTCTGCCCAGCGTGCGCAGTCCGTTGGCCATTTTATTTTCGGAAGCGAAGCGCACCGGGCGGGACGGCTTGGCCGGCACGAAAACGTCCACGGGTTTTACGTCCGCGGCTTCCAGCATTTGGCCGGGTGCGGTCTTTTGTTTTTTACGCGCGGGCGCGGGGGCGGCCGCGTCCAGCTGCGGTATAAGCGGCAGGCGGGAGGAGGAGGTAGTCGGCCGTGCGGCGGCTTCCTGCGCGCGCTGTTTTTTAATGCTGTCCGTGGTTACTTTTTCTTCTTTTACGATGCGAAGCGGCCCTTCTTCCCCCAAATCAATGGCGCGGCCGGAGTTGCCCATTTTCACGCGGAGCTGGTCTTCGGCGCGCATTTTTTTAAAGTATTGGTATGTTTCTTTGGCGGTTTGGAAGCGTTCGTCCGGGTTTTTGCTCATCAGTTTCTGCACGGCGAGCGAAAGCCAGCCGGGCATATCGGAGCGGATTTTGGCCGGATTGGGCACCGGGTCGTTGATGTGTTTTTGAATGATATCAATGGTGTTTTTGCCGTTGTACGGAAACTGCCCCGTCAGCACGTAATACAAGCTGGCGCCGATGGAATACAGGTCGGCGCGCGTGTCCAAATCCTTTCCCAGGGCCTGTTCGGGCGCGATGAAATACGCGGTGCCGGCGAGCTCGGTGGTTTTGGTGGAGCCTTTTTCTTTATCCACTTTTTTGGCGATACCAAAGTCCACCACTTTGGGCTGGCCCTGCGGGTTGATTAAAATATTGGAAGGTTTTATATCGCGGTGAATAATGCCTTTGGCGTGTGCGGCGTCCAGCCCCAACAGTACGCCTTCAAACAAATCCAGCACCAGTCCGATCGGCAGGATTTTGTTTTTCTTGAGCATCATGGAAAGCGTCTGCCCTTCAATAAAGGACATAACGATAAAATAATATCCCTGCTCTTTGCCTACGTTGTAGACGTTGACGATGTTGGGGTGGTCCAGCTCCGCAATGGCGCGTGCTTCGGTCAGAAAAAGGGTCACTGCTTTTTTGTCATTGGCCAGCGAGGGACTTAAAATTTTTACGCAGACAATGCGGTTAAGGGCTTTGTGGCGCGCCTTAAATACCGCACCCATACCCCCTTCTGCCACCTTGGTCAAAATCTCACAACCGGAAATTTCTTTGCCTACCAGTGACTGACCGTCCAGCATAGCGCACCCCTGTAAAAAAGATATTACATTTATTATACAAAAACTGCTTGCGTTTGCCGCCTATAAACCGTTAAAATATAAACGGGTTTCCTTATCATAGCATATTTTATCCGATACTACACAGCCGCACAGGAGGAATTTATGGCAGAAAGCAGTTTTGCGGTATTAAACCATATCGGCGTGCTGCCCGTGGACGAAAGCAGTGAAATCCGTTTTTCCATAGACGCGTACCGCGGCTACCGCTACGCTTCCATACGCAAATATCTTACGTCCGGCGATTATATCGGCGCCACGCGCGCCGGCATTACCATGACGCCGGAAATCGTAAAGGCGGTGGCGCCGCTTTTGGCCGCCCTGCCCGATGATCCGGCCAAGCTGGAAGACCAAGAACTGGGCAAATTTGCCAAGCGGCCCGGCATGTCGGTCATCGTGCGGATCAGCAGTTTTAAA
>ULKH01014858.1_pt1 | contig 10719 bp, 8 predicted proteins | sample 1951111 | NCBI WGS metagenome assembly ULKH01 (sample SAMEA4835496, study PRJEB28245) | human gut metagenome | biome: gut microbiome; material: fecal sample | place: Denmark | collected 2008
TTTTCCATTCTCCATTATCAATTCTCAATTAAAGAAAAAGTGAATATGCAGAATATATGTATCGTCGCAGGGGCGCGCCCCAACTTCATAAAGGTGGCTCCTCTGGTGCGTGCCGTCATCAAGGCGAAGGCCGACGGCAAGGCCGTTGACTACCGTTTGGTGTATACCGGGACGCAAGCCGACCCCACGCTTGAGCCTTCTCTCTTCGCCGACTTGGGCATACCGGCGCCTGACGTGTACCTCGGCGTTGACTGTGTTAACCTCAACGAGCTGACGGGTCGCGTCATGTCAGAGTTTGACACGTACCTTTCCGCCAACCCGACTGACGTCGTCATCGTCGTTGACGACCTCGCTTCGACCATGGCCGTAGCCATAGTTACGAAGAAACACGGGCTTACGCTGGCGCATCTCGTGGCCGGCACGCGCTCGTTTGACATCAAGATGCCGAAGGAAATCAACCGTCTTGTCATCGACGGGCTGTCTGACCTGCTCTTCACCGCAGGCATCGGGAGCACCAGCATAGCCACCCGCGAGGGCGCGGAGCTTACCAAAGTTTACATGGTAGGCAACATATTGATGGACACGTTGCGCTTCAACCGCCCGCGGCTTGTGCGCCCGGCGGTGCTTGACGGGCTGCAAGTCAAGGAGCAGGAGTACATCGTCTTCACGCTCAACCGTAAGGCTTTGCTGGCCGACAAGCCGAACCTTGAAGCCATGCTCACGGCGATGTGCCGCGCGGCAGGCGGCGTGCAGGTGCTTGCTCCGCTGCGTCCTGCTGCGGCGGAGACGGTAAGGCCGATGGTGGAAGATTACCCGAATTTCCATATCATAGAGCCTCTTGGCTACTTGGAGTTCGGCTATCTTACGGCAAACGCAAGGGGAATAGTGACCGATTCGGGCAATGTGGCCGAGGAAGCTACGTTCAACGGCGTGCCGTGCGCCACGCTCAACAGCTACACGGAGCACATAGAGACCGTCAAGCAGGGCTCTAACGTGCTCGTAGGGGAGAACGCCGACCGACTGGCCGAGGCCGTAACGGACATTGTAAAGGGGCAATGGAAGCACTGCTCTCTGCCCGACCGATGGGACGGACGCACCGCGGAGCGCATTCTCCAGATATTATTTGAATTACAATAGAAGTAAAGGAGTAAGGAGGGAAGGAGTAAGTAGCAAATTGAGAAGTAAGGGAGTAAAAGGAGAGAAGGAGTAAGTAGTTATGATTTTAGCCAATGATAGATGACTAATTATTGGCAAGACATGTCTCCTTATTCCTTCTCTCCTTACTCCTTTACTCCTAAAATAAAATATAAACTCATGGAAAGAAAAATCGCATTGATTACTGGCGCAACGAGCGGAATAGGCGAGGCGTGTGCCAGAAAGTTTGCCTGTGGAGGCTATGACCTCATACTTACAGGGCGTAACGTTGACAAGTTGAAAGCCATTGAGGCTGCGGCAAGAGGGCTTGGGGCTGACGTTGTGACCTTGGTTTTTGACGTTCGCGATCGCAAAGCGGCCATGGCGGCGGTCAATTCGCTTACTGGAAAGTGGGCTGAGGTTGACGTTCTTATCAACAACGCGGGGCTTGCGCTCGGGCTGGAGAAGGAATACGAGGGCGACATGGACGACTGGGAAACTATGATTGACACCAATATCAAGGGCTTGCTCACGATGACGCGCCTCATTGTTCCCGGCATGGTGGAGCGCAACCGGGGGCATGTTATCAACATAGGCTCTGTTGCCGGCGATGCGGCTTATGCCGGAGGAAACGTCTATTGCGCCACGAAGGCGGCCGTGAAGGCCATCACCGACGGCCTGCGCATTGACGTTGCAGACACGGCTGTGCGTGTAACGAATGTCAAGCCGGGACTGGTTGAGACAAATTTCAGCGTCGTCCGTTTCCACGGCGATAGTGAGCGGGCCGACAATGTGTATAAAGGCATACAGCCGCTAACGGGCGACAACATTGCCGACGTTGCCCTTTACGCGGCCAACGCGCCTGCCCACGTGCAGATAGCCGAGGTGCTTGTGCTGGCAACCCATCAGGCCAACGGCACCGTGATTTGCCGGAAATGACAAAAGAAAGCCCCTCCCCGCATCACTTGTTGTGATTGTCGGGAGGGGCTTTGCTTTTGTTTCCAATGTTTTTATTTCACAAGATATTTCTTGTTTCCTATTATATAAACGCCTTTCGGGAGGCCTGCCAATGCCTCGCCACGTGTAACTTGCGAGCGCACTTTCATTCCGGTGACGGTGTAAACGTCAACTTTTGCGTCGCCGTCTGTCGTCACTTCGGCTATGCCCGTTGTCGTAGTGCATCTGTAAAGGGCTACGGGCTGCTGGCTGCTTGAGGTTTTGTAGCAGGCGAAACGTGGCTTATCTGAATTATAATTGATGTATCTGTCCGTATGAGCGTTATTTTTTATAGAGCAGCCGCTGTTGAAAGTAATAGTCCATTTTGCTTCGTTTGTTGTGGCGGTGGTGCTTCCGTTCAACTCGTTGTCGTCTGTGTTAAGTGCGAGATATACTTTTTCCACGCCGTCATACAGGGTATATGCGCCTTTAGTTCCGCCGAGGTTGATGGCGCGCGGCTGTCCGTTGCCGTTTACATTGGTGGTTATTTGGTTGCCTGAAAGCGTTACATCAATGGGTTCTCTGTATTTACTGTTTTGTTCTCCCATGGCCTTTCCTCCTTTTTCATACACTATAAGGTAAGTGTAGTCGGGGCTAAGCTGGCTCTCGGATGTTACTTTTGTGAAGGTAAATTCGCCGCTTACAGGCGGGTCAACGGGGTCTACCGGTTTGTCGGGGTCGTCAGGGTCAGTACCTCCTCCGGGTTTGCCGGGATTGTCGGGGAAGTCGGGTTTTGTGTAGTTTGAGTAGCTGAAGGCCTGGTCGGTGTACTCTCCCCATACGTATTGCTCCAACCCCGGATAGTCAACATACGGATTGCGGTTGCCCTGTATGTTGTAAACGGCGTTGTTGCGGTCAATCTCCTTTTGGCTAACGGGGTCTTCGGCAGCCCAGCGCAGCAGCATGTTCAGTGCCCATGTCGTGAATGCAGGGTATTTGTTGTGTAACAACATGTCGCTATCCCATGAAGAAATCCTTTCTTCATAGCATGTCACCATATAGAAATATATGCGCGCGAAGTCGCCCTTATATTCGTCGTTCGGTTCGAAAACGGTGCCAGAATATCCGCTGATTGACGACGGGCCGAGCTTGCTGAAGCCACCTTCCGAACTGTATGTGGGGCTTGTAGTCTCGCCGAAAGGATTGTTGCTGCGGCGTCCGTTCACGTATTTATCAGTTGGGACAATGTGCATAAGGTCTGTGTACATTGGTGTTTCATCGTTAAACCAGCTTTTTGGCATTGAGTGTTCACGGTTGTAATATTCGCCTTCTTTTGAGCCTGTCCCTCTGTCTTGGTCTGTTCCAAATACGAAATCAGAAGTAGAATACATGTCCCATACTTTGCCATCAGGACGTTTGTCGGTACTTTTGAAAGCGTCCCACAGTGCGTTATAACTAAGCTCTTTATGGTCTACTATTATCCTGCTCATCGCCGTTTTCAGCGCACTTCCTTTCTTTCCGTCGGCGCTTTGGTAGTAAGTGCCACTATCATTAGGCCCTTGCGCCATGAGCTGCAATGCCAATATTAGCAGTATGTTCAGCGCGGATGCTCTCTTAAAAATGTTCATTTTTCAAGTATGTTTTAACCGTTGTTGTAATGCCTTGATATTCAATGCTTTGCGAAATGCCGTCTTTTGGCGTGCGAAAGGTGGCCTTTTAGGCTGCGAAAGACGGTCTTTTGCATCGCGAAAGATGGCCTTTTGAATTGAGAATTAATAATTGATAATGGAAAATTGTGATATGTTTTGTTGGGAAGAAACCTTAAAGGCAATCATAATTGTTCATTTTCAATTATAAGTTTTCAATTCAATGACGGCCTTCATGTTTCGTTACCGCCTCACGGGCTTGCCCTTTTCCTGCCATTCCAGGATGCCTCCCTTGAGGTTGACTACCTCGAAGCCGTGCTTTGCAAGCTGCCTGGCGGCGTCGAGGCTGCGCCGTCCGCTGCGGCAGTACACGGCTACGGGGCGGCCTTTGTCAAGCTCGCCGTCGGCTTGCTCGATGAAGTCGGGCTGGCGGTAGTCTATGTTCTTCACTTTGTCGGAGGCTATGTGTCCTTCGCTGAACTCGGCCTCCGTGCGCACGTCGAGCAGCTGCACGCCGTCGCGCGAGATTGTCTTCTCGAACTCGTCGGCGTCCACCGACTTTATGTCTTGCTGTCCGCAGCTTGTAAGGCAGCCGGTAAAGAGAGCCATGACGGATAGTAACAGTTTGTTCATAATTTGCATATAAAGCAGAGTATTACGCTATATAATTTATGCAAATATACATGTTTTGGGGTTAAGAATGTGTTAAAAACGCTGGTTCTCAGCATTTTTTACACTTTTGAAGCGTGTTTTTCATTCAAACGCAAAGCGCGCCACGAGGGGCAGGTGGTCGCTGTAGCCGCGGCGGTAACGCCACGCGCGGTATGTCCTAAGCGGCTGCACACCGCCGTATCGGTCGTCCGCCTCGCGCAGGAATGGCGCGTCGTTCACCGTGCACGAATGCAGGCGGCGCGCTGCGGCGGGGCTTGCTATGATGTGGTCTATGCTCTCCCAGCGGCCTTTGTACTTGTATGTGCCCTGTGCTCCGTGGCTTCCCGTCGCTCCGGCGGACACGTCTGTAAGGCCTTTTGCGCATATCTGCCTTATAACAGGGCTGTCGCCGCCGTCGTTGAAGTCGCCCATGATGATTATCATCGGGTCTTGACAGGCGGCCCGCAGGGAGTCAACGGCAAGGCAGATGCGCGAGGCCACGAGCCTGCGGTGCGGCCTTGTACGCCGCTCTCCGCCGTAACGGCTCGTGGCGTGGACTACGAATATGTGGAGCGTGTCGCCCGTTATTATGCGCCCGGCGGCGTAGAGTATGTCGCGCGTGGGGCGCATCCCCTTCATCGGTTTTACGCGTAGCGGATAGTGCCTTACGGGCGCGAAGCTGCCCGGAGAGTAGAGCAGGGCCACGTCTATGCCGCGCACGTCGGGCGAAGATGTCATCAGGTATTCGTAATTCGCGCCCCGAAGCAGTGACCGCCGCGTAAGGTCGCGCATCACGCTGTCGTTCTCCACCTCGCACAGAGCCACCAGGTCGGGCAGCCGCCAGTCGCCGTCCTCCGTGCCGCAGGCTATGATGGTCTTGGCCGTATTGTCCAGCTTGTCCCAGTATTTGCTCGCAGTCCAGCGGCGGTCGCCCTCGGGTGTGAACTCCGTGTCTTGCTTGAGGCTGTCGTGGCGGCAGTCAAACAGGTTCTCGCAGTTCAGCTGGACGAGCGTAAGCAGCGATGCAAGGAGCAGCGAAAGGCACATTTTAAAATTAAAAATTAACGATGAAAAATGAAAAATCGAAGGTATGTCATGCTTTCATGGCATATTTTCTTAACTCTTAATTCTTAACTCTTAACTCAAGAATTGTCCTTGACGTTCTTCCTGATTTTCTCAAGATACGCCTTCATTGCCTGCTCGTCCTTGCGCTCTATGATGCTAAGCAGCTCTTTGAGTTCTGTCCGGATTTGCTCCACTTGCCCCGAAGTATAGGGGTTGAACAGTATTTCCTGCAACAGATAGTCGTCCTCGCTAAGCACGCCCCGGGCTATCTTCATGTGCCGTTTGAACGTGGTGCCGGGCGCGTCTTGGTGCTTCATCACGGCGGCGAAGACGAACGTGCTGACGAAGGGAATGCTGAGCGAGTAGGCAACGGTCTTGTCGTGCTCCTCGAAAGAGTATTCGTAGATGCTCAGTCCGAGGCGGCTGTACAGGTCTTTGAAGAATATGCGCCCCATGTAGTCGCCCTCGCTGATGATTATTGCGTTCTCGTGGCTTAGCTGGTTGAGGTTGGCGAAGGTGGGGCCGAACATGGGGTGGGTTGACACGTAGCGGTGTCCGCACTGCCCGTAAAAGTCTTTCAGTCCCGTCTTTACCGACGATATGTCGCTTATTATGCAGTCTTCGGGCAGATGTGGGATTACCTCCTCGAATGCCTTTATCGTGTATTTTACGGTTACGGCGTTGATAACCAGTTCGGGTTTAAACGCCTCCACCTCGTCCATTGACGTGAAGCGCAGTGTGTTGAAGGTGAAGCGCAGCCGCTCGTGGTTCTTCTCGTACACCGCCGTTTCGTGTTCGAAGCTAAGCAGGTCGAGGAAAAAGCTGCCCATCTTGCCCGCGCCCAATACTAATATTCGCATGGTGTTGTGTTTTTAGCAGTAAGGAGTATGGGAGTGAAGGAGTAAGTAGGAATGCCTTATACTGTAATTTTTGTTTGTCTGTATATGATTGGCATCCTGCCAAATCAAGTCTACTTATTCCTTCACTCCTTCCTCCTTCCCTCCTTAATAAATCATTTGTTCACTATCTCCATCTGCTGTCTTACCGACTCTTCATGCACGGCCTCGAACACGGTCTTGACAAACGACGGGTCCATGCCGCACAGAGAGCCTTGCGCTCCGCGCTTGTCAAGTATCTCGTTGTAGCGCGATGTCTGCAATACGGTCATGTTGTGCTCCTTCTTGTACTGGCCTATTTCGCGGCATACGCGCATCCGCTTTGCCAGTATTTCCATCAGCTGGTTGTCTATTTCGTCAATTTGCTTGCGCAGGGTGGTTATCCCTTCGGTGCTCATGGTCTGGTCTCTTATTACGAGAAGGCCGAGTATGTAGTCCAGAATATCGGGTGTTATCTGCTGCTTTGCGTCGCTCCATGCGTTGTCCGGGTCGCAGTGGCTCTCTATGATGAGGCCGTCAAGTCCCAGGTCCATGGCCTGCTGGCACAATGATGCTATCAGTTCGCGCCGTCCTCCTATGTGGCTTGGGTCGCAGAGTATGGGCAGTTGCGGTATGCGTCGGCGCAGTTCGATGGGTATTTGCCACATGGGCAGGTTGCGGTAAATCTTCTTGTCGTAGCTGGAAAAGCCTCGGTGTATGGCTGCAATGCGCTTTATTCCGGCCTGGTTGATGCGTTCCATCGCTCCAATCCACAGCTCGAGGTCGGGGTTTACGGGGTTTTTCACCAGTACGGGGATGTCGATTCCCTTCAAACTGTCGGCCAAAGCCTGCATCGCAAAGGGGTTTGCCGATGTGCGTGCGCCTATCCACAGCACGTCGATGCCGTATTTCAGGGCAAGCTCCACATGCTCGGGCGTAGCCACTTCGGTGGCCGTCATCATGCCCGTTTCTTCTTTAACGCGCTGCATCCAGGGTAGGGCTTTCTCGCCGTTGCCCTCAAATCCGCCCGGCTTGGTGCGCGGTTTCCACACTCCGGCGCGGAATATGTGGCAGCCTTTGGATGCGAGTTGCCTTGCAGTTTCCATCACTTGTTCTTCTGTTTCGGCAGAACACGGGCCGGCGATTACCGTCAGTCGTTTATTGTCGCTCGGCAAGTTGAGCGGTTGCAGTTCAAGTTCCATAATATTGTTGTTTTGTTTTATTCAATCGTTTGACATTTCCTTGATGCGCTTCAAGGCCTCTTCCATCTTTTCATCCTTGGCGCAAAGTGATATTCGGACGTATCTTTCGCCGTTGCTTCCGAAGATAAATCCCGGCGTGATGAACACTCTCGCACGGTGCAACACCTTCTCCGTCAGCTCCTCGGCGGTGGCGTAACGGTCGGGTATTCTGCCCCAAAGGAACATCCCAACCTGGTCTCCGCCATACTCGCAGCCCAGCTCTTGCATAATGGCTTCTGCCAAACTGCGCCGCCGTCGGTAAGTGTCAATGTTAGCCTGGTGGTGCCACGCGTCGCTGTTGTTGTACGCTTCGGCGGCGGCGAGCTGTATTCCGCGGAACGTTCCGGAGTCGATGTTGCTCTTGACCTTGAGAATCCATTGTATGAATTGCCTGTTAGAGACGCACATTCCGACGCGCCAGCCGGGCATGTTGTGGCTTTTGCTCATCGAGTTAAGCTCTATGCAGCAGTCCTTTGCGCCCTCTACTTGCATCAGCGAGACGGGTTTCTCGTTGAGTATGAGCGAATACGGGTTGTCGTTAACCACTACGATGTTGTGCCGCCGGGCGAAACTTACGAGCCTGCGGTAGGTCTCCATGCGGGCAGGAGCGCCTGTCGGCATATTCGGATAGTTGGTCCACATCAGGCGGACGCCCGTCAAGTCCATGGCTTCAAGCTGCTCGAAGTCAGGCTGCCAGCCGTCGTCTTCACGCAGGTTATAGGTTACAACCTCTGCGCCAAGCAGTTTGCTGAGCGACGTATAGGTAGGATAACCGGGGTTGGGCACGAGCACTTTGTCGCCCGTATTTACGAAGGCGAGCGTTATGTGGAGTATTCCTTCCTTCGAGCCGATGAGCGGCTGTATCTCTGTTTGCGGGTCGATGCTTACTCCGTACCAGCGTTTGTAGAATCCAGCCATGGCTTGCCGCAGTTCGGGAGTACCCATTGTGGGCTGGTAGCCGTGGCTGCCAGCCTTCCGCGCCACTTCGCACAGCTTGTCGATGGTCTGCCGTGAGGGCGGCATGTCGGGGCTACCTATGGCAAGGCTCACTATGTCCTTGCCCTCGGCGTTGAGCCGGTCAATCTCTTTCAGCTTGCGGCTGAAGTAGTATTCGGCCACTTGCGAGAGCCTGTCAGCAGGCTTTATGTTGTATGTTTGGTTGTTTTCCGTCATCTTGATATTCTCCCAATACTTTAAGTTCCTTTGTCAGCGGCAGTATCGCGTCAATGCTTTGGCGGTAGCGTATGAGGTCGTTGAAGGTCACGTCAACGTAGAACATGTACTCCCATTCGTGGCCGATGATTGGCAGGGACTGTATTTTCGTGAGGTTTATTTTATAGAAATACAGTATGCTTAGCACCTGCGACAGGCTGCCTTCCTCATGCGGAAGTGAGAACACAAGGCTGGCTTTGTTGGTCTTGTCGAGCGGACGCAGGAAGTCGGCCTTGCGCGTATCGCTCACCACGAGGAAACGGGTGAAGTTGTGCTTGTTGTCCTCTATCGATTCTTGCAGCACCTTCATGCCGTACAGCCGTGCTGCCGAGGCGTTGCAGATGGCCGCCCATCCGCGGCAGTTCTGCTCCGAAATGAGCTTCGCCGCGCCTGCGGTGTCGGTGGCTTCTACGGCTTTCAGTTTCGGGTGGTCGGCCAGGAAGCCGCGGCACTGCATCAGGGCTACGGGGTGGGAGTGTACCTCGCGTATCGTTTCCCACGAGTCTTCGGGCAGGCAGCAGATGCTGTGCTCTATGTGCAGCTTGTGCTCTCCTACGATGGTAGTGCCCGAGTTGCGCAGCAGTTCGTAGTTATGCAGCAGCGAACCGGCTATTGTGTTCTCAATGGCGAGCATCCCGATGACCGTAGGGTCGCGCCGTATGTTCTCGAACACTTGCTCGAACGTCTCGCAGCAGATAAGCTGCAGCTGCTCGCCTTGGAAATACTGGTGGGCCGCTATGTCGTGGAACGACCCTATTGAGCCTTGTATTGCTATTCTCTTCATTGTCTTTTATTTTGCCGTATGGTTTTAAACGAAAGTCCCGCCTCATTGTTGTGAAGCGGGACTTTGATGTATCTTTTTGTAAGATATGTCTGTCTTAAGTTGAAATTTACACGCAACTTCCCGCTTCACAGTGCCCTGCAAAGTAAAAATAAAAGTAAAAGAAAGATGCGTTTTGGTAATACATTGCCGTTTATTTTATCATTTCGCTGCAAATGTATAACTTTTAGTTGAATTGTGCAAGAAAAAAGTTTGATAATTAAGAATTAAGAGTTAAGAATTAAGAAAATCACCTGTTTCCCGATATATGAGACAGTCTTCAACGGTATTTTTCTTAATTTTTAACTCTTAATTCTTAATTTTTTAAATCCCTAACGGGTTTACATTCTTGTACGCCTCGTTCACTTTGCTTGCCACGTCGCCGCCTTCCGCCGTGCCGTTTTGGTTGTCCGTCAGTTCGGCGGCGTGCCGCAGGTCGTCCTGTCCGCCGTCCGTGTCGCCCGTGTCCGTGCGCATTTCGCCGCGTTCGCGGTATGCTTCGGCGTTGAACGGGTTGGCGTCTATCACCTTATTATAATATAGTATGGTTTCGTCAGCGTTGCCCTTGGCTCTCTCTATGCGCGCTTTCAGCATCAGCACGTCCTCGCTTTCTGGGTAGTCTTTCAGCAGACGGTCGGCGTCCTCGTCGGCCTCGGCCGTCTCTCCTGCCTTCAGCAGCGTCTCGCCGCGCAGCAGGTAAGCCTCGGCATAGTCAGGCTTCAGCCCCACGGCCTTGGTCAGCATCGCCACGGCGTTCGTCGTGTCGCCGTGACCTATGCACGCCTTGGCGTACAGGTATGTGGCCTCGGCGTTGGCCGCGTCAAGCACGATGGCCTTCTCGCAGGCGTCTGCCATGGCCGTGTAGTCCTCCATCATGTAGGCCACGTTGGCCATGCGTATTAGCACTTGTATGTTGTCGGGCTGCGCCTCGGCTATTTTCAGCAACTGCTCAAACGCCTCCGGCAGCATGTCGGCGCGTATGCAGGCCTGCGAGAGGTAGTCGCGTATCTCCAGGTCGTCCTTCATCTGCAGCGCGTGGGTGAAGCAGCGTATTGCGTAGTCGTGCTGTCCGGAGCGCAGGGCGCGCACGCCGTCGTATTTCAACACGTCGAAGTCTCTCTCCTCGTCAGCCCGTTTCT
>ULKH01001840.1_pt1 | contig 10406 bp, 8 predicted proteins | sample 1951111 | NCBI WGS metagenome assembly ULKH01 (sample SAMEA4835496, study PRJEB28245) | human gut metagenome | biome: gut microbiome; material: fecal sample | place: Denmark | collected 2008
TCAAATATCACATTTTCTTATATCGCTGAATATCAACCAATTAAAGGCACGATGAAAACGACGATACAAAAGACGGCAAATGAGGCTATAAAACATGGTCTATTGGAATGCAAAACATGGTCTTTTACAAGCTGATTGACGACCTTTTATAATTCGGATGGTTTTCAGTGTAATCTTAATCAACAAAACATCAAATTCAAAACAATAAAAAAACAAGACAACAAGGATTATGGACACGACAGAAAACAGCACCTCAATGGCAAGATATATTTGGCGAGTATTCCAGCACAGTGTAATTCCTTTAAGCTGGGGAATATGCTTCGCTTCGGTTAGGACATTGGAAAATGGCACGGAGTTTCATGTACAGGGCTTCAAGATGACGGGTTATGTAAGAGTCGAGTATGACGAAGGCTCGGATACATTTACAGTTACCCTTACTCCTGACGACAATCTCAAAAACAGAATTACAATAGAAAACGTTTATCTTGACAACCTCATTTCGGTAATAGACGAAAACGTGGAATATTGCGAAAATTATGAAACCAAGGTAAAACAATGGCTAAGAAAACAAGCGGTCTGATTATAGGATATTCAAGTCTTTACAGGAATTACGGTTGCAGAAGAAAATCAAATACATAAAAAATCACCTTCTATCAAACTACGATTTTTGGTAAACGCTTGAATACGTAAAAAAAGACACTCTCTTAAATGCAGGGATATGTGACAACGGTAAATGTGACAAAAGACCGAAAATCACGTATCCTTGTTTTTGTTATAACAGCAAGAAAACTCAATAAAACTACAACAGTAAAAATGATTAGATACCACTTTAACATTACAATCAATGGCGTAAAACGGAATGTTAATGTAAACGCCAATAACCAGATGACGGCATACGGAAAAGTAAAACGGCTCTATCCCATGGCAACTAACATCCACTTGATAAGAACTGAAAGACAATGGAACCAAGGTATGTTATAATCCTCGACTTCTGCATCGGTGCCTTGAACATTATCAGGCTGACTGATGACGAGATAAAAGAATCCGAACGATACGACGACTTCGAGGAACATCTTTCAACGTTGGAGGACAAATACGGTTTTATATTGAATAATTGCCAGTGGATGACAACAGAGAACTTGAACGTTTATTGGTATGAAGACGGACAGTAAGTAAGGAACAATTTTAACATATAAGGGGAAGGATGGCCATAGACGGCTGTCCTTCTTTTTTATTTTATTTTTTCGAGATAATATAATCGACCGAAAAGACATTCAATTTTATTGTTCCCATTCCATGATTTTTACATATTTCATTGTAAACTTCATAAAATCTATCCGTAAGTTTAAGCCATTCAGGTACGTCTTTGTTCATCCAGCCAATAACGGTAATAATATCATGGTGTATGTCTTTTACATTTGTTAATGTTCTAGCAAATTGATTCATTATGGAAAGCCCTGTTGCGGAATACCCTAAGTGAATTTAACGGAGCCGATACATTTTTACGCTGTCGTTTTGATTTCGGCATAAATGGGAACGCCCGATGCAAGTCCACAAGTAACTTGAATTTGCCTATATTATTGCCAACTGTACGTTTCATAAGTTCAAGGGGTTTTATTGTTTTTGGGGCTATTAACTTTGACGACAATTTTTCTTTGGACAGAATAAGCCTGAAAACTGCGGATTTTCGGGCTGGAATAGGCTGTCGGATTGCTAACTTGCTGTTATCATGTGTATTTTGCTGAATAGTTAAATAAACTTAACAAAGAAATATGGCGCTTTTCGGGCAAATTTTGTAGCTTTGCAAAAATATTCATTAGAATGAAAGGTTGTTCGGCATTACAAAAATACAAAAAGCATCAACGTACTTTATATTTGCAGTTTATGCGTAATAGATATAAAGTACGTCGTCGAAAGTCATCGCATTTAATTCAGCGTAAGAAATATTCCATTCGTGAAAATGAAATACTTATTGAAGCACCAGAAAATCTTTGTCTCTTAGAAAATCCGTATGATTGTACAAAATTTTTCGCAAAAATGCGCTCTGTTTATGGCTATAAGAGATACAATAAATGTGCTTTAAATTTAGACTTATCTAAAATTGTGAAATTAGACTTTCCAACAATTGTCCTATTTAAAGCTGTAAATAGAGAATTAACAAATAGAGGCATACCTTTAAGGGGAAATTTACCTCAAGATGCAGATTGCCGTCAATTTTTGATTGATGCAGGATTTCTGAAAGATTTGTATGATATGACTGGGCGTAAATTTAATTATAGTGGCAAATCTGTGATATTAAATATTGAAAAAGGAAATGGAATTTTGACGACAAAACAATCTAAATCTATTTCAGAACTTCTGCGTAAAAGTTCTGAACATTTATTGGGTTGTTATATTCCTCAGATTAGACTTAAATCAGTCTTAAAAGAAATATGCGGAAATTCTATTGAATGGGGAGACGCTTTCAACAAGTTTTGGATGATAGGAATAAAATATGAAGACGATAAAGTCGTGTTTGTAGCAACAGATTTAGGACAAGGGATATTAAATTCACTTAAACGTAAATTCACGGTGAAAGTAATTGACTGGATTACTAAAAATGATATGGAAATTTTAAATGGAGCATTTAATCGCAAATATGGTTCTGCATCTACAGATGTTAATAGAAACAACGGATTACCAAGTATAAAGGCTTTAAATACAGATAAAAAAGTTGAAAAATTATGTGTGCTGACAAACAATGTTCTTTTAAACTTTGAGGAGATGAATAAAAGTGTTATCTTTGCCAATAAAAGGAATGCCTTTAGAGGCACATTATATACGTGGGAACTGAATGTAAATCGTTTGCAAAATTAATGTTATGACACTAAATATAGCAAAAGACTATTCTTTATTTACTGGTTTAAGATATTGTGATATTAGTGAGCATTCAGGCGAGGACTTTTATCACAAGATGCTTAATGAAAAATTTAAAGAGGCTTTGGATAATCACGAGAAGTTGTTAGTGGTTCTCGATGACGTTGAAGATGATGGCTATTCGCCATCATTTATTGACGAAGCCTTCGGCAATCTTGTATATGACTTTTCTGAAAAAATTGTAAAAGATAATCTTATCTTGCAATCTGAAAAAGACCCACATATTAAATATCAAGTGTTAGAAATGACTATACCAACATGGGAAAAAAGACGGAAAGAGCATGAAGCTCCTAAAAAAACGCAGGTTCATAATCCTTGGTTTAGGCTTACTAATAATGGTTTTGAAAGGAAAGTGTGGGAAAATGTCACTAATAACTAATTGTTTTCAATTGAACGTTGATAATAATATCACCGATGTTATACAGATATTGGTAGATATTGTTGGGATTTTTGTTACTGCCGGCGTTTCTATTTGGATAGTAAAAACTATTCAAAAGAGGTTGAATAACGAAAGGAGTATTAAGGATTATTTCATAAGCGAAGTTTCTATTATACAGAATGAATATAGAAATTTGCTTTCCAGTGTAATGTCAAGCAAAGAAAGTCCTAAAATGCTCAAGGTAAAATTTAATAATTTAAACACAAAGGTTAACAGTTTAATGAAACTTCTTGCTGCGAAGTATAAAATCCAAGAAAACTTATTGGCGGAATATCAAACGCAATTACCTATGATTATAGAAGATGATAGGGGTTATACAAGCGTATATCGTCAAGATTCAAGGTTTACTCTTACGCAAAGCACAATGAATGCTATATATAAGCTGGACAGAGAAAACGGTCATCTTTTTTATGATATAATTGTGAAGATAAATGATGCGGCATAGTGACAATATTTTGTGATATTATTCGCTTTAGTTTTTCTTTATGGAGTCAAAGCTACGCCACCTAAATAGTGGTAGCCTGTTATGGCGGAATTTGTGGTATTGTTGTTATAGTCACCTTCAATAAAACTTCTGGTCAGCAGACATTTCCAATTATCAGTTCACACGTCAGGCATATTGTGTTGCTTGAATATATATATGTCAAGTTGGCAGAGAAGAAAAAGAAGGGCCACATACTGATAGCCGATATTATTTGAAATGATGGCATAAAAAGAAAGAACTGAAAAATAAAAATGTGTTAATATGTATATAAATGCTTGTTGTTTAGGTGTTTATGTTTTCACTGTTTCTTATAATATAACCGTTTTTCGAAAAAGAGTTTATAATAAGTAGAAGAGATTTATCATCGTTTTAAGTGAAATATTGCATCCATTTCATGTAAAGTCATTATACGTTTATCTACTCATGCAGCGTGAGCCTACATCAGACGAAAAGAAGTGATAAAGAAACTACAAACTTAAACATATTTGGTTAAAAGGTAATTGGCTGGATGATTGTAATATATGATTAAGACCTCAATGTCAGCTATATCAGCAAAAGAAATAACCTGCACATTATTCAACTCATGGTTAACAGAATGCAGGATTTTTTCTTTCAATATGGTACATATATAAGTATCACCATGAAATCCATGTAAAAAGGCTGCATTTCTTTTTCTTTCGTTTGTTGTAGGCTCACGCCGCATGAGTGGATGATTGTATTGTTGTTTACATTTGCCTTTGGTTAACTATGAAAATTCATGTTTACATCGGATATAAATACAACAAATTTATTGATATAATCTGCATTCTCAATATTTATTCGTATCTTTGTTGATGCAGTGTGTGGTTTACCTAAAGTTGACCTCGATACTTGCAAAGAGTTAATTAATTTGCTGGATATCAAAGAGTTATTGGCAATAGCACCGAAATCTGTTAATCAGGGGGTCGTTGGTTCAAGCCCATCTTGAAGCGCAGAAGCCCGAAGGTCTTTCTTCGGGCTTTTTTGTTGTAGGCATGTAATATTTTAAAGGTGTATTGAAAATAAAACCTCGTTTCACTCGCTTTTATTTTGCATTTCGCTCGGCTTGCACTATCTTTGCAAATTGTATGGTATTGAATTACATTTGGATAGCGTTTTTCCTCATAGCGTTCATCGTCGCGATGGCGAGGCTCCTGTTCATGGGTGACACCGAGGTGTTTCCGGCCATGATGAACTCGACGTTCTCGTCGGCCAAGACCGCCTTCGAGATTTCGCTCGGACTGACGGGCGTGCTCTCGTTGTGGCTCGGCGTGATGAAAATAGGCGAGCGTGGGGGAGTGGTGGACGCGCTGGCGAGGGTTCTGAGCCCAGTGTTCACCAAGCTGTTTCCTGACATACCGAAGGGCCATCCGGCAACAGGCTCCATCTTCATGAACATCGCGGCCAACATGCTCGGCCTTGACAACGCCGCCACGCCGCTCGGCCTAAAGGCCATGGAGCAGCTGCAAGGCCTGAACAAGAAGAAGGATACGGCAACCAACCCGATGATAATGTTCTTGGTGCTGAACACGTCGGGACTTACCATCATCCCCGTCTCCATACTCGTTTACCGTGCGCAGCTCGGCGCGGCGCAGCCAACGGACGTGTTCATACCCATACTCATCGCCACGTTCTTCTCGACGCTGGCCGGCGTAATCGTCACCAGCCTCTACCAGCGCATCAACCTGCTGAACCGCACCATGCTGTTTACGCTCGGCGGAATGAGCCTCGCCGTGGCGGCAATCATATGGCTTTTCGGCTCGATGGACAAGGAGCGGATGAACCTTGTCAGCACTTCGGCGGCCAACATCATGCTGATGTGCGTCATCGTCGGCTTCATCCTGGCCGGCATGAGACGGCGCGTGAACGTGTACGACGCCTTCATCGAAGGTGCGAAAGACGGCTTCATGACAGCCGTACGCATAATACCTTACCTTGTGGCAATCCTCGTTGGAATCGGCGTTTTCCGCGCTTCGGGCGCGATGGACGCCATAGTGGACGGCATAGCGTGGCTCGTCGAGCTTTGCGGCGGCGACACCGAGTTCGTAGGCGCGTTGCCTACCGCGCTGATGAAGCCCCTCTCGGGCAGCGGCGCGCGCGGCATGATGGTTGACGCGATGTCAACCTACGGCGCCGACTCGTTCGTAGGCCGCCTTAGCTGCATCTTCCAAGGCTCCACCGACACCACCTTTTACATCCTCGCCGTTTACTTCGGCAGCGTCGGCGTAAGGTACACGCGCCACGCCGTTGCCTGCGGACTGTTGGCGGATTTGGCCGGAGTCATCGCGGCAATCTCGGTTTGTTATTTGTTCTTTTAAAGGTGAATGAATTTAAAACAGCATAAGAATTTACGGTTGGGAGGATATGATTATGCCGCCGTAGGGTGCTATTTTGTAACGGTAGTGACCGAAGGCAGGCGCGAACTTTTCGGACATATAGCAGATGGACAACTGATGCTGAACTGCGCAGGAAAGATGGTTGAAGAATGTATCGCCGACATGGAAACTCGTTTCAAAGGACTGGAAGTGCTGAACAGCGTCGTGATGCCAAACCACGTACACGCTATTTTGCTCAACGAAAAAGAACATAGCATACCTGAAGTAATGCGCCAGTCTGAAGTAATGCGCCAGTTTAAGGCTGTGACATCTCGGCTATACCATAAAAAGATGGAAACCGACAGATGGAAAGAGGTTGACATAAGGCTCTGGCAGCGTTCATATTACGATATTATAATAAAAAACCAACGTATGTTTGACTTCATAAACGAGTACATTGCAACAAATCCGGAACGATGGACGCATGATAAAATGAACGAAGAACATACAACTGATGTTGACGAAATATATAAAGCAATAAACATTTTGCGTTAAACCACCCCTTCAAAGGAACGCGCCACCCCTTGTAGGGACATAATTCATTATGTCCGCACGCCTTGGAAAGGCGTATCGCAAGCGTCGGCGCCGGTATAAATACGTTTCTCACGAAACGTGCGGACATAATGAATTATGTCCCTACAAGGGGTGTTTTCATTTGCCGCAATGTAATTGAAAGATTATAATGACATAACACCTTTAAAGCTATGGCCGGTTTAAAAGCTCTTGCAAAGGACACCGCAATCTACGGACTGAGCAGCATCGTGGGGCGTTTCCTCAATTATTTGCTCGTGCCGCTGTACACGGCTACGCTGTCGGCGGCCAGCGGCGGCTACGGCGTCATCACCAATGTCTACGCCTATACGGCGTTGCTGCTTGTCATTCTGACATACGGCATGGAGACAACTTTCTTCCGCTTCGCCAACAAGGAGGGCGAAGACCCTCGGCGTGTGTACTCCACTGCGCTCATGGCGGTAGGCTTCACGTCGCTCGTTTTCATCGTGCTTGTGCTTACGTTCATATCGCCCATATCGGCGGCTATGGGCTATGCGGAGCACCCTTCGTACGTATGGGTGATGGCGGTGACCGTCGCGCTCGACGCGTTCCAGTGCATACCGTTTGCCTACCTGCGGTACAAGAAGCGGCCGGTGAAGTTCGCCGCGCTCAAATTGGCTAACATTGTAATGTCAATCGCGCTCAACCTTGTGTTCTTCCTTGCCCTCCCGGCGTGGTACGAAAGCACGGGCGGCGATGGCTTTGTAAGCAAGATTTACTCGCCGGAGGTGGGCGTAGGCTACGCTTTCTACATCAACCTGTTCTGCTCCGGCGTGCTGATGTTCCTCTTGGTGAAGGAACTGACTGGCTTCAAATACGTGTTCGACCGCGCCCTTATGCGCCGAATGCTCTCGTACAGCTGGCCCATACTGGTGCTCGGCATTGCCGGAATACTGAACCAGACGGCTGACAAAATCCTCTTCCCCTATATATATAAAGGTGCCGATGCCCACGCGCAACTCGGCATATACGGCGCGGCCAGCAAGATTGCCATGATAATGGCAATGATAACTCAGGCCTTCCGCTACGCCTACGAGCCGTTCGTCTTCGGCAAGGCGAAGGACAAGGACAACCGCGAGACTTACGCCAAGGCGATGAAATACTTTGTCATCTTCACGCTGTTGGCCTTCCTCGCCGTCATAGGTTACATGGACATACTGAAGCATCTGATAGGAAGCGACTACTGGGAAGGGCTAAAAGTAGTGCCAATCGTCATGGCGGCAGAAATCATGATGGGCGTTTATTTCAACCTGTCGTTCTGGTACAAGCTCATCGACAAGACCATCTGGGGCGCCTGGTTCTCGGGGGCGGGCTGCCTGGTGCTCGTCATTGTCAATGTCGTTTTCGTTCCGCGCTACGGCTATATGGCCTGCGCCTGGGCCGGTTTTGCAGGTTACGGCACGGCCATGCTGCTCTCTTATTTTGTCGGACAGAAGCATTATCCCATCAATTATCCCGTCAAGGACATGGCTCTTTACGTTGTTGTGGCCGTCGTATTGTGCCTCGCGATGCGCTGGGCTAACGCCTCCCTGCCCGTGTGGGGCGCACTTTCGGCCAATACCTTGCTGCTCTTGGCGTTCGCGGCGATGATAGTAAAGCGCGACTTTCCACTGAAACAGCTGCCCGTAATAGGCAAATACTTCAAATAAACAATATTCATAAATATAAAAAACAACGCTAAATGAAAAAGTTATCGACGTTAATCCTCGGCCTGCTCGCCCTCCTTCCGGCGAAGGCGGACGAGGGAATGTGGACGCTGTACAACCTGCCTCAGGCGGTGTACAACCAGATGAAGGCTTACGGCTTCAGCCTGCCTTACGAGAACCTGTATTCAAGCCAAGACGCCATCAAGAACTCGGCGGTGCTCTTCGGAGGCTTCTGCTCGGGCGTGGTGGTATCGCCCGACGGCCTCGTGTTCACCAACCACCACTGCGGTTTCGAGGCTATCCGCAGCCATTCCACCGTGGAGCACGACTACATGCTCAACGGATTTTACGCCAAGAGCTTCAAGGAAGAGCTGCCTAACGAGAACCTTTTTGTCAGCTTCATGGTTGAACAGCAGGACGTTACGCCGCGTCTCGAGGCCATGGGCATACACAGCCTGCCATTCGACAAGCAGTCGGAGCTCATCGACTCGCTCGCGGCCATAATGACAGACTCGGTGAAGAAAATAGAGAAGACGCTCCACGTGGAAATCGACCCGTACTATGAGGGCAACCAGTATTTCGCCACCACGTACCGCCTTTTCCCCGACGTGCGCCTTGTGTTCACCGTTCCTAAGTCGATGGGCAAGTACGGCGGCGAGACCGACAACTGGATGTGGCCGCGCCAGACGTGCGACTTCAGCGTGTTCCGCATATACGCCGACCCCGAGACCAACGGCCCGGCGGAATACTCCGAGCGCAACGTGCCCTACCGCCCGAAGACGTGGGCGCCCGTGTCAGTGCAGGGCTACAAGGACGGCGACTTCGCCATGACCATCGGTTATCCGGGAAGCACGGAGCGTTACCTCTCGTCTTACGGCATCAGGGAGATGCGCGACGCAGGCAACTCGACGCGTGTGCAGGTGCGCGGACTGAAACAAGAGATAATGCAACGCCACATGCGCGCCGACGAGGCCGTGCGCATAAAGTACGACTCGAAGTACGCACAGAGCGCGAACTACTGGAAAAACTCGATGGGGATGAACAAATGTATCGATTCCATCGGCATTATCGAGCAGAAACAGGCTTACGAGCTGCGCCTGCGCCACTGGCAGGACACCACGGGCTACCTCAAGGGCAAGCTCGACTTTAACCTCATGGCGAAGTATTACGGCGAGCGTTTCGACCGGATGCGCGCGTTCTATTATTGGAGCGAGACCTTCCGCGGCACGAGCGAGCTGGTAACCCGCGCCCTCAAGGCCGGCAACGGCATGGAGGTGAAGGGGCCTGACGGCAAGCCCGAGAAGCAGTACATCGAGTTCGAGGACAACAGCGATACGTGGGACGAGGCACTTGACAAAGAGGTGCTTGCCGCGCTGATGAAGAACTACCGCGAGCACGTCGCGCCAGAATATCTGCCGTCGTTCTACACTACAATCGACGCCGAGTTCGGCGGTGATTATACTGCTTACGTAAACTATCTGTACAAGAAGTCCGTGCTGATGAAGAACGGCAAGAAGCTCTACTTCAACAAAAAGAAGTTCAACGAAGACCCTGGCGTGCAGCTCGGACTGAGCCTGCAAGAGTATCTTGCGGAGCAGCGCGAGGCGTTGGGCAAAACCGCCGATTCCATCGACACACAAGAGCGTTACCTCTGTGCGGCACGTCTGCGCATGGAGCAGGACATGCCTCATTACAGCGACGCCAACATGACGATGCGCCTTAGCTACGGACGCGTGGGCGGCTTCACCATGAACGGCTCGCCCTCGGGCTACTACACCACGGCCGAGAGCATCGTGGAGAAGATGGCTTACGGCGACCGTATGCCCGATTATTTCGCCGAGCCAATCATGAAGGAACTGCTTTCGGCAAAGGACTTCGGCAAGTACCAGGACAAGACCACTGGCAAGATGCAGCTCTGCTTCCTCACAAACAACGACATTACGGGCGGCAACAGCGGCTCGCCGATGTTCAACGGC
>ULKH01003829.1_pt1 | contig 10286 bp, 7 predicted proteins | sample 1951111 | NCBI WGS metagenome assembly ULKH01 (sample SAMEA4835496, study PRJEB28245) | human gut metagenome | biome: gut microbiome; material: fecal sample | place: Denmark | collected 2008
CGCAAGGCTTTTTACGGCAAGTGCCTCGTGGTGTTGCAAAACACGGGAGATGCCGGAGGTGCCCGCCTGAAGGCGGTTTCCGATGGCTTGCGTGATGCAGAAGTATCGATAACAGCAGAATAAAATTATAAAACAGAAAACCATGAAAAAACAATTATTGACAATATGTGCAGGTGTGTCGTTATCCCTGTCTGCACCGATGGCGCAAACGGTGGAAACGCTTCCGGTGTATTTGGACGACAGCCAGCCGATAGAAGCGCGCGTGCAGGATGCCTTGAGCCGGATGACGGTAGAGGAAAAGGCACGCCTGAGTTATGCGCAGGGAAAATTCAGTTCGCCCGGATGTCCGCGCCTGGGCATTCCTGAACTGTGGTATTCCGACGGCCCTCACGGGGTACGTGCCGAAATCAATTGGAACGACTGGGGATATGCCGGATGGACCAGCGACAGTTGTACGGCTTTTCCGGCATTGACATGCCTTGCTGCTACATGGAATCTTGAACTTTCGGGCAAATACGGAAAAGCATTGGGCGAAGAAGCCTTATATCGTGGCAAGGACGTGCAGCTGGGACCAGGCGTAAACATATACCGCACGCCTTTGAACGGACGTAACTTTGAATACATGGGCGAAGACCCTTACCTCGCCGCCGAGATGTGTGTGCCTTACATTCAGGAGTTGCAGAAGAACGGAGTAGCGGCTTGCGTGAAACATTACGCGCTCAACAATCAGGAATTGTGGCGCGGGCATATCGATGTGGAGGTGAGCGACCGTGCCTTGTACGAAATCTATCTGCCTGCATTCAAGGCGGCGGTAGAGCGGGGCGGGGCATGGAGCATCATGGGATCTTATAATAAAGTACGCGGTACGCACGCCACGCATCACAAGCTTTTGAATAATGACATTCTGAAAGGCGAATGGAAGTTCGACGGGTGTGTGGTGACCGACTGGGGAGCGGCACACGATACGTACGAAGCCGCCATGTACGGGCTTGACCTCGAAATGGGCTCTTACACCAACGGATTGACCTCGGAGTCGGAGTTCGGTTATGATGACTATTATTTGGGCAAAGCTTACTTGAAGATGATAAAAGAAGGCAAGATTCCGATGGAGGTGGTCGATGACAAGGCAGGGCGCGTGCTCCGTCTGATTTTCCGCACGGCGATGAACCGCAAAAAGTCTTTCGGCTCGATGGCTTCGCCGGCGCATTATCAGGTGGCATACGAAGTGGCAACCGAGGGGACAGTGCTCCTGAAGAACGGAAACGGGAAAAAACAGGCAGGCTTGCTTCCGGTTGTCCCCGGCGCGTATAAAAACATCCTTGTGGTAGGCGACAATGCGGTGCGCAACCTGATGCAGGGAGGAGGCTCTTCGGAACTGAAGCCCAAAGATTTCATTTCTCCCTTGGACGGTCTGCGTAAAAAATACGGCAATGTGACGTATGCGCAAGGTTATAAGGCAGGGCGTCCGATGTATGGCAATGTGGAAGAGATTCCGCAGGCGGTGATGGATTCGTTGCGTGAGGATGCCGTGGCAAAGGCGAAGGAAGCCGACTTGGTCATTTATGTAGGCGGACTGAACAAAAACCATCAGCAGGATTGCGAGGCGGGCGACCGCATTACCTACAACTTGCCTTTCGGGCAAGATGAACTGATTCGTTCGTTGCTCGGAGTGAACAAGAATATGGTAGTCGTTTTGATAAGCGGGAATGCGGTGGCGATGCCGTGGCTCGATGACGTTCCGTCTGTGGTGCAGACTTGGTATTTGGGTACGATTACCGGAAATGCGTTGGCAGATGTGCTGAGCGGCGAAGTCAATCCCAGTGGGAAACTTCCTTTCTCTTACCCTGTGAAACTGGAAGACTGCCCAGCCCACGCTTTCGATGCGCTTTGCTATCCGGGCGACAGCATCCGTGAAGTATATAAGGAAGACATTCTCGTGGGATACCGCTGGTATGACACCAAGAAAATCGAACCGATGTTCCCGTTCGGCTATGGGATGAGTTACACGACTTTCGAATACGGCAAACCGGCGGTTTCGGCTAAGGCGATGAATCAAGACGGAAGCCTTACGGTTTCGGTAAAAGTAAAGAATACGGGAACGGTAGCTGGCAAGGAGATTGTCCAGCTTTACATCGGCGACGAGAAGTGCTCCGTGCTTCGTCCTGTAAAGGAGCTGAAAGGCTTCCGAAAAGTGGCTCTTCGTCCGGGTGAAGAAAAAGAAGTGACTTTCACCGTTACTCCCGATGCCTTGAAATTCTTCGATGATAAGCGTCACGAATGGGTAGCGGAACCGGGTAAGTTCAAGGCGTATATCGGCGCATCGTCTGCGGATATACGCGGTACGGTTTCGTTCGAACTGCTGTAAGTCTTTTGAGGATAATAGATCGGACGCAAAATATAAAGTCAAGGATGTTATGTTTTTTGGCTTTTGCAGAAGCAAAAATAAAAACTCTGTGTCTTTGTATCTTTGCGTTCGATTTATTTTTCTAACTTTGCATCCTCAAAAAAGAAGATAATGGCAGAAGTACGAAGAACGACGCGCATCCCGAAGGCTGTAAAGACCAAGCCGGTGGATGAATATGGACATCTCCAGCCTCAGGCACCCGAGCTGGAAGAAGCGGTATTGGGGGCATTGATGATTGAAAAGGATGCTTATTCACTAGTGAGTGAAATATTGCGTCCTGAATCATTTTATGAACATCGTAATCAGCTGATTTATGCAGCTATAACTGACCTTGCTATCCAACAGAAGCCGATTGATATTCTTACGGTGACCGAGCAGCTGCGTTCAAGAGGCAATCTGGAAGAGGTGGGAGGACCTTTTTATATCACCCAGCTTAGTGGTAAAGTGGCTTCGTCTGCCCATATCGAATACCATGCACGCATTATCGCTCAGAAATTTCTGGCACGTGAATTGATATCATTCACCAGCGCCATTCAGACCAAAGCTTTCGATGAAACACAGGATGTAGACGACTTGATGCAGGAGGCCGAAGGAAAGCTCTTTGAGATTTCCCAGCAAAATATGAAGAAGGACTACACACAGATTAATCCTGTCATTCAAGAAGCATATGAAATGTTGCAGAAAGCAGCAGCACGTACAGATGGTCTGAGCGGTTTGTCCAGTGGCTTTCACCAACTTGATAAAATGACGTCAGGATGGCAGAATTCCGACCTTATCATTATTGCAGCCCGTCCGGCAATGGGAAAGACGGCGTTTGTACTTTCGATGGCGAAAAATATGGCGGTCAATAATAAAGTTCCTGTTGCTTTGTTTTCGCTCGAAATGAGTAACGTACAGCTGGTGAACCGTTTGATAGTGAATGTATGTGAAATACCTGGTGAGAAAATCAAGAGCGGGCAATTGGCTCCTTATGAATGGGGACAGCTTGATTATAAAATAAAAGAATTGTATGATGCCCCGCTTTATGTGGATGATACACCTTCGCTTTCTGTTTTCGAATTGCGGACTAAGGCACGGAGATTGGTGCGTGAACACGATGTGAAAGTGATTATTATCGACTATCTTCAGTTAATGAATGCCAGTGGTATGTCGTATGGAAGTCGACAGGAAGAGGTGAGTACAATCTCCCGTTCGCTTAAGGGACTGGCAAAGGAATTGAATATTCCTATTATTGCATTGAGTCAGCTGAATCGTGGTGTAGAAAATCGTGAAGGCATTGATGGTAAGCGTCCTCAGTTGAGCGATTTGCGGGAATCAGGAGCCATCGAGCAGGATGCAGATATGGTGTGTTTTATCCACCGCCCTGAATATTACAAGATTTATCAGGACGAGAAAGGTAATGATTTGCATGGAATGGCAGAGATTATCATTGCCAAGCACCGTAACGGTGCCGTCGGAGATGTGCTTCTCCGTTTCCGGGCAGAGTATGCACGTTTTCAGAATCCTGATGATGACCTGATTGTGCCTATGCCAGGAGAGGAACATACTTCGCCAGTACTTCGTTCGAAGATAAATAGTGGTGGAAGCCAAGGATATATGCCTCCTACTCCTGCTGATATACCTCCTCAGTCGGAGAATCCCTTTGGTGCTCCTATGCCTGATGTCCCGTTTTGAAAATTGGAATGAATCCCCCAATTGTCCAAAGCACACACGAAAACGGAAACATCAAGATGGGAAAAGCTTTTTGTAGAGATTCAAAACAGTTTCTAGGTCTTGGATAATTTTGATGAACAAGAATATATAGGATATAAATATGAAGTCGGATATAGAAATAGCACGCAGCATCGAGCTGAAGAAAATCAAGCAGGTGGCTTGGAGTTACGGGTTACCCGGAGATGAGATTTTGAACTACGGGCGATACATTGCCAAAGTGCCCGAAACATTGATAGATGAAGAGAAGGTAAAGCGGAGTAACTTGATACTGGTGACAGCCATCACGCCCACCAAGGCCGGTATCGGAAAGACTACGGTTTCTATTGGACTTGCCTTGGGGTTGAATCGCATTGGACGGAAAGCCATCTGTGCCTTACGTGAGCCATCGCTTGGTCCTTGTTTCGGAATGAAAGGCGGTGCTGCTGGAGGTGGCTACGCACAGGTGCTCCCGATGGACAAAATCAATCTTCATTTTACGGGTGATTTCCATGCCATTACCTCGGCACATAATATGATTGCTGCCTTGTTGGATAACTATATGTATCAGAACCGCGATAACGGCTTTGCCATGAAGGAAGTGCTGTGGAATCGTGTGTTGGATGTGAACGACCGCGGTTTGCGTTATATCGTGACGGGATTGGGAGGAAAAACCAATGGCATTACCCGGGAGTCAAGTTTTGATATCACTCCGGCATCTGAAATCATGGCTATCCTTTGCCTGGCAACAGATGAGGCGGATTTGCGTCGTCGTATCGAGAATATTTTGCTGGGTTTCACCGTTGATAACAAACCTTTTACGGTGAAAGACTTGGGAGTGGCAGGAGCTATTACCGTATTGCTGAAGGATGCCATATCCCCCAACTTGGTGCAGACCACTGAGCACACACCGGCATTTGTTCATGGGGGACCTTTTGCCAACATTGCTCACGGTTGTAATTCCATCTTGGCCACCAAGTTGGCGATGACCTTCGGCGACTACGTGATTACGGAAGCCGGATTCGGTGCGGATTTGGGAGCAGAGAAATTTTACGATATCAAGTGCCGTAAGTCGGGCTTGCAACCCAAGCTGACCGTTATTGTAGCTACGGCGCAGGGATTGAAAATGCACGGCGGCGTGAGTCTTGACAAAATCAAGGAGCCAGATTTGGAAGGATTGGAAAAAGGCTTTGCCAATCTTGACAAGCATATTGAGAACCTGCGCTCGTTCGGTCAGACGATTGTAGTGGCATTTAACCGTTACGCCAACGATACGGAAGAGGAAATTGAAGCTATCCGTCGCCATTGTACCACGATGGGTGTGGGTTTTGCCGTTAACAATGCTTTTACCGAGGGTGGAGCCGGAGCTATGGAATTGGCAGAGCTGATAGTGGACACCATTGAGAACAAACCTTCACAACCTCTGCGCCTTGCATATGAGGACACCGATAGCATCGAGGAAAAGATAGAGAAAGTGGCTTGCAACTTGTATGGTGCCGCTGAAGTGACTTACAGCATCACGGCGCGCAAGAAAATCAAGATAGCTGAAGCACTGGGTTATGAGAAATTCCCCATCTGTATTGCCAAGACTCAGTATTCGTTTTCCACTGACCCCAAGCTCTATGGTGTGGCGAAGGACTTTGAGTTTCATGTGCGTGACATTGTTCTTAATGCCGGTGCTGAGATGCTGGTGGTGATAGCTGGCGAGATTATGCGTATGCCGGGATTGCCCAAAGAGCCACAAGCCCTACACATTGATATTGTGAATGGGGAGATAGAAGGATTGTCGTGAGTGTCTTATTTATGACTATTGTTTTTTCCTTGTGAATGTCCTATTCCGCCAATAAATATGTCTGCAAAACGAAGATATACTTCATCGGCAATTTCAAATAACTGCTACAGCCCACGAAGATAACTGAAAAGGCAAAGTAAGATATCTTCATTGGGCGTGTCATTATTTTACCTGCAATCTGTATAAATTATGAACAAACGAAATATATTCATAGCCGGAGTCGTAGCTGTTGTGCTGGCGGTTGGCGGGACTTTTTATTATATGCATCATATGGCGCAACCGTTGGACGAAGTTGCGGTAACTGATTCGGTAGAAGTCGACAATATCGTGCGGAAATATGGGATACCTGTTTCGCTTTACGACATTAAGTACGGACTTGTAGAACCGGGACAGAACCTCTCGATTATCTTGCGGAAGCATGGTTTGTCGGTAGGTGAAGTACACCGGCTTACCAAGAAAGCAGAAGGTGTATTCGATGTCCGTAAGGTAAAAGATGGGCAGGCATACGCCGTTTTTACGACCCGCGATAGCATTCCACAGACGGTGTACTTTGTTTACGAGGAAAGTCCGAAGTCATATATCGTCTTTGACCTGAAAGGTGATTACGGTGTGAAGCGCGGTGAAAATCCAGTGACGTGGGAGCGTAAGACTGTAGGAGGAAGGGTAAAAACATCGTTGTGGGTGGCGATGCAGCAGTGCGGAACCTCCCCGCAGCTTGCCCTTGACCTTTCGAATATCTTCGGCTGGAGCATTGACTTTTTCGGGTTGCAAAAAGAAGACGAGTTCCGTGTGTGGTATGAACAGGAAACCGTAGAAGGAAGGGAATTGCAGAACTTCCGTGTGCTGGCAGCCTCATTTTCGCACGAAGATAGTGTGTATTATGCTATTCCCTTTGTGCAGGATGGTGAGGAATTGTATTACAATGCTGACGGGAATAGCCTGGAGGGTGAGTTCTTGAAGGCTCCGTTGGATTATTATCGCATCTCGTCACGCTTTTCGAATAGCCGATTCCATCCGGTATTGCGCCGTTATCGTGCCCATCATGGTGTGGATTATGCTGCTCCGAAGGGTACGCCTGTGTATGCTATTGGCAAGGGAAAGGTGATAGCTAAAGCTTACCAGGCGGGTGGGGCAGGAAACTACCTGAAGATTCGTCACAATAGCCGCTATACTACCACTTATATGCATCTCTCGGGATTTGCTAAAGGAATCCAGGTGGGCTCGGAAGTAAAGCAGAAAGAAGTGATTGGCTACGTTGGGAGCACGGGTTTGTCTACGGGGCCACACCTTGATTTCCGTGTTTATGATAATGGTACCCCCGTTAATCCTCTTACTATCAAGTCGCAACCTAAAAAGCCTGTAAGTGAGGATAATAAGGAGCAATTTGCCGTTGTGCGCGATTCGTTGCTGCAAATACTTGATGGGATAAAAGTGCATTGAAAGTAACAGGCTCTAAAAGATTGATAGGATATTGGAAGCGAGAGGCGAGAGATTTGATACTTCAATTATTATTGTTTGAAAATTTTGTCAATAATGAAAAAAGTTGTATCTTTGCGCACACGTGTCATATTGGTTAATATGCAGGGACAAATTAGATTAAAAAGTAATGTTTTGAATAGGTAAGGAGTCAGAACTTTTTATACCGGTTCCTTAAATTAAATAATGAGTAATTGATATGCTTATAGCTGTAGATTTTGATGGAACTATTGTAGAGCATAAATATCCCGCCATTGGTGCAGAGATACCTTTTGCTATTGAAACTCTAAAAAAACTGGCTGCGGAAAAGCATAAGCTGATTCTTTGGAGTGTGCGTGAAGGGAAGCTTTTGGATGAGGCTGTTGAATTTTGCCGCCAGCGGGGATTGGTCTTTTATGCAGTCAACCGTGACTATCCGGAGGAAGAAAAGCAACAGAACAATCATTATTCGCGCAAATTGAAAGTGGATTTGTTCATAGATGACCGTAATTTGGGAGGATTGCCTGATTGGGGCACTATTTATGAAATGGTAACCAAGCGTCTTTCGTATGAAGATTTGTTGGACCGCTACGAAACGGACGAACAGGATGACAAGAAATCACGAAAGGGCTTTTTGAAAAGATTGTTTACTTAAACAATAATGTCGGGCTGATACAGTGACTAAGTATTATTGGAAAAATAGAGGCAATTAATATTTTTAAAGAACATAAGATGAAACTCAAACAAACACTTTTCGCATTTGCTATTATGGCATTGCTGGCAGGATGTACCTCTTATAAAAGTGTACCTTACTTGCAGAATCCTGAAATTGTAAATGAACTGGGAACGGAAATCCCCCTTTATGATGCGAAAATCATGCCTAAAGATTTGTTAAGTATTACAGTGAATACGACCGATCCTCAGGCGGCTGCTCCATTTAATTTGACTGTGCAGACTCCTTTGAATGCGGCGTTGACTAATATCAACACGACTACCCAGCCAACCTTGCAACAATATCTTGTAAGCAATCAGGGAGAAATTGATTTTCCAGTCCTCGGAAGGTTGAAAGTAGGAGGGTTGACTAAGAATGAAGCGGAGAATATGATTCGCGAACGGTTGAAACCTTATCTGAAAGAAGCTCCGATTGTAACCGTCCGTATGGCAAATTATAAGATATCAGTGTTGGGTGAAGTTGCACGCCCTGGTTCTTTTACGGTTAGTAACGAAAAGGTTAATGTGTTGGAAGCTCTTGCTATGGCAGGGGATATGACGGTTTACGGTGTACGTACGAATGTGAAGCTGATTCGTGAAGAGCCCAATGGCAAACGGGAAATCGTAGAGCTTGATTTGACGAAAAGTGACATCGTCCTTTCACCTTATTTCTATCTCCGGCAAAATGATGTCATTTATGTTACTCCCAATAAGACAAAGGCGAAAAACTCAGATATCGGTAATACGACCACTACGGTTATATCGGCAACTTCAATCTTGGTATCTATCGCAAGTTTGCTAGTCAATATTCTCAATTAATTCAACGGATAAAAAAGTTAGAAAAAATATCTATGGAAGAACAAAACATCAATGAACAAAACAATGAAGAAAATGCTATCAATCTATATGCTATTTTTTTCAAATACCTTGCTTATTGGCCGTGGTTTGTCATAAGTGTAATTGTCTGTTTGATATTGGCTTTCCTTTATCTGCGCTATCAGGCGCCAGTATACAATGTTACGGCGGCTGTTTTAATTAAAGAAGAAGAACAAAAAGGTAGTACTTCTGCTACATCGCCTTTGGCTGCTATACAAGACCTTGGAATGTTTTCCATGACTAATAATTTTGATAATGAGGTGGAAATTCTGCATTCACGTACTCTTATCAAAAAAGCAGTAAATGAATTACGGTTGTATATCAGTATAGCCGAAGACCGCATGAGCGGTTATAATATTCCTTTGTATAAGACTTCTCCTGTCAATGTTTTCATGACGCCTGAAGAAGCTGATAAATTGGAGGCACCTGTTAAGCTGAAAATGAAATATACGCTTGATGGCAAATTGAATGTGGAGGCCGAATACACTCTTGAAGAAGAAGAGGAAGAAATCAGTAAAACATTTGATAAACTTCCGGCTGTACTTCCAACTCCTGTCGGAGTGGTGAACTTCGTTAAAAACGACTCGCTTCCAGAACCTATGGAAGAAGATATGAGACTGGTTGCGTATATTAATGCTCCGACGTCTACCGCGAATGGATATATGGAGAACCTGACCGTGGAAGCGACTTCGAAAACCACAACAATAGCTCAAATCGGAATACAAAATACGGATAAACAACGTGCAGTGGATTTTATCAATTGCCTGGTGGCTTTCTATAACCGCGATGCAAATGATGAAAAAAATGAAGTGGCACAGAAAACAGCTGAATTTATTGAAGAACGCATTGGAATTATCAATCGCGAATTGGGTACTGCAGAGACAGAATTGGCTGATTTTAAACAGCGTTCGGGATTGACGGATCTTACCAGTGATGCGCAGTTGGCTTTGGAAGAAAGTTCTAAGTATGGACAGCAGCGTGTAGAAAATGCTACGCAAATCCAGCTGGTAGAATTCTTGAAGAATTACATAAATGATCCTCAAAACAATGGAGAGGTTATCCCTTCAAATGTCGGGTTGCAGGACCAGAACCTTTCATCGGTAATTGACCAGTATAATACGATGATTATCGAACGTAACCGTTTGTTACGTACTTCTTCTGAAAGTAACCCTGCTGTTATTAATATGAATGCGGGGATAGAAGCCATGCGGCATAGTGTTCAGACTACTGTTGAAAGTGTATTGAAAGGTCTGAATATTGCAAAAATAGACATAGACCGTCAGGCACGTAAATTTGAAGGACGCATCAGTAATGCTCCTTTGCAGGAGAAAGAGTTCCTGAGCATTGCCCGTCAGCAGG
>ULKH01010591.1_pt1 | contig 9852 bp, 9 predicted proteins | sample 1951111 | NCBI WGS metagenome assembly ULKH01 (sample SAMEA4835496, study PRJEB28245) | human gut metagenome | biome: gut microbiome; material: fecal sample | place: Denmark | collected 2008
TCCGGACGGAGAGAACGCCGTATGGGAAAAAGAGCCTTTAATGAAGCTGGCGGAAGCGGGGAAGTTAAACGCCTATAAACACGCGGGCTTTTGGAAGCCGATGGACACGCTAAAAGACAAGCTGGAACTAAACGCCCTGTGGGACAGCGGCAAAGCCCCCTGGAAAGTGTGGGAGGATTAACCGATGTGGAACGACACTTACCGCGGCAAACGCATCCTTCTGACGGGGCATACCGGCTTTAAAGGCTCCTGGCTCGCGCTGTGGCTTACGCGGCTGGGCGCGCGCGTGTGCGGATACTCGCTGGCGCCCAACACCCGGCCGTCTATGTTTAACGAGCTGGACATCGCGCACAAAATAGAAAAGAGCGTCATCGGCGATATTTTAGACCGCAGACTCCTGGAACAAACCTTTGCGGAGTTTCAGCCCGAAATCGTTTTCCACCTCGCCGCGCAGCCGCTGGTGCGCCTGTCGTACGCGGAGCCGGTGCTTACTTATGAAACCAACGTGATGGGCAGTTTAAACGTGCTGGAAGCCGCGCGCAAAACGCCTTCCGTCAAAGCTTTTGTAAACGTTACCACCGATAAATGCTACGAAAATAAAGAAATCGCCCGCGGCTACCGCGAAGATGAGCCCATGGGCGGCTACGATATGTATTCCTCTTCCAAAGGGTGTGTGGAAATTTTATCCGCTTCTTTCCGCCGCAGTTTCCTAAAAGACGGCTACGCGCTGGGCACGGCCCGGGCGGGCAACGTCATCGGCGGGGGGGACTGGGCGGCGGACCGCCTGCTGCCCGACTGCGTGCGCTATATCAACGAAGGCAAAAAAATTGAAATCCGCAACCCCGCGGCCACCCGCCCCTGGCAGCACGTGCTGGAGCCGCTTTCGGGCTACCTCTTGCTGGGGCACCTGTTGTATACGCAGGGCGACAAATACGCGGAAGGCTTTAACTTCGGCCCCAATCAGGACAGCGTGCTCACCGTGGCCGAAGTGGCCCGGCTGGCCGTTAAATACTACGGAAAAGGCGAAGTAATCGTCCACAAAAAAGACGACCTGCACGAAGCCAACCTGCTGATGCTGGACATCACCAAAGCCAAAGAACGCCTGGACTGGACGCCCACCTACAACGCCGACGAAGCGGTGGAAGCCGCCGTGGCGTGGTACAAACGTTTTTACGAAGGTCAGCCGATGTATGATTTTACCTTAGAGCAAATTAACGACTATCAGGAGAAGATGGAATGGAAAAAGAATTAAGAAAGGCCGTACAGGACGCGGCCGCCAAATACTTTGAAAGCGTGTGCGCCCCTCAAAAAGAATTGTCTTATATTCCCGCTTCGGGCAAAGTGCTGGACCAGGAAGACCTGGCCCAAATGATTGACGCTACGCTGGATATGTGGCTGACCGCCGGGCGCTTTAACGACCGGTTTGAAAAAGATTTCGCCGCTTTTTTAGGCACCAAGTTTGCGCTGTCCACCAACTCCGGCTCTTCGGCCAACTTGCTGGCTCTTTCCGCTTTAACGTCTTATAAACTGGGCGACAGACGGCTTAAAAAAGGGGATGAAGTCATCTCCGTAGCCGCCGGCTTTCCCACTACGGTCAACCCGATTATCCAGCAGGGCCTCGTCCCGGTGTTTGTGGACTGCGAAATCGGCACGTACAACATTGACGTCAAACAAATAGAAGCCGCGCTGTCGCCCAAAACCAAAGCCGTGTTTATCGCGCATACGCTGGGCAATATGTTTGATATGGACGCTGTTTCCGCCCTGTGCAAAAAACATAATCTCTGGCTGATTGAAGACTCCTGCGACGCGCTGGGCGCCGAATGGAACGGCAAAAAAGCCGGCACGATAGGCGATATCGGCACGTACAGCTTTTACCCGGCCCACCATATGACGATGGGCGAAGGCGGCGCCGTCGTAACGAACGACCCGCAGCTCTACCGCATCATTATGTCGTTTAGAGACTGGGGGCGCGACTGCTGGTGCAAACCGGGCGTGGACAACACCTGCAAAAACCGTTTTAATATGCAGCTGGGCAATCTGCCCTTCGGTTACGACCACAAATACACCTACTCCCATATCGGTTTTAACTTAAAAATTACCGACTGGCAGGCCGCCCTGGGCGTAAGCCAGCTTAAAAAACTGCCCGGCTACCTGCAAAAACGCACGGAAAACGCCGCCTATCTGACAAACAAACTTTCCGACCTGACCGACTGGCTGATTCTGCCCCGCGTGGACGCGCAGGTGAAACCCTCCTGGTTCGGATTCTTGATTTCGGTTAAACCCAACGATAAATTCAACAAACAGCAGCTGGTGGAACACCTGGAGAAAAACGGCGTGGGCACGCGCCAGCTGTTTGCGGGCAACCTCCTGCGCCAGCCGATGATGGCGGAGAACGACGTACAGCTGCGCATCGGCGCGTCCGCTCTGCTGAACTCGCGCGACCTGACCGAAGCCGATTACCAAAAACTGCCCAATACGGATTTTATTATGAACAACACCTTCTGGGTGGGCGTATTCCCGCGCCTGGGTGAAAAAGAGCTGGATAAAACGTCCCGCCTGATTCACGAGTTCATCGCCGAACGGACCAAATAACTATGAAATTTACGCCGCTTGAACTGCCGGGTGTGTTTTTGCTGGAGCCGGAACCTTTCTTGGACGAGCGGGGAATGTTTATGCGCCAGTTCTGCCGCCGGGAACTGGCCGAGCACGGCTTGGAATTTTCCATGTGCCAGTGCAACATTTCGGGCAATACGAAAAAAGGCACCCTGCGCGGGCTGCACTACCAAAAAGAACCGTACCCGGAAATTAAAATCGTTTCGTGCCTGAAAGGGTCTTTTTTTGACGTAGTGGTGGATTTACGGCCCCACTCGCCCACTTACCTGCGCCACATTTCCATGGAGCTCAGCGCCGAAAACCGCAAAATGCTCTACATCCCGCCGATGATGGCCCACGGATTCCAAACGCTGGAAGACGATACCACGGCCTACTACCAGCTGGGGGAATTTTTCCACGCCGAGGCTTACGACGGCGTGCGCTGGAATGACCCGAAGCTGGGCATCGTCTGGCCCGAATGCGGCAAACGCATTATCAACGAAAGGGACAACAACTATGCACTCCTCTAAAAAAGTCTTTCTCACCGGCGGCACCGGGCTCATCGGCAAAGAACTTTGGGCTCCGCTTACGCAAGCCGGGTTTGACGTGTACGCCCTTACGATAGACGAGCATATGCCCGCCGTACCCGGCGTAACGTGGATTAAAGGCAATCTGTTTGACGATGCTCTTCTGGCCCAAACCTTCGCCCAAATCAAGCCCGCGTATCTGTTAAATATGGCCTGGGCCGCCACCGGCGATTATCAGACGTCCAACATTAATTTTGAATTTGTCCGCGCGGGGCTTTCCCTGCTTAAACACTTTGCGGCCAACGGCGGCCGCCGCGCCGTATTTGCCGGCACCTGTTTTGAATACGCTTTTAAAGATACGCCGATTAAAGAAACCGACCCGGTAAACCCGCCCAACGTCTATGCCTGCTGTAAAAACACGCTGCGCGAACTGGCGCAGTGCTTCTGCCACGCCAACGCCGTAAGCTTTGGCTACGGACGCATTTTTTACGTATACGGCAGGGGGGAGCACGAAAAACGGCTGACCGCCAGCATTATTAACGCGTTAAAGGCAGGCAAACCGGTGCAGGTAAACCACGCGCAGCTGGCGAAAGATTATATGTACGCCAAAGACATCGCCGCCGCGTTCGCCGCTCTGCTGGACAGCGACGTGCAGGGCACGGTAAACATCTGCACGGGCAAAGGGATATCGCTGGCCGAATACGCGCGCACCGTCGCGCGCCTGATGGGCCGGGAGGACTTGCTTGATTTAAAAACCCTGCCGACCGACCAGCCCGCCTCCATCGTGGGCGACAATACGCGCCTGACGCGGGAAGTGGGCTTCACGCCGCGCTACAGCCTGGAAGAAGCCTTCAAGGAAATTTTATGACGTATACTCCGGCTGACGTAGAAGTATTGGTTTTGGCACACAAACGCCCCGCCTTTTTGCGCGAAGCGCTGGCCTGCTACCGCGCGCAAACCGTGCAGGGGTTCCGCCTGGCGGTGTATGCCAACGGCGGGTGCCCGGAAATTAAAGACATAGCGCGGGAATTTGACGCGGAACTTTTCTACGAAGAAAAAGACCTGGGTATGTACCCCAACATCCGCCGCGCCATTGACGGCGCCCGCGGCAAACTGACCATCCTCGCGCACGACGACGATTTAATCGCGCCCGCCTATGTGGAGCACCTGCTGCGTGCGTTTAACCGCCTGGACGGGCTGACGCTGGCCATTTCCCGCCAGGGCGATTACGAACACCCCGGCGGGGCCCGCGCGGACGACTGCATCTACTGCCCGGCCCCGGCTTACCTCGCGGCCTATATCTTTACGGGCGGTTCGTTTACATTTTCCTCGTTCTGCGCCAAAACGGACGCGCTTAAAAAAACCGATATCTCCCTAAACGCCCCGTACGGCAAAGTAACGGACGTACCGTTTATGTTCCAAATGCTGGAGCCGGCGGAGGCATCCTGCGTACTGGCCTGGCCGTTCGTCAAATACCGCTTGCACGACGGGCAGGACTGCGTGGACTACGCCACCGGGCCGACCGCGGAAGAGTGGCTTAATTTAACGGGGTTTTATAAAAAGATTTTTGACGCGGCGGGGGAACGCTTTAAATGGTTTTTTGCGCTTCAAAGCCTGCGCCACGTCCGCATCGGATGGAGAGACTGGTGCCGCTGCGAACATAACCGAATGACCTACCGGCAATACCTGCGTCTGGCTCGGCAAAAAGGACTGCTGTCCTTTACAAGCCGGGTGCTGGGCGCCTTACTGCGCGGTAAAATCAGCCACTTTTTACAGCGCCGGCTGGTAAAATTTACCCAAACGAACTATTGACCGAAACTTATGAAAACCCGAGGAGACTTATGTTTGATTTATCCCAATTAGAAATCGCACTAATCACATTCAACCGCGATAAATGCTTAAAAAACACCCTGGACCGCGTGCTGGGAGAGGACAGTCCCGTACGCAGCTGCCCCATAGTGGTGTATGACAATCACTCCACGGACGGCACGCCCGCTCTGCTCGCTGAATATGCACGCCGTTACCCCAATTTGAAAGCGGTTTCCAACCGCCGCAATATCGGCCTCAGCGGCAACATCTGCAAAGCATTGGAGAACGCTTCCCAAAAATATATCTGGATTCTCTGCGACAATGACACCGTTGACTGGACCTACTGGCCGGATGTATTAAAAGGATTGGAAGAGGAGCACGATATCGTGCTTGCCTCGCGTTTTTATATCCGGGACGCGGCAACCGCCACTCCCGGCCTAAAACTCGCCCAGCTGACTTTTCTGCCCAGCGGCATTTATAAAACCGAAAACCTGACGGATGAAATAATGGCCTGGACGATGAACGACACCTATACCGTACTGCCGCATTTGGTGCTGGCGTGCGCGGTGGTAAACAACGGGGCGGATATTTACGTACCCAAAGGATCCGTCATTAATATGCAAGAAAATCCTGAAATAGCTTCACTGTCGGTGGAAAACGCCCCTTGTTTGGATCGGGTAACAAGCAAAAAACGCCATCCTAAAGCCAGAGCGTTTGCTTTTGACGCATGCGAAATGAACGCTTGTTTGTTTTTAAACGATTTGACCCACCGCCGCGAACTCTTGGAAGCGTTTTCCCAGCCGGCCAAATTAAACGGATGGGGCCCGTATTTTAAATACCGCCGGGCGGTACGCTGGTATTTTGAGGGGAAAAACTCTTTTTCCAATTTAATGGACGTATACCCGGCCTTAAACGCGGCGGAAAAAATTTCCTTCTGGTTTTATTTCGCGGCGGCGGGGCTTTTGTACAAGCTTGGGCTCAAGCGGCGGTAAAGGCACTTATAAGCCATTTTTTAAAACGCAAAACCGCGCGGGCGTCTTTTTTTGTTCCCGCAAACGCTGCCCCGCCGGCGGACGGAGCATCAGCCGCCCGGCGGGGAGTTCTTCCGACATCTTTCCGGCTGCCGTCAGCCGCGCTTTAAGCCGGGCGGGTCCGTCCCAGAAATTCCGGCTTAAAAGTCCCATCTTCCGTTAGGTCCTTTGGCCCTTGTTTCCAAAAAACCCACTTGTTACAATATACATATGAAACAATATACCCTTTGTCTTATTTCCTTTTTTGCCATCCTGGGCCTGTGCACCCTGCCGGCCCGTGCGCAGAACCGCGTAAAAGCCGCCCAAACCATCGTAAAAACGGGCTTTTCACGCACGCCTATTGCTCCCCGGGTGGGCGCCCTTTCCAAACAGGGCATACGGCTGGCCGTACCGTCGTCCGCGGCGTCAAACCTTGTCCGGTCGGCCTCCGGTTCCTCCGTGCTTCCGTATTCCAACCGGCTGACAGAATCGTCCGCCGCGTCCCTTTCATCCGCAGTTTCCGTTTCGTCTGCAGAATTACAGGAAAAACTGCAGGCTTTAGAACGGGAAAACAGACTGCTTAAAGATAAACTGGCGACGAAAGTTATTCCGTCGGATTCCTACATCTTTCAAGCGGTGGAATCCGGGAACCATCTCGCCCCGACCAACATTTTTTCCGGCACCGTAGTATCCGTTCCGCACAACGGACAGAATGAAATTTACGGCATCGTGGCCACCCATACCATCGCCAGCTCTCCGGCCGAAAGGGACGCGCTGCATAAAAATTTTACGGCCGTCATCTACAAGAACGGTCTGCCGAAAGAAATCAATGTGGAAATAGTGGCTTTTTCGCCCAGAAGCATGTTGGATATCGCTTTGGTCAAATTCCCGGCTGAAGCGGAGCCTTTCCTGGCTCCCTACCGCCTGAGCCCCGCCATACCGAAAATCAACGAGGATCTCTCCTCCAAAGGCTTTAACCATAAATCCGCCGTGCATGTGCCCAAACGCAAAATAGTGGGCAGCACGCCCATTTCCATCCGGACGGATTTCTCCGTGCCGCAGGACGAGCGCGTCGGCCTGTGCGGGAGCGCCGTACTGAACGCGGAGGGGGAATTGGTCGGCATACATACGGGCAGCCTCCATAATAAAAACGAAGGCCAAACGGACGTGGCTTTCGCCACCCACGCCCATTATATACATAATTTGGTCCACGCCTATCACAACGGGGGAAAAGGCGCGGTGCCCTTCCTGTTCCGCGACCGGAGGGTGATGGATATGGATATGGACGAATATATCGCCGCCGTCTCGCTATTGGATGAAAAAGGCAAACAAATCTGGCTGCATAATTTTGAAAGCAAATTCTCGTATTCCGCCATTGAAACGGGCCTGGCCCAAAAGCCCGGCGCGCGCTTTTTGCAGCTGACAACCCGCCGCGCCGCCTGGACCCAGGACGGAAATGCCCTGTTGGAAAACAGAAACCAGACGGACCGCGGCCCCAAAACCACTTATCTCTACGATTTGCAGGAAGAGAAACTGATTCGCACTTCCACGTCGGTCTACGACCCTTTAACCAAAAAAAGACGGCGCACCGTTATTGAGCACGATAATTTATGACCGCCGCCCAAAAAGTAGCCCAATACCTCGCCGGGTTTCAGCTGGCGGAGCGCATCACCACGCTGGAACAATCCAGCGCCACCGTGGAACTCGCGGCCCAGGCGCTGGGCTGCCGCCCGGCCCTGATTGCCAAAACACTTTCCTTTGAGCTCGGCGGACGGGCGATTTTAATCGTAGCCGCCGGAGACGCCAAGGTGGACAATAAAAAATATAAATCCGTTTTCGGCGTCAAACCCAAAATGCTGGGATTTGAAGAAGTGGAAGCTATGACGGGTTTTGCGCCGGGAGGCGTCTGCCCGTTTGCCGCCAAAGAAGGCGTAAAGGTATATTTGGACGTATCGTTAAAACGCTTTGAAACGGTTTATCCCGCGGGCGGAAGCGGCAACACGGCGGTAAAACTCTCGCTGCCGGAGCTGGAAACCGCTTCGCGCGCCGAGAAATGGGTGGACGTTTGCAAAGGGTGGGGGGAAGCCTCCGCGCCCGCGCAAAACGTCTAATCCAAAATAGGCGGATATACGAAGTCCGCAAAAAATTGTAAAATATATTCAGAAGTAAAAAATCTATGGAGGGTGTAATAACTATGATTAAAGTAGGTATTAACGGTTTTGGCCGCATCGGTCGCTTCGTTTTCCGCGCGGCGCAAGAACGCAATGACATCGAAATCGTCGCTATCAACGATTTAACTCCGGTTGACTATTTGGCTTATATGCTCAAATACGACACCATGCACGGCAAATTCAACGGCACTGTGGAAGCCGACGTCGCCAACAGCAAACTCATCGTCAACGGCAAAGCCATCCGCGTTACCGCTGAAAAAGATCCGGCCAACCTGGCCTGGGACAAAGTGGGCGCCGAATACATCGTTGAATCCACCGGCCTGTTCCTGACCGAAGAAAAAGCCGCCGCGCACATCAAAGCCGGCGCCAAATACGTGGTTATGTCCGCGCCGTCCAAAGACGCGACCCCGATGTTTGTAATGGGCGTAAACGAAAAGTCCTACAAACCCGGCACCCAGTTCGTTTCCAACGCTTCCTGCACCACCAACTGCCTGGCTCCTATCGCCAAAGTGCTGCACGACAACTGGGGCATCACCGACGGTTTGATGACCACCGTACACTCCACCACCGCCACCCAGAAAACGGTTGACGGCGTGTCTATGAAAGACTGGAGAGGCGGCCGCGCCGCTTCCGGCAACATCATCCCGTCTTCCACCGGCGCCGCCAAAGCGGTGGGCAAAGTCATTCCGGCGCTTAACGGCAAACTGACCGGTATGTCTATGCGCGTGCCGACCCTGGACGTGTCCGTGGTTGACTTGACCGTAAACTTGGCCAAACCGGCTAAATACGAAGAAATCTGCAAAGCCATGAAAGCGGCTTCCGAAGGCGAACTCAAAGGCGTGCTGGGCTATACCGAAGACGCCGTGGTGTCCTCCGACTTCCTGGGCGATCCGCGCACGTCTATCTTTGACGCCAAAGCCGGTATCGCTTTGACGGATACCTTCGTGAAAGTCGTCTCTTGGTACGACAACGAAATCGGCTACTCCAACAAAGTGCTGGACTTGGTCGCCTATATGGCTTCCGTCAACAAATAACTCTGGCAGTAAAAAAGCGGGCCCCGCAAAGGGCCCGCTTTTTTTACGCCCGACGGGAACACACAAACAGTTTGCCCGGCAAACCGAATAATTTATAATAAACATATACCCCAAAAAGGGGAACACCTTATATAATAAGGGGGAAACCGATGAAAAAACACTGTATGCTGTTGCTTGCCGCCGCTTTTTTATACGCGCCGTCTTTCGCCGCGGCCGCGGCGCCGCAGCTGATGAGCGTCAGCGCGGATGCGGAGGTGCGCGTCAAGCCCGACCGCGCCGCCATCACGTTCGGCCTGTTTGAAAAGACGGATAATCTGCGCCGGGGCGCGGAACGCTTAAACGCCGTGGCCAAACAGGTGGCCGACTACTGCCGCACGCGCGGGATTGAGGACCGTTTTATCCAAACCGACAGCCTGCGCATTACACCCGTATATTTAAATCAAACGACATACGCTAAAAACGGCGTAAAATCGGAAACCGAAAAACTGCAATACGAACTGACACAAACATTCACCATCACGCTGGAAGACCCGGCCCAGTACGAAGACGTGATGTACGGCCTCTTGGGCATGGGGATTAACCGCGTGGAAAACGTGTCTTTCTATTCCACCCAAATGCGCCGCTACCGCGATGAAGCGCGCCGGCTGGCCGTGAAACACGCACGCGAAAAAGCGGAGCTGTTAGCCGAAGCGGCGGGCATCCGCCCGGG
>ULKH01013209.1_pt1 | contig 9522 bp, 9 predicted proteins | sample 1951111 | NCBI WGS metagenome assembly ULKH01 (sample SAMEA4835496, study PRJEB28245) | human gut metagenome | biome: gut microbiome; material: fecal sample | place: Denmark | collected 2008
TAAAAGCCGGCGCCGTTGGCAAAATGCAGGAGAGTTACACCCTTTTAAGACGCGCTGCGCGCGGCTTGCCGCTGTTTTTGCGCGGCTTTCTTTTTGGCCTGCTCGGCTTGATAAGCCTTCGTCTTTTCGCAGGAGATCATTATTTGGCGGGGCGTTTGCCCGTAGGAATTGACCGCGTCGGGATTGGCTCCGTTAGCCACCAGATACTTGTAAATGCGCGCATTACATTTCTTAGCCGCCACGTGCAGCGGCGTGTTGCGGTCGCTGCTGGTCAGAGACGTATCGTCCTCGCGCGAACGGGGCGTATTAATCAGCTGTTTGGGCAGGCCGGGGTCTTCTTCGGCGGCCAGACGGAAGAGAAGCTTAATCATGGGCTCGTCCTCGTTGTTCACGGCGATGTGCATGGCGTTGCCGGAGGCCCCGCTGTCGGTTAAGCGGGAAAAATAGTCCGCCAGTAAATAAGCCATATCCAAATCTTTGGCTTCCACCGCTCTCAAAAACGGCGTCATGCCGCGCTTGTCCGTAGCGAACACGAGGGTTTTATTTTTGGAAACCAGTCTTTTAACTTCCGTGCGGTTTCCGCTGCGCACCGCCGCAAAAATTTCTTCATTCGGGCCGGCCCAGCATAAGGCGGGGGCGAAGAGGCCCAATACGGCTAAAAAAGTAAATGTTTTCATCTTTTTAGTGTAGTCAATTTATCCGGCTTTGACAAGGGCGTTTTCGCCGGCCGCAACGGCGTAAAAAACGAAGCGCAAAGATAATTCTTTGCGCTTCGTCCATAAAACCATGCCAAAAGCCGGGCTTTATTTTTTATCGGCTTCCAGACGCGGAAACAGCGGCGGGTATTTTTCAATTTTACCCGGCAGCAGCCGCTTTTGCATTTCTTTGGCCACGGTGGGCATAAACGGCTCCAGCCATACGGCCACTTTGCGCAGGCACGCCGCCAGCTCCAGCAAAACCGCTTTGGCGGCTTCGGGGTCCGTCTTGGTGAGTTCCCACGGCTTTTTCTCGTCCACCAGTTTGTTTAAATCGCTGGCAAAGCCGTAAATGTTTTCAAGCACTTTATCAAAGGCCAGCTCATCATAGGCTTTATCAATGGCCGCTTCCACGTCCGCCGATTTGGCCAGCAGTTTATAATCGCCTTCAATCGTTTCCGGCAGTTCGCCCATATTCTTGGCGGCCATATTCAGCGTGCGCGAAAGCAGGTTGCCGATGTTGTTGGCCAGGTCCGAATTATAACGGTTTTTAAAGCTTTCCATAGAAAAATCCCCGTCCTGGCCGAAGGGCACTTCGCGGAACAGGAACGCGCGGAGCGGGTCCACCCCGTACTGGGCGGCCACTTTGGCCGGGTCTATGATGTTGCCCAGCGATTTGGACATTTTCTCCCCTTCCACCGTCCACCACCCGTGGGCGAACACTTTTTTGGGAAGCGGCAGGCCCAAGGCCATCAGCACCGCCGGCCAGATGACCGTGTGAAAACGGAAAATTTCTTTGCCGACCATATGCAAATCGGCGGGCCACAAATCTTCAAATTTATCCGCCTTGATTTGCTTTAACTGCGCTTCGTGCTCGGCCTTGTCTTCGCACAGCAGCGTGCCCAGGCCGGCGGCGGAAACGTAGTTAATCAGCGCGTCAAACCATACGTAAATGGTGTGCTGGGGGTTGCTCGGCACCGGGATGCCCCACGCCACTTTCGTGCGCGTAACGGACAGGTCCTGAAGGCCGCTTTTGACAAAATTGACGATTTCGCTCGCGCGGATTTTGGGGCTTAAAAATTCCGGGTGTTCTTCGTAGTATTTTAAAAGCGGTTTTTCGTAGCGGGACAGTTTGAAGAAATACGTTTCTTCGTGCACTTCGCTCAGCGGGCGTTTATGCACGGGGCACAGGCCGCCTTCCAGTATTTCGCTGTCGTTATAATACTGCTCGCAGGACAGGCAGTATTTGCCGGAGTAGGAGCCCAGGTAAATGTCGCCGCTTTTTAAGAGTTTTTCAAAAATAGCCTGCACGACGTGTTCGTGCTTGGCGTCGGTGGTGCGGATGAAATCGTCGTAGGAAATGTTCAGCGTTTTCCAGAGTTCTTTATATTTGGCGGCCACGTCGTCGGTCCACTGTTTGGGGGTTACGCCCGCGGCGGCGGCGGATTTTTCAATGTTTGCGCCGTGCTCGTCCGTACCGGTTAAAAAGCGCACGTCAAAGCCCTTCTGGCGTTTGTAGCGGGCCAGCACGTCCTGGGCGATGGTGGTGTACGCGTGGCCGATGTGGGGCACCGAGTTCACGTAATAAATAGGGGTGGTGATATAAAATTTTTTCGTCATAAGTTCTCCATTAAAAAATCCGCAAGTCCAGTCCGTCCAGACTCATCAGCGCGGTCTCCAATACAAGCGCGGGCGATACATTGCGCCCGATGCTGCGTTTATAGCTTTCAAAACGTTTCAGCGCCGTCTGAAAAGCGCGCTGTTTGGCTTCATCCGGGGCCGAGGTCCACGCGCGGTGCAGCGCCATAATTAATACGTCCAGCACGGCCTGCGCTTCCTGGCGCGCCGTAACGAGCGTGCGGGAAAGCCCGGCCGCCACGGATACGGGGCCCTGCGGCGTGCCAAACCCGCCGGACTGCAAAAGTTCCAGCGCCTGCGCGGCTTTTAACGCGCCCGAAACCGAGCCCGCGCTGTAGCGCGCGCAGAGGTCGGCGTCCGGCACGTCCGCGCCGGTGTCAGCCAGCACCTGCTTTACGTTCTCCTGCGACAGCGGCGCAAACGCCAGCGGCTGACAGCGCGAAAGAATGGTGCGCAGCATGGCGGAGCGTTTGTTGGTGATTAAAATCCAAAGCGTCCGCGCCGGAGGTTCTTCTATAAATTTTAACAGCGCGTTGGCCGCCGCGCCCTGCATGGTTTGGGCCGCGTCCACAATCAGCACCTTCCAGCCGCCGCCCACCGCTTTCTGCTGGGATTTGGCCGTTACGTCGCGGATGGTGTCCACGCCGATATGCTGCTGCTTGGCGACTTCTTTTTCCAGCTCTTCTTCGTAGCCTTTGCTGCTGAAATCTTTTTTTACTTCCAGCCGCGCCTGATACAAAAAATCCACAAACGTTACATCCGGGTGCGTGCCTTTGGCCACCGCCTGACACGCGGCGCATACGCCGCACGCGTCCCCCGTCTGCCGCGCGGCCGGATCCTGGCAGTTAAGCGCTTTGGCAAATTCCCGCGCCGCCAGCCCCTTGCCTACGCCGTCCGGCCCGTAAAACAAGAGCGCGCCCGGAACCTTTTGGCTCCGGACCAGCTTTTGCAAATACGAGGAGGCTTTTTCCTGCCCCAGGATATCGGAAAACGGCATCAGTCAGTAATATCGTGCTCCCGCAGAAGCTGTAAGACGCGCGCCTGAATATCGCTGATGTTTTTATCCGCGTCTATTAAATAGGCGTTGGGCGTACGTTCAATCATTTCCAAATAGCCTTTGCGCATTTTTTGGCGGAAGGCCAGGTCTTCCTGTTCCAGCCGGTCCGAAAACAGGTATTCGCCGCGTTCGGTGAAATACTTGTCCGACATTAAAAACACCAGCGTCAAATCCGGCTTGGTTTCCAGCGTGGCGATTTTGTTAAGCGTATCAATAATGCCCAAATCAATGCCGCGGCCATACCCCTGGTAAGCGCAGGTGGACATGGTGTAACGCTCGCAGATGACGGTTTTGCCTTCCGCCAGCGCGGGCAGGATTTTTTCCTGCGTGTGCTGGGCGCGGGAAGCTTCATACAAAAGCAGCTCGGCCATCGGCCGCACGTCCAGCCCCGGCTCCAGCACGATTTGGCGGATGCGTTCCGCCGTGGGCGTGCCGCCCGGCTCGCGCGTAAGAATCACGTCTTTTCCGCGCGCAACCAGCTGGTTGTAAAGCATTTTGGCCTGGGTGGATTTGCCGCAGCGGTCCGGTCCTTCCAAAACGATAAATTTTCCTTTCATAGTCAGTCCTGGGGCCCGCCGTCAGGCAATCCCTTCCTGCGAAGTGATTACTTCCATTTCGGGGCGTTTGCCCGCGGTCCAGGCGGAGGCTTCCACCTGTTCCAAAATGGGGGCCAGTTTGCCCTGGGCGGTTAAGATAAAATCAATAATTTCGCGGAAAGCGCCGTCTCCGCCCGTGCGGCGGGTAATAAAATGCGCGCGGTCTTTCACGCAGTCCAGCGCGTTGGGCACGGTGGCGGCGAAGCCGACTTCGTTTAAAAGCGGGATATCCGTGATATCGTCGCCGATATAGGCCACTTCTTCGGCGGAGATGTTTTCTTTTTCCAGAATATCGTTCAGCGGGCCGATTTTGGTCAAAAACCCCTGGTACATATATTTAAAACCCAGGTTTTTGGCGCGCACCACGGTGGTGGGGTGGCGGCGGCCCGTGATGATGCCGCACACAATCCCCGCGCTGTGGCAGAGAAGGACGGCAATGCCGTCCTGCGTGTTAAAGGATTTAAATTCGTCTATTTTACCGTCGCCGCGCACGAAAAAGTTTACTTTTCCGTCGGTTAAAATACCGTCCACGTCGGTCAAAATGGCCTTGATTTTTTGGGCCCGTTTAATCGCTTGTTCCATATACAAGGTATTATACCAAATATCCCCCTGCGGGGGCTCAGCCGGCCGGGAGCTCCCCCGCGCCGTTTTTGCACGGCGCCGGTTCCCGTAAAACACGCGGGCCCCGCAAATCCGCCGGGGCCCGTGTACAGCTGAAAAATACCGTTTTAATTTAACCAATAGCGTTTACAGCTCGGGCAGTGGTTTCCGCCCGCCGTTCCGTCCAGGGTGCCGGGCTGGTCGGCGCAGAGTTTTTGCATCCGCTCGCTGGATGCGCCCGCGCGGCATTCGCGCCGGCCGGAATTAGCGTCGGCATAATCCAGCCACGCCACATAGGCCACGTAATTGCCGGCGGCGGAAAAAGTGTTGGAGTCAAAATTCATCATTCCCACAATGTTCTGGGAAGACCCGTCCATATAATCAATAAAAAATTTGCCGCAGTTGGCTACCGTTTTGTCTCCGGTAAGAGTACAGTTGGAGGGGAGCTCAATATCCAAATTTTCAAGCGTAGCGGGGTAGGAGCCCGTCATCATCCGGGAAAGTTCCACCGCGTCTTTAATGGATTTGACGATTACCTGCAGCTGCGTATAACGGCTTGAATCCACCGCCGACTGGTACCACGGCACCGCCACCGACGCCAAAATACCGATAATCAGCACCACCACCAGCAGTTCAATCAAAGTAAATCCTCGTTTATTCATAAGGGGTTTCCTCGCTTTGTTCACTCTAGCAAAAAAAGCGCGCACGCACAAGATTTTTCCGAATAAAAAGTACGGGCCCGCGTGGGGCTTGTTATTTTTATATAATGGAAGTAATCGCTTTAAAGGGGTTAAATAAGATGGCAAAAAGATTTACCGAAAATGCGCAGAAAATTATTCTCATCGCGCAGGAAGAGGCCAAACGCCTCAATCACGACTATGTAGGAACCGAACATATTTTGCTGGGACTGAGCGCCATAGAAGGCACCGTGTCAAACAAAATACTCACCGGGCTGGGGGTTACTTTTCGCAAAGTGCGCCTGGAAATTGAAAAAATGGTGGGCATCGGGGACACGATTATGCTCCTGGGCGAAATTCCGTTTACGCCCCGCGCCAAAAAAGTGCTGGAGTTTTCGGTGGAAGAATCCCAGATGCTGGGCACGGAACACATCGGCACGGAACATATTTTGCTGGGGCTGATACGCGAGGAAGAAGGCATGGCCGGCCGGATTTTGGAAAACCTCGGCCTAAACCTGGATACCGTGCGCGACACGGTGCTCAACTTCATCGGCGACGCCGAACCCGGCGACCTGACCGAAGATTTAACCGACCTGCCCCAGGAAATCAATTTAAATTCCGTCCCCAAACGCGAACGCGAAAACCTGGACAAGAAAAAAAGCAAAACGCCGACGCTGGACGAATACACGCGCGATTTAACCAAACTGGCGGCCAAAAACCAGCTGGACCCGGTCATCGGCCGCGAAGAAGAAATTGAACGCCTGGTGCAAATCCTGGCGCGCCGCACCAAAAACAACCCGGTGCTCATCGGCGAGCCGGGCGTAGGCAAGACGGCCATCGTGGAAGGCCTTGCGCAGAAAATCGCGCGCGGCGAAATTTCCGACGTGCTGTGCAACAAACGCCTTCTGGCGCTGGACCTGGCTTCCGTCATCGCGGGCACCAAATACCGCGGCGAATTTGAACAGCGTTTAAAAAACATCATTGACGAAATGGCCGCCGCCAAAGACGCCATCATCTTTATTGACGAACTGCACACCATCATCGGCGCGGGCGCGGCGGAAGGATCCATTGACGCTTCCAATATGTTAAAGCCCGCCCTGGCGCGCGGCGAAGTGCAGTGCATCGGCGCCACCACCTTTGACGAGTACCGCAAATACATTGAGGCCGACACCGCGCTGGAACGCCGCTTCCAGCCCGTCGTGGCCGACCCGCCGGACGTGGAAGAAACCGTCACCATTCTGCAAGGCATCCGCGCCAAATACGAACAGCACCACCGCGTCCGCTATACCGACGGCGCCATCCGCGCCGCCGCCGCCATCGCGGACCGCTATATCACCGACCGCGCCATGCCGGACAAAGCCATTGACCTCTTTGACGAAGCCGGTGCCCGCGCCCGCCTGAAAAACGCGGTGCTGCCGCCTGAAATCAAAGCAAAGCAGGTGGAATACAACCAGGCCGTGCAGGAAAAAGACGAAGCCCTCGCCAAAAAAGAATTTGAAAAAGCCGCCGCCGCCAAAGACACCGAAGAACGCCTCAAAGCGTATGTGGACCACTTAAAACAGCAGTGGCAGAGCGAACGCGGCAAAGAAACCCCGGAAGTAACGGAAGAGGACATCGCCCTCGTGGCTTCCAAATGGACGGGCATCCCGGTTACGCGCCTGACGCAAAGCGAAACCGACAAAATCCTGCATATGGAAGAACACCTGCACGAACGCATCATCGGCCAGGAAGACGCGGTGAAAGCCGTTTCGCAGGCCATCCGCAGAAACCGCACCGGCCTGGGCAACCCGCACCGTCCGATAGGCGGATTTCTGTTCCTGGGCCCCACGGGCGTAGGCAAGACGGAGCTGGCCAAAAGCCTGGCCATGTTCCTGTTCGGGGACGAAGAAGCCATGATTCGGCTGGATATGTCCGAATATATGGAAAAATTCGCGGTTTCGCGCCTGATTGGCGCGCCGCCCGGCTATGTGGGTTACGAAGAAGGCGGCCAGCTGACCGAAGCCGTACGCCGCCGCCCTTACAGCGTGGTGGTGTTGGACGAATTGGAAAAAGCCCATCCGGACATTTACAACATCCTCCTGCAGGTACTGGACGAAGGCTCCCTGTCGGACAATTTGGGCCACAAAGTAAGCTTTAAAAACTGTGTCGTGATTATGACTTCCAACGTCGGCGCGCGCGAAATCACCAACAAAGGCTCCGCGCTCGGCTTCGCCGCGCAGCAAAGCGAAGAACAGCAATACCGGGATATGCGCCAAAACGTTATGGAAGAAGTCAAAAAAACCTTCAACCCGGAGTTTATCAACCGCATTGACGAAATTGTGGTGTTCCACTCGTTGTCCAAAGACAACATCGGCCAAATTTTGGATCTGGCGTTAAAAGAAGTGGACGAAAAACTGGAAGACAAAGAACTGTCTTTAAAACTCACGGATGCGGCCAAAGAGTTTTTGGTGGAAAAAGGCTTTGACGTTAAATTTGGGGCGCGCCCGCTTTTGCGCGCGCTGCAGCGCGAACTGGAAGACCCGCTGGCCGAGAATATCCTGGTCAACCGCTATCCCGCGCACACCCAAATTATTGTAGACTTAGATAAAGACGCCGGAAAACTTACCTTTACCGGCGCGGCGGTGCAGGAAAAGGACGCCGTTGCGATTTAACCACATCGGGAGGACTTACAACATATGGACGCAAACAAACAAAAAGCGCTTGATTTGGCCCTGGGCCAGATTGAGAAAGCTTTCGGAAAAGAAGCGATTTGCAAATTAGGCGGCGGGGGCGTAAAAAACGTGGAAGCCATTTCCACGGGCGCGCTGTCTTTGGACTTGGCGCTGGGCGTGGGCGGGCTGCCGCGCGGGCGCATTATTGAAATTTACGGGCCGGAAGCCGGCGGTAAAACCACGCTGTCTTTACACGTGGCCGCGCAGGCGCAGAAAAACGGCGGAACCGTGGCGTTTATTGACGCGGAACACGCCCTGGACCCGGTATACGCCGCCAACCTGGGCGTAAATGTGGACGAACTGCTGGTTTCCCAGCCGGACTCCGGCGAACAGGCCCTGGAAATCGCCGAGAAGCTGGTGCGCTCGGGCGCGATTGACCTGATTATAATTGACTCCGTGGCCGCTCTGGTGCCGCGGGCTGAAATTGAAGGCGAAATGGGCGACGCGCACGTGGGCCTTCAGGCCAGGCTGATGAGCCAGGCGTTAAGAAAGCTGACCAGCATTTTAAATAAAACCAAAACCAGCATTATTTTTATCAACCAGCTGCGCCAGAAAATCGGCGTCATGTTCGGCAACCCGGAAACCACCCCCGGCGGCCTGGCGCTTAAATTTTACGCGTCCGTCCGCATTGACGTGCGCCGCATTGAAAACCTCAAAAAAGGCGACGAAATCATCGGCACCCGCGTACGCGCCAAAGTAACCAAAAACAAAGTGGCTCCGCCGTACCGCCAGGCCGAATTTACGATGATTCTGGGCCACGGCATTTCCCGCGAGGCCTGTATCATTGATAAAGGCGTGGAAGCCGGATTTATTGAAAAAAGCGGAAGCTGGTTTATCTACGGGGACGAAAAACTGGGCCAAGGAGCCGACAATGCCCGCCAGTACTTAAAAGACAACCCGGAACTGGCCGCCGAAATTGAAGACAAGCTTTACGTCAAATATCTCGGCCACCACTACAACGGCAAAAAAGCGGACGCCGCCGAAACCGCGCCCGAAGCCAAAGCCGAAAAGAAAACGGCTAAAAAATAAAAGTTTAGTTCCAATAACGCCCCGGAAATTCCGGGGCGTTGTTTTGTTTTTCATCAAGGCATGGTGTACCGCCAAGCGCCCTCCCTATAATTTTCCGGGCTGTTGCCACCCAGACTTTCACAAATACTGCGCTTATTATCGTCAGCAAAACAGAAATTCTTTTTTGCCAACAGTCCCAGGCTATACCCCAGATAGGGAGTCTTCCTTATTTGGCAGTTCACGTAATTAAGCATTTCATCCACTGAGCAAATTAGATTGTCCCCTACAATGTAATTATCGTACGCCGGGTTTTCCGCCAGCGGGTAAACGATATCCAACTCGCTTAAATCGCGCGTATACGTTCCTTGCGCCATCCAGTACACATCCTGCGCTTGTTTTAGTGTGCGCGTCGCCATAATAGCTTCGGAAAAACGCGCTTTTAACACCGCTTTTTCGTACTGCGGCACCGCAATCGCCGCTAAAATACCAATAATCAAAACGACTACTAACAGCTCTATAAGCGTAAATCCGAGGCTTTTC
>ULKH01011441.1_pt1 | contig 9487 bp, 8 predicted proteins | sample 1951111 | NCBI WGS metagenome assembly ULKH01 (sample SAMEA4835496, study PRJEB28245) | human gut metagenome | biome: gut microbiome; material: fecal sample | place: Denmark | collected 2008
GGGCTAAGACCTGCATAAAACGGCAAAACAGCCGCACCCATCCAGGCGGCCCGCAGGGTCCGGGAATCTGGTTTTAGATTAACAACCAGATTCCCGACTGGGACCTCGGAAATGACGCAAGGGACGGGACAGATTCCCGACTACAACGCCCGGAAGGACAGGAGAAACTGCAAAGTCTAGACTTCCCCTGACTAAGACTGGGGGAATGACGGGCTTTTGCGCCTTTTGGAAATGACAGTTGCGGGAGACAGGGGTTTTCGCTATATGCAACAACCCCCGCGTAAGCGGGGGTTGTAAAACATTTCCTGCAAAGTTCCAGCCAACGATTAACGTTTGGAGAACTGGAAGCGTTTGCGGGCGCCGGGCTGACCGGGTTTCTTTCTTTCGACCATACGCGGGTCGCGGGTAAGATAACCGGCTTTTTTCACGGCTTTTTTCAGATCTTCGCTGATCGCGGCCAAAGAGCGCGCAATCGCGTGGCGCAGCGCGCCGGCCTGGGAGGACACGCCGCCGCCCACTACTTTGGCGGTAACGTCGTATTCTTTATCCAGGTTGGTGAGCGCGAGCGGGGCTTTCACGGCCGCTTTGCAGCGGGCGTGGTTGCCGAAGTACTCGTCCAAAGATTTGGCGTTGACGGTGATTACGCCTTTGCCTTTCAAGAGCTCTACCGTGGCGACGGAGGTTTTTCTTCTTCCGGTTTTAAGTTCTTTCGTATTGTTCATAAATTTCTATCCCTCTTATTTACCAAAGCGTTCGGTGAAGGAATGTTCTTCGCCGGCGAACAGTCTCAAGCGTTTCATTCTGGGCGCGCGGAGTTTGTTTTCGTCCAACATTCTCTTAACGGCCAGTTCCAGCACTCTGGTGGGGTTCTTTTCCAACACTCTTTTGACCGGAGTTTCTTTAGCGCCTTTGGCGTAACCGGAGTGGGAGAAGTAAACCTTCTGTTCCAGCTTGTTACCGGTCAGTTTGACTTTGCCGGCATTGGTAACGACGACGAAGTCGCCGCAGTCCATATGAGGCGTATAGGTCTTTTTGTGTTTGCCCATAAGCAGCACGGCGATTTTCGTGGCCAGTCTGCCCAGGGTTTGACCCGTGGCGTCAATCTGATGCCATTTGCGGGTGGTTTCAACTTCCTTAACGGAAGGCAAAAAAGTTTTTGTCATATGTTTGGTTTCTACCTTGTGTAATTAATGCGCAGCGGAGTGGTGGCCGCTGTCTTAATGACTCGTGGTTTCCTATATATTATATCAAAATGTACGGGATTTTACGGATTTTTTTGCGTTTCCAGCCGCTCAAGCGTCCGGGCAAAGAGGGTTTCTATATCGGCCAAGGCGTCCATCCGCACGAATGCGCCGCGCACCTGCGCCGCGTTTTCAAAATCTTTTATCCAATATCCGGCCGTTTTGCGGCTGCGGTTGACGCCTATGCGCTCGCCGTAGAAAGACACGTTTTCCCGGATGAGGTCCCGGTACACGCCCATCCGCCAGGCCGGCGTGTGGGCAGAGAGAGGCTTCCCTTCCAGCTCGTCCGCGATATCTTTAAAAATAAACGGATTGCCGACCGCGCCGCGCCCAATCATCACCCCCGCGCATCCGGCCTGCAAAAACCGCCGCGCCGCCGCCGCGTCCAATACCCCGCCGTTGCCAATGACGGGAATCTTAACCGCCTGGCACGCTTCGGCCAGCGCTTCTATATTGGGCGGCCCGGCATGTACGTCCACCGCCGCGCGCGCGTGCAAAGTAACCGCCGCCGCGCCGGCGTTTTCCGCCAGTTTAGCCAGCCGCGCGCCCAACAGTTCTTTACGGATCAGCGCGATGCGCGTTTTAAGCGTTACCGGAATGCGTACGCTTTTCACTGCGGCTTCAATCAGACGGCCCAGCTTGGCTTCGTCTTTCATCAACACACAGCCCGCACCCGCTTTATTAATTTTTTTAACCGGGCACCCGGCGTTTAAATCCACGATATCGGCACCTTGGGCTTCGGCGTTTTTCGCGGCCTCGGCAATGGTCGTTTCGTCCGAGCCGAAAATCTGCATGGAAACGGGATGTTCCTTGGGATTGACCTGAAGCATTTTCCCGCTTTTGGGGCTGCCGAAATGCAAGGCGTGCGCCGACACCATTTCCGCGCACACAATCCCCGCGCCGCCCTTTAAGCAAAGCACCCGGAAAGGCGAATCGGTAATGCCCGCCATCGGGGCCAGCAATAAATTGTTCGGGGCCGTAAACGAGCCTATGGTCAGCGGGCGGATAAGCGTCATTTTACTTTTTTCCAGCGGCCGAGCGCCGGGGCCTCCACCGTTTTTTGGCGCGCAAGGCAGGAGCGCATAATTTGGCGCGCTTCCACAAAGGTGTTTTTAAATTCCAGCGAATCAATAAACCCGTCATGCCCGAAGCCGCCGGCCAGCACATGGTCCGTTACCGCAAAGCGGTACGTATCCTGCGGGCGGACGGCGCGGCCATTGTCCAGGGTAATCTGGCGGATTTTTTTGCCCTGCGGCGTGTCCGCGTATGACACGGTAAATCCGGCAATCTGCGGGAAATTGTCTTTGGCGTTTAAAGAGGCTTCCATCGCTTTTACAAACGCCGCGCCTTTAATGGTAAGAAAAGTGATGTTGTCCCCGTACGGGTAGGCTTTGTACAAATCATATTCGGACAAACGCCCGGCGGGCAGGGAACTGCGGATAGAGTCCGAATTAAGCACGGCGCCGTCCAGGCGGGACCATTTATACAGGCACTGCGTGAGTAAATTGCCCAGCGCGGATTCCTGCGCCAGCGCGGTATTAATCTGCGTGGGCAGCTCGGCCACGCGGGCGTTCATTTTTTGACGGGTTTCCGCACGAAGCGATGCGGCCCGGCCCGCGATTTCCGCGTCCTCCGAAAAAGAATCTTTTAAAAGCGGAATGTCTTCAAACGTCTGCCCCCGGAATTGTTTGTTCTTGTCAAACGACAGACGCACGAGGGCCACGCTGTCTAACTTGGAGCCGGGATAGACGATAAACGTATCGTTGATTTGGTCGGTTTCCGCGTTTTCGCGGTCTTTATTGGAGCTTAAAATCAAATGAATGCCGCTGACTTCTTCGGCGATGGACGTATCGCTGACGCCCGTTTTTTCCGGGTCACCCAGGGAGCTGAGCAGGATAATATAATCCACCCCTTTTTCGTGCAGTAAGGCCGTCATGGTTTTGGCGGCCTGCACCGGGTCCTGCGCCGAGAGGCCCGGCAGGCGGGATTTGTTTTTGTTGATATTGGTGGGATTAATCAGCCCGAACACGCCGATTTTAATGCCGTTTACCGTACGGATTTGATAATCGTGCATCGGCCAGGGAATTTGGTTTTCCAGCCGCAGGTTGGCCACCACAAACGGATAGGGCATTTCGCGCACGATGGCGCGCAGAGACGGCCAGCCGTAGACTAAATCTTTATCGCTGATGGTTCCGGCGGTATAGGGAAGCGTGCGGGCCAGCTCGGCCACGTAGGCGCCTTTGGTCATGGTGCCTTCGGGCGCGGAGCCGAACCAGCTGCCGCCGTCAAACAGGAGGTATTCCCCCTCCCGGCTTTGCAGGAAATTTTTAAGCACGGCGTAGCCGCCGGCTTCGCGGTTGTCCAGGCGCGGTTCCGGGCGGGACCAGTAAAAGCCCTGCACGTCGGCCGTAAAAAAAATGTCAACGGAAGTCAACTCCTCCCGGGCGCAACCGCCCAGGAGAACCAGCCCCGCCAGTACCGCCGCAAACCGTTTTACGCGCATATCACCGCCGGATGATTCTCCCCGTCTGGGGCGGCGTTACCGGCCCTTTTTTAAGCGCGTCTTCCATCAAATCGCGGATGGTTTTGGACCCGGCCAGCTTTTTGTCTTCGTCCGGGATTTGTTTAAACATCCAGCCTTCGCTGCCGCCGCCGGCAATATACGAGTTGGTAACAAGCGTATATTTTTTGCGGTTTTCAACGGGCTTGCCGTCCACTAAAATTTCAATGTCTTTGATTTTGCCTTTTTTGTTCTGCTTATACGTAATCGTCAGGCCCGAATACGTGTAGAGGCTGCGCGGCGCAAAGCCTTTTTTTACGAAACGTTTTAAGAACTTGCCGTCCACGGTTACCAGCGTTACGGTATTGTCAAAGGGATGGATGTCAATTAAATCGCGCTTGGTAACGGGGCCTTTTTTCATATCCACGCGGGTGCCGCCGTTGTTGTGCACGGCAATCTGCGCGCCGGAATACGCGCGCAGCAGGTCGGCAATCCAGTCGTTAAGCGGCGAATCCTGCCGGTTTTCATCCGCAGGCAGTTTGGTCAGCACGTCCGACGCGGTGCCGACCACTTCGTCCACGCCCGGCTCGCGCAGGGAATCGGCATAGGCTTTCATCTCTTCATCTTCGCCGGTTTTGGCCGTTACGAGCGGAATCAGTTCGGACTTGGCGGACACGAACTTGCCCGTTTCGTCGTCCGTCTCTACGGATATGCGGCTGACGTTGTTTAAATAAGAACCGCTTTCCACAAACAGCACGCCGTTGATATATTCGTTCTGGAAAATTTTGTGCGCGTGGCCGCCCAGCACCACGTGTACCCGCCCGGCGAATTTGCGGCCGATGTCCCCTACGTAAGACTGCGTGCCGTGCTTGTCGTCTTTCAGCGAATCGTGCACCAGCACGACCACCACATCCGGCTTTTTGGCTTCCGCCGCCGTCAGCGCTTTTTCCAAAGCCGCCAGCGGCTTGCCGTAAGAATACAATTTGGAAGGATTGGTGGGAACGCGGTTCGCCAGCCCGATTACGGCCACTTTTACGCCGTTTTCGTCAAAAATTTTATACGGCAAAACGGACGGCGGATATTTGCCGGTGGACGTTTCAAAAAAGTTGGCGGCCAGCACCGCAAACTGCGCGTTGGCCAGCAGCGGCGCGACGCCTTCGCCCTTAAAATCAAACTCGTGGTTGCCGATGGTGGCGGCGTCATACCCCATGCGGTTCATCATTTGTACGCCTTTTAAACCTTTGGAATTGCGGGTTTCCACGGTGCCGTTGGCAAAGTCCCCGCTGTCCAACAGCAGGTAGCATTTCGGGCCGGCTTTCAGCACCGCCGCCATCGCGGCGAAACCGCCCCGGCCTTCGCGCGGATAGAAGAAACCGTGTACGTCGCTTGTGTGGTAAATCGTGGTAGTTTTGGCCGTCAAAGCCAGGGGGAGCAGCAGCGCTGCAAGCAGCAACCAAGTTTTTTTCATAGTAGGGGCCTCTCTCTCCTTATAGGGGGATAATTTTATAGTAACAAAAACGCCGCGCAATCACAAGGCCGCCTTACATTGCCAAACGCACGATGCGCCCCGTCCGCGGCGGGAAAACGGGACCGTTTTTTAAAGCGTCCTCTATCAGGGCGCGCACCGTTTTCGGCCCGGCGGACTTTTTATCCGCCACCCGGGAAAAAGTTTTGTGTCCTGCCACAAAAGAATTAGTCCCCACCGTGTAAATTTTACGGTTTTCCAGCGGCTTGCCGTTTACGGAAACGGCTAAATCCAGCACTTTTCCCGTTTTTCCCTTCCGGTATGAAACCGTCAAGCCGGAATAAGTGTATTTATTCCACGGCAGCAGGCCGTCTTTTATAAATTTTTTAAGCATCCGGCCGGACACCCGCATCAGTACGACCGAATCGTCAAAAGGAAAAAGCTCCGTTAAACTGCGCGGGGTGACGGGACCTTTTTTCATATCCACGCGGGTGCCGCCCGTATTATGGATAAACACTTCCGCCCCGCTGTACGAACGGCCCAAATCGGCCACCCAGTCGTCAAGCGCGCCGTCCTGGCAGGAAGAATCGGCGGGCTTTTTGGCAAGCGTTTCGCCGGCAAAGCCCAACACTTCGTCTATTCCCGGCTCCCGCAGGGCCTCGGCGAAGGCTTTTATTTCCGGGTCTTCGCCGGTTTTGGCCGTCACGAGCGGAATCAGTTCGGACTTGGCGGACACGAACTTGCCCGTTTCGTCGTCCGTTTCCACCGTTATACGGCTGACGCCGGTTAAATAACTGCCGCTTTCCACAAACAGCACGCCGTTGATGTATTCGTTCTGAAAAATTTTGTGCGCATGTCCGCCCAGCACCGCGTGTACGCGGCCGCCGTATTTCAGCGCGATATCCCCCATATACGGCAGGATGCCGTTTTTATAATCCGCCAGCGAATCGTGCGCCAGCACAACCACCACATCCGGTTTTTGGGCTTCCATCGCCGCCAGCGCTTTTTCCAGCGCTTCCAGCGGTTTGGAAAAACGGTACTTTTTTACGGGTTTGGCGGGTTTGCGGTTGGCCAGCCCCACAACGCCCACCCGCACGCCGTCCGCCTCAAACACCCGGTAAGGCTGCGCAAAAGCGGGAAAGCCGCCGGAATCGGTATTACGCAAATTGGCGGCCAGCACGGCAAAATCCGCTTTTTCAAACAGCGGCGCCAGGCCGTCTTCGGTAAAATCAAACTCATGATTGCCGACCGTGGCCGCATCGTACCCCATACGGTTCATCATTTCTACGGCTTTTAAGCCTTTTGAACTGCGGGTTTCGGCGGTACCGTTGGCAAAGTCTCCGCTGTCCAAAAGTAAAAACGGCCGTTTTTCCCCGTTCAAAACAGCCTTGAGTGCGGCAAACCCGCCGCGCCCTTCACGCGGATAGAAAAAACCATGCACATCGCTGGTGTGATACAAAACCGTCGTTTTGGCGGAAAGGAAAAGAGGGCACAACAAAAACAACAGCCATAAATATTTTTTCATACGGGCGTCCAAAAAACCGCGCCCGTTCAAGGCGCGGTGCACATAAATTTAAGCGGCCAGCCGCGAAAACGGCGATATCTTGCGCAGCCGTTCAATAATGGGAGGCAGTTCTTTCAGCACGATATTTACCTCCTCCTCCGTCGTTTGGTCGGAAAGCGAAAAGCGGATGGACCCGTGCGCAAACTGGAACGGCACGCCCATCGCGCGCAGCACGTGCGACGGCTCCAGCGAGCCCGACGTACACGCCGAACCCGACGAGGCGCATATGCCGAAATCGTTTAAATACATCAAGATGGATTCGCCTTCAATATAGCCAAAACTGATATTGGTGGTGTTGGGCACGCGGCAGGCCGGGTCCCCGTTTACTTTTACGTCCGGCACGGCGGCCAAAATGCCCTGCTCCAGCCGGTCGCGAAGCGCGGCAATGCGCGCGGGCGTTCCGTCCGACAGGCGCGCAAGCGCCAGTTCGCTGGCTTTGCCCAGCCCCACGATATAAGGCACGTTTTCGGTGCCGGCGCGGCGGCGTTTTTCCTGATGGCCGCCCAGCATAAACGGCATAAAGCGGGTGCCGCGCCTGACGTACAGCGCGCCGACCCCTTTGGGGCCGTGAAATTTGTGCGCGGAGAGCGAAAGCATATCAATCCCCGCCGCCTTTACGTCCACCGGAATTTTGCCCACGGCCTGCACCGCATCCGTATGAAACAGCGCGCCGTGTTCGTGCGCAATCCGCGCGATTTCGGCCACCGGGAAAATGGTTCCCGTTTCGCTGTTGGCCCACATCACGGACACGAGGGCCGTGTCTTCGTCAATCACGCTTTTGAAGCGTTCCATATCAAAACGGCCAAACTCGTCTACGCCGATAAAGTCCACACGGTATCCCTGCGATTCCAGGTATTTGTACGGCTCCATAATGGCCGGGTGTTCCACGGCGGAGGTGATGAGATGTTTTTTCCTGGGCTGGGTGCGCGCGGCGGAGAAAATAGCCGTATTGTCGCTTTCCGTAGCGCAGGAAGTGAAAATAATTTCGTCCGGGTAGGCCGCGCCGATCAGTTCCGCCGTGCTTTTGCGCGCGGCGTCTATAGCGTGGCGGTTGTTCCCGCCGAAGGCGTGCATACTGGACGCATTGCCGTATTTTTCGGAAAAGTACGGAAGCATCGCTTCCACCACCGCCGGCGAACACTGGGTGGTGGCGTTGTTGTCCATATAAATGACTTTCATATTACGCCTGCTCCACACTGAGGGACGAATCCACTTTCTCCTTCAGTGTTTTTTCAATAAAATTTTTAAGCGTGCCCGCCGCGCCCGCACAGCCGCTGCACATACCGGTCAGGCGGATTTTTACAGTGTTCCCGTCCAGGTCCGCCAGCTCCGCAGAGCCTCCGTCCATATTCAGTTTCGGGCGCACGTCCTCTTCCAGCACGCGTTCAATCGTTTTGATTTTTTCCACCACCGTCATCTGCGCAAAGGTTTTTTGCGTTGCCGCAGTGGGGATTTCGCACGCGCCGTTTACTTTATCCAGAATTTTCTGAATGTCGCCCTTGCACCGCCCGCAGCCGCCGCCCGCTTTGGTAAAGTGGGTAACGTCGTCCACGGTTTTTAAATGGTTGGCGCGGATGGCTTTAATAATCGTTTCCTCCGACACGTTAAAACAGTGGCAGACGATTTTTTCTTCTTCCTGCTCAAACACCACGGGTTTGCCGCCCTGGCGGTAGCTTTTAACGGCGGCTTCCAGCGCTTCCATGCCCATTACGGAGCAGTGCATTTTTTCGGCGGGCAGCGTGCCCAGCGCGTCGGCGATGTCCTGGTTGGTGATTTTGGACGCTTCGGCGATGGTTTTGCCTTTCACCATTTCGGTTAAAATGGAAGACGAGGCAATCGCGCTCGCACAGCCGAACGTTTCAAATTTGGCGTCTTCAATGACGTCGGTGTCCTTGTTGACTTTAATCGTCAGTTTCAGGGCGTCTCCGCACACCAGGCTGCCGACTTGACCCGTCCCGTCGGCGTCGGGAATGGCTCCCACGTTGCGCGGATTTTTAAAATGATCCATTACTTTATCCGTATAGTCCCACATAGTAAGACCCCCTTTCTGTTGCTTCTAACCTATAATATTATATCATTTTGCACAACCGCCGGAAGGCGTGCGCCGCCCCCAAAAAGGGATTAGTTGTCCCCCTCCCGCCGCCGGGTTTTTTTGCTAAAATAAGAGTACTATGAATTTTAAGCAAGCCGCCGTTTTTTACAATGCGCACAAAACGCCCGTCCGGCCTTTGGCCGAAGAAGCGTGCGCTTTTTTGCGCCAAAACGGCGTGCGGGCGCGCCTGCTGACGGATTTAAGCGGCCTGGCGGACGAACCGGCGGACCTGCTGGTCAGTATGGGCGGAGACGGGACGATGCTTCACTGCGCCCGCGCCGCCGCACCGCTTAACATTCCCATTTTCGGCATCAACTGCGGCACGCTGGGCTTTTTGGCCGCGTGCGAACAGAACGACTGCCAAAACTCTCTGCAAGCCCTGCTGGAAGGAAAGTGCGCCGTCAACGAACGCCTTATGCTCCACACGCGCGTATTGACGCCCGACGCCAAAGACCAGGAATTTCTGGCGTTTAACGACTGCGTGCTCCGCGCCGCCGCGCCCCGGGCCTTTTTGATTGAAGCCGCCTGGAGCGGGAGCGAAATGCCTTCGTATTTTGGGGACGGCGTAATCGTCTCCACCCCTACGGGTTCCACCGCCTATTCGCTGGCGGCGGGCGGCCCCCCC